>Ga0209233_1001045_pt1 | contig 11626 bp, 10 predicted proteins | sample AraplaCL_Cvi_mCL_FD_184269 | JGI IMG/M metagenome (GOLD analysis project Ga0209233, IMG submission 184269) | Arabidopsis root microbial communities from the University of North Carolina, USA - plate scrape CL_Cvi_mCL (SPAdes) (version 2) | ecosystem: Host-associated > Plants > Roots > Endosphere... | reverse complement strand
AAGTTGGCTCGCAAAGCTGGAAGCAATCAAAGCTGCAAAAGAATGTGGAGCGGTAGTTCAGTTGGTTAGAATGCTGGCCTGTCACGCCGGAGGTCGCGGGTTCGAGTCCCGTCCGCTCCGCCACTACAAAACGGAAAGCCCGCCTTGCGCGGGTTTTTTGTTGCCTGTCGTCTGAGCATCCCTGTGTTGCAAGCTGGTCAAGTTTCAGCTTCCAGCGTGCCGATGGAATGCCCCTGCTCGGCCAGATACTCCAGCCAGCGCGACAGAAATCCGTTCATGCGCAGCCGATGCTGGAACACCGTATGCGCCGGCGTGAACGGCCCGAGCACCTGCCACAGATGCCGTCCGGGATGGCAATGCAGCGCTTCGGCCACGTGCGCATCGGTGTACATCCGCAACTGCGCCGACGGCGCGCGCTGACCCGTGTGCGCATCGACGAAGTCGTAGGTGAGCTCCAGCTCCAGCGTGTACGGATGGCATTCCTGCACATGCAGATGCACGGCGAGCCCGTCATCGACATCGGAGACATAGCGACCCGGCGCGAGTTGCTGCGGCGCGAACAACCGTGTCAGCCGATGATAGTTCTCCGCATACAGCCCCATCAGGAACTCGAAGCGTCCCGGCAGCAGGCTGTGGCGATTGTCCAGTACGGCACTCATGAAAGGTGTGGCAACTCCAGTCGGCAATCAGAACATGGTCCGCTCGATCCCGAAGCGGTCGAAGATCTTGCTGGCGATCTCCTCGATCGACACATGCGTGGTGTTGAGGCTGGGAATGCTGGCCTGGCGCATCAACCGATCGGCCTGTTCCAGCTCCCAGCGGCATTGCTTCAAGGTCGCATAACGGCTGCCGGCACGACGCTGCTCGCGGATCTGCGCCAGCCGCTGCGGATCGATGGTCAAGCCGAACAGCCGATCCCGGTACGGACGCAGGCGCACCGGCAGTTCAAGTTTTTCCAGGTCCTCGTCGGTCAGCGGATAGTTGGCGGCGCTGACACCGTAATGCAAGGCCATGTACAGGCAGGTCGGCGTCTTGCCCGAACGCGATACTCCGACCAGGATCAGGTCAGCCTGGGAATAATCCACGTCCATGCCGTCATCGTGGGAGAGCGCGTAGTTGGTCGCGTTGATGCGTGCCTCGTACTTGGCGTAGTCGACCATGCCATGCGAGCGATTGACCGCACCGGAGCGCTTGGTCGCCAGCTCTGCTTCCAGCGGCCCGATGAATGGTGCGAACACGTCCAGCATCAACGCGCCGCTGGCGGCAACGATGTCGCACAACGCGCGTTCGGCCATGGTGTTGACCACGATCGGACGCTGTCCGCTCTGCGCATAGTTGGTCTTGATGCGCAGCGCAGCCGCTTCTGCCTTGTGGGCACTGTCGGTGAATGGCAGGCGGTGCTTGTCGAACTGCACGCCCTCGAACTGCGCCAGGATGCTGTTGCCGATCGTCTCCGCGGTAATACCAGTGGAGTCGGAGATGAAGAAAACCGTGCGCTGCATACAAAACCCTAGTAACTGGAATGCATCCGTCTGCACCATAACCCAAGCGCAAAACGCTGTCGCCGATTGACTGCCGGCTGACTGGTATGCCGTTGGAATGACATCCGGGGGCAATGGTCTTCTTGTGCTGTGCATCATAGGCAGCGGACAATACCAGTCCTTTGCAGCCCGCTTTCGGTCTGCCTGATGCATCCATACCGTTATCCATCAAAAGCTCTTGAGGAGACACCCTTGAACGATCTGGTGCTTTGGCTCGACCAACTGCGCATGACTGACCTGGGCAAGGTCGGCGGCAAGAACGCCTCGCTCGGCGAAATGATCGGCAACCTCGCCAAGCTTGGCGTGTCCGTACCGGGCGGCTTCGCCACCACCGCCGACGCGTTCCAGCAATATCTCGAAAAGAGCGGCCTGGCCAAGCGCATCCAGGAACGCCTGGCTTTGCTCGACGTCGATGACGTCGACACGCTGGTCGCGGCGGGCAAGGAGATCCGTGGCTGGATCGTCGACACCGCCCTGCCCGCCGAACTCGAGCAGGCGATCCGCACGGCCTATATCAAGCTGTGCAAGGACGCCGGAGCGGACGACATCGCCGTCGCCGTCCGCTCGTCAGCCACCGCCGAGGATCTGCCGGATGCCTCGTTCGCCGGTCAGCAGGAAACCTTCCTCAACGTGGTCGGCATCGACGACGTGCTGCACAAGGTGAAGGAAGTCTTCGCCTCGCTGTACAACGACCGTGCAATCGCCTATCGCGTGCACCAGGGCTTCAAGCACGAGGACGTATTCCTGTCCGCCGGCGTGCAGCTGATGGTGCGTTCCGATGTTGGCGCGTCCGGCGTGCTGTTCACCCTGGACACCGAGTCCGGCTTTCGCGACGTGGTGTTCGTGACCGGCAGCTACGGCCTCGGGGAGATGGTCGTGCAGGGCGCGGTCAATCCGGATGAGTTCTACGTATTCAAGCCGACCCTGCGCGATGGCAAGCCGGCCGTGCTGCGTCGCAATCTCGGTGCCAAGCAGCTGCGCATGGTCTATTCCAGCGCGCCCGGCGAACGCGTGCGCACCGAAGACACGCCAGCGGAAATGCGCAATAAGTTCTGCATCAACGACGAAGACGTGCAGGAGCTCGCCCGTCAGTCGCTGATCATCGAAAAGCATTACGACCGTCCGATGGACATCGAGTGGGCGAAGGACGGCCACACAGGCAAGATCTACATCGTGCAGGCGCGCCCGGAGACGGTGAAGTCGCGCTCGCACACGACCCAGCTTGAGCGCTTCCACCTCAGCGAGAAGGGCAAGGTGCTGGCCGAAGGTCGTTCGATCGGCCAGAAGATCGGTGCAGGCAAGGCGCGCGTGATCCGCTCGCTGAGCGACATGAACAAGGTGCAGCCGGGCGACGTGCTTATCGCCGACATGACCGATCCCGATTGGGAACCGGTGATGAAGCGTGCCTCGGCGATCGTCACCAACCGCGGCGGCCGCACCTGCCATGCGGCGATCATCGCGCGCGAGCTGGGTGTGCCCGCCGTGGTCGGCACCGGCAATGCGCTGGAGCTGATCCCCGACGGCGCCGAAGTCACCGTCTCCTGCGCCGAAGGCGACACCGGCACGATCTACGAAGGCATCCTGAAATTCGAGCGCGTCACTGCGGACCTGGGCGACATGCCCGAGGCGCCGCTGAAGATCATGATGAATGTGGCGAATCCGGAGCGTGCGTTCGACTTCGGCATGCTGCCGAATGCCGGCATCGGCCTGGCACGCCTGGAAATGATCATCGCCAGCCACATTGGCGTGCATCCGAAGGCGCTGCTGGAATACGCCAAGCAGGACGCGGAGACCAAGGCGAAGATCGACGAGCGTATCGCCGGGTACGCCGATCCGGTGAGCTTCTATGTGGATCGCCTCGCCGAAGGTATCGCCACCATCGCCGCCTCGGTGTATCCAAAGCCGGTGATCGTGCGGCTGTCGGACTTCAAGTCGAACGAATATGCCGGCCTCCTCGGTGGCTCGCGCTACGAACCTCACGAAGAAAACCCGATGATCGGCTTCCGCGGCGCCAGCCGCTACGTCGACCCCAGCTTCGCCGAAGCATTCGGGCTCGAGTGCAAGGCGGTCAAGCGTGTGCGTGAGGTGATGGGTCTCAGCAACGTGTGGGTGATGATCCCGTTCGTGCGCACCCTGGGCGAAGGCCGCAAGGTGATCGAGGTGCTGGCGGAGAACGGCCTCAAGCAGGGCGAGCACGACCTCAAGGTGATCATGATGTGCGAAGTGCCTTCGAATGCCCTGCTCGCGGATGAGTTCCTCGACATCTTCGACGGCTTCTCGATCGGCTCCAACGACCTCACCCAGCTCACGCTCGGTCTCGATCGCGACTCCAGCATCGTCGCCAGCCTGTTCGACGAGCGCGACCCGGCTGTGAAGAAGCTGCTGGCGATGGCTATCAAGACTGCTCGCGCCAAGGGCAAGTACATCGGCATCTGCGGCCAGGGCCCGAGCGACCATCCGGATCTGGCCGAGTGGCTGATGGAGCAAGGCATCGAATCGCTGTCGCTGAATCCGGATACGGTGGTTGATACTTGGTTGCGGTTGGCGAAGAAGAAGGCCGGCTGAGTCGGCTGGGCATCGTCTGGCGGCCGCAGTCGCGACAGAGTATGAAAAAGGGCCCGGGATCCTCCGGCCCTTTTTGTTGTGATCGCCGGAAAGCAAACGCACCGGGTGGATACGAGGCATCACGGTATCGGGTGGGATTGTTCGGCCCATCCCTGGGCCGAACCCCTCCGCAGTACGTGCTACGGGGCCAGCCTGCGGCTGTCCAAATTTGTTCCTGACAAATTTGTCGAACCCGGGTGGGTTCTCACCCAGCCATCGCCATCAGAAAAGCAAAACGCCCCTCGAGGGGCGTTTTGCTTTTCTGGCGGAGAGGGTGGGATTCGAACCCACGGTACGCTTACACGTACGCCTGATTTCGAGTCAGGTACATTCGACCACTCTGCCACCTCTCCAGTGGGTTGCATGGTGGCTCATGCGAGCCGGGAATAATACGCGAGCGAACTTGCCGTGACAACAACCATGTCTTCCGGCATGCTGCGACAGCTCGCCCCAACTGAAATCCCATGATCGAATTCGGACACGGAACGCATGTCGGCCTGCGCCGTACACGCAATGAAGACACCTATTACGCCGATGCCTCACTCGGCCTGTTTCTGGTGGCCGATGGCATGGGTGGCCATCAGCACGGCGAAGTGGCGTCGGCGCTGGTGCGCGATGCCGTGGTCGATCTGGTCACCCGCGGGCACAGCCTGATTGAGGCAGTGCATGGCGCGGCCGAGCGGCTGCTTGCGCACACCCGGCACAGCCTAGACATCCTGCCGATGGGCACCACCATCGCCGCGCTTCGAACAAGCAGCGACGGCTACGAGGTCGCCTGGGTGGGCGACAGCCGGATCTACATGTGGAAGCGGGAGTTGCGGCAAATCAGCCACGACCATTCACTGGTACAGGCACTGGTCGAGGCCGGTCAGCTGGATCCGGCCCAGGCATCACAGCATCCGCAGCGCAACGTGCTTACGCAAGCGCTGGGCGTGACGACCACCGAACAACTGCATATCGGCATGGCGCGCGGCCCGCTGGAGCCAGGCATGGGCTTCTTGTTATGCAGCGATGGACTGACCGAAGACGTCGACGACGCGTCGATCGCGCGCACGGTGGCGCGTACCGACCTGGCCGCGCAGGAGTGCGTCGATCAACTGCTGCTGAGCGCACTCGACAGTGGCGGCGACGACAACATCAGCGTGATCATCGTGCGTTCCTGCTGAGCCCCGCCCGCAATCGCATCGTTCAACTCAGCCGACGCCATACGCTCTGGCCATCCGCGCTCTTGTCCAGTGCATCCAGTCGTCGTTCGTGCTGCAGGAGTTCCTCCGGCGAAGCATGCAGCACACAAGGGCGCGTACGCAGAATCACCGGCGCAGTCACCACCGCATGACGTTGCTCGGCGGCGCCTTCAAAGCCCAGGTCGAATGCATCCTGCCCCGAGGTCATCGCCAGATAGACGTCGGCCAGCAACTGGGCATCGATCAGGCCACCGTGCAGATCACGCCGCGAGTTGTCCACGCCGAGCCGCTTGCACAAGGCGTCCAGGCTGTTGCGTTGGCCGGGATAGCGTTCGCGCGCCAGCGCCAGGGTATCCAGCACGCTGCAACGGTCACCGATACGGCCGGCACCGTTGTCCAGCCGCGCCAGTTCGGCGTCGAGGAAGCCGATGTCGAAACTGGCGTTGTGGATGATCAGTTCCGCGCCATCGATGAAAGCCAGGAATTCTTCCACCACTTCGGCAAAGCGCGGCTTGTCGAGCAGGAACTCATCCTCGATGCCGGTCACCAGCCGGGCGCCCTCGTCGATCGCCCGATCCGGATTGAGATACGTCTGGTAATGCCGGCCGGTGAGCCGGCGCTCGACCATCTCGACGCAGGCGATTTCCACCAGTCGATGGCCCTGGCGCACTTCCAGACCGGTGGTTTCGGTATCGAGAACGATCTGCCTCATGCCCTGCCCTTCATCAGCTCGGCCTGCTCACGGGCCGCCTGATCGACCCGTTCGTTTTCGGCGTGGCCGTTGTGGCCCTTCACCCACTTCCAGCGCACCTGATGGGCGCCGACCGCATCGGAAAGACGCTGCCACAGATCCTGGTTCTTCACCGGCTTCTTGTCCGTGGTACGCCAGCCGTTGACGCGCCACTTCGGCATCCACTGCTCGACGCCCTGCATCACATAACGCGAGTCGGTGGTGAGCACCACCTGACACGGCCGCTTCAAGGCTTCCAGTGCGCCAATCGCCGCCATCAGTTCCATCCGATTGTTGGTAGTGTCTGGATCACCACCCGCAACCATTCGCTCGCTGCCTTTCGCACGCAGCAACGCAGCCCAGCCGCCCGGCCCCGGATTACCCAGGCACGCACCGTCGGTAAATGCTTCCACTTCGCTCATCGTTGCTCACGTATTCCGTTCAAAGTCACAGCGCCGAACTGCGCCGTGTGCCCGGCGACAGCTGGCTGTTGGCCGGTACCCGTACCGGCACCGGTTTGATCCGCAGTGGCGTGGCCATGCGCCGGCGCTTGCGTGCGACAAGTACATAACCGCCACCGAACGGGTTGGCCGCCGCCGCACCTGGCGACGTCGGGTGCGGCCACAGTCGACCGACCCGCCGTACCTGCTCGATCTCCAGTCCCGCCTGCTGCAGGTCATGCCCCAGCCGCCATGGCATCTGCAATGCCTGCGACTTGCCGCGTGTGCGCCAGCAGAACCACGGCGCCCAGCCACCGAGTGGATGCACGCCCGTCAGCGCAAGTACGCCGCCCGGCGCCAGTACACGAACGGCTTCGGCAAGCAGGGCGGATGCACTCGGCGCCACTTCCAGTGCGTGCCGCAGCAGCACCAGTTCGAACGCATCATCGACGAACGGCAGCGGTTCATCCGCCGCCGCTTGCAGATCGCCCCGATAACGGCCGTTGCCCAGGTGCAAGGTGGTCCAGCAGCCGAGCATCGGCAACGCGGGCGGCGCATCGTCGGCAGACGCGCCCAGCAACAGTGCATGCGTACCGAAACAGCGCTGCAGCTCAGGCATCAGCACGCGCGCCTGCTCATCCAGCAACCGGCGCAACGGCGCACTGGCATAGATGTCGTCATCGCGTTGATGCATGCCCTGCCCACTCTCCATCAATGCCGAGAGTGTAACGGTTGAGGGCGGCTGGCAGCAGATCACAGGCCAGACGGACCTGTCGCACGCTGCTGAACAGTGACTCGAAGAGTTAACGCTCCGCTAACGAGCGGCCATCAAAGCCATCTTATAGTCGACCGCTTCACGCGCGCCCCGGATGGCTGCGTCTGTCGTTGAGCTGGAAAACAGCACCCGCCCTGTCGGGTGTTCCATGAACGCAGCGGAGCCCGTCTTGCATCTCATACCGTTACCGGCACTGACCGACAACTACATCTGGCTGCTGCATGACGATGCTGGCAACGCCATCGTCGTCGATCCAGGTGATGCCGCCGTCGTCGCGCAAGCGCTGACTGCACGGCAATTGACATTGCGCGCGATTCTGCTGACCCATCATCATCCAGATCACATCGGTGGTGTTGCCGCGCTGCGCGCGGAACATGCCGTCCCGGTCTATGCACCCGTGGATGAACGCATCGTCGAGGCGACCGAACAGGTCCGCGACGGCGACTGGGTCGAACTGGCGTTGCCACGCGTGCGCTTCGAAGTGCTCGGGATTCCCGGCCATACCCTCAGCCACGTCGCCTACGTCGGCGCTGGTTTGCTGCTGTGCGGCGACACCTTGTTCAGTCTGGGCTGTGGCCGGCTGTTCGAAGGCACGCCAGCCCAGATGCTCGCCTCACTGGATCGACTGTCTATGCTGCCGGGGGAAACCCTGGTTTGCGGCGGCCATGAATACACTGAAGCCAATGGACGTTTCGCGCGCACCATCGAACCAGCCAATGCCAAACTGCAGCAGCGCCTGCTGGAAGTTGCCGAATTGCGCGCGCGACTCCAGCCCACCCTGCCGGTAGCGCTCGCCAGTGAACTGGCGACCAATCCGTTCCTGCGTGTCGACGCTGATGCGGTTGCCGAGTGGTGCCGGCGACAAGGCAGCGGCAATGATCGCGTTGCACGCTTTGCGGTGGTGCGCGAAGCCAAGGATGGATTCCGCGGATGAGAAAGCATTTCCGACCCTTGCCGCTGCTGCTGCCGCTCCTGTTGGCTGCGTGCGTCGGCGTACCCACACACGCACCACACCAGCCAGTCATCAAACCACCATCGACAGTGCTTGCCGCGCCCAAGATCGAGGTCACACCGCCTGCTGGCAGGCCCTTGACATCGTCGTCGGGCGATATGTGGGATCAGTTGCGCAGCAGCTTTGCCATGGCCGACTGTGACGCCGACCCTTCGGTGCTGGCCCAGGCCAGACGTTACACGCACAACCCCGAACAGTTCGAAGATCAATTGCGGGAAGTTCTGCCACGCCTGATCTACGTGCAACAGGTCGCGGCCCAATACGACGTCGCAGGCGAGTTCGTGCTGCTGCCGTGGGTGGAAAGTCATTTTCAGTCGCCCCCTGTCCGCAACCATCAGCCGGCAGGCATGTGGCAAATCATGCCGGTCACCGCCGGATCGATGGGGCTGCGTGTCGATAGCCACTACGACGGCCGCCTCGATGTTCCCGCCGCCGCCAACGCCGTGATGAAGCTGCTCAAGCAGTATCACGATCAATTCCATGACTGGCGGGTGGCGGATTACGCCTACAACGCCGGCGAATTCTCGGTGCGTAAGATCATCCAGAAACATGGCATGCCCGCGGATGAACCGGTGATTCCGCGATGGCCGGTTCGAAGCGTCACCCGTGAGCATCTGACCAAGCTGCTGGCCATAGCCTGCGTGGTACGAGAGCCGGCTCGCTTCGACGTCAGTCTGCCTACGCTGGCGGACGAACAACATCTGGTGCAGGTGAAGATCACCCATTCGATGCCGATCACCCAGGCTGCCGGCCATGCCGGCATGTCAGTGGATACGCTGAAGAATCTCAATGCCGCGTTCCGCAGCGACATGATCGATACCGATGCCGCCTCGTACCTGCTGTTGCCGGCCAGCCACGTCCAGCAATTCCGCAACGCCTTGCTGGAGCAGCCCCAGACAACCAGTGCCGACGATCGTCGAAGCGACACTGCCAGCATCATGGCTGTCATCTCACCGCCAGCCACCCGGGCGCAGCGGAAAACCCATACCGTCCGGCAAGGCGACAGCCTGTGGCAGATCGCGCACGATTACACGGTGAATGTCGCCCAGCTTCGGCGCTGGAATCATCTGCGCGGCAATACGCTCAAGCTGGGCCAGGTGCTGCAGGTAAGCGAGACGAACTGACCGGCTCATCTGAGTCAAAAACGAAAGGGCGGCCAATGGCCGCCCTTTCGTTTTCATGATAACTGCAGCCGTTATAGCCGGCTCGTGTTGATCTTGATCTTGACCTTTGTCTTGAGCAGCTCAAGCAGTTCGCGCGTCGTCTCGGTGCCATAGGCCCGGGTCATCTGCTGGCGCAGTGCCTCGCGCTGTTCTGCCGGCACCTTTGACAGATCGCCGCCCTGCACCTTGTCCACGGCGAGCAAGGCATAGCTGCCGTCCTGCATGTCCACCGCGGCAAACTCCGCCTTGTCCGCCGCCGGATGCGGCAGCAGGAACGCCTGCGTCAGCAACGGCGCCGGCACCTGGGAGTGACGTACCGTCTCGTTCGCGCTGGTGACAGTAGCGCCGAGCGATGTCGCCACTGCCGGCATCGGCTCGCCCTTGCGCAGGCGCGACAATGCCTCGTCAGCCTGCTTCTTCTCGGTCGCTGCGACGCGCTCGTCGAGAATCTTTTTCTGCACGTCAGCGCGCACTTCAGCCAGAGGACGGGCCGCCGCAGGCACGTGCTTGTCGACATGGATCACCACCGAGTGGTTGTTGCCCAGATCGATCAAGCTGGAGTTGTTGCCCTGTACCAGCACATCGTCGCCAAACGCCGCCGCGATCAACTTGGGATTCGCGGTGAGACCTTCACCACCCTTGCGCGAAAACAGCGCCGTACTCTTGATCGGCAGATTCAATGCCACCGAAGCCGGCTCCAACGATGTCGGATTCTGGTAGGTGTCGTCGGCCATCTTGCCGGCGACTTCGTTGTATTTGCGATCACGCTCGGCGGCCCCTGCTTCCTTGGCCAGCTGGTCACGCACTTCGTCAAACGGCTTGGACTCGCCACTGCGCAGATCGCGCAACCAGATGATGTGATAACCATCGGACGACAATACCGGCTTGGAGATCTGATCCTTCTGCAAGGCGAACAGCGCCGCGTCAAAAGCCGGGTCGGTCACGCCCTTTTCCAGCCAGCCCAGGTCGCCGCCCTGGCGCTTGGAGCCAAGATCCTGCGAATCCTGCTCGGCCAGCTTGGCGAAGTCGCCGGGATTGGCCTCGGCGGCAATCTGCTCGGCCTTGGCCAGCGCCGCCTTCTGCTGCTCCGGTGTGGCATTGGCCGGCACATTGATCAGGATGTGCGACGCGAGCCGCTGTTCCGGCTGCACGAAACGCTGCTTTTCGTCGGCATAGCGCTTCTTCAGATCGTCGTCGCTGGGTGCGGCGTCCAGCGGCAAGTCCGCGCTGTTGACTTCGATGTACTTCACCGCGACCTGCTCGGGATTCATGTAGTCGGCCAGGTGCGCCTTGTAATACGTTTCGATCTCGGCATCGCTGACCGCGTTGTCGGCCAGCGTGGGCCGCGGCAGCAGGAAATAGCGCAGGTCGCGACGCTGGGTAAGCAGGCTCAGGAACTGATCGACCTGCGCGTCGCTGGCAATGGTGCTGTCGTTGATCGCATTCGGCAGCAGCTGGGTCGCCAAGGAGGAACGTACTTCGTCCTCGAACATGCCGGGCGTCTTGCGCTGACTGGCGAGCCACGCGCTGTAGCTGGTCGCATCGAACTGGTTGTTGACCTGAAAGGCCGGGATCGCTGCGATGTAGTCGCGTACGGCCTGATCCGACACGCGCATGCCCCAATCCGCATTGGCCTGGAGCAGCAACTGCTCGTCGACCATGCCATCGAGCACGCGCTGCTTCGTCTCGGGTTTCTCGAAAATACTGGCATCGAAATGCTCACCCTGTTCGGCGCTTGCCTGCTGCCGCAACTGGTTCATCCGATCCTGATAGGCGTTCTGGCTGATTTCATGCTTGCCGACTTTCGCCACGAACGAATCGTTGCGCGACGTGAAGTAGCTCTCCATGCCGAACAGCGACATCGCGAAAACGCAAACACCAAGAAGGATGATGGACGGCCATCCGTGCATCTTGTTACGCATTGCCTGCAGCATTGAAATCTTCCCGCAACGTGGTTGAAAGCGCGTGGTGCGTAGGTGGCGCAAGCCGCGTGTCCGATCGCTCAGGAAGCTGCACGTACACGCACTGCTCAAATGACAAGGGCGCCACTCGGGCGCCCTTGCGAACTGTGGCGGAGTGGACGGGACTCGAACCCGCGACCTCCGGCGTGACAGGCCAGCATTCTAACCAACTGAACTACCACTCCGCATTTTTCTGGTGGGTGCTGTAGGGATCGA
>Ga0209233_1001044_pt1 | contig 11634 bp, 10 predicted proteins | sample AraplaCL_Cvi_mCL_FD_184269 | JGI IMG/M metagenome (GOLD analysis project Ga0209233, IMG submission 184269) | Arabidopsis root microbial communities from the University of North Carolina, USA - plate scrape CL_Cvi_mCL (SPAdes) (version 2) | ecosystem: Host-associated > Plants > Roots > Endosphere... | reverse complement strand
CAGATTTTTATCCGTGCCATTTCCATTATTAATTTGAAAAGCATTTGCTGATGGGTTGAAAATAGCGCCGGTTGCACTTTCTCTGTTAAATGCCAAAGTACCAAAATAGCCACTACCAATGGTATGAATACTAACCCCTGTTCCATTTCGAGCTATCGTTAAATCTGACCCTGGACTTGCAGTGCCAATGCCTACGTTACCACTGCCATCTATAGTTAATCTACTTTGACTATTAGTCCATATTGAGAACGGGTTATTTCCATAAACATAACTTATATAGTCTGTTGTTAATCCAGCACCAATTACTGCCGCGGTACTACCAGATGCAAATATGTTACTGCCAGATGACTGTATTGCGAAGTATCCACCATTGACAAGTAAGGACCCTGTTAATGTGCCGCCTGATAATGGTAGATATTGCGCATAAGAACAATAGCCAGACAAGGCCACCGTTAGGAATAGGATTAGTTTTTTCATGACAAGGTTAATTTTATTTTGATTGGTTTTCGGTCAGTTTCGATAAAGCTTTTTCTAAAGCAGCTATCCGGGCTTCTTGATCATCATTTTTCTTTTGTTGATCAGCCAATTTTGCATTTTGCTCAAAAAGCTGCTTATCTTTATCAATAAGATAAAGGGTTAGTTCCTCAATCTTCTTCGTTTGTAATTTCAGCATCTCACCTACATTCACGCCATTTTTGATGACTTCGGCTTCTGATGGAATTTCTGGCAAATGATGATTTTCATCGATATAGCTTTTTACCGCGGAAAGGGATTTAAGCGGATAAGTCTTATCAAATACATAATCATTCCAACCCGTCATATCTACCTTCACCTCCTGTGTATGAATTGTACCCTTAACTGCAAGTTTAGTATCAGGGAGGGTTGTGCCAATGCCTACATTGCCGGAAGGATCGATTCGCATTCTCTCTATAAGTGCATTAGGGTCATAAATATTCGCGTTTGATGTAAGAAAAGATAGATATCCCCCCGTAACATCCCTATTATTACTTATGCCTTGAATTGCAGCCGCTGCTTTTGCGCTTCCTTGGGTATCGGAAATCATAAAAGCCAGCATATTCGTTTTGTTGGTCGTATAGCTGGTACTTCCTCCAAAAAGACGGAGCGGCACAGATGCATCGCCGGATTGACGTATTTCCAAAGGTGCACCAGGCGTAGTCGTACCCACCCCAACATAGCCGTTGCCCAGTACCGTGAAAGCAGATGTACCGGCGGCATAGGGCAGATAATTCGCATCAAGCGTAACGCCGGTCACTACACTAAAAGCAGTACCATCGGTGCGAGTAGTCCCCACACTAATTCCTGGATTACTGCTGTTTCCCCAACCGTTTATAATTGCAGAAGCACTAAATTCGGACCTATCTAAGCCTATGGAAAGCAATGGATTAGAGGCAATCGAAAATTTTCCGATTTGCAAGCCCCCTGTTGTGGATCTAATCGTTCCATATACGTCGAGAGCCGTTCCCGGGCTCGTTGTACCAATACCTACTTTATCAGTTATCGTTGCAGGATAAATGGTGCCTGTGCCTGTTGCCCATTGTGCATAAGAGCAATAGCTCGACATAGCTATCGCTAACGATAGGATAAGTTTTTTCATGATAAGGTGATTTATTTTGAATGTTTGCGGAGTCGTTTCAATAATGCCTTTTCTAACGCGGCAATGCGTGTTTCCTGTTCGGTTAACTGTTTATCTTTGTCTATGATATAAAGCGTTAACTCTTCTATTTTTTTGGTTTGTAATTTCACCATCTCACCAAGATCAATGCCATTATCCTTCACCTCCTGTTCTGATGGCATTTCCGGAAGATGTTGGTTTTGATCTATATAAGCCTTCACTGTTAGGAGTGACGGTAAACGATAGCTTGGCTTGAGCACATAATCAGGCCAACTTCCATATAAAGCAACTTTTATTGAGGTTGCGATGGCGCTGCCATTAACAGCTAACATATAACCCTTGGTATCAACAGTGCCAATGCCAATATTGCCCGTTGTAATTAATGAAATACCATTAGACATGGCACCAATGGACATCACTGACGTTCCGCTAACATAGGAACTACCATTAGGATTATTGATGCCTACACCATCTCGAAATGTATAGTTAGCTCCACTATCAAAATGTTGATCTGTGGATACATGAAGATATCCGCTTCCCAGTTCACTGGTTCCAACGGTATGTATACTGCCATTAATATCCAATTTATAGGAGGGACTGGTTGTCCCAATACCTACATTGCCCCCTAATGCATTTTTATTGGATACTAAAATAACATCTCCATTCGATTTGAAACTCAATGGTGCAGAATAATAACCGCCTTTGAGATTAGCATAAAACTCTAATGAACTTTGACCCGATGGCGTATTAGAGAAGAATCCATCTTTTCGGTGGCTAATCTCCCAGTCTGTAGGCAGACCCGACGGTATAGAAGTTGAATTACTTACAGATAATGTAATATCCGTATAGGCATTAGCATCCCCATCACTCGTAATTGTTATCCCTCTTCGATAGGCTCCCGCATTAATATGAAGTAAATCTGATGGGCTTTGGGTACCGATGCCTACATAACCAATTGGCGTAGGAAATACATTTTGTGCATAAGAACAATAGCTTGACATAGCTATCGCTAAGGATAGAATAATTTTTTTCATGATGATAAGATCTCGATTGTTGCCTCTAAGATAGGTTACCTTTTAGGAAATAACAACAGGCCTGCGAGTCGTTCAAAGAATCGCAGAAAACTTTGGGTTCGATTCGTATCCGGGATTAGCCTTCCTGCAAGCCACTTACAGCAACCAAATAAAAGGGTAAAACAATGGGTAAAGTTTTAAGGTCTGAAATCTTAAAACCATCCTAATCGCCCAACCGACTTCAAGCTTTTAAAGCAGTTTTCCGTGACTGAGCGCAACGATCTGGACTGCGGCTGAGTAAACCTTCACGAGGCAGGTTTCTCAAGTAAAGCGCTGGAGTAAAATCTTTATTAACAACCTTTCTATATAAACTACCGTTGCTATATTAGATCAATCTAATCTATATTTTCATCATGAATAATAAAGAAATATTCCAAACCCTTGGCGAAACAATGGCCGGCATCTTGAATGGCACCATGGATTTAAAAGAAGCGCAGTCCATTCAAATAGCAGCTAATAAGTCTTTGAAAGAGCAAAAGAAATCTCTGAACAATTTTAAGCGAGTATCAAAAATTGCCGCAAGCAGGAAAGAACCCTTGGCAATTCAAAAACAAGGAGACACAACTTTTTATGGCGTTATTGCTGCCAGCAAAGAGTTTTATTTTCAGCCGGGTTTTGAACCTGAAGGATCTTTCATTGAAAATGGTGTAGAATATCTTATCGTTTATAAAGCCGTCGACTTTGAGTGGTAACAAATCCATCCATCGAACAACCAAACACTTAAAAAGTCTTTGATACTTTGATACCAACCGAGAGTGGGATCTACAGAATTTTCTTTATTTTTTGATGTGATGATGACTTATCAACAAAATAGGCTTTGAGACTTGAATCGCCTACAGGTTCATCAAGCTTCAAAGCCTTCCATTGTACTTCATCAGATGATTTCTGTTTGTGTGGATGCGATACACATCATCAGATGAGATTTTTTATTTTCCAATTCAGAGAACCAATTTAGCTTTTCCCAGAGAGGAGAGAGGGAGAGGGAGTTGCCTGCGGCGCACCGAACCAAACAACACCTCTCCCCCCAGCCCCCGCTCCTCTTCTTATCTGAGGAAACGAAAAACATTTTTTTATGTAGTAAATCATCCGCTCATTTGCTTTTAAGCAGGTTCGAGTTCATCAGCAAGCTCATTTACTTTGGTTTTGCGACTACGTTTAAACGGTCTGATGACAATGCCGCCAAAGTATGCTTCATCAGCAAAGCATTTAACTCCTTTGATATAGCAAATGCTGCCTCGATAAAGGTTGCCATTAGCAGAGTATTTGCCTTGATATCCCTGACCACTTTCAGTGATATTGACAAAAGTTATTGGGTTCCCTGATTTATCCGTTGCTAACAAAACACATTTGCTGCAAACATAGTCGGGGTATCGCTCATTGCGTTTAATGTATCTATTACAACATGGGCAGTGTTGTTGCTTTTTGTGTTCTTTTAGGTGATTGGTTTTATATTTCTTGGGTATAGCCATTTCTTTATAAGAATTAATTTCGTTGGTAAAATCTGTTGAGAGCGCAACTTTAGTTTCCCCGTAGGCGCTTATCCATTCGACGGAGCAATCGTTTGCCCTCGGCATTTAAAAGCATGAAAAAGTGTAATCTTCCGGGTCAGGCTCGGTATTTAAGCGACATCTCGTCTGAGCCACTCTTTTACGTCTTTAAGGTTGTAGAATATCGGTTTGCCGATCTGCTTGTAAGGCATTCCTTCTGCCCGGAGCTTTAACAATTTGCTTTTGCTCATGCCTAACATTTGAATGATCTTCTTTTCGGGTACCAGTTCAGGATCAAAGCCAATGCTTGGTTCTGCTTTGTCATCACTTAAGAATTCGTTGTTTATCATGTTCAAACTGGTTAATGCAGTGATTTCCTCAATTTTTAGATCGATCCATCGTATCGGGTTGCAGTGCTTCTGTTCATCAGCAATCGATGAAATCAAGTCGTCGTAGGTATCCCGGAATGCTTCATAATGATTGGGTTCGGGTGTTCTATGAACTTCAACTGCGAGTGTCTTGAAATAGTACAAACACGGTAGTTTATCTTTCTGAGGCAGTTTTTTGATGGTGTCGTCGATAAACTCGATAAACTCCGTGTTTACGAACAGCCGTTTTATATCGCGTTTAAGTTTGAACTTGAAGTCATTGGTTAGACGCGGTAAAGTATGGTATTTGCGGGTGGGTATCAGTTTTCCAGTGTTGTTGCTTTGCTTTTTCATGTTTTGATTTTGGTTATCCATTCAGGTGTGTAACATGGTTGTTTGTGGCGATTTGACTTATCAGCTTGCCATGGTTAAACTGCCTTACCGTACAGAGACGACAAATTATCCATGGTACCGTGCAGGTCTGACATCAGGCTTTTAGCATAGATTTGAGTTTCACTTAAGTTCTGATGACCTAAGAGATCACGTACATAAAGAATGTTGGTCTTAGCCTCTATCAGGTTACTCGCAAAACTATGGCGTGCACAGTGAAAGCTGATTTGTTTTTTGATGCCGGCTTTTTCTATCAGCACTTTTAGTTCCCGATTAAGTACCTGGTTGGTCATCTGAGGCAATACGGTTGCAGATGGTGCTTTAATTGCATGTTTACCATATTTATTCAGGATGTCCAAGGCTTGTGGTACAAGGGGTATTGTAATTTGCTTCTGCGTCTTGGTCATCTTGACTGTTATTGTCTTTTTGTTGGTATCGACGTTCGACCATCTGAGGTTGAGGACATCTGAATAGCGTAACCCCGTTAGGCAACTAAAAATAAACAGGTCTCTAACCCGATTTAGGAAGCCGTTCTTTTCAGGGATTTCCAGGTTCATCACTTGAGTGACTTCGGCGATGGTTAAAAACTCTCTTTTACCAACGGCGGCTTTGATTTTGAAGAAACGGTACGGATTGCTGTCTGAGGTCATATATCCCTTTTTAATTGCTTCTCTGATGATGGCTTTGGTGCATTTATGCTTGGTGAATCTGCCGCCGACACCATTACCTCTGGTTTTACTCATATAGACGTCAAATTTTTGGATAAAATCGTAGGTCAGGTCGCCAAAGTTGGCTTTAGGTGCAAATCCTTTTAAGATGTTGAGTGTCGACTTATAGGATTTGATGGTATTGTCGGCTTTATCCTGCTCCCATAAGTCGATTTGTTCCTGAAAGAAACTATAAAAAGTTACTTGTGCATTGGTCTTGAAGAATGCTGTCGCCACTGTCAGCGTAATGGGTTTGCCCATCGCTTCCAGTTGCAGCATATAAGTATGCCACTCGCTCATTTTACCGTTCAGATAAGCGGCCAGTAATTGGCTAAGTTTGTTGTTCTTCTTAGGGCAACATTCTTTTACGTTCCAGTTGGTCAGTTCAACTGATTTGCCCGTAGGCAGGCGGGTGGTCGCTGGACCAACCCGCACGGAGTAGTATATCGGTATTTCTCCGTTTGCCTTGATCTTATCTGTCCTTAGAACGAGTTTGATGGAATAGATCATCTTCATGGTTTTTTCGTTTTGATGCGGACGAAGATCCACCGACTTATCGGAAAAATAAAGTTTTTGATAATGTTTATTTTTGTTATGTAATTGAAAATTAATAACTTATCAATCTTCATCTTTTAGATATTCCATCGCTTCAGATAATGAAATCACATGCCCCCAAGCTTCTTCGGGAATAAAATTATCCGGAAAATCCTCATAGGAGCTTTCTCTGTAATTATGAACAAAACGCAAACAACCAATTAACGCTTTTAGCATAAAGCTTTCGGCATCGTAGGCTTCGGATTTCATTAGCGGGAATATGAACTTTTCGCTTTTCAACAGCTTTTCATCCATAAAGTAGTAGACAGATTCAGGAATATAGCCTCCTGGAAAATATTTAATATCATCCGGCTCAAATCCCAGCGTTAGTAAAACTGGATCTACATAAGCATGGCCTCGTCTAGTTGCTTGCCAAACATGCGCTACTGGATAAGGTAGGTCTTTTAATAATACAAAGCCTTCAACTAAATCTACTGGGTCATATCCTCCTTCAGCATTATATTTAGCTTGCTGCCTTATTGTATTAAAATCAAACGGGGCTTCGGCAACCAGTTCCATTTCATCAAAGGACCTTTGATGGTCGAATTCGAAACAGCGCTCCTCATCCGCTTCATTCTCAACATGGAAAATATCGTTGCCGATCGGACTGTTTAAAATTTCCCATATTCGGGAAATATGGTCAGCTGAATCGACATTAAATGCTACAGTTTTCATTTGGTCGATAAGCGAGTCAGCTATGTTTGCTGTAGCTATGCTGTTTGTAGCATTGTTGCCTGAAATTGTGGCAAAATTTGTTTGTAGGTTATTTTTCATTCTTTTAAATTTTAATGTGTTAGTTAATTTTTATTTGTTTCCTTGATTGGGTCTTAGTTTTAATTCGAGTTTATTTTAAGCTTGCGCTCTGTAATACAGGTATTTATCGCCAGCTTTTTTGCATTTAAAAATATCTTTTAAAGTTTCGTAATTGGGATGATCTTCTAATGGGAAAGGCCTAAAAAATGGCTTGATTGGCCGTTCAGCGGCGTCGACAGTTTCGGGCACCGGCAGCGGGTATCGATTCATTAATCCTTCAAAATTGATGGAGATCTGTCGCTTCCATTTGTGTGACGGTCTTAGTTGTACCGTTATGAGTTGGGATTCCTTCAATTCCTTTATATAGGCTTTTAGCATTGTCTCCTTTAGTGAAACCTTTTTGCAGAGTGTCCCGTTACTGGCGTAACAAATGCTCTTTGTTTTACAATAGGAGTTTATTATCATGAATAAGAGTTTCGCTGGCGCGCTCAATTTAGGATCTTCTATAATCGGTACTGGCGCATACATCCATTTTCTGCCTTTTTGAAACTCGTCCCAATTTTTCTTAAATTTTGATTCAGCTCTTGTCATAATGTTATTTTGTTATGTGTTTATACCCCTATTAACTTCCGTGTAACATGCCCAAAAGGCCTATTTAGCCCGTTGCTGATGTAATTGACTGAAATACAGCGAAATAAAATTTTCAACCATACATCCATTTTCTGTCGTTTGAAACTCGTCCCTATTTTTTATAAATTTTGATTCACCTCGTGTCATTGTGCTATTTTGTAATGTGCCTATACCCCTATTAACTCCGATGTAATTCTCCCAAAAGGCCTATTTAGCCAATTATTGATGTAATTGCCTGAAATACAGTAAAATAAAATTTAAGCTTTGGCTCTAATGATCAAAAAAAGAGATGTCTGTATTACGGCTTGGAGGAGATCGATATTCGACCGGGGAGGGGTCGGTCCCGCCGTATTACAAGATAACAAGATGAGATAGCAATAAAGAGATAACAAATTAAAAAATCCGGTTGACTTATCTCTTACGAGATAAGTCAACTGTATGAAGCCTGCGCTGCGGCAGGCTTCGATTTGCATTTAGAGATCAACTTTATTTTCCAGAATAAAACCCGATATCAGCCAGTTCTGCAAGTAGTAATTATAAGTAACCTCAGAATAACGTAAATTACTCGTCGAAACTGAAAAGGGTAAGTTCTTCCCCGAGAAATCTTGCGATTTAAGCCAGTAAATTTGTTGAGAGTGCAACGAACTACCCCGGCTTGGGTAAAGACCCACCCAGAGGTAATTCAAAGCCGAGGCGTGAGGAAAAGCCAATCTTAACCCGAACTACAAATCCTTTCGACTTATATTGGTTACCGATGTGACGTAGTCTGTTACTTCCTTTATTTGATTGGATGATGAATTGTATAGGGAATCTTCATTGTGATAAGGGTAAAACCCAACTTTTGTGGTTCTTTTAGCACAAGCGATTTTGTAAAAACTCCCCTTTGTTAAATCCAGCTGTTTTAGATGTTCCATAAGAGATGTTGGGACTTCATTAGGATCACTAAAAAAGAATAGTAGGCCATTTTTAACTTTTTTGATTTTATAATGGACAAGGTCACTCTCACCTGAGGTTAATGAAAAAGTTAAATCAGCTTCGACCAAACAATGTCTCGAATTCGCACCTTCTGTTACAGTCGGCAGTTCCTGTAGCTTCAAAAGCTTATTTACAGGAAACTTGCTCAAAGAATGATTGCCGCTGAATGAAGTGACGTTTCCGGTTGAATCCCATAAAACATGCACATATAAATGCAGTGCGGAACTCCCTGCAATACTGTCCCTAAATAAACTCGCAATTTTAGAAGCAACAGTATCTGTCAGCATGTCTTTGATAATCCTTCCATAATAGTTTATCTCATTTAGCTTGTAGATAGATGAACGGTCATTAAACTTGGCAAGCTTCTGCTGCGCAACCAGTTTTTCACGATTGGAGTTTTCCTGTTCGATGGCCTGTTTTTGTTTAAACAAAGTTGCCTTTGCAGCAGCGAAACTCTTTTGATCTTTTACAGTCATGGTTCGCTCATAGATAATCAGATTGTTGATGCAAGCAGATGTCTGTAAAACCATTCCCGGATAAAATACAATTTCGTCAGGGCTATATTGCCATTTAAGACTGTTCGCTAAAACCGAATCATCTAAATCCGTTTTTATCAAGAAATATGGCTGAATAGCATAGACGTTGTCGTGTAACCATTCGGGATTGTCTTTTACGGTAAATCCAAAAGTTTTGGGTAAGGAACTGACCTGGGTGACGGTGTCGATACAAAGTATGCCGTAAATAAAAGCTGGATTAGAGTGAACAGAAGCATTGCAGGCCGTCCCAGATTCAAAAAAGCCGTGAGGTAATAAAAGCTTATGTGCTCTGGTATTTGAGATATACCATACTTTTCCAGGTGGAACAGTTCTGCGGTAATACTTTGTGAGTTCGATCTCTTTTTGCTGACCAAAGCAATTTAAAGCAGTAAAGAAAACGGTCGTAATGAGAAATAGACGACGAAAAATTAAAGTAAACATTGGAAGGTTGGTTTGATAGGTCAATGGATGACTGAATTTAAGGGACTTCCCCCCGGGGAGGAATCAGCGATTTAAGCCAGCAAATCTCTTGAGAACGCAACGAACAACCACCGTCGTGAGTAAGAACCCAACCGGAGATAGCTCAAAGCCGAGGCGCAAGGAAAACTGATTAAATCGCTGATATGTGTATCGGCGCTAAAGCCCAAGAAGTAGTAGTCTTTTACCTTCTTCCTGAGTTTGCCCAAAAGTTGCCTTTGCCTTAAAGTAGTATTGAGTGTGCTCGGTATCTTCCAACAACATCTCGGTCTTGTTAAAACGAATCATTTGGTAGGTTTTGTCTTGGTCCGCCAAATGCAGCATCAAAGAGTTGTTCTGTGTATCAAAATTCCATTTACCCCTAACAACATCAGTCCACTTGTGCGTTAGGTTGTCGGTAATACGGCACTGACCGTCAGCTGTAAACTTGTATGTTCTGTCTGCAAGCTCAGTTTGGGTAACAATCTTTCTTCCATCATAAGTAGCAAGTAATTGCCAGTATGCAGGGGCTACAAGAATACTGTCTTTATTAAATTTCTTTAATTGTGATTGCCCAGCGGTCTGGCCATAACAATAAGTAGCTGAGAAAAATAAGGCACTAAAAATAAAAGATTTCATTGAAGGTTTGTGGGTTAATACCTCCAGTTCCAAAAGGTAGGTTAAAAAAACAAGCGTGGAACTGTAGCCCACCGCGATCAAGGTACTGGTATACCTACACACAGATAGACTAAGCCCACGCCTGTAGCGTGAGCGTTAAGCCTTTCTTTTCTGTGTGTTTAAAAATTACCAGTTTTTGATCGCAGAAATCGAAGCTAACGCAAGGTCGTTATGATGATATGTTGTGTTCTCTGTTATTTATTCAATAAGCATTTGATTTTTTTGTCACTGGCTAATATCGGGGTTTTATTCTGGAAAGTAAAGTTTGTTGCTTGAACCTAAAAATGACAACTACCTCAGATCGTCAGCAGTAGCGCCCCGCGCTACTGTGATAATATTGCTTATTTCTTGTTAATTAAAAGAAGGAGCGCATAGCTTCTTCTTTTGTTAAGAAGAAATAAGTAAATTGTTTTAAGAATTATTATCTCATATTACTATCTCATATTATTATCTTGTAATACGGCGCGACCGACCCCGCCCGGTCGATATTCCGACTGACAGGGGTTGAAAAAGCGACGGTAGGAATATGCGGGTTTCGACGACCACCTAAGTCGTTATTTAGCTTCAAATCGCTTATTTCAGCTTTATTCAAATTTTACCTATTGCGAGACCCATAATACAAAAAAACACAGATTTGGTGTTTGAAATCAGCGTTTGAGGGATCGTCTTGAAGGTGCTTGAATTTTACCCTTTTTCAACCCCAAAGTGAAAATACAGCCTTAGTATAAACTACTTTTTAAGTGTTCGGTCGTTCGGTCATGTCTCAGCTTTGAAATCCCTTTCAGTTAGACCTTTACCCAAGTCGAGACCACTTCGTTGCGCTCTCAAGAGATTTGGTGCTTTAAATCACTGATTTCTCCGGAGAAGTTTTATCTCGTTCGACTTCGGTAGGTATTGATGAAATTTTACCCTTTTGGTGATGGGTAAAATTGGCGCTTTTTAAAATTGGCAAGTAGGTCGTAAACCTCCTTTTTTAAGTGTTCGGTTGTTCGGTCGGAGGAATTTAATGAGCGGGGTTGCTGATGATTAAAGTCTTATTTCAGCTTCATTTTGCGTCATTCCGCTTCATTTAAATTTTACCTATTGCGCGACCCATTAAGCAAAAAACGCCGATTTCGTGTATGAAATCGGCGTTTATCGTAGCCCCGACGAGAAACTTCTCGAACCTCTTTCTCAAAGATTTACGCCTGTTGGCCTCTTGATTTTTAAAGTCAATCATTCTTTGTACGCCTTTGCCTTAATGGCAAGGGCGTTTCCATTTAATAGGGAGTTAGCATGCCGGCGACTACTTTTCTTTTCTTCAAGCGCCCTAAAGAAAAGTAGCAAAAGAAAAGGGCTGAAATCCAATTTTATA
>Ga0209233_1001043_pt1 | contig 11637 bp, 10 predicted proteins | sample AraplaCL_Cvi_mCL_FD_184269 | JGI IMG/M metagenome (GOLD analysis project Ga0209233, IMG submission 184269) | Arabidopsis root microbial communities from the University of North Carolina, USA - plate scrape CL_Cvi_mCL (SPAdes) (version 2) | ecosystem: Host-associated > Plants > Roots > Endosphere... | reverse complement strand
CGACGCCCTTGTGCAAACGCGTAAGCACCGCGAGCGGACTCTGCTCGGTCGTGCTCACCGTCATCGAGGCATTGCCCTCGCTGTATTCGGCCTGCGTCGACACGCGCGCGTTGCCGCCGGAAAACATCCAGCGCGCCGGCGGTTTGATCTTCTGGCCGTTGAACTCGACCGGCTGTGCGCGCATCACGCGCACGTTGTCGATATCGAGCTTCTGCGTGTCGCGCAGCCAGGTGCGCATTGCCTCGGGCGTCGAGCGCACGCCCTCGGGCACGGGCAATTCGACCTTCGACAGGTCGGACGAACTTCCCTGCGGCAACTTGAGCACGGCGCGGTGATTCATCACGAAACCGCTGGTGCCGAACAGGATCGCGGCGATCGCGCCCCAGGCGCCGATCCACAGATGCAATTGGCGCACAATGCGATGCGTCCGATTGCGTCTCGCCGCCGCAGTTTGCATGGCGATCGCTGGATTTTGTGCACTCATGGCTCGGCCCATCGACGAAGCAGGTTGTGGTAGACGCCGGTCAGTTCGACCAGCGCGGGATGATCGGCCTGGGTCTTGCCGAGCTTGCGGATCGCCAGGTCCAGGTCGAACAGCAGCCTGCGCTCGCCGGCGTCGCGCACGAGACTCTGGATCCAAAAGAACGAGGCGAGCCGCTCGCCGCGCGTGATCGGCTCCACCCGATGCACGCTCGACGCGGGATAGAGAAGCATATCGCCGGCCGGCAATTTTACGCGCTGTGCGCCGAACGTGTCCTCGATGACGAGCTCGCCGCCGTCGTACTCTTCGGGCGAAGACAGGAACAAGGTCGCCGACAAATCGGTACGCACGGCCTGCACGAGCTGCCCGCTACGGTCGTAGCGCACGGCGTTGTCGATGTGTGCGCCGAAACCGTCGCCAATGCGATAGCGGTTGAACAGCGGCGGGAACACGCACTGCGGCAAGGCGGCGGCAAAATACGTCGTGTTCGCCTTCAGTGCAGTGCGCACGAGCGCGCCGAGTTCGAGTGCGACGGGATCGTCCTCGGCCAACTGCAGATTGTGCTTCGCCCGCGCCGACTGATAGCCCGCTGTGACGCGTCCGTCCGCCCAGGCCGCTGCCGCCAGCTTTTCGCGGAAGTGCGCGACTTGGTCCGTGCTCAGGATATTGGGAATGTGCAGAAGCATGTCATTTTGTCCGAATGCTTATCCGACTCCGTTCGCCTTGAGCGTAGGCCCGCAGGGCCGAAGTCGAAAGGCTGCACTTCGACTTCGCTCGCTTGCGCGAGCTACGCTCAGCGCGAACGGCTCCAAGAACTTGCATCGCACGGATCGCCGACATACTCAGAACTTATACGTCGCCGTCAGTTGCGCGGAACGCGCATCGCCCGGTGTACCCCAAGCGATGTCTCCGGACGTGCGTACGCGCGTGAGGTACTTTTCGTTGAACAGGTTGTTGACGTTGAGCTGCAGCGAGAAATGGCGGTTGAACTTGTACGCCACCATCGCGCGCTGCAGCCAGTAAGCGTCGACCTCGTTCAACGGACCGTGCGGGTTCGTCACCGAATGCTGGCTGACGTTGTAGCTGCCGACATAGGTGGCGCCGTAGCCAAGCTGCAATGCCTCGGACGCGTCGTAAGTCGTCCACAGGCTCAGCGAATTTTCCGGCGTGCTCAGCAGCGGATCGCCCTTGGTGTAGTCGCCGCCCTGCCCGGCGACGTAGTTCGACGCACCCTGCAGCACCTTCGACTTCAGGTGCGCATAGTTCGCGTAAACCGCCCAGTTGTCGCTGATGTTGCCGGTCGCACCGAGCAGCAGGCCGTCGACGCGCGCCTTGCCGTCGAGCGACATCTGCCCGGACGGATTGTCGGGATTGCCCGGGTCGGCGACGAGATAGTTCTGCCGATCGTTGCGGAACACCGAACCGGTCAGCGACAGCTTGCCGTCGAACACGTCCCACTTCGCGCCGATTTCGTAGTTGACCGCCGTCTGCGGATCGGCGCTGCAGTTCGCCGTACCGGTCGTGCTCGACGCGGTGCAGGATCCGTTGACCGATGCGGCGGACGGCGTTTTCGAATTGCTGTACGCCGTATAGATGCTGGCGTTTTCGACCGGCTTGTAGACCAGGCCGACGCGCCAGGAGAACAAGTCGTTGGAATTCTTCGCCGGCGTCGCAGCGCCCGTGATCGTGCCGATGCCGGTGTTGACCGGGTTCGGCACGGCGACGGTCGGCGCGGTGTAGAGCTTCACCGTATACGTCGTCGCGCTCGCATCCGCGCGCTCCCAGCGCACGCCGCCGTTGAGCGACCAGTGCTCGTTGAATTTCGCGTTGTCGAACAGGTAGATCGCCGCGTCGTCGAGCGTGCCGTCGATCTTTCCGGTAAGCGTGCGATTCGCCGGCCCGCGGTAGATCGAATCCGGATCGCCGATCGGGGTGAACGGAAAATATCCCGGAGCGGCATACGGATTCGTGCCGTCGGCGTTGCGGTACTGACTGTAGCCGTTGAACGCATAACTTTCGTGCGAAAGCGAAAGTCCGGCGACCGCCGTGTGTTCGATCGCGCCGGTATGGAAACTGGAACTCAGATCGGTCTGGTTGTAGAGAATCTTGTTCGTCGTATCGCGAATGTTGCCGCGCGGCCCGCTCGGCATGTAGTAGCCGGCAGGTACGACAATCTGCAACACGGTGCCCGGATTGAGCGTGCACGAGGCGCCGCTCGGCTGCAGGTTGTTCGGTTCGCAGAACGTGCCCTGCGGCGGATCGACGAGCGAGTATTGCGTCACGCGCTGCGCGCGCGTGAGGTTGCGCAGCGAAAAATCCTCACTGAAGCGATGCTGGATGACGCTCGTAAACGCGTCGGCGCGAATCTGCTGCGTATCGTAGTTGCGGTAGCCGTAGTAAGCGTGCGCATCGACGCCCGGAAGGATCTGCCCCTTGTACGTCGGCACGCCGTATTGCGGCACGTTGTCGTCGTGCTGATGGAAATAGCTCAACGTCACGCTCGTGTCGGTGCCGAGACCGAAACCGATCGACGGCGCGAAGCCCCAGCGTTTGAACTTCTCCACATCGCGCTCCGGCACGTCGTTTTCGTGCGCCATCAGGTTGATGCGGAATGCGGTGTTGTCGCCGATCTGCTGATTCGTGTCCGCGGTCAGGCGGCCGTAACCGTCGGTGCCGACGCCCGCTTTCAATTCGGTGCGATCGACGAGCATCGGCGCCTTGCTGACCAGGTTGATCGATCCGCCGACCGAGCCCGAACCGGCATACACAGAATTCGCGCCGTTGACGAGCTCGACGCTGTCGAGATTGAACGGATCCGAGCGCGTGTACTGCGCACTGTCGCGCACGCCGTCGACGGTGATGTCGGTGCTGCCGGTGAAGCCGCGCAGATTGATGCTGTCGCCGTAGCCACCGCCGCCCTCGCCCGCGCCGAACGTAATGCCCGGCAGGGTCGTCAGAATATCGCGCAGGTTAAGCAGGTTCTGCTCGGCGATGACTTTCTGCGGCACGATCGTGATCGTCTGCGGGGTGTCGAGCAGTGAGGCGGTCAGCTTCGGCGAGGTCGGTTGAGCGTTCGGCGCGGCGTGCACGTCGACCTTGTCGAGTTCGGTCGGTTTGGCTCGCGACTTTTCCCTGGCATCCGCGGCGATAGCGGCATCGGCGGCCATGTCGGCCGCGGGCGAAGTCATGCCCGGCGTCGCGTCGCTCGGTGCATTCGCCGCGAACGCCATGGCGGGCGAGGCCGCCGCCAGCATGGCGGCGTAAAGCGGGGAAAACTTCAGTAGAGATTTTGGCATGGCTCGTCGGTTTCCTTGAATGGGCGAGTCATCCCTTGCCGTCCCAGCTCCCGCACATGACCGTGCCTGAGTCGGACAAAAGCTGAGTAAGACTTCTGATGCAAATAAGAATGATTCCTATTATTGCATAACAATAAACGGATGCAAAGCTGAACCGAATTCTGGGGAGTGCTTACCGTGCCGGCCGATCTTGCGATACCGCACGATCGATGTGTCGCGGCACCAGAGAATCAGAAAAGTCGGCGGATTCGCCCGAGAGGCCCGGAATGATGAGCAGAAGCCTAGGCAAACGGAGCCGTCAGTCGAAGCGATCGTCCCGAGTATACACTTGCGCATTTTCCACTTTTACCGGGAACTTCGCGATCGGCTCGTAAGCCGGGGGGCACATCGCCGCGCCGGTGCGCAGGTCGAAACGCGCGCCGTGGCGCGGACACTCGACCTCGAAACCATGGATGTCGCCGCCGGCCAGCTCGCCGCCATCGTGCGTGCAGATGTCCTCGACCGCATAAAGGTCGCCGTCAATGTTGAACACGGCGATCGCGGTGTCGCCGTCCCAGGCGACTTTGAATTCCCCGGGCAACAGCTCGGATTGGGTGCAGACGCGAACCCAGCCGCTCATCGACGCGCGCTCACAGCGGCTTCTCGAGCAACTCGAACTTGAGGTCGTCGCGTTTCGGAATGCCGAAGCGTTCGTCGCCGTAGGGAAACGGCTTGTACTTGCCGGTGCGCCGATAGCCGCGCCGCTCGTACCAGGCAATGAGTTCGTCGCGCACCGAAATCACGGTCATCTCCATGCGCGTGCAACCGAAGTCGTCGTGGGCGACGCGCTCGGCTTCGGCCATCATGAGTTTGCCGAGACCGGCGCCCTGCTGAGTCGGATCGACCGCAAACATGCCGAAATAGCAGGCGTCGCCCTGCTTCTCGATATGGCAGCAGGCGAGCAGTAACACGCCGCGCTCGGCCACCAGCACGAGGCTGCCGGTCTTTTCGATGATTTCGGCGATGCCCTTGGGATCGACGCGCTGGCCGTCGAGCAGATCCGCCTCGGTTGTCCAGCCCACCCGGCTCGCGTCTCCGCGATAGGCCGAAGTGACGAGTTTTTCGATCGTCGGAATGTCGGCGAGCGTGGCCAAGCGGAATTCGACGGCGGCCTCGTTCGGCAAGTCGTGTACGGCGGTCATTAGGGACTCCCTTCGGTTGTGGTCTTCGCAGTTCCGGCCAACGCGGCGCGCAGCGTCGCAAACGGCAGCAGCGCACATTTGCGCCGCGACGGATAGTTTGCCAGCGCGGCGAGCGCATTCAAGTCGCCGAGCGCGGCGTCCGCGTCAAGCTCGCCGTTAATCAGGTGCGCGAAGCGGGATTCGAGCTCGGCAACGCCGTCGGCATCAAGCCCGGCGCTGTGTTCGCTCAGCAGCGAGGCGGTCGCCTTCGCGATCGCGCAGGCCTCGCCGTGGAACGCGATCGCGGCGATGCGCCCATCGGCGACGCGCAGCTCCACATGCAGTGCATCGCCGCACAGCGGATTGACGCCGTCGGCGACGTGCGTCGGCGCGTCGAGCGTGCCGAAGTGGCGCGGCGCGCGGCTGTGATCGAGAACGATGCGCTGGTACAACTCGCTGGCGGACATCCGCACATTGTACGTCGCCGCGCTCGCCCTATGCCCGCGGCGCGCCATCATTTCGCCATCCGCAGCGGCGATGCTTTTGCGCCGACCTCATGTGAGACTCGACGTATGCTACCGCTCCGCCGCCGCCTTGCGTTTCTCGCCGCGAGCTGCCTTGCCCTCGCCGCCTGCGTGACCGCGGTCGCCTCCGGCGATCGCCGCGACGAAGGCCCGGCACTGCAAATCCGCCTCGCCGCGCTTGCCGAACGCGCGCGTCCGGGCACGCTCGGCATCGCCGTGCTCGACTTGAACAGCGGCGCATCGCGGCGCATCAACGCCGCACGCGGTTATCCGATGATGAGCGTGTTCAAGGCGCCGCTCGGCGCGGCCGTGCTCGAACGCGTCGATCGCGGCGAACTGTCGCTGGAACACGCGATCACGCTGACGTCGACCGATCTTCGCCCCGGGCCCGGGCCGATTCGCGGCGAGTTACAGGCCGGGCGCACCGAGTTCAGCGTGCGCAGACTGCTCGATGCCGCCGTCAGCGAAAGCGACAACACCGCGGCCGATGCATTGGTCAAACTCGTTGGCGGCCCGGCTGTGGTGACGGCATTCCTGCGCGCGCACGGCATCGACGGCATTCGCATTGACCGCGACGAGCGCACGCTTGCGCACGATATCGACGGCCTGCCTGCCAACGTCGACGTACCGCCTGCCGATGAGTCCGCCGTGGAAAAACTCGCGCGCAAACGGCACGGTTACGCTGCCTACCTCGCCGATCAGCGCGACACGAGCACGCCCGACGCGGCTGCGGGGTTTCTGCGCAAGCTCTGGCGTGGCGAGTTGGTGTCGCGCGCTTCGACGGCGCTGATGGTCGAAATGATGACGCACTCGCCGACCGTGCCGAACCGGCTCAAAGGCGGCGTACCGACAGGCGCACGGCTGGCACACAAGAGCGGCACTTCGATCACGTTCGAAGGCGTCACCGCGGCGCATAACGATATCGGCATCTTGAGCTGGCCGGACGGACGCACCGTAATCGTCGCCGCGTTCCTTACGGGGTCGCCTGCCTCGGAACAGGAACGCGATGCGATTTTTGCCGCATTGGCGCGGGATGTGGCTGGCGAGTTGCATCCCTGATGATGTCGCATGGTGCCATCGCCGCGCGGGCAGAATAAACTCGGGTCGACGACAACGATACCGGGAGCTATTACCGATGAATCCACAACGGCGCGCCCTGCTCGGCGGCATGGCATTGGCGGCGCTCGCGCCTGCACGCGCGGACACACCCAGCGAACCGGCCCCGCAGCAAGCTGTCGACGCGCCCGATGCGCCGCCATGGCCACCGGCCGAACGCATCGCGTTGTGGCCCGGCGAACCGCCTGGTATGCCGACCACGCCGCCCACCCCGGCGCTAACCATGAACGGTGCGCGCGGCGAACGTCAGCTCTGGGTCTCTGGCATCGTGCATCCCGAAATCAATGTGTTCCGCGCACCGCGTCCGGACGGTTCGGCCTTGCTCGTGATTCCCGGCGGCAGCTACAGTTTCGTCTCGGTACAGAACGAAGGCATCGACATCGCGCGGCGCTACACGCCGTTCGGCACCAGTGTGTTCGTGCTGACCTACCGTCTGCCCGGCGAGGGCTGGAAAAACCGCAACCGCGTGCCGCTCGCCGACGCGCAACGCGCAATGCGCCTGCTGCGCGCGCAGGCGGCGGCGCTGCACATCGATGCGCAACGCATCGGCGTCCTCGGTTTTTCAGCCGGCGGTCATCTCGCCGCCGATCTGGCGACGGCGTTCGACGAGGCGTGCTACGCGCCGGTCGACGCAGCGGACAAGCTCTCGGCGCGGCCGCATTTTGCCGCCCTCGCCTATCCGGTTGCCAGCTTGATGCCGGGCGTGGTGCATACCGGATCGCGCGATAACTTGCTCGGCATCGGCGCCAGCGCTGCGGAAGTCGCCAAGCATTCGCCCGCCGAGCATGTTCGCGCAGACACGCCGCCGACGTTCGTCTTTCACGCGATGGATGACGATGCCGTACCGGTTGGTGCGAGCCTCGATTGGATCGCCGCATGCCGTCGCGCGCGCGTGCCGGTCGAGGCGCATTTGTTCGAGAAAGGCGGCCACGGCTTCGGTCTGCATGCGCCGATCGATTCCCCGACCGCACATTGGCCGGAGTTGTTCGCCGCGTGGATGCGCCAGCGGCAGAGCTGACGTTTCCAATATTTTCCAATTTCGACAGCCGAAATTCTGCGTACTTCACTCTGGCGCGATCGATGTTTCATGCGCACAATCGGGCCATGGAGACACACTACGACGCGATCGTGATCGGCAGCGGCATCAGCGGTGGCTGGGCAGCGAAAGAACTCTGCGAAAAAGGCCTGAAGACGCTCGTGCTCGAGCGCGGGCGTGACGTGCAGCACATTAAGGATTATCCGACGATGTCGCTGCGCCGCTGGGACATGGATCTGCGCGGCGACAATCCGCGCTCAACGAGCGAGGCGAATCCGCTGATCGCGCGCGCCGCGGGCTACGATGCGACGACGAAGCACTTCTTCGTTAAAGACGAAGACCATCCTTATGTGCAAGAAAAACCCTTTCTCTGGGTGCGCGGCTATCAGGTCGGCGGCAAGTCGCTGATCTGGGGCCGCGCCTGCGCGCGCTGGTCGCCGATGGATTTTGAGGCGCCCAAACGCCTGGGCTACGGCATTCCGTGGCCGATCGGTTACGACGACGTCGCGCCGTGGTACAGCCACGTCGAGAAATTCATCGGCGTCTGCGGCAGTAAGGAAGGCATCGCGACGATGCCCGACGGCGAGTACTTGCCCCCCTACGAGCTCAACACGGTCGAGCAGCATCTGCAGAAGGTGCTCAAGGAAAAGTTCGGCCGCCACTACATTTCGGGCCGTTGGGCGCACATCACCGACGCACAGGAAATCCATCGCCAGCAAGGGCGCGCCACCTGCCAGAACCGCAACCTGTGCATGCGCGGTTGCCCGTTCGGCGGTTACTTCTCATCGAACGCGAGCACGCTGCCGTGGGCGCAGAAGACCGGCAATCTCACCGTGCGCCCGTTCTCGGTCGTGCATTCGATCATCTATGACGACACGACCAAGCAGGCCAGCGGCGTCAAGGTGATCGATGCGAACACGCACGAGGAACTCGTGTTCAAGGCCAAGGTGATCTTCGTCAATGCCTCGGCGTTGAACTCGACGCTGGTCCTGCTCAACTCCACCTCGAAGCGCTTCCCGAACGGCCTCGGCAATGACCACGGCGTGCTCGGCAAATACGTCGGATTCCACAACTACCGCGCCGGCATGAGCGCGGAGATCGAGGGTTTCGAGGATTCTTACTACGAAGTCTACAAGCCGGCGGAAAGCATCATTCCGAACTTCCGCAACGTGGACAAACAGGACGCCGACTTCCTCGGCGGCTACGTGATCTTCAGCGGCGCGAGCCGGCGCCTAATCGACGACAACGACACGCACGGCGAGGCGATCGGCGCGAAATACAAGCAGGCGATCAGCAAGCCCGGCAAGTGGACGGCGTACATGTACATGCAGGGCGAGACGCTGCCGAACGCGTCGAACCATGTGCGCCTGTCGCCCGACAAGAAGGATCCATGGGGCATCCCGCAGCTCGTCATCTCCGTCGGTTACGACGACAACGCCGAGCGCATGGTGCGCGACTTCTTGAGCGAAGGCCGCAAGATGCTCGAAGCCGCGGGCTTCACCAATGTCAGCACGAACGACAATCACTGGCCGCCCGGCCTCGATATCCACGAGATGGGCGGCGCGCGCATGGGCGCCGACCCGAAAACGTCGATGCTCAACGCACACAACCAGATGCATCTGTGCAAAAACGTTTTCGTCACCGACGGCGCGTGCATGACGAGCACGGGCAGCCAGAGCCCGTCGATCCTGTACATGGCGTTGACCGCGCGCGCGGCGAACTACGCGGCCGATCAGCTCAAGAAGAATGGGAGGATCGTCTGATGGATCGCCGCGAACTGTTGCGTGCCATCGCCGCGCTGACCGGTTGCGCCGTCGTCGGTGCCGATCGTCTTTTCGCCGCGGTGTCCGATTCCGCTGCGTACACGCCGGCGCAAGTGGCGCTGTTCGACGAGATCGCCGAAACGATTCTGCCGCACACCGACACGCCCGGCGCGAAGGATGCGCAGGTCGGCGCTTACATCGCCCGCTACTCGGCCGCGTGCTACACGCCGGCGAATCTTGCGGTCCTGCGCGCCGGTCTCGACGATATCGATGCGCGTTCACGCAAGGCCCACGGCACCTATTTCATACGCTGCACGAGCAAGCAGAAAGAAACGTTGCTGATCGACATCGACGCGGAGGCCAAGCGCCGCGCGCGCGAGCTCGGCGACAACAGCACTCAGCCGCCGCACTGGTTTACGCTGTGCAAGCAGCTCACCCTGTTCGGCTTCTTCACCTCGGAAGCGGGCGCGTCGCGTGTGGCCCGCTATCGACCGGTGCCCGGCCCTTACAAAGGCGTCGTGCCGTACAAGGGAGAGACGTTTTGGGCGTGGTAAGCATTTTTGCCGTCATTCCGGCGAAAGCCGGAATGACGAGAATTTATCTGGGAGATCGCATATGAAATACGCCGTATTGGTTTGCGCAGTCGCCGTCGGCTCCGCCGCACACGCTGCTGAATCCACTAGGTCCGCCGCGCCCAACACGCTGTCCGCCGAACAGCAACGCGAAGGCTGGAAGCTATTGTTCGACGGCAAGTCGACCGCAGGCTGGCATCGCTTCAACGATAAGACGATCGGCAAGTCGTGGTCGGCCGATAGCGGCAGCTTGCATCTCGACACCAGCAACAAGAAAGACGGCTGGCAGGTTCCCGACGGCGGCGACATCGTCAACGACGGTGTGTTCGCCAACTTCCATCTCAAGCTCGACTGGAAGATCGCGCCCGCGGGCAACAGCGGTGTGATGTTCTACGTGCAGGAAGGCCCACAGTACAAATATCCGTGGCAAACCGGCGTCGAGTCGCAAGTGCTCGACAATGTCGCGGCGGAAGACGCGAAGTTCGACAAGCATCGCGCCGGCGACCTGTACGATCTGATCGCCGGCAAACCCGAGGCGGTGCGCGCGGCCGGCGAGTGGAATCATCTGGAAATCATCAGCGATCATGGCCGCTTCGTCGAGAAGCTCAACGGCACCGTCGTAGTCGAGACGACGCTGTGGGGCGACGCGTGGAAACAGCTGATCGCCGGCAGCAAATTCCGCGACATGCCCGGCTTCGGTACGTTCCGCGAGGGGAAGATCTCGCTGCAGGATCACGGTGCGGACGTGTGGTTTCGCAACATCATGATTCGCAAGCTGAAATAGCGCCGCGCGAAAGGCGGCGCACGATTCTCAAGCCAACAGCTTGCGTACCTTGGCGATCGCCGCGATAAACGCGTCGATCTCCTCGCGCGTGTTGTAGAACGCGAGCGAGGCGCGCGCTGTCGCCGGCACGCCGTAAAACTGCATCAGCGGATGCGCACAGTGATGGCCTGAGCGCACGGCGATGCCCTCGTGGTCGAGCAGCGTCGCTAGGTCGTGCGCGTGCACGCCGTCGATCAGAAACGAGAACACGGCGGCCTTCTCTTTCGCCTCACCGAACAAACGCAGCCCAGGCACCGACTTGAGTGCATCGATCATGTAGGCGGCCAAATCGCGCTCCATCGCACCGATCGTGTCGATGCCGACGCGGTTGATGTAGTCGATCGCGGCGCCGAGACCGACGAAGCCGGCGATGTTCGGCGTGCCGGCCTCGAACTTGTGCGGCGCGTCGGCGAACGTCGTGCCGTCGAAGCTTACCGTGCGGATCATCTCACCGCCGCCGAAGAACGGCGGCATCTCGGCGAGCAATTCCTTGCGCGCCCAGAGCATGCCGGTGCCGGTCGGGCCGTACATCTTGTGCCCGGTCAGCACATAGAAATCGCAACCGAGCGCCTGCACGTCGATCGGCAGATGCGGCGCGGCCTGCGAGCCGTCGATGAGCAGTGGAATCCCGCGCGCGCGGCAGGCCTTGGCCAGCTCGCGCACCGGATTGATTGTGCCAAGCACGTTCGACACATGCGTCACGCCGGCGAGTTTCACGCGCGGATTCAGGCGCGCTATGAATTCTTCGACGATCAGCTCGCCGCTTTGTGTGATCGGCGCGGGAATCACCTTCGCGCCGGTGCGCGCTGCGACGAGCTGCCAGGACACGATGTTGGCGTGATGCTCCATCGTCGTGACGAGAATCT
>Ga0209233_1001040_pt1 | contig 11652 bp, 11 predicted proteins | sample AraplaCL_Cvi_mCL_FD_184269 | JGI IMG/M metagenome (GOLD analysis project Ga0209233, IMG submission 184269) | Arabidopsis root microbial communities from the University of North Carolina, USA - plate scrape CL_Cvi_mCL (SPAdes) (version 2) | ecosystem: Host-associated > Plants > Roots > Endosphere... | reverse complement strand
CGGGCTGAGTTTTACGGCCCGTTAAATCTATAGGCGGAATTATTTCCGCATACGTTGAAGGCCCGGGGTGGGGCGCGAGGGAGCCGTGTCCGAACAAGAATTCAAGCGCGCTTTGGGCTATGGCATGCTGGCGTTTGACCTGCTCAAACGCTCTACCATCCCGCCGTATCCGCAATTCTACGAGTTGCTCTACACCTATGCCACCGGTGTCAACCCGACGCTGAATTCGCGCATCAATGCCATCTTCCGCGACGGCAAACCGAACGTCGACCTGGCCGAGACGCTCTACAACGAGTTCCTGCGCGCCCGCGATGTCAGCGAACGGATCACCAACGTCTCCGAGCGCATGTCGGCCAGCATCGCCAATGTGCACGACGCCATAGACCTCGCCATGCTCAAGGCGGGCAACTATTCGACCTCCCTGCACTCGGCGGAGAGCGTGCTTGTCGATCAGATTTCGGCCGAGGCGCTGCGCGACGTGTCGGCCCGCCTGCTCGCCGAGACGCGCCAGATGCAGGAGGCCAATCGCCTGCTGCAGGAGCGGCTGGACAGCGCGCGCGAGGATGTGTCGAGCCTGCAGCGCAGCATCGACGAGTTCCGTCGCGAGTCGATGCTCGATCCGCTGACCAAGATCTACAATCGCAAGTCGTTCGACGAGGGCCTGTCACGCTCGATGTCGGAGGCCGACGAGGATGGCACGCCGATGGCGCTGCTACTGCTCGACATCGACCACTTCAAGAGCTTCAACGACAGCTATGGCCACCAGACCGGCGACCAGGTGCTGCGGCTCGTCGCCATGACGCTGAAGTCCAACATCAAGGGCAAGGATATCGTGGCGCGGTACGGCGGCGAGGAGTTCGCGGCCATCCTGCCCACCACCGATCTCGAAGGCGCGATTATCCTCGCCGACAACATTCGCAAGGCCATCCAGGCCAAGGAACTGCTGAAGCGCTCGACCAACGAGAAGCTCGGCCGCATCACCGCCTCGGTCGGGGTGGCCCTCTACCGGCAGGGCGAGTCGCCCTCTTCCCTGATCGAACGTGCGGATCGCTGCCTCTATGCAGCCAAGCACGCCGGCCGCAATCGGGTGATCGGCGAGCACGAGCTCAGCGACGACGAAGAAGCGGCGTAGGCCCGTAACGGCCACGCTGCATGCCGAGAGCCGAAGCGCCGGCGGGTCATCGCTCGATGAGCTGAACCCCGAGCCGCCGAAGCGCCTCCCAATAGCCCGGAAAAGTCTTGCCGACACAATCCGGGTCGAGGATCGAGATACCGCCGATCCTGAGACCTGCGACAGCAAAGCTCATGGCGATGCGGTGGTCGGCGTAGGTGTGGATCGCCGTCGTCACATTGCGCCGGCTCAAGTCGCGCAGGCCGGGATCGGCATTGACGACGAGGTCGTCACCCTCTTCGCGCGCAAGGCCGGTCCGGATGCGGTTGAGTTCGGTCGCGAGGGCCGAGATGCGATCGCACTCCTTGACCCTGAGATTGGCGATACCGACAAAGCGCACCGGCGTGTCGTTGAACGCCGCCAGCACTGCAATGGTCGGCACGGCATCCTGCATCTGCGAGCCGTCGATTACCGCCGGCAGGCGCGGAAACTGGCCGATGACGGCGGCGGCAGCCGCATCGGGCTGCGTGAAAGCGGAAGTCTCGACGCCCAGGTCGATCCGTCCGCCGGTAAGGGCTTCGGCCGCCCAGAAATAGGTCGCCGCCGACGCGTCGGGTTCGATGACGTAGTCGGTAGCCCGATAGCCCGTGGGTTCGACACGCCAGCTCATGTCGTCGACCTGCGCAACCGTCGCACCGAAGGCCCGCATGGCGGCTAGCGTCAGGTTGACATAGCCGCGGGCATCGAGGTCCTTGCCGGTGAGCGCCACCTCGATCGGGCCGTCGCCGAATGGCGCCGCCATCAGCAGCGCCGACACATACTGGCTCGACAGCCCACCATCGATCTCGACCCTGCCCTGCCCGAAGCGGCCGTTGGCGTGGACGGTAACCGGCGGACAACCGGTCGGCGCGCTGGCATCGATCCCCAGCGAGCGGAGCGCCGCGACCAGCGGCCCGATAGGGCGCTTGCGCATCTCCTCGTCGCCATCAACCACCACCGTGCCCTGGACGAGCGTCACCGCCGCGGTCAGGAACCGCGTGGCCGTGCCGGCATTGCCGAGCATCAAGGGCGCAGCCGGGGCTTTCAGCGTGCCGTCGGAGGTGACGACAAAGCTCGTCGCGTCCGGCTCATCGATGGTGACACCCATCTGCCGCAGCGCCGCAGCCATCAGCTGCGTGTCCTTGCTCTTGAGCGCCCCGGTGAGTCGGCTCGTGCCCTTGGCAAGGGCCGCGAGCAGCAGCGCCCGGTTGGTGATCGACTTCGATCCGGGCGGCGTCGCGCGGCCGACCAGCGGCGCGGAAACGGGCGTGATGGCGATGGATTTTTCTGACGCGGTGCTCATGGCGCTGCGATGCCACGCGGGGGCGGTGATGGCAAGGGAGGCGTGGCGCCACTATTGCGGGGCGCGGGCACCGGGAGACATTTCGTCAACGGGATAGTATTCGAATAACTCGCCATCTCGTGCAAGCACACGAATGACGGGTTTGTCCCGCCACGTTCCTTTTCCGTAGCTCGATGGCTTGCCGTTCACCGTTTCGGTGTCGTCGCAATAATCGACTATCTCGGCACGCGTGCCGTTCGGAAACTCTAGGATATCGCGACTTGCGAGGGCCTTGGGAGGCTCACCTGAACAGGCTGCGGCAGAACCCGTACCGAAGTTGATGGTGCATCTACCCTCGAACCGCACCCTGCCGGCGGCATCTGTGTATTTGCACCAGCTTGGCGCTTCGATCGCCGTGCCTGCACCAGCTGGCGGCGACCAGAGCACCGATGATACCAAAATGAGTCCGAGCACCGACGCGCGGCGGGCCCGAATGAAACTCACCCCACTGCCCGCGCGTCCGCCAGTGCCTTCAGATCCGCCGGCTTCAGCTGCACGCTCTCGCCACAGCCGCACTCGCCGGTCTGGTTGGGGTTCTTGAAGGTGAAGCCGGCCTTGAGCTTGCTCTCTTCGAAATCCATCACCGTGCCGAGGAGGAAGAGTGTCGCCTTAGGCTCGACGAACACATCGACGCCCCGGTCGTTTACATGGTCATCGCCCTTGATCGGCTCCGCGACGTAATCGAGCGTATAGGCCTGCCCCGCGCAGCCGGCGTTCTTGATGCCGACGCGGACGCCGATCACCGGCTTGTCGCTATCTTCCATGATCTCGCGGATCCGATCGGCCGCCGCATCCGTCAGGCTCATGATCTTCATCGGCATGGGAAGACTCCGTTCATCGTCACTCTACGATATAGTACGCTTGCGGTCGGGTTACCACCAGTTGAGCGCAACCTGCGCTTCTTCGCTCATGCGGCTCGCGTCCCACGGCGGATCGAACACCATGTTGACGGTGACGTCCTGGATGCCTTCCACCGAGCGCGCCGCGTTCTCGACCCAGCCCGGCATGTCGCCGGCGACTGGGCAGCCCGGCGCGGTCAGCGTCATGTCGATGACGAGGTTGCGGTTGTCGTCGAGGTCGACCTTGTAGATGAGCCCCAACTCGTAGATGTCGACCGGGATCTCGGGGTCGTAGACCGTCTTGAGTACACCGATGAGGTCGGCGGTGATGCGCCCTACTTCCTCGGGCGGGATGGTCGCCGATACCGTAGGCACGATGCGCCCCCCCTCCGTCGTCTCGGCCGGGGCCGGCGATGGGGCGAGGTCGGCTGCCGCCAGGTCTTCGCTCTTGACGTCTTCCATGTTCAAAACCTCACGCAAAGAATTTCTGCGCGCGCTCGAGCCCATCAACCAGGGCATCGATATCGTCCTTGCCCGAATATAGGCCCAGGGAGGCGCGGCAGGTAGAGGTGACGCCGAAACGCGCCAGCAGCGGCATGGCGCAGTGCGTTCCGGCACGTACGGCGATGCCGTAGCGATCGAGGATGGTCGAGACGTCGTGCGCGTGAGCGCCCTTCATTTCGAACGAGAAGATGCCGCCCTTGCCTTCCGCCGTACCGATCAGCCGGAGCGAATTGATCCGGCTAAGCCGCTCGGTGGCATAGGCGGCGACTTCCGCCTCGTGCGCGGCGATCGCCTCGCGCCCGAGACCATCGACGTAGTCGATCGCGGCGCCCAGGCCCACCGCCTGGACGATCGGCGGCGTGCCCGCCTCGAAGCGGTGCGGCGGCTCGTTGTAGGTGATGCCGTCGACCGTCACCACGTCGATCATCTCGCCGCCGCCCTGATAGGGTCGCATCTCGGCGAGGTGCTCGTACTTGCCGTAGAGCAGGCCGATGCCGGTCGGCCCGTAGAGCTTGTGGCCGGTGGCGACGTAGAAATCGACCCCGAGCGCCTGCACGTCGACCTTGAGATGCACGGCGCCCTGGCTGCCGTCGACGAGCACGGGAATGCCGCGCGCATGGGCGATCGCGACGACCTCGGCGATGGGCACGATGGTGCCGGTGACGTTCGACATGTGCGTCACTGCGACCATTCTGGTGCGCGTCGTCAGCGCCGCCTCGAAGGCGTCGAGGTCGAAGCTACCATCGTCGCGGCAGTCGACGAATTTGAGCTTCGCCCCCTGCCGTTCGCGCAGGAAGTGCCAGGGCACGATGTTCGAATGGTGCTCGAGAATGGAGACGACGATCTCGTCGCCCTCCCCGACGCGCGGCGCCGCGAACGAGGAGGCCACCAGGTTGATGGCCTCGGTCGACGATTTGGTGAACACGATCTCCTCGCGCCGGCCGGCGTTGAACAGCCGGCGCGCCGCGTCGCGGCCGCCCTCATAGGCCTCGGTCGCGAGATTGGCGAGCGTGTGGAGGCCGCGATGCACGTTGGCGTAGGCGTGCTCCTGCACCCAGTCCATCTTCTCGATCACGGCGCGCGGCTTCTGCGCCGACGCACCGCTGTCGAGATAGACCAGCCGGTTGCCGTGGATCTTTTCGCCAAGAATGGGGAAATCGGCGCGAACGGCGGCGAGGTCGAAGGTCATTGGAAGGCCCATGCGCCAAGCCGGGCCGCGGCTCCCCTCTCCCCTTGCGGGAGAAGGTGCCGGCAGGCGGGTGAGGGGGTGGCAGCGCGCTCGGCTGCCCCCTCATCCGGTCCTACCGGACCACCTTCTCCCGCCAGGGGAGAAGGAGTCGCGAGGCTTTGCCAACTGCTCATCTCGCCTCCAGCCACTGGTCCACGACGCCCTGCAGCGCTTCGTTCAGCGGCTCGTTCTCGATCGGATCGAGCAGTTCGGCGATGAAGCCGCGGACCAGCATCGTTTCGGCCTCGGCCTCCGGGACGCCGCGGCTCATGAGGTAGAACATCGAGTCCTCGTCGAGCTTGCCGCAGGTCGAGCCATGGCCGCAGACCACGTCGTCGGCAAAGATTTCGAGCTCGGGCTTGCTGAGGATTTCCGCCTCGTCCGACAGCATCAGGCCCTGCATCATCAGCTTGGCGTCGGTCTTTTGCGCATCGCGCTCGACCACGATCTTGCCCTGGAACACCGCCCTGGAGCGGCCGCGCGCGATCTGCTTGTAGAGCGGCTTGCAGGTGCAATGGCCCTTGGCGTGCCGGGCCTCGAGCGTGATGTCGGCGTGCTGCCCCTCCGCCGCCAGGTTGAGACCGGTGAAATCGGCGTGCGCGCCCTCGCCCCCGAAGCGGGCGAAGAGCTGCGTGCGCTCCAGGCCGGCGCCAGCGTGGATGGTCAGCGTGCGCAGCTGCGCGTCCGCCCCGATCTCGTATTCGGTGGTGGCGAAGTGCGTCGCGGGCCGCGGCGAGAGATCGATCGTGATGTGGGTCAGGCGGGCGCCCTTCCCCAGCTGCACGAAACTGCCATGGTTGGAGACGTGCGCCGCCGCGCTGCCCGAAAACGTCTCGATGATGGTCGCCGCGGCGCCATCGGCGAGGAAGATACGGGCCGAGCTCGGCGCGTGAGCCGCATCGCCCTCGGTGCGGCGATCGATCTGGATCACCGGATCGATGGTGCCCTCGAGGGTCAGCGTCAACGTCTCGGCGGCGAGTGCCGAATTGAGACGCACCAGAACGTCGTCGCGTTCGGTGAGCGCGCCGCCCTTGGTTGTCCCGACGATCACCCCCGCCGGTGCCGTGCCGTGCGCCTGGGCGCGGCCATTGGCGACGAGCAGCCGATAGGCGCCTGGGATATCGAGCGCCGGCGCCCCTGTGGCGGTCGCGTCGGCCGCCAGCGGCGGCACCGTGCGGAGCAGCGTCTTGAGATCGGTGTAGTGGTAAGCCTCGACGCGCCGCGTCGGCAGGCCGGCGACGCCCAGCCGCTCGGCCTCGGCGGTCGCGCCTGCCAGCTGCAACTGGGCGACGAGTGTAGTTTCGGCGGCGCCAAGCCGCACGGGAGCCCGCATGATCCGTTCTCCCTACGCCGCTGCTTCGTCGAATTCGGCGTAGCCCTTGGCCTCGAGCTGGAGCGCCAGTTCCTTGCCGCCGCTTTCGACCACCCTGCCGTCGGAGAAGACGTGCACCACGTCCGGGACGATATGATTGAGCAGGCGCTGATAGTGGGTGATCACCAGCATCGACCGCTCCGGCCCGCGCAGGGCATTGACGCCCTCGGACACGAGCTTCAACGCGTCGATGTCGAGGCCGGAATCGGTCTCGTCGAGAATGCACATCTTGGGCTTGAGCAGCGCCATCTGCAGGATTTCGGCCCGCTTCTTCTCGCCGCCGGAGAACCCGACATTGAGCGCTCGCTTCAGCATGTCGGTATCGACGTGCAGCGCCGTGCCGGCTTCCTTCACCGCCCGCATGAAGTCGGGCGTCGTCAATTCGGCCTCGCCGCGCGCCTTGCGCTGCGCATTCATCGCCGCCTTGAGGAAGGTCATGGTGGCAACGCCGGGAATTTCGATCGGGTACTGGAAGGCGAGGAAGAGGCCCGCGGTGGCACGCTCGCTCGGCTCGAGTTCGAGCAGGTCGACGCCGTCGAGCAGCACCTGGCCCGACGTGACCTCATAATCATCCTTGCCGGCCAGCACATAGCTCAGCGTCGACTTGCCCGACCCGTTGCGGCCCATGATGGCATGGACTTCGCCCTTCGGCACGACGAGGTTCACGCCCTTGAGGATTTCGCGCTCCGCGATGCGGACGTGCAGGTCGCGGATTTCAAGCATGGGGGTGGTCACGGCGATAACTCCTAAGCAGTCGGCGGGGCAGCGCGACGCGCCTGCCTCTCCGCCAGATATTCTGATGCCGGCTCGGCCGAGTCGGTCATTTGCCCTCGCCGTCGATGTCTTCGCCGTCCCAGTAACCGGTCGGCGTCACTTTGCCGGCGAAACTGAAGATCGAAGGCGGATCGCGATCGTTGCCGTGCATGATGTCGACAGCCACCCGCCCGCTGTCCGGGAACTCGATGACATCGGCGCGGACCCGGTTGGCAATGGCGAGATAGCGTAGTTCGTCGCCGCTCGAGTTGATGATTTGATGCGCTTCCGCGCCGGCGGGTGCACCGATGCAATCACCGGCGCGGATCGGCAGGCGCTGCTCGCCGACGCGATATTCGCCGCTGCCCGAAAGGATCACGAACAGCTCGTCGTTGCCGTGGTGGACATGATAGGGCCAGGCCGTCTTGCCCGCCGGTACCACGTGCAGCGTCGCGCCGATGCCGCGCAGCCCGAGCTTCCGGTCGATGTCGTTGAGCCCAACCTGGAAGCGCGAGCCTCTCGTCAGCCAGTCGAGCTCGAGGTCGGCAAGGTTGAGGATGGGCGAGGTGGACGTCGCGGTCATTTGCCGGCGTCCACGAGGCCGAAACGGCGTTCGATACGGTCGGGCCCGACCCGAACCCCGGCGATGTCGTCGATACATTGATTGAGCAACGTCGTGTGGGCGCCAAGCTCCAGCCGGATCCCCAAAAGCTCAGCACTTTGTGTCGCCTGCACTTCCCCAGAGCGGGCCAAGTCAGCCTGAATTCGCTTCAAATGCTCAAGGACGAGATCAGTGGTCTCTTGCGTCATCCCACGCTCCCCTCAAGGCTCACGGAAATCAGCTTCTGCGCTTCGACGGCGAATTCCATCGGCAGGTGCTGCAGCACGTCGCGGACGAAGCCGTTGACGATCAGCGCCACTGCCTCTTCTTCCGACAGCCCACGCTGCAGGCAGTAGAACATCTGGTCGTCGGAGATTTTGGACGTCGTGGCCTCGTGCTCGAACTGCGCGCTGGCGTTGCGGCTTTCGATATAGGGCACGGTATGCGCACCGCACCGATCGCCGATCAGCAGGCTGTCGCACTGGGTGAAGTTGCGGGCGTTTTTGGCCTTGGCGTGAGCCGAAATCTGGCCGCGATAGGTGTTGTCGGAGAATCCGGCGGCGATGCCCTTCGAGACGACGCGCGAGGAGGTGTTCTTGCCCAGGTGCAGCATCTTGGTGCCGCTGTCGACCTGCTGGTGGCCGTTCGAAATGGCGATCGAGTAGAACTCGCCGCGGCTATCGTCGCCGCGCAGGATGCAGCTCGGGTATTTCCACGTTATCGCCGAGCCCGTCTCGACCTGGGTCCAGCTGATCTTGCTGCGGTCGCCGCGGCAATCGCCGCGCTTGGTGACGAAATTATAGATGCCGCCCTTGCCGTCCTTGTCGCCGGGGTACCAGTTCTGGACGGTCGAGTACTTGATCTCGGCGTCGTCGAGCGCCACGAGTTCGACGACCGCCGCGTGCAGTTGGTTCTCCTCGCGCATCGGCGCGGTGCAGCCTTCGAGGTAGCTCACATAGCTGCCTTCTTCGGCGATGATCAGCGTACGCTCGAACTGGCCGGTCTTCTTCTCGTTGATCCGGAAGTAGGTCGATAGCTCCATCGGGCAGCGGACGCCCTTCGGGATGTAGCAGAACGAGCCGTCGGTAAAGACCGCCGAATTGAGCGTCGCGTAATAGTTGTCCGTCACGGGCACGACGGAGCCGAGATACTTCTGCACGAGCTCGCCATGCTCACGAATTGCTTCAGAGATCGAGCAGAAGATGATGCCGACCTTAGCTAATTCCTCGCGGAAAGTGGTGACGACGGACACCGAGTCCATTACCGCGTCGACGGCGACGCGGCTGCCCGGCTGATAGCTTTCGGCGGCACCCTCGACGCCGGCGAGGATCGCTCGCTCCTTCAGCGGCACGCCGAGCTTTTCGTACATTTTCAGCAGTTCGGGATCGACATCCGCGAGACTCTTGGGGGCCTTGAAGGCCTTCGGCGCCGCATAGAAGTACATGTCGTCGAAGTCGATCTTGGGGTAGTGCACCCGCGCCCAGGTCGGCTCGTCCATGGTCTTCCAGCGCCGATAGGCCTCGAGCCGCCAGTCGAGCATCCACCGCGGCTCGTCCTTCTTCTTCGAGATGAAGCGGACGATGTCCTCGCTCAGACCCTTGGGGGCGCGATCGCTCTCGATCGGCGTCTCGAAGCCGTATTTGTACTTGTCGACGTCGAGCGCCAGCACGCTTTCGACCGTCGCGGTCTCGATCTCGTCCTTGAGGGTGGGGATCGCTTCCTTGTAGTTCACTTCTGCCATGGCAATACCTCTAGGCCGCGCGCCCTTGCCGGCGCTGATGCCGGCCGAGCACTTCGGCAAATCCCGACAGGAAGGCCGCGACGTCTTCCGGCGTCGACGACCACCCCAAACTCACGCGTAGCGCTCCCTCGGCGAGAGCGGACGGCACACCCATGGCCTTGAGCACATGGCTCGGCCCGACCTTGCCCGAGGAGCAGGCGGAGCCCGACGAAACCGACAGGCCCAGCAAATCCAGCCCCATCATGGCCGCGCTGGCCTTGAGGCCGGGCACGGCGAAATTCACCACATTGCCGAGCCGCTCCGCCCCGGCCCCGAAAACGACGCGGTCGGGCGCCAAATCCACGAGGCTCTCCTCGAGGCCTCGGGCCATGGCGACCACCGCTTCGCTGCCGTAAGCCAACGGAAACCCTACGGCCGCTGCACCAAAGCCGGCGATCAGCAGCGCCGATTCCGTACCACCCCGCCGGTTCTGCTCCTGCCCGCCGCCCGGAATGAGCCGCACCGTGTCGGCATGCGCCTTCACCAGCAGCGCGCCCACGCCGGCCGGCCCGCCGATCTTGTGGCCACTCACCGCCATCATATCGGCAGCCCGGCTAGCGAATTCCAGCGGCAGCTTGCCGAATGCCTGTACGGCATCGATGAGCAGGAAGTGCGGCGTCGGCCCGACCAGCGCCTCGATGCGGGCCAGAGGCTGCACCACGCCGGTCTCGTTGTTGACCCAGTGCACCGCCACGAGCAGCCGCTCGCCGATCGCATCGGCCTCGCGAAGGCGCGCCGCCAGTTCGTCGAGCCGGATCAACCCCTCGGGGTCGAGCCCGATCACCGTCACGGGCACACCGGCCAGTTCGGCAGCGCGCGACACGGCCGCGTGCTCCCCGGCGCTGATGACGATGCCCTCGACCGCCAGCGCCTTGACGCTGCCGACGATGGCCTGGGTGATGGCTTCCGTGGCCGAGCCGGTAAAGACCACCTGCTGCCGGTCGGCGCCGGCCAGCGCCGCCACCTCGTCACGGGCCGTTTCGATTACGGCCCGCAGCGTCCGGCCATGGCCGTGCACCGACGAAGGGTTGCCGGTCAGTCCCAGCGCGGCCAGCATCGCTTCCCGCGCTGCCGGTAGCAGCGGGGCCGAAGCGTTGTGGTCGAGATAGACGGCAGGTCGCGCCATCGGCTTTCCATTTCGTCCGATCCACCGAAGCCGTTGGCCGCGGCACCGCCTTCAGCGCGCGCGACCACCAACAACTTCTTGAAATTGGACACCCAAACTCATTAGAAGGGGCGCTCAAAACCGGCCGACGAAGCCACTCGGACCGCACCACCGGGCGAAAAGTCAGTTTCGAATAGTTCTAACCTGTCTTTTCCAGTCCACTTTTAGGTAGCGACGACGCATTCGTCAAGCCGCGACCCGGCAACAGCCAGGCCCCTCAGCCGAGCGGTGCCGCCAACAGGGCCCCAGGAAACAACATGCCAGAAGTCATCTTCAACGGGCCGGAAGGACGCCTCGAGGGCCGCTACCAGCCCGGCAAGGAGGCGAACGCGCCGATCGCCATCGTGCTGCACCCGCACCCGGAGTTCGGCGGCACGATGAACAACCAGATCGTCTACCACCTCTACTACATGTTCGCCGAACGCGGCTTTGCCGTGCTGCGCTTCAATTCGCGCGGCGTCGGCCGCTCGCAGTCGGTGTTCGATCACGGCATCGGCGAATTGTCGGACGCAGCGGCGGCGCTCGACTGGCTGCAGGCCCTCAACCGCGAGAGCCGCGGCTGCTGGATCGCCGGCTTCTCGTTCGGCGCCTGGATCGGCATGCAGTTGCTGATGCGGCGGCCCGAAGTGGAAGGGTTCATTTCCGTGGCGCCGCCGGAAAACCTCTACGATTTCTCGTTCCTTGCGCCCTGCCCGTCGTCCGGTCTCATCATCCACGGCGACAAGGACCGCGTGGCCCCGCCCCAATCGGTGCAAAAGCTCGTCGACAAGCTCAAGACGCAGAAGGGCATTACCATCGAGCAGCAGATCGTGCCCGGTGCCAACCACTTCTTCGAGAACAAGATCGACGAACTGATCGGCAAGTGCAGCGACTATCTCGACAAGCGCCGCGCCGAGATCGCCGCCGGCAAGGGGCGCT
>Ga0209233_1001039_pt1 | contig 11690 bp, 8 predicted proteins | sample AraplaCL_Cvi_mCL_FD_184269 | JGI IMG/M metagenome (GOLD analysis project Ga0209233, IMG submission 184269) | Arabidopsis root microbial communities from the University of North Carolina, USA - plate scrape CL_Cvi_mCL (SPAdes) (version 2) | ecosystem: Host-associated > Plants > Roots > Endosphere ... | reverse complement strand
ACATGCTGGCGCTGCGCCGGATCTTCCATGCGCAAGTTGAGGGCGTCGCCCAGGACGGACACGCCATCGCATGAGTGACATGAAAGCTGCCATCTGCAGAGCCGGCTTGAACCGGCCACGACAATTCGCGTATCACTGCATTCGGAAGGGCGCAGGTCGGTCAGGACCTTGCAACCCGGGCGGCGTATCGCCGTCCTTGCACCATGACCATCCATGCGTCACTGGCCCGATCTTCACTGGGCCGGGGCAGTCCACCCATACGCAATCGCAGAATGGGTTCTTTGAACCCAATCGCGTATGGGTGGACGCCCCGGCGTCGAGTGGATCGATCCAGTTCTTTGATAAGACGAAGGCAATCCGGCCTGCACCCTTTCCGATCTTCCTCCGTGAGGCCGCCGCCCTCCTGACGGGAGGGCTGGTCGCGTGAACGAGACTGTTGCTCCCGGCACGCTGACGCGTCAGGAACTCTACGATCGCATCCGCCAGTCGTCGAAGGACGAGGTCATCCTCGAGGAGATGATCCGGCTCGGTTTCTGGCCCGACGGCGAAGACGCACCTGCACCTGCGGCAGACGTGATCCGCGCCCGTGCAGAAGCGATGCGCGAACTCACCGAACTGCAGCGCCAGAACGCCACGCTCGGCGATCCCGTGCGTGCGGTGAAGGAAATGCACAAGCGCCGCAAGGCCGATGCGATGGCGCGGCGCCAGGAAACGAAGCGTCGCAACGCGGAGGCGCGCCAAAGCCGGGCCTTTGCCTGGCACGATCGGCGCAAGCGCGACGTGCTCTACCTCGGCGAAGACGTCTCGCGGGGCCTTCATACCCGCACGACCGCCAAGGCCCTGTACGACGGCCTGCCTCCGCTCGCGGACGCCAAGGCGCTGGCTGACGCGATGGGCGTACCGCTGGGAGAGCTGCGCTTCCTCGCCTTCAACAGAAAGGTGGCGTCGGTCAATCACTATCAGCGCTTCACGATCCCGAAGAAAAGCGGCGGCGAGCGGTTGATCTCGGCGCCGATGCCGCGCCTCAAGCGCGCGCAGTATTGGGTGCTCGACAACATCCTCGCGCGGGTGCCGCTCCATGATGCCGCGCACGGATTTGCGCCGCAGCGCTCCATCCTGACCAATGCGCGCAACCATGTCGGCCGCGACGTGGTGATCAATCTCGACCTCAAGGATTTCTTCCCAACCCTGACCTACGCCCGCGTCAAGGGTCTGTTCGAGGCGCTGGGCTATGCTGAAGCGGTCGCGATCCCGCTCGCGCTGTTGTGCACCGAGCCGATGGTCGACGAGGTGACGCTCGACGGCGAGCGCCACTTCATCGCCGACGGCCCGCGGCTGCTCCCGCAGGGCGCACCGACGAGCCCGGCGATCACCAACCTGATCTGCCGCAAGCTCGACCGACGCCTTGTGGGGCTCGCGCGCACACTTGGTTTCGTCTACAGCCGCTATGCCGACGATTTGACCTTCTCCGGCTCGGGCGAAGCGGTGAAGAAGATCGGCACCTTACTGAAGGCCGTGCACGGCATCGTCGAGGCCGAAGGGTTCAAGGTCCATCCGGACAAGACGCGCGTGATGCGCCGATCGACGCGCCAGGAGGTCACCGGCCTCACCGTCAACGAGGCCGTGGCCGTGCCGCGCGACCTGCTGCGCCGTTACCGCGCCGTGCTGCAGCAGGTCGAGCGCCACGGCCCGATGGGCAAGCACTTCGGTCCCAGCAAGGACGTGATCCGCTCGCTGCTCGGGTTCGGACATTTTGCCACGATGGTCGATCCGGAGAGCGGCACGCCCCTGCTGCAGCGAGCGCAGCGCCTTGCCGCACGTTATGCGCCCAGCGGTTCCGCGCGGCGTCCGGCCAGCGCCGGATTCCGCAAGGCCGCGGCCGCCGGCCAGACGCCGCCCGGGCGGCAATGGAATCCCGCGGTGCGGCCGCCACCACCGCCGGACTCGGTGCTGGTTGTGCTGGCACGACAGGAAGAAAAGAATCAGGCCGCGCAAGCGCGTAGCCCGTCGCGCGTGCCCAATGTTCCGCCACCGCCGGTGAGCGTGACGCGCGCAGCCGACCCGCAGGCGGCTCCCGCGACGGCGCCAAACAGGAAGAGGCTGCCGTGGTTCGTCACGGCATTGGTGGTGCTACTGTCACTCGCCCTTCTGCTGCTGCCAGGCGGCCCCGCACTCGCCGGCGCCACGATGTTTCTTTACTTCAGCAGATGGTGGAAGCGGTGAACGACCGGGCCGTCACCGAACTGGCAGAGGATCTGTTCTAAGCTTCCAGTTCACCTCGGGCGCCTATTCGCGGATCCGGTCACGCACCGGCTGTATCGACCGCTTGTCGAACGGGCGGTGTGCGTCCGACGATTTCACGACGGTTCGCGACCTTGATGGCGACGACCACAGCCCAGACGCCCATGCCGCTTGGCAACGGCTGGCAGCACGGAAGATGTCGCAACATGGCTTCAGCCGCAGACCTCGAGAATGGTCAGCATGTAGATGCGGATCATGTCGAGGAAGTCGGGGATGTCGACCCGCTCGTCGGGCATGGTGTTGTAGCGGCCGCCAGGTCCGCAGACGATACCCTCCATGCCGCCGTACGTATGGAGATGCCCGGCGTCAGTGCCGTAATAGCAGCTCGGCGCGACCGGACCGGTCGGCTGCGCCTCGCCGCGGACCGCGCGATAGGCGGTGTTGATCGCCTTGACGATCGGGCTCTCGGGCGCGACCTCGAAGGGCGGCATGGTCGGCACACCAGCGCGATCCTCCGACATCAGCTTTGTCTTGAGGCCAGGAAAGCGAGCCTCCAGCGCGTCGAGCTCGCGACGCATGTCGGCCATCGCGCCCGCCTCGGTCTGGCCCGGCGCGTAGCGACCCGACCCCTTGATGCGGACGAAATCCGCCACCTGCGGCGTGCGCCATTCGTGCAGCTCGCGCCCCAGCGCGCCATGAACGACGCCGACATGGACGCGGTTGATCTTCTCATGTTCGGGTGAGCGCGCGCCGGAGAATGTCATCGCGTTGAGGCGCGGAATGAGATCGCAGGCCGCGGCGATGGCATCGACGGCCTCCTCTCGCTTGGACAGATGGCGGGTGTTGCCGATGAGCTCGATGATGAACATGAACGCTGCGGCGTGCATGGTCATCGCCTTCAGGTCGGTCGGCTCGGAGTTTACGAAGTAGTCGGCGCGCAGGCCCTGCTCGACCAGGGAATAGGTGCCGACGCCGCCCTGCAGCTCGCCGACGACATAAGTGAGGATGACGTCGCCCTTCAGCTTCACGCCGGCATCGATCAGCGTCTTGACTGCGCAGAAATAAGCCGCGTCACCTGCCTTCATGTTGGAGACGCCGATGCCATAGATGAAGCGATCGTCGACCTTGCCGGCCCAGGGATCGACGGTCCAGCCTTCCGTCACCGGATTGGTGTCGACATGGCCGTTGAACAGCAGGCTCTTGCCACCGCCGGTGCCCTTCCAGCGGCCGACCGCGTTGACGCGGCCCTCGGTGCCGAACGGCGCGAGTTCGGTATCGAGGCCGATGTCGCGCATGCGATCGGCCATGAATGCCGCAAGCGCCTTCTCTCCTTCCGTCTTCGAATAACTCTTGTGCTGCACCATCCGCGCAAGGAATTCGAGCGATCCAGGGATGTCGATGCGGGCCAGCAGTGCTTTGCGGTCCATGAGATAAATCCTTTGCAGTCAGCCGACCGGCACGGGAGACGCGGCCATCAGTTCGCTTGTGTAGGGATGGACATGATCTGCGTCGAAATCCTCGACCGGCAGACAATCGACCAGTCCGCCGCGCCGCATCACGGCGATGCGATGGGCGATCTGGCGGATCAGGTTGAGATCATGGGTGATGAACAGATAGGCGGCGCCGGTCTCGGCGCGCAGCGCCAACAGGAGATCGATGATCTGGGCCTGCACGGAGACATCGAGCGGCGCGGTGATCTCGTCGCAGATCACGAGCTTAGGGCGCGCGGCAAAGGCGCGCGCGATTGCCACCCGCTGCTTCTCGCCGCCGGAAAGCTGATGCGGAAAGCGTTGGGCATAGGCGGCCGGCAGCCGGACCTGGTCGAGCAGGCGCGAAATATCGGCCGGATTGCCGCCATAGAGCTTCAGCGGACGCGACAGGATCTCACCGATCCGTTGGCGTGGGTTGAGCGAGGAATCCGGATGCTGGAACACGATCTGGACGTCGCGCCGATAGGCCGCATTCATGTCCTGGCCGCTATGCAGCGTCCGGCCGGCGTAGAAGATGTCACCGGAAAAGCGCGCCAGACCGGTGAGCGCGCGGGCGATCGACGATTTGCCGGAGCCGGATTCGCCGACCAGGCCCAGGATCTCGCCGGCGCGAATGGTGAGATCGATTGCGTGCGTCGCCGGCGGCGGCGCCACGCGGAACAGGCCGCGGTCGCCGTAATGAACGTCGATCCGGCTGGCGGCGAGCAGGACGGTCTCGTTCGGCTTGTCATTGACCAGACGGCGCTCGGGCCGCGGCACAGATGCGACCAACGCTTTGGTTTCGGCGGTGCGCGGGGCGCGAAAAATCTCGGAGCCGCCGGCCTGCTCGACGACGCGGCCGTACCTGATCACGGCAACCCGGTCGGCCACACGCGTCACCATGGCGAGATCGTGCGAGATGTAGAGCGCGGCGACTTTGGTCTCGGCGCGCAACCGTGCGAACAGGTCGAGGATGCGCGCGCCGGTGATGACGTCGAGCGCGGTGGTCGGCTCGTCGAACAGGATCACGTCGGGCCGGCAGCCGAAGGCGGTCGCTATGACGACGCGCTGCTTCTCGCCGCCGGAGATCTCGTGCGGATAGCGCCGCATGATGCCGGCAGGATCGCGCAGCTCGACATGACCGAGGAGCTCGATCGCAAGCGCATTAGCCTCGCGCGGGCGCAGGCCGCGATGGCGCTGCAGCGCCTCGGTGACCTGGCGGCCGATGGTGAGTGTCGGGTTCAGCGCCGTGGACGGGTCCTGAAACACCATGCCGATGCGGCGGCCTCGCACCTCCGTCAGCTGCTTTGGCGTCAGCTTCTGCAGGTCGACGTCGCCGAGCCTGAGCGATCCTGACACCTCACGCGCATTGCGCGGCAGATGGCGCATCAGGGCCCAGGCCAGAGAGCTCTTGCCGGAGCCGGATTCGCCGACGAGACCGAGCACCTGGCCGGCTGCGATCTCGAGCGAGATGTCGCGCAGCACCGCGACAGGTCCGGCCGGTGTGACATAGTCGAGGCCGTAGTTCTCGATCGCGAGCGCCGGAATCATCGCTCGTCCCTCGGATTGAGCGCGTCGCGCAGGCCGTCGCCGACCAGGTTGAAGCCGATGGCGGCAAGTGCGATCGCAGCCGACGGCGCGATCAGCACCCAGGGCGCCTGGTGCATGTATTGCCGGGCCTCCGCCACCATCAGCCCCCATTCGGAGGCCGGCGGCTGGGCGCCGAGACCGAGGAAGCTCAGGGTCGCAAACAGCATGATGGCAAAGGACACCCGGATGGTGGTCTCGATCACGATCGGGCCCATCACGTTGGGCAGCATCTCGCGGATGATGATCCAGGCCGCGCCCTCCCCGCGCGCGACCGCCGCCTTGACGTAGTCCTGATGGCGCACGTTCAGCGCCACTGCGCGCGTCACCCGCGACATGCTAGGAGTGAACGCGACCGCAATTGCCAACACAGCGTTGCCGGCGCCGTTGCCGAGCGTAGAGACCAGCAGCAGCGCCATCAGCAGACCGGGGATCGCCATGACCGCGTCGATGGTACGCATGATGATCTCATCAAGCCTGCCGCCGAGATAAGCCGAGGCGGTACCGATCATGGCGCCGGCAGCGGTGCCGATCAGGGTGGCCGCAAGCGCCATCGGAATGGTCGCGCGCGCCCCGACCAGGAGGCGGCTCATGACGTCGCGGCCAAACTGGTCGGCGCCGAGCCAGTTCTGCCAGCCGGGAGCGCGGAAGCGGCCTAGGAAATCCATCTTCTCCGGCGCGTAAGGCGCGAGCCATGGCCCGAGCAGACAGACGGCGGCAAGGAGCATCAGCAGCGCGAGACCGATCGCGCCCTGCGGCCTGCGCATCAGGCGGATCAGCAGCTCAATCATAGCGAATCCGTCTGTCGAGCAGCGCATAGACGATGTCGGCCGCCGTGTTGCTGAGGGCATAGGTCACGGCCATGATCACGGCCCCGGCCTGGATCGACGGCAGGTCGCGGGTGGTGATCGCGATCATCAGCGCGCGGCCGATGCCGGGAATGGCAAAGATCTCCTCGATCACGATGATGCCGCCAAGGAGATAGCCGACATCGAGCGCGATGATGGTGATGACCGGCAACATGGCGTTGCGCAGCACGTGCCGCGCAAGCACCATGTGCTCCGGCAGCCCCTTGAGCCGTGCGGCGCGGACGTAGTCGGACTGCAGCACGTCGAGCGTTTCGGAGCGCATCATGCGCATCACGTGAGCAACCAGGATCATCGAGACGGTGAGCACCGGCAGCACCAGATGGCCGATCGCCGAGCCGACATCCTCCAGGGGCGAGACGTAGCCGGTCGCCGGCAGCCACGGCAACCTGTCGGTGAACAGCAGCGCCAGCAGCGTGGCGGTAACGAATTCCGGCAGCGAGACCCCGAGATAGGCGACCACGCTGGTCACCGTGTCGGCGAGCCGACCTTGCCCGAGCGCGGCGAAGATACCGAGCGGCACCGCCACGGCGACAGTGACAATCAGCGCGCAGACGGCGAGCAGAAGCGAGCGCGACAACGCCGTCAGCATCTCCGGCGCGACCGGCAGGCCGGTGCGCATCGAGACGCCGAAATCGCCGACAACAGCGCGCGTCGCCCAGTCGACGAATTGCAGCCAGACCGGATCGTTGAGGCCAAGCCGTGCGCGCACCGCAGCGAGCGCCTCCTGCGAGGCATTCTCGCCGAGCAAGGTCTGCGCCGCATCGGCCGGCAGTGCCTGAGTGATGGCGAACACCAGCACGCCGACGATGACGATGGTGTAGAGCATCAGCAGCAGCCGGCGGATCAGCCAGGCGAACGTCACCTTCGCGCCACTCCAATCAGGCGCGCTTCGGCGCGCCGGCGCCGAGCGAGATCTTGTCGAGCAGGAACACCGACCCGCGCGGATGCAGCACGTAGCCGTCGACGTAAGCGCGCTGCGCGGCCAGGATGTCGAAGAACACCGGGATCACCGACGGCACCTCCTCGTTCATCAGCACCTGCGCCTGGGCGTACAGTGTGGCACGCTTGGACTCGTCAGTCTCGACACGGGCTGCGTTGACGATCTCGTCGAAGCGCGGATTATTCCAGCGAGTTTCGTTCCAAGCCGCGTCCGAGGTGTAGAGCAGTTTAAAGATGGCATCCGGTGTCGCCTGCATGTTGTAGAAGCCGACATAGAAATTGCCCTTCTTCCAGACCTGGTCGAGATAGGTGGCGTGCGGCATCGTCTGGACGTTGATGCGGAAGCCTGCGGGAGCGGCCATCTCGCGGATCGCGACGCCGAGCTGTGTTCGTGTCTCCGGCTTGTCGGAGGCCACCATCGTCAGTTCGAGACCATCAGGATAGCCGGCATCGGCCAGGAGCTTCTTGGCCTTGGCGATGTCGGCTTTCTTGAGCGGACTGTTCTTGTAGAAATGATAGGCGGGGCTCAGCGGCGTGTCGTTGCCGGGCGTGCCGTAACCGCCCGCGACGAAGCCCGCCATCGCCTCGCGATCGATGGTCAGCGCCAGCGCCTGGCGGACGCGGACGTCATTGAACGGCTTCTGGTCGCAGCCCATGTTGACGTTGAGGAACTGGCCGGAGGGCGTGCGCAGGGCCTTGACGCCGCCAGCCTTGGCAAGGCGCTCATATTCGCCGGGCGTGGTCGATAGCATCAGGTCGATATCACCGGATATCAGCGCCGAAGCCTCGGCAGTGCGATCGGGATAGACCAGCACCTCGATCCGATCGAGTGAGGGGCGCGCGGGATCGTAGTAGGCCGGATTGCGCTCGACCACGATCTTGCGATCGGGCTCGTAGGAGACGAGCTTGAACGGCCCTGTGCCATTCGGCTTCGTTGCAAGGCTGCCGAGATCGGCGGCGATGATCTTCGCGGGCACGATGCGGGCATTGGTGTAGGCGAGCGCGATGGGGAAATCGGCGAATGCGCCGGACAATGTGAACTTCACCGTCAGCGGATCGATCGCCGCGACGTCCTTGATCGGGCCGACATTGGTGCGCGCCGGCGAAGCGGTCTTGGGATCGAGGATCGCCTTGAAGGTTGCGACGACGTCGTCGGCCGTGAGCGATGATCCGTCGTGGAAGCTGACGTTGGGCCGCAGCTTGAAGGTCCATTCGACCAGGCGCGAGTCCACCTCCCAGGACAGCGCGAGATCCGGCTCGACCGTCATGTCGGGCTTCAGCCGCGTCAGATTGGAATAGAGCAGTTCGCTGACGAGGTATTCGGGGTTCACGCGCGTTAGCAGCGGATGGATCACGGCGGCGCCCTGATCCACCGAGACGCGCAACACCCCGCCGCGCTTATCCACGTCGGCAGCAGCGGCGAGCTTCGGCAGGCCGGCGAGCGCGAGTGCGGTTCCGGCAAGGAAATGGCGGCGGGTCACGGACAGCATGCGGCGTGGTCCTCAAACATGGTTCGCGGCTTCGGGGGACAGGTCGGAACGGAATTCGGCGGACAGATAGGCGAGCACCGACTTCGCCAGTGCGACGATGTCAGACAGCGTGGTGTGTTCGCCCGGCGCATGGATGCGGCTCTCGGGCCGGCCGAGCCCGGTCAGCAGCACCTCCTGCATGCCGGTCTGTTGCACCCAGCCGAAATCGGAGCAGCCGGAGGCGCCCCACCGCGCGAAATCTTCCGGCGCGTAGCCGAAGCCGGCCGACAGCGCGCTCTGCCAGCGCGGCCAATGCGCGCCGAACGGATCGGAGGTCGGCTTCAGGTGGCCGGTCAGGATCACCTCGGCTTCGAGGCCGCGGGCAGCCTCCGCAATGACCGCTTCGATCTCGGCGCGTGCGTTGGCAAAATCCTCCTCTGGTGCGTAGCGCCGGCACAGCAGAATCTCGAACAGCGACGGAATCTGGCCGCCGCACTGACCGCCATGCGCGGCCGAGACGTCGAGCTGGGCAGTCAACGGCCCGGAGGCGCCCGGTGGCGGCGGCAAGCCTGACTCCCGTTGCGCAATCTTCGGCTTCAGCGCCGCGAGCGCGTTGAGGATTGGCAAGGCCGCCTCGATGGCATTGGCGCCCTGGCTGCGCTGCTCGCCGGCATGCGCGGCCTTGCCGCGGACGCGCACCGTCAGCGTGAACAATCCGAAGCAACCGGCCCAGATCCGCGGCGCGGCACTGCCGTTGAAATTGAGGATGTGGCCTTCGAGGCGTCCCTGCTCGGCGAGGTAACGCACGCCCGGATAGAGTCCCGCTTCCTCATCGGTGCAGAGCAGCAACATCGGATCATAGGCGAGCGCGAGGCCGGCCAGATTGGCAGCCCGCAGGGCCAGCAAGGCTGCCGCGATCGAGCCCTTCATGTCGGCCGCGCCGAGGCCGGTCAGTTCGTCGCCACTGCGGCCCAACACGAACGGATCGCTGCTCCAGCCCGGTGCCGCCGGCACGGTGTCGACATGGAAATAGAGGCCCAGCACCGGGTTGCCGGAGCGGCGCCGCGCGATGAGATTGGTGCGCGGCCCATCCGCGCCCGGCGCGCGCCACAAGGGCTCCGGCACCACGACCCGCTCACAGGCGAGCGCCAGCGGCGCCGCGAGCTGCTCCATCAGATCCGCGAATGCCTCGTAGCCACGGCCCGGCGGAAAGCTGGTGTCGATCGCCACCATCCTCCGGAGATCGTCGATCGCCGTTTCGGCCACCTGCTCGAGCGTGGCGAACGCATCGGCGAGTGTTTCCGTACCCGGGGGCGGCGATGACGCAGAGATCATTTGCAGCGCGCTCAATACTATATTCTATATAGAAATAGAGATCGCAGCCGGGCATTTGTCAACTCCAGGAAAGAGGCACGCGTGGTCAGCAAGGTGGCAGGATCGCAAGGAGACGGCGTGGCACTGCCGGTGCCCTTGTACGAGCATGTCAAACGACAGATCGCAGAAGCGATCCTGATCGGCGAGCTGCCGGCCGGCACGGTACTGCCCGGCGAGGTCGCACTCGCCGGCCAGTATGGGGTCGCCGTCGGCACCATCCGCCGCGCATTGGCGGATCTGACCGCCGGCGGCATGCTGATGCGACGGCGCAAGACCGGCACTGTCGTCACCGGACGTGCGTCACAGCACGGCTTGCGGTTTTTTTTCCAGTATTTCCGCCTTCAAGGCAAAGATGGCAGCCTGCTCCATTCCGAGGCCAAGGTACTTTCGGTCGAGATCAAGCCCGCCACAGTCGCAGAAGCCGCCTTGTTCGCCTTACCCAAGGGCGCGCCTCTGCTTCGCCTGCATCGCGTGCGCAGCATCGCCGGCGCGCCGATCCTGCATTCGCGCATCGCGCTGGTCGCAAGCCGCGTGCCCGGCTTTCCGCGCCAGCCCGCCAAGGTGCCGGCGCTGATCTACCGCCATCTCCTGGAGACCTATGGCATTCGCGTTGCAGCCGTGCGTGAGAAGATCACGGCCGAGCTTGCGAGCGCGGAGGACTGTCGCCTGTTGCAACTGTCGTCGCCGAAAGCCGTCCTCGTCATTGACGAGGATACCTATGACCAGACCGGCGCTCTGGTGATCCGCAGCCAGCATCGCGCAAACACGGCGCATCACCATTATGCGAACGAGATCCGATAATCCGCCGCACGGTGCTGGGTGCACTCACGCTGATGGCGGCATCGACCGGCGCCAGCACTTTCATGACCGCGCCCTGGCAATTGTTCCTGACATGGGGGCTGCTCTCCGGCATCGGCTCGGGCGCGGTCGCCAACGTGCTCGGCGCCACCATCGTCAATCGCTGGTTCACCACCAACCGGGGCCTCGCCATGGGGCTTTTGACGGCAAGCACCGCGACCGGCACGCTGATCTTCATGCCCGGCCTCGCGACGCTGGTGGAATGGGGCGGCTGGAAGCCGGTGGTGCTGACGGTGGCCGCGTGCTGCGCCGTGCTCATTCCGCTGGTCTATTTCCTGGTGCCCGAGCGGCCCGCGTCGGTCGGCCTGCGCTCGTTCGGCAGCCCGCACGACGATCATCCCGCGCCGCCTGCGCAGGGCAATCCGTTCACCGCCGCATTCAGCAACCTGGCGCGCGCCGCGACAACGCGGGCGTTCTGGTTCCTGTTCGCCACCTTCTTCATCTGCGGCTTCACCACCAATGGTCTCGTCGGCACCCACCTGATCGCATTCTGCGGCGACCATGGCATCGTCGAGGTGCAGGCGGCGAGCCTGCTCGCGCTGATGGGGTTCTTCGACCTGTTCGGCACCACGCTCTCCGGCTGGCTCACCGACCGTTTCGATCCGCGCAAGCTGCTGTTCTGCTATTACGGGCTGCGCGGCCTGTCGCTGATCTACCTGCCCTACTCGGATTTCTCGCTTGTGAGCCTGTCGGTGTTCGCGGTGTTCTATGGTCTCGACTGGATCGCGACCGTGCCGCCCACGGTGCGCATCGCCAACGAAGCGTTCGGCGACAAGAACGCGCCGCTGGTGTTCGGCTGGGTGGTCGCCGGCCATCAGCTCGGCGCCGCCTGCGCCGCGTTCTTCGCCGGCTTCATGCGCTCCGCCCAGGGCGATTATCTGCAG
>Ga0209233_1001036_pt1 | contig 11734 bp, 8 predicted proteins | sample AraplaCL_Cvi_mCL_FD_184269 | JGI IMG/M metagenome (GOLD analysis project Ga0209233, IMG submission 184269) | Arabidopsis root microbial communities from the University of North Carolina, USA - plate scrape CL_Cvi_mCL (SPAdes) (version 2) | ecosystem: Host-associated > Plants > Roots > Endosphere ... | reverse complement strand
TCCTGACGACGGCTGGACGCCTTCTGGATGCGGGTAATTCGCCTTCTCAGATTGCGCGGCAGTTTGTGCGTTACCTGCGCAACTGCGTGGTCGCAAAGATTGCGTCTCTGACCGAAGACGAAAACTCCAGCGACCTGTTGCAGATCAGCCCGGATGAACGCCGCCGCGCCGTGCGGAGCGCATTGCTGTTCACGGAAGAGGAACTGACGCGTTTCCTGAACGTGATGCTGCGCACGTTCGACGATCTCGGCTTCCGACAGGAACAGCGGTTGCACCTGGAGATGGGGCTGATCAAGCTGGTGCACCTGCAACGTCTGGTGCCGGTGGAAGAGTTTCTCGCGCAACTGCCGAAGACCACAGGCAATCCCACACCGCGTGTTTTGCCGCCGCAGCGCGCTGCCGTTCCCGCTACTTCTACGCCTGCTCCACGGCCGTCTGCTGCACCGTCGCGCTTCAGTGGGGCGCCTGAAGCTGCTGCTCCGCGCACGCAAGCGGCTCCTGCGCCTTCCATTGCAACTTCTCCCTTCGCTTCCAGCACCGTGGAGTCATCGGCGCGCCCTGTGGCCAGCGTGATCTCGCAGCCGCAGACGGAAGGGAACCTCGCACTGGCTCCCGAACCGGTAAAGGAGCCTGCGAATGTTTCGCCGCTGGCCCAGCCCGGCGTCATCACCATGCCGGAGCCAAGTACCGGACTGAATGCCCATGTCCCACCGTCGCCGATCGTTTTGGAAGAGCCGGTTGCAATCTCCGCACAGGCCGATGAGAGCTACGATCCTTCATGGGAGAGCATGACGCCTCCTGAAGCTGATCCAGAGGCCACAGAGCCCGCATCGCAGCCGGTAGCAACCAACTCTGCCGCTGCTGGTACGGCCGAGTTGCAGGCGGCAGCAGTCGAGGCTCTCTTTGCGACGAAGAAGAACAACTCCGCTGCAGAGCAATTGGAAGAGAGTCACTGGACCATTGCTGATGGCGAAGTGAAGATCGAAGTTTCGCTCTCCAAGCCGATGATTGGGACCATCTTCCGCGCAGACGTGGAAGCGATTATCAAAGCCGCGCTTCGCGAAAAAGGCCTGGCTGGCGTAAAAATCAGCGTCGTCCCTGCCGCTGTCGACAGCAAGCCAAAGGAACCAAAGAAACCTCGCACAGGCTCTGTGCAGGCCAAAGCCTTGGACCATCCCACGGTGCAGAAAGCGCAGAAGCTGTTCAACGCGGAGGTCAGCACGGTCTTTGACCTGCGCAAGGACTAGGTCTGATCGACTGGCATCAACGTTCGCCTAACAGTGCAACGGCTGCGTGAAAACGCTGTGTTCGCATCTGTTCCAATGCTCGGTTCAAATGAAGTAGGGCATATTGCATCTGCATATCCGCATCCAGCAGGTACACCTCAAAGTTGACCAGCTTGCGCTGGAACTCTTCAAAGCTCTCTGATCTGCTCTCCCATGACGGTGTGAGACCGCCTTGTGTTGCGAGAAACAGGAAGTGGGCTCCGTAGATGCACGACATGATCTGTCTTGTAATGAAGAATCGTGCGGTGCGAATCTCACCGGGCTCTTCGCCAAAGTAGCGAGATAGGTAGAGCTGTTCCTGTTCCTCACCGTCCTCCAGCCAGAAGTTGGCAACGACGGAAAGCTCGGTGTAGCGATTGTTCGCGAATGCTGCCTCCCAATCCACGAACCAGAGGCGCGCTCCATCGAAAAGGATGTTGTCCGGTTTGAGGTCGTTGTGACACGCAACGAGATCGCTCTCAGGCCGCGGGCAGTCGAACGCGGCTTGATATCCCTGCATAATCTCGTCCGTCATGGCTGATGGAAAGAGCTTCGGAAGCCTCCTTACGGCGCCGTCCATCACTTTCATGTAGTCAATTCGGTGATGAGCGGGAAGGCTATGCAACATTCTGAGTACGTCCGCCATTCGGCCTGACATGTCATCGGGAAATGGGTATGAAGTTATGTAGCCAGTGACAAGCACTCGGTCGTTCACATCTTCATACCGAATGGGCGGTGCGAGACCTGCATCCGCGGCGGCTCGCATGCGGCCGAAATGAAACTCCGGGTGCGCCACGGCGTCATCGCTTACGATCATTCGCAGAAGCCAATCCTGATCCTGCGCCTGTATATGAAAGATACGTGCGGAACTTAGGCCTCGAGTTAGCTCTTCCAGGACACGCACATCAGCCGCACCGAAAGCCGAGTGGAAAGCCTTCTGAACGGCTTGCTTCTTTTCTTGCGGAATCGATTCCAGCATTGGTTCCTCCTCATAGATTGCGAAAAATCCGGGTCGCGATAGAGAAAAGCTGGCACCACACAAAGCTTTCTGCATTCGGTATTCTGGATGTGGGAAGAAGAGTCGTCTCTTGGCTTGCGGGCCATTTCTTTTCCGGGGAGGACTGCATTATGGATTTCGGCAAACTGCAGGAGATGATGGGCCAGGCGCAGCACATGCAGGCCCAGATGGAAGAGAAGCTCGCCACCACTACCGCTGAAGCCACTTCAGGCGGTGGGTTGGTAACGGCTCGCGTCAACGGTCGCAAAGAACTGCTGCGGCTGAAGCTGGACCCCAATGTCTTGTCCGCCGCTTCCGGTGACATTGAGATGCTGGAAGACCTGATCACTGCAGCCATTAACGAAGCTGGTCGCAAGGCTGATGCTCAGATGCAGTCAGAGACGCAGGGCATGCTGGGTGGCATGGATTTAGGCAAGCTGCTCGGATAGCATTGCGGACATGTTCCTCCGCATGTTCCACCGAACCATTCGCACATCCTTTTGCGCCGTGAGTTTGTCCTTCCTGGCATATAGCCCTACTGCCATTGCGCAGTCGCAGGACGCTGTGACGAATGCCGTGCAGCAGATCATCGCGCAGCATCACGGCAAAGTAGCCGTCTATGCCCATCAGCTCAACACAGATAAGACCATCGCCATCGACGCGGACAAGCCGTTGCAGACGGCAAGCACCATCAAGCTGGCAATGCTGTGGACGGCCATGCGTGAGATTAGCCTGGGGCATGCCGCATGGGACGAAAAGCTGACACTGCAGCCGGGCGAGGGCGTTGGTGGTTCCGGTGTACTGCACTTCTTGGATACGCCGCTGACCATCACGCTGAAGGATGTGGCCACCATGATGGTCATTGTCAGCGACAATACCGCCACCAACATGATGATTGATCGCTTCACAACGAAGAGGGTCGATGACAACATGACGGCGCTTGGTTTGGGTCAGACATGGTTATACAAGAAGGTTTCCAAGCCAGCCGTCGGCCCCATGCCTGCGGATCAGAAGAAGTTTGGTTTGGGTAAGACGACGGCGCGACAGATCAGCACCGTGATGGAGAAGATTGGCCGTTGCGATCTGAATATCGCTGGCCAGCCTGCGGTTGATCCTGCGAAGGCGCAGGTAGCTTGCAAAGCGGCAATCGTGATGCTCCACAATCAGTTTTACCGCGATACCATTCCGCGTTATTTGGAGTCGTTGGACAACACCGAAGAGGGAAGCGGCATTGCCAGCAAGACCGGATCGCTGGATGCGACGCGGTCGGATGTGGCGATCGTTGCAGCCAAGTCTGGCCCGATTGTTCTGGCAGTCTACACCTACGAGAACACCGACAAAGGGTGGAGCGTGGACAACGAGGGGGAAGTGACCGTGGCGAAGATTGCGAAGGCGATTGTGAGCGCGTGGTCGCCTGAGGGGATCAACGGGAAAACATTGACGCCGGGACTCGGATTATCTACTGCGAAATAAATTAGATAGCAAACCAGAAAGGCCACTCCGAAGAGTGGCCTTTCTAAAAGGTATGGTGCACTCGGAAGGATTCGAACCTCCGACCTATTGGTTCGTAGCCAATTGCTCTATCCAGCTGAGCTACGAGTGCACGCGCCGAAGCACTTATTCAAGATAACAAGATACGGTGATTGTTGCAACCCTATGTGTGGATTACGTAATGTCTGTTGAGTCATGGAGTTTAGATACAAAATCACTGACATACGGCATTGCGTTCAGAGGGGGATCGCAATGACCCACCCTCCGTTGAATTACTCAGTGAAATGAATGCGTGCCTGAACCGCAGCCTGGCACATGTTCTTCAATGCCTCGACCGTCTCTGGCCATCCACGCGTCTTCAAACCGCAATCCGGATTAACCCAAACCTGTCCCGGCTTGAGAGCGTTGATCGCCAGCCCAAGCAATTCACCCATCTCTTCTGCAGACGGTACGCGAGGTGAGTGAATGTCATACACGCCCGGTCCAATCTCGTTGGGATAGCCATGTGCACGGAAGGCGTCCAGCAGTTCCATGCGAGAACGGGCAGACTCCATCGAGATGACGTCCGCATCGAGTGCAGCGATGGAAGGCAACACATCTTCAAACTCGCAGTAGCACATGTGCGTATGAATCTGCGTCTCGTCTTCCACGCCGCTGGTGGAGAGACGGAATGCTTTGACTGCCCAATCCAGATAGGTTTCCCAATCGGCATGACGAAGCGGCAAACCCTCACGCAGCGCAGGCTCGTCCACCTGGATGATGCGGATGCCTGCAGCCTCCAGGTCATTGACTTCGGAACGTAGTGCAAGGGCAATCTGCCATGCCGTTTGCTGACGCGGGATATCGTTGCGCACAAACGACCACTGCAGAATTGTGATGGGGCCGGTGAGCATCCCCTTCATTGGCCGCGATGTGAGCGAACGAGCATAGTCTGTCCATTTCACGGTCATCGGCTTCGGACGCGAGACGTCGCCGAAGATGATGGGAGGCTTCACACAACGCGAACCATAGCTTTGCACCCAGCCGTTTTCCGTGAAGACGAAGCCTTCCAGAAATTCAGCGAAGTATTCGACCATGTCATTGCGTTCGAACTCGCCGTGAACCAGCACGTCGAGGCCGATCTCTTCCTGCTGGCGGATGCAGTGCTCCGTGGCTTCACGTAGGAATGCATCGTAGGCATCTGCTGATTCGTGGCCGTGTTTGAATGCAGCACGATGCTTACGCACTTCTGCCGTCTGCGGGAAGGAACCGATGGTCGTCGTGGGGAAGAGTGGCAAGCCAAGTTCAGCGCGCTGCTTTGTCGTGCGCTCGCTGTAAGGCGACTTGCGTGCAAAGTCGGATTCCCGCAGCGCTGCCAGCTTCGAACGGACGTCCTGATTCGTGGAAGACTCCGCCGCAGCACGATCCGCAATCGCAGCTACATTTGCCGTGAATGCTGCTTCGTCAGAAGAAGCGAGCGCCGCGATTTCTGCGAGTTTCTCTTCTGCGAAACGCAGCCAGCTTTTGACGCGCGCCGGCAACTTGGTTTCGCTACGAAGATCGTGCGGCACGTGCAGCAACGAGCACGACGGAGCAACAATAACGCGCTCTGCTCCCAGCTTGGCAACAGCCTTTGAGAGAAACTCGCGCGCAACGGCAAAATCTGTCAGCCAGATGTTGCGGCCTTCCACCACTCCGAGACTCAGAACCTGCTCCGGTGCGAGCGCAGTAAGAACCTCGTCCAACTGCTGTGACGCACGAACTAGATCAATATGGATGCCTGCGGTGCGTGTTTCAACAGCGAGTGGCAGATTGTTGCCGAGACGATCGAAGTAGGTGGTCAATACCAGTTTGATTGGAGACTTCGTCAATTCCGCATACGCGGTACGGAAAAACTCTGCTGCGCCTTCGGGCAGGTCTGTAGCAAGGATCGGTTCATCGATCTGAACCCACGCGATGTTCTGCTGTTCCAGTGCTTGAAGAACAGTCTTGTAAGCAGCTACGAGCTTATCCGAGAGCGTGAAGGGATCGAAGTCATCTACACCCTTACCAAGAAGAAGTAGCGTCAGAGGTCCGATAAGGACAGGGCGAGGCTCAATGCCGAGGGCACGCGCCTCTGCAATTTCATCGCGCAGCTTCGTCGTATCGACTGTGAAGGGAAGTTTGGCGCACCATTCGGGGACCAGGTAGTGGTAGTTCGTATCGAACCACTTGGTCATCTCCATGGCGGTTTGTTCTTTGCTGTTACGAGCCATGCCGAAGTAGCGTTCCAGCGTGACCTTGCCGCTGCCAAAGCGCTCGGGCGTGGCGCCAATCAGAACCAGCGCGTCAAGCACCTGGTCATACAGTGAGAAGTCATTGGCAGGAATGAAGTCGATGCCTGCGGACTGTTGGAGCTTCCAATGCTCCGCACGAAGGGTTGCTGCGGTTTCCAGAAGTTCGGCTTCGGTGCGCTTGCCTGTCCAGAATCCTTCCAGAGCAAACTTCAGTTCGCGCTGCCGTCCCATGCGCGGGAAGCCGAGGTTTGCTGTCTTCAGCTTGGGAAGTGTTGTAAGTGCCTGTGTTGCCATTTTCGGTTCTCTCCTAAGTACGTGAGGGAACCACCCATGCGCAGGCATGCAACAGCGCGCAAAGGCGCGGAAGCAGGCAGTGGTCACCGTTCCAATCCACGAGAGCGGTAGCCTCAAGCGCACCCACGGTCAGCGTTGCAACGCTTCCATGGTGGTGGCGGCAGGCCGGTAGTCGGACTTGGGGAAATACACATTTCCCATCACCGTTGCGGGACAGCGCCGGATTCACACCAGCTTCCCCATTTAACAAGCTGTCCGAAGACAGCTTGACCTGCTCAGTATCAGTGTACCGAATCACTTATGCTGATCGCATGATGTTGCGAGTAATGGTGATGGTTCTCGGCTTGTCGCTCCCGGTGGCAGCACAAGTGCAAGGCATGGAACATGCGCGTCTAACCGATACACAAGTGCTACAAGGCACCGTGTTTCATGTGCAGGGGATTGATCTGGATAAGGAGCACGTCTGGGTGACGTCGGTAGATTCCACGACGCACAAAGGCTATCTGCATCAGTTCAACCGGAAGACAGGGGCGTTTGAGCGGCAGGTGGATGTTACCGATGGCGAGCGCTATCATCCCGGCGGCTTTTCTATCAGCGGCGAATCCATCTGGGTTCCTGTAGCGGAGTACAAACCAAACAGCACCGCGACATTACTCGAACTGGACAAGAAAACGCTGAAGGTCAAACGGAAGATTTCCGTCGCGGATCACGTCGGTTGTGTTGCGGTCACAAAAGACTCGCTCATCGCAGGCAACTGGGGTAGCCGCAAGTTGTATGTCATTGGCATGGATGGCAAAGTGATCCGCGTGATCGATACGTTATCGCAGAACCAGTACCAGGACATCAAGTTTGTAAACGGCATGCTGGTGGGCGGCGGCAATCTGACGAAGACTACCGGCGCAGTCGACTGGTATGAGTGGCCGTCAATGAAGCCGGTGCGCTCTCTTGCGTCGGGAACGACAGATCGAGGCCGTCTTTACAGCGCGGAAGGCATGACGTTGAAAGGGAATGACCTGTACCTGTTGCCAGAGGACGGTCCCACCCGGGTCTTTCACTTTGTCATCGACAAATAAGACTTAACGGCGGCTGCTGGACATGGATTCTGCAAAAGCATCCAGTGAGAGCGAACGCAGCAAATTGCGACGCATACCGCTGATGACCTGATCCATGCCACGCAGAGCGTTCTCCAACCATTCGAAGGTGACAGAGTCAGCAAGCGTGTCGAGATCGCGACGCATATCCACGTTGCGAATGCGATCCGGTACGCCGCTGCGCAGGAGTAACAGGTCTTCAAGAAGTCCTGCCAGTGCGGCCAGCATAGCTTGAGTCTTCTGCTGTCCGTCCGCGCCAGCGCGATACGTTTCCGTGGTCTTGAACAGATCCGTATGCTCTGCATCAAGTACAGCAGAACGTAATAGAACCATGGCGTCCCCGCGCGCTGTCAGATAACTTTCAAGATCAAAGCTGAGTGCTTTCCCGGCTGCTCCTTGTGCCAGACGCGCAATCAAGGAGCGTTGTGCGGGTTTTACCTCGGGCTTTCGCGAGGCAAGCAGGTCTTCAATCTCCGCGGCGGACAGGGCCCCAAGACGCACCGGCGCGCATCGGCTGCGGATGGTGGGTAGCAGTTCGCCCGGATGCTCCGCCATGAGAATGATGTGTGCGTAAGCTGGCGGTTCCTCCAGCACCTTCAGAAGACTGTTTGCCGCCTCTTTCATGAAAGCGGCTGAAGGGAAGAGGTACACGCGGTGTTTCGTTTCGCCGGGCATAGTGTAGATGCTGTGAATCAGAGTGCGTACCTGTCCCAGCTTGACCAGAAGCTGCGGCGGATCGGGCGGAAGAATGAGTACGTCCGGGTGCGTCTGAATCAGAACGCGGGTTTCTTTCTTGTCTGTCTCCCGAAGTTCCTCACGGGCTGCGACTGCGGCCTCAACCATCACCGGAAGATCCATTGCCTCTGCAATGCGTGTGCAGTGGCGGCAATGTCCGCAAAAGTCGGCGAGGTCGCCATCGGTGTGGGCTTCGCGCGGCTGATTTTCGCAAAGCAGCGACATTGTTAGCAGCAACGAAAGCGTGTACTTGCCACTGCCAGCAGGGCCGCTCAGCAGGATGGAGGACGGCAAGCGCCCTGACGCGATGGCGCGGCGAAGTTGTACCACCGTAGCGGTGTTGCCCACGAAATCAGAAAAGCGAAACATCCCTTCCAGCATACGGTGTAACGAAGATTTCGTTTCGAACAGAAGGTGTTGTTATATTTCGGCGGCGGTGGAACGTCATCGCATACGCGGGCTTGTTTCCTGTGCTATACATACCAAGTCTGTCCTGTTGATTCTGCGAAGAATGCATTTCGCAAGGTGCAGGAGGCTGTCCACATGGCTTCAACAGATGGGTGGGTTCCAGCGCCGCTTCCTTACAATGAAGCCGAGCGTCTTCGCGTTCTAAAAAGTTACTGCGTTCTGGATAGCGAGCCGGAACCGGGTTTCGACCATTTGACGCAGTTGGCGGCGGAACTCTTCCATGTGCCGATCGTATTAATTTCGCTGATCGACGAGCATCGCCAGTTTTTCAAATCCGCCATCGGAATCAATTTCCGCGAGAGTCCTCGTGACACAGCCTTCTGCGCCTATTCGATTCTTGGGAACGAGCCTCTCGTGGTTCTGGATGCACAGGAAAACGAATGCTTCCAGACCAATCCGTTCGTGACGGGGGAGCCAAATATCCGGTTTTATGCGGGGGCGCCGCTCGTGGGGCGCGACGGTATGATGCTCGGCGGTTTCTCCATCATTGACCGGAAACCGCGCAGCGAGTTTTCAGAGCGTGACCGAGAATGCCTGAAACAATTCGCCGCATTGACGGTTCTTACGATGGAGCATCGTCTTTATCCGGAACGGCTATCGCGTATTGGCAATGAAATCGTGCAGGCGAACGAGCGTTTCAAGCTTGCCACGCAAGCCACTACGGAAGGCATCTGGGACTGGGATTGCGTGCGCGATTCTCTGTACCTGTCAGGTCGTGTGCGATCCATCGTGGGAGAAGAGGCTGTAGACGCCTACGTCAGCATTGAAGACTGGATGAGAAGGATTCATCCTGCGGACAAACCACGTGTCAACACACTTGCCGATATGCGTGCCACCAACGAGCTTTCGTTCTACAACGAATATCGCGTGAGCCATGAAGATGGGCGGTGGCGCTGGATTGCGAATCGAGGCGTCGCCGTAAGAAATAGTGCAGGCGAACCGATACGGATCGTAGGCGCGATGGTGGACATTACAGAGCGTAAGACCGTGGATGTGCTCACTGGTTTGTCCACCAGAACCTACCTGCTGGAGCATCTGGAAGGACTGATGGATGCTGGCACACCCGCTGAAGAGAATTTTGCGGTTTATGTGATCAACCTGGATTCGTTCAAGCTGTTGAACAGCGGTCTGGGCCGCGCAGCTGGAGACAATGTACTGCGAGAGATTGGCTTGCGTCTTTCCAAGTTGGCCTCTGTACACCCGGATAGCGTTGCAGCGCGACTCTCGGCGGATGAATTTGCCATTGTGTTGGGTGGTAAACAAGACGAACAAGAGGCATTGCGCGTTGCCGAGGGACTCAGCGCATTGCTCGGAAGATCCATCGCTCTGGATGACAAAAGAATCTCACTCGCAGTAAGTATTGGACTTGCGACCTGCGCGCATCCCTGTGAAGGTGCCGCTGACCTGCTGCAGTGCGCAGAGATTGCACTGGGTGAGGCAAAGCTGCAGGGCGGCGGAACATGGTGCCTTTTTTCAGAAACCATGCGCCATGGAATGCTTCGGCAAATCGAGCTCTCTTCTGCTCTGCAAAAGGCCATTTCCAATGAAGAATTGGAGGTCTACTACCAACCCAAACTGTATCTGCCTTCGCACAAGGTGATTGGATTTGAGGCGCTTGTGCGGTGGCATCATCCCAAGTTCGGCATGATCTCGGCGGAAGAGTTCATTGGCATTGCGGAACAGTTTGACCTGATTGTGGAGTTGGGCACGTTGGTACTGACACGTGCGATTGAGCAGTTGTCGCTATGGCGTGAGCATGGGCTAGTGGACAAAGACGTTTCTATGGCAGTGAATCTTTCAGCGATTCAGTTGGAAGATCAGCGACTGGGCAAGATGCTGCGAGAACTTACGGAGAAGTATCACGTTCCACCGCAGTGCATCTCATTGGAAGTAACAGAGGGCCTCCTAATTGGCGATACGGAACGTGCCAACGCTCTTCTGGAAGAGCTCAAGAGTACAGGCGTTCTGCTGGACCTGGATGACTTTGGAACAGGGTACTCCTCGCTCAGTTATCTGCAGCGCTTCCCGTTCGATGGACTGAAGATCGATCGTTCCTTCATTATGAATATGCTGGAAAGTCGAGAAAAGGCTGCATTGGTGCGATCAATCATCGCGCTGGCACATGCGCTTCATCTCAAGGTGATTGCTGAGGGAATCGAAACAGCGGAACAACTTGAACTGCTTCGCGAAATGGGATGTGAATACGGCCAGGGTTATCTGTTCTCAAAACCGCTGCCGGCGTCTGGTATAGATACTTTTCTCTCATCGAGGATCGCCACGCCGCTTCACTAGTCCGTCTTCCGAGGTTTAGTTGTCAGAAGGCTTCTCGATGTGATCGATCACCAATACCGGCATCGGCCCTTTCTGTGCTTCAAGCCGCAATCCAAGCTGTTCGCGTATTGCGGTGAAGAGTGACGGCAGATTGGTGTCGGAGTTCTGGTCAGGGCTCCAGTTCAGAACGAAATCATAAGTTCCCTTCAGGCCTGTTTGATCAATGACATAGCGCCCTAGCTGATTAGCCAGGTTAGTCGACAACTCCTGCATGGGCACACCATCGCCTTTCATGTTGACCATGGTTGAGCTTTTGCGGGTATTCATGCCGTGTCCCGGAGTGTCAGCGTGAGGAGTAATCTTCGGTTCGCCTTTGTCCCGAACCAGCACGTACACAGGCGATTCCCGTGTCTCCCAATGCGCTTTCAGATGAAATCGATCTGCAAGAAGAGACTGCAGCAGAACTTTGAATTGGGCTTGCGTGATGACATCAGAGGAATCTGTCTTAGCGCGAATGTCGAAGGAATCTTCGTCATCCCAGTTCGGTGCACCGGCAAGCTGGAATGGCAGCAGGCCATAAGCATTACGCAGAAGTGTGCGAGCCGTAGCATTCACCGCAATAAACTGACCTGGTCGCGAAAGGTCTAACTGCGTGTTGCGTTCGCCCGTGTGATTTGGGTGAATTACGACAACCTCGAAAGACTTCGGTGTTTGTTGCGATGTGCCGAGCAGAGCAGCAAAGGCAACAACTGCGGCGCGAAGGTGCACAAGAACGTTCATATAGATCTAGTACGTATCAACGCGTTTCTGCGGTGGTAATTTCCTGATCCATTTCAGAATGAAAATCACCGCGCGTGCAGCGTCATG
>Ga0209233_1001035_pt1 | contig 11736 bp, 9 predicted proteins | sample AraplaCL_Cvi_mCL_FD_184269 | JGI IMG/M metagenome (GOLD analysis project Ga0209233, IMG submission 184269) | Arabidopsis root microbial communities from the University of North Carolina, USA - plate scrape CL_Cvi_mCL (SPAdes) (version 2) | ecosystem: Host-associated > Plants > Roots > Endosphere ... | reverse complement strand
AAGGACGGGAAGTACGCTCTCGGGAATGTCGTAGGGCGTGCACTTCTGGGTGGGTGGAGCTTTGGCAGTGTCGTTACCATGCAATCTGGAATGCCTGTTGTTTTGAGCTTCTCTAACAATGGAGCACTGACATCACGTTTGGATCGTGTTGTCGGGCAAAATGTTGTATTACCGAAGGAATACCAGAAGCGGTACAACGGCTCCACAACGGTCACTCTTCCTTGCGGCAAGACAGTGACACCAGCGAAGTACTCATTGCTGAAGTACAACGCGTGTGCCTATTCCAGCCGAACCATCACAACTCCTAATGGAAGCATCGTGCAGGATGTGTACTGGACTGGAAATCACGCACAGACAGATGGAAACATTCGAACCAACAGCCGTTACAACGTGGACTTCAGCCTTCGCCGGAGCTTTCCTGTATTCGAACGGTTCCAGTTGGATGTTGCAGCAGAAGCAACAAACCTGCTGAACACTGCAGAATTCAATGGTGGCTATGTCGGTGGCCTTGGATCGCCTAACCTCGTCAACAATCTGAGTAAAGGGTTGATTCCTGGGCTGGGAACCAGCAGTACGTTCGGAACAGTGAATATGAATGCTTTTGATCCCCGGCAGATCCAGATGCACGCACGCCTGGTCTTCTAACAACACAAACGCCCCGTGCCTATCTGATGCACGGGGCGTTTGTCATGAAGTTGAATTTTAGAGAAGAGATATTATGCAATATCGAAAATTGATCAGTGTGAGTTTGTGCGCATCTGCCACATTGATGGTGACAATCTCCAGTAAACACACGACGACAGTGCGTGCGGAACAACACAAACGATATGCCGATTGGTCTCAGTTTGAAGGCAGTTCTGATGCGTCGCAGTATTCTTCTCTCAAGCAAGTTAACAAGACAAATGTGACCCAGCTCCAGCAGGCTTGGTTCTATCCCGCAGGCAATAATGGTCTGCTGTTTGGTTCCAATCCCATTGTGGTCGACGGTGTGATGTTTGTGCTGGGGCGGAGCAACCGTATCGTTGCTCTCGATGCTGTCACTGGAAAAGAGATTTGGGTGTATGACACTCAGAATCCGCGCGGTATTACGAATCGCGGCCTTACCTATTGGAAGAGTGGTGACGGCACTGATGCTCGCATCTTGTTTGCGAGCAACAACGAATTGCATGCATTGAATGCGAAGTCTGGAACATTGATCACGTCCTTTGGGGTGAATGGAAGCGTGAACCTGAAAGAAGGGTTGGGGCGCGATCCAGCGACTGTTCGGTCAATCCAATCGAGCACGCCTGGAAAGATCTTTGGAAACCTAATCCTGATGGGATCAGCTCCCGGTGAGGACTATGGTTCACCTCCGGGAGATATACGCGCTTACGACGTGATTACGGGAAAGCTTGCATGGAGCTTTCATACGATTCCGCATCCGGGTGAGTTTGGATATGACACCTGGCCTGCGGATGCGTGGCAACACGAAGGAGGAGTAAATACCTGGGGAGAATTTTCCATTGATGAGAAGCGCGGCATCGCTTATTTCCCGCTTGGTTCGGCTACATATGACTTTTATGGAGCGGATAGAAAGGGCATGAACCTGTTCGCCAATTGCATCCTCGCTTTGGATGCACGAACCGGAAAATACCTATGGCACTTTCAGACTGTGCATCATGATCTGTGGGACTACGATCTAGCAGCATCTCCCAAATTGATCACGGTGAAGCATGATGGCAAGGTTGTTGACGCTCTTGCAGCTGCTGGGAAAAATGGTTTCCTGTATGTTCTGGATCGAGTCACAGGGAAACCATTGTGGCCTATTGAAGAACGTCCTGTTCCAGCCTCAACCGTTCCGGGTGAACAGGCATGGCCTACGCAGCCTTTCCCCACGGTGATACCGCCATTTGTGCGGCAAAGCTTTACTGCAGACGACATCAATCCATACATTGAGGATCCTGCGGAGCAGGAAAGATTGCGGAAGCTGGTTCGTGACGCAAAGAATGACGGGTTATTCACGCCGCCATCACTGCAGAACACAATTCAGGCTCCTGGCAATGGTGGCGGAGCTAACTGGGGTGCGCTCGCGGCAGACCCTGATGCAGGATTTGTCTATGTACAAGCCAAGAATGCGCCGTCGATGCTGAAGCTGGAGCCACGAGCACCACGCCGTCCGATTCCTGGGCCTCCATCCACAGTTGGTTTGGTTCTTTACAAGCAGAATTGCCAGGCATGTCATCTTGCAGAGCAGCAGGGGCAGCCACCAGCGATTCCTTCACTACGAGGTGTCGTTGAGCGGATTGGCGCTGCCCGCGTGAAAGAGACTGTGCATAATGGCCAGTCACCCATGCCTGCCTTCTCTGATTTCACGAACGCTGATCTTGATGCACTTGTTGCATATCTCGAGAGTCCATCAACTGCGAAAGCGCCACCAAATCTGGATGCATTGCTGGCTCCCGCACCTAGGAGCGCAGGACAGCGTTATTGGAGTGGGTATGGATACATGGATTCCAACGATGGTTTGCCTGCGATTAAGGGACCATGGTCGACGTTGACGGCATACGACCTGAATCGCGGCAAGATCGCATGGCAGGTTCCGCTGGGAGGAATCACTCGTCTTGAAGCGAAAGGAATTAAGGGGACTGGAAGTTATTGGCCTCGTGGTGGTGTCGCTGTTACTGCGGGTGGACTTATTTTCTCCGGTACTAAGTCTGACTCTAAGTTCCGCGCCTATGACAAGGACACAGGGAAGGTGCTATGGGAGAAAGAATTGCCGGCGGCACCAGAAGGCATTCCTGCTGTGTACGAAGTGAATGGCAAGGAATACATCGTCATCAGTGCCAGACCGGGAACTGTACTAGCGGGAACCGATGTGGGAGCACACCAGAACAGCGATGGTCCTCTTGCAAAGGGAACGTCCGGTGATGCGCCCCCTTCGCAGGGATACTATGTGTTCGCTCTGTCGAAGAAACGATAAGTGACTGCAACTTACAAGGAATTCGAAAGAATGAAAACAGGAACACTATTTTCTTTTGGAGAGGCTTTGCTCTCCCGGTCCCACTACATGGCTCGTGAGGGGCTCTTGAGATTGTTGACGATCAAGGATTCCGATATCCGATTGCTGACGCTGTCTCAGAGCCGTGACGCCGTCGATAATGGGCTTCATGCTGGTGGGGCATTTTCGGCCACCATACCAATGGTGGCATTGTTCTATGGTGGATTTATTTCACTTGACATAGGAGATCCAACGCGGCGCGGTCAAGACATCTTCACGTTGAGTAAAGGGCATGCCGTTGCAACGCTTGCTTCCATCTATGCGGAGATTGGCTATTTCGATTCGAAGCTTCTGGTGCACTCACGCTCACATGACAGTTTGTTGAATGGGCATCCGGGACCTGTACTGCCTGGAATCCACATTGCTACCGGCCCCATGGGGCAAGGCATTGGAGTAGCGCAGGGATTTGCCATTGCCGGACGCACCAGTCCGCGTTTCGATTCGTATGTCATGGTTGGCGATGGCGAGCTGCAGGAGGGAAGCTGCTGGGAGACCATCATGTATGCAGGCCAAAGCCACCTGGATAATCTGTGCGTTCTGGTTGACCGAAATCATGGACAGCTTGACGTACACAATCGCACGCTCTTTCCAATGCCGCCGCTTGAGAACGTCTTCCACTCGTTTGGTTGGAATGCGCACGTTGTAGATGCCACACAGTACAACGGTGTTGTGGCAGCACTCGAGCAATTCCGCTACGGACCGCGCAATGGCAAACCGACAGCCATCATCTGCAATACGACGAAGGGGTACGGTGCCTTCAGCGACTTTATGAATAAACATAAGGTCACGACTGCAGATGCGTTGTTGGACCAAGAGATAGAGTTGCAGCACGCACGCCGTGTGGAGCGCGTCGCGGAGTTTCAAGCATTCCTGAGTAAGCTCGACAATGCACAGGAAGGTGGCCGCATCGCCAAACTCCTGAGACAAGCCGCTGCAGAGATGCATCTCGATGAATCCGATGGTTTCGCGCAGGTGATTGGTCCTGTCCTGACTCGTCGTGTTCCAGCGCGTGTGAAAGCAGTGCAATATGATGATGCTGCTCTACCGAGATTGGATCGCGGGAAGCAGTACACAGCGGCGGAAGTCGTAACCGCAGCAATGAAGATCTTTGCGCGCGATCGCCGTGTTGTGTCTATTGATTCTGATCTTGCGTCTACCAGTGGTCTTGAAGCGGGTGTAGCCACGGTGGATCAGGCACGAGCATTGAACGTTGGTGTTGCTGAGGCCAACATGATGCTGATTGGCGAAGCGATGGCTGCACTTGGACATCAAGTGTGGACGAGCACCTTCTGCCCATTCTTTAACTGGCAAGTGCTGCGTCGCATCGCTGTAGGGCAACAAGAGAGGCTTGAGGCGATTGCTGCAGCTGATGGTTGGCTTAGCGAAGGCCACGGTCTCGACCTAACCTTCCTGGCAACGGCTGCGAACTTTGAGACGCGCACGAACGGCGCCACGCATATGGGCAATGACGACATCACCACGTTTGATGCTGTCGCGCATTTGAAGATCATTGATGTCTCGTGTCCGCAACAGATGTTGTCGTTGATGAAGTGGGTTATGCAGGGAAACAAGGGCCTGTTATATGTCCGCGTTATGCGTACGGCCTCAGCCGTGTTGTACGGGCCAGAGTATAGTTTTGAATTTGCAAAGGGACACGTACTGAAACAAACAGATACGGATACCGTAGCGATCATCAGCAGTGGCCGTGGAACTCATGAAGCTCTGGCCGCTGCGTCTCTATGTGCTGAGGAAGGTATCGGCGTTACTGTCGTGGATATGCCTTCGATTGATGAAGATTTGCTTTTGCAGCTACATCGTTCAGGAAAGAAGTTGATCTTTGCTGAACAGAACAACGGCTACATTTGGCAGAACTATCTGAAAGTGATCTATCGCCACCGCGAGCAGATGTTCAACTCTGCAGGAACGGTATTCATGGTGAATACGCTGGATGCGCAGGGTAAGCCTCAGTTCATACACTCTGCAACGTATGAAGAGCTGATTGAAGTGTTCGGGCTTTCATCAGCAGCACTGGCCAGGTATGTGCGGAAAGTATCCCAAGTAGACGGCGCGCAGGAAGGAGTCTAGCCATGACATTGGCTATTGTGCACGAAAGCGACATCGAAGCTTTAGATTTACCGGGCCGTATGTTGCGTTGGGTTGTAACGAAAGAAACAACCGGAGCACAGCATTGCAGCGTGGCGATTATTGAAGTACAACCGGGACAGAAGGTGCGACCAGCACACTCTCATCCTCATGGTGAAGAGGTGATTTATCTCCTGAGTGGTAGCGGTCGCGTATGGATTGATGGAGAGATTGGTGCGGTGAATAGGGGAAGCGCGGTACTGTTCCCGCAAGGGAAGCCGCATATGTTGCAGAACACGAGCGACGAAGTAATGAAAGTCGTGTGCTTCTTTGCGCCAGCCACCAGCCTGGATAACTATCGCATGTTTGAAGATCTTGGTTTTCAGGATTAAATATTCTGTGTCCCCATGGGCTCCCATCTGGGAGCCCATTCTTTTTGAGGATTATTCTTAACCAAGCGTTGGCATGGTCGTATCAACACCAACCCGGATGCCTGTGGGCCAGCGAGCTGTTACCGTTTTAACGCGCGTGTAGAAACGCACGCCTTCCGGGCCGTGCATCGCATGATCGCCAAACAGAGATCGCTTCCATCCACCGAAGCTATGGAACGCCATCGGAACAGGGATAGGGATGTTTACGCCCACCATGCCCACCTGAACAGCATAGGTGAAAGCGCGTGCAGTATCTCCATCACGGGTGAAGATGGACGTGCCATTGCCGAACTCATGCTGATTGATTAGGTCCAGCGCAGTCTGGAAGTTATTTGTGCGAACAATGCCTAGTACTGGTCCGAAAATTTCGTCTTTGTAGATACTCATCTCCGGCTTCACGTGGTCGAACAGGCTAGCACCCAGGAAGAATCCGTCACCCCTTGGCAGTGCAGAGCTGCGGCCATCGACGACCAGTTCCGATCCCTCTTGGACGCCTGTATTGAGGTAGCCTTTTACGCGCTCAAGATGTTGCTTTGTTACCAGCGGTCCCATATCGGAAGTAGCTTCTGTTCCGGGTTCCACTTTAAGTTTGGCGATGCGTTCCAGTAGCTTCACGCGTAGTTCGTCTGCAGTCTTGGTGCCTACTGTCACTGCAATGGAGATTGCCATGCAGCGCTCACCTGCGGAGCCATAGGCAGCTCCGACGAGTGCGTCGGCTGCCTGGTCAAGGTCTGCATCAGGCATCACGATCATGTGGTTCTTCGCGCCACCAAGTGCCTGCACGCGCTTTCCTTTTGCTGTACCACGGCTATAGACATACTCTGCGATGGGAGTGGATCCAACAAAGCTGATCGCCTGCACATCCGGATGATCCAGCAGGCCATCCACGGATTCTTTATCGCCGTGCAATACGTTAAATACGCCGTCGGGTAAGCCTGCTTCTTTAAGAAGCTCCGCCAGGATCAGCGCTGCACTAGGATCACGTTCGCTTGGCTTCAGTATGAATGTGTTGCCGCAAGCCAAGGCGATAGGGAACATCCACATGGGAACCATGGCGGGAAAGTTGAAAGGCGTAATGCCCGCAACAACACCCAGTGGTTGCCGCATGTTCCAACTATCAATTCCTGTTCCCACCTGCTCAGAGAATTCGCCTTTTAGCAGTTGAGGGATGCCTGTGGCAAATTCAACGACTTCAAGCCCGCGGGTTACTTCGCCCTTCGCATCGGAGAGGACTTTGCCATGTTCCGACGTGATGGCGGCCGCAATACGGTCTGTGTTCTTTTCCAACAGCTCGCGAAAGCGAAACAGAATACGTGCACGGCGCAGTGGAGGAAATGCAGCCCATTCAGGAAACGCGGCTTTGGCTGCAGTGACAATGCTTTCGAGTTCTGTGCTGTTTGCCAAAGCGAGGCGCGCTTGCACCTGTCCCGTTGCGGGGTTGTAGATATCGCTAAAGCGGCCGGATGTGCTGGGCACCGCAGCGCCATTAATCCAGTGTGGAAGCACGCGTTGTGAAGCGTTCTCTACAGTCATGTCAGGAAGAGTTGCGGTATTGGACACAGCGAAAACCTCGGAAAGTCGTTTCAGAGATTGTGCTCCACTCGGGATTTTAATGCAACAGCTATTGCGTAATACGCAATCTGGTAATTTCATAAAAAAGGGGGACGGCGTTTCAGCCGTCCCCCCTTTCTCCAAGTTTTACGACATCATTTAATAGCGTTCATTCCAGTGAACCATCGGCAAACCTGGTGTTGGCGCACGGAAATACGGTATCCGTTGGCCGCGCAGTGAACCGATGTAAAGCGTTTGCAGATCTGCGCCTCCAAATGTCACACTGGCCATCCACGGTGCAATGCCACGGCCGGTTGCGAAGAGCACATCCTGCGTTACTGCGCCTGCAAGAAACTGTTGTTCCAGCGCGTTCACCTTCGCAGGGTCTCCCTCATCCAGAAACACACGCAGATCGCCTTTAGGAGTGAGCGCCCATAACTTATCGGAATAGACACAGGTGCCCCAAAGATTGCCGAGGCGATCGAATGCAATCCCATCAGGCCATGCACCTTTACCCAAACTTGATGGCCCGAAAACTTCAGGAGTTCCCAGCGAACCATCTTCGTGGACTCGCATTCGGCGAATATGACCACCAGTTGTTTCCACGGCATACATCCACTCTTCATTCGCGTCCATGCGGATTTCGTTGGTGAATTGAAACCCATCTGCCATGATGCGAAATTTTCCATCGATATAGCGCGCTATGTATCCGTCGTATAAGTCCGTGCGCAACGCATGCATCCAGTTCTTGATGCGTGTCGAGACGGTAATCCAGATACGTCCTTTTGAGTCGCGTAGAACAAAATTGACCTTCCCAATCGCTTCGCCTTCAATGCTGTCGGCTAGAACACGTGATTCGCCAGAACGTGTCATGACTTCCAGGCGATCCGTGCCGAAGTTGGAGATGAGAATATCTCCGTTTTGAGCAAATGCTAGTCCGTTCGGCAGAGTCCCGGTGAGGTAGCGCGTTGCTTCATCGCCGGCGTCGGCGAAATAGTCGGAAATACGCTGCGTTACGATTTCCTGCGTACCATCGTGGCGCATACAGACAACACCACCGCGCGAATCTGCGGACCATAGTGTCCCATCACGTTCTGCAAGGATGCACTCAGGCCGCTGCAGGCCTTCACCGATGTACTGTAAGGAATTTATATCGACGCCGAAATCAAGGATGGGATTAGACATGCCGCTACCCTTTGTAATGCTAGATCTGGCAACAAGTTTTCAACTCATTGAATTGCATAATATGCAATATGGATTGCAAGGATAGCATGAGAAGCGCAACTGTAAGAGACCTTGAGGCAGAGCTATATGAGGAAGGGGACTACTCTTGTTGTTCGGAAGCGTTCAGCAGAGCTGCGATACTCGCGGCAACACGGAGAACCTTCCGGCTATAGCTGGGATATTGTTCCTTCAGGAAGCGCGAGTCTGGTGCTGAGATGCCGATGGAACCGACAATAGATCCATCTTCCAGGCGGATCGGAGCAGCGATGCAGCGCATGCCTGCGGTGTATTCACCTTCGTCTGTCGCGTAGCCCCGGGTCTTGATTTCGTGGCACTCTTCCAGCAGAGTTTTCAGGCTTGTAATGGTGTTCTTGGTATGTCGCGTCATTGCTCCCTGGCCAAACTGCGACTTTAGCTCGCGCTCATCTGCGTCTGCCAGCAGAGCTTTCCCGTGTGCCGTGCAATACAAAGGCACCAGTTCACCCGTTTGACCTGCAACTGCGATGACGTGGTTCGCATGGGCCGAATCAATGAAGAGTGCACTCTTGCCTTCGCGGACGGCCAAATGCGCCGTTTCGTTCAGATCATTCGCCAGAGCTTTCAGTTCTTTATGTGCCACGCGGACCAGCATGTTGCTCCAGTCGTACTGGTGCGACAGGGTCCACATGGATGGACCAAGAATGTAGTCCTTGCGTCCGGGAGGGCAGGAGAGAAAACCACGGCGTCGAAGGGTATGGGCTAGGCGAAAAGCGCTGCTACGGTCGACTTCCAGAGCTTCCGCCAACTCAGAGAGCGTTACTGGCTGCTTGGAAAGTGCCACGATCTGGATAATGGTCAGACCGCGGTCAAGGCTTTGAATGAAAGGAACGAGCGGTGATTTCTTCGGAGCCATGGACCTTGCCTTGTTCAGGCCCGCAGCCCCCCGCCATCTCGGGGAATACCGGCTCTAGTGCCATTCCCTGAGGTGCGTACTGGTGAGAAAGCCTCGGGCGCTTCTCGGATTCATCCTCCACCATATCACCTCAGCTATTCCGTCATGCGAAAGCATGACAGCGTCTCTTCCGGTGCTCGACAACGGAGTTGAGACATCTGCCTGCAGGAACCACATGCGTCGCCATGTTTATCGAAAGCCACCTCATAGCGACAGATAAGAAAGTTGAGGCTGGACCAGATGTTCTCCTTCAACACAAACATCCTTGGAAATTGCGATAAGTAGGCATAGCCGGAGATAGTCGGTATCCGTGTCTTGACGCTTACGAAGCAGAACGTTAAGATTTGATCGTTGCACAATACGCAAGTAATTAAGTGAAATACGCAACACTATGATTCGGAGCGAAGATGGATTACTCGAGCTTCAACTTACAAGACAAGATTGCCATTGTGACGGGGGCATCGCAGGGAATAGGGCGGGCGATTGCTCTGGGGCTGGCTCAGGCAGGTGCACATCTGGTCCTCTCGAAACATCCTGGGCCTCGAATGGAAGAGGTTCAGCATCTGCAGCAAGAGATTGAAGCACTCGGGCGCCGCGCCATCATCGTTCCGGCAGATGTCGGGGTAGTAGGTGATGTTCAAAAGTTAGTGGATAGCGCTGTAGCAGAGTTTGGTCGCATTGATATTCTTGTCAACAATGCAGGCTGGACTGGCACTGGACCTGCTTTGGACGTCAGCGAAGAAGAATTTGATAAGACCATTACGGCTTCGCTTAAAAGTGTCTTCTTTGCTTCTCAGGCTGTTGCCAAAGTGATGTTGCCTCAGGGCGGTGGCCGCATTATCCAGATTGGATCTAACTTTGGTGTTATCGCCTTTAAGAACCGGGCGCTCTACGCTGCAGTAAAGGCGGCAGTGCATCATTTAGCGAAATCGCTTTCGCTTGAGTGGGCGCATCAAGGTGTGTTGGTAAACGTTGTTGCGCCGTGCATCACGGAAACGGAATCGCGCAAGAACATCCTGGAAAAGCCTGGGTACAAGGAGTGGGCCACGCAAGAGATGATTCCGCGGGGGCGTTGGAACCAGCCGGAAGATCTGGTAGGTGCGGTGTTATTCCTGGCCAGTCCTTTCGCCGATATGGTGGTAGGACAAACCTTGATGGTTGATGGCGGCTGGACAATTCACTAATCAGTAGACGTGAACTCCTAACGAGATGACGACGAGGAAGAGATGAAGTTGGTGGGTAAGATCGCGCTTATAACCGGCGCAGGACAAGGTATTGGTCGGGGTATTGCTGAAGTTCTTGCGGACGAAGGCGCAGACATTGTCATCAATGACATTCATGCGGATGAACGCTGTGATGTGTTAGCTGAGGCTATTCAGAAGAAGGGAAGGCGCGCTCTTGTTGTCGCAGGTGATGTAAGTAAGCGAGCAGACGTGGATCACATCTTCGCTTCCGCATCTGATTTCGGTCCTGTCGATGTGCTGGTTAATAACGCGGGGATTGAAACCATCATCCCGTTCCTGGAACTTACGGACAAGCAGTGGGAGGAGGTCACTGAAGTCAACCTAAAGAGCCAGTGGATGTGCGCGCAGACTTTTTGCAAGCGGGTGATTGCGGAGGATCGCAAAGGTACTATCGTGAACATCGGATCGATTCAGGCTGCTCGTGTCCTTCCAGGACGAACCCATTACGCTCCTAGTAAACTGGCCATTGAAGCGCTCACACGCAATATCTCTGCGGAGATGGGTTACTACGGAATTCGTGTGAACTGCGTTCACCCAGGACTGATCGATACGCCAATGATCCGTTGGGTGCTGGAAAGTCCTGACATATTGCCAGGCGTGGTGGGACAGATTTCGCTGGGCCGTCCTGGACAGCCGATGGAAGTTGGTAGAACGGTAGCATTCCTCGCATCCGATGAAGCCTCTTACATCACGGGACAATCGATTTATGTGGATGGTGGATGGGTTGGTAAATAGACTGTAACGTTATGACTTCGTTGTGGATCCGAGTTACGAAGTCATAACATTATGGCACCCGTGCATTACAGCACCATCTCTGTCTCCATTCTTAATAGGTCGTGCAGGTAAGGACGAGATGCGCTTCCTGTATGCCGATACGAGATGAAGTTGACCCCCTTGCAGGGGAAATGCAAGGCTAGATCTGGAACCCCCTCATTCGTGATTTAAGAGAGCCGCTGCGGATTGACTCCATCGTCAATTGAACTCATTGATTTGTGCGCTGTGAGAAATGCACATTATCTATGACGTGTACGTTGCCGTTGGCCGACGATGGGAAGTGCCTGTCGCGCGTATCAAGAAAAAGCAGGTGCCGTCCCGGATCTCGCACAGGCGTTATCAGAACATTGAGTCAAGCCTCATCGTCGTAACGGACGAAGAGGAACGCATGTAATTCATCTGCGTTCCTCTTCGTTTTCTTAATCGCGACGGTTTTCCGGTTCCCATGCCCATGATGGCAAT
>Ga0209233_1001034_pt1 | contig 11741 bp, 12 predicted proteins | sample AraplaCL_Cvi_mCL_FD_184269 | JGI IMG/M metagenome (GOLD analysis project Ga0209233, IMG submission 184269) | Arabidopsis root microbial communities from the University of North Carolina, USA - plate scrape CL_Cvi_mCL (SPAdes) (version 2) | ecosystem: Host-associated > Plants > Roots > Endosphere... | reverse complement strand
CGGCTGCTTCCTGCTTATCGCTGCGGCTGGTTGGTGTAAGGTCGCCGCTGCGTACATAAGCAAGGAGTGAGCTCAGTGAGTCGCCTGTGAGGTTGGTAAATCCTGGCATGCGTCCACGACCGTTGTGGATCACGTCCGTCATCTGCTGTGCGGAGAGTTTCTTCGTCGCTTCGATCAGTGAGGGGAAGACGTCTGCTTGTCCTCTGCGATCAGTTCCGTGACATACAGCGCATTGTGCGTTGTAAAGCGCTGCACCTGCCCCTTCGCCGCTCTTCACGTCTGTCAAACCACCGGTCCAGGCCACATCGTTTGCGTTGATGTAAAGCACTCCGGTTTTAGGGTCGGCAGCTTCACCACCCCACTCCGCACCGCCATCAAATCCAGGGAAGACAACTGTTTCCTGATCCACGCGGAAGGGGACGAACTGGCCATCACTGATGAAGGTACGGAATTTCTCAGCTGCCCACGCATGCGCTTCCGGAGTGCGTGTGGTCAACATTTCTGCTGTTAAACGCTGTCGAGCGAAGGGTTCAATTGCTGTAGGCATGGGCTGCGTTGGAGATGCGACTTCGCCCGGAACAGTGCTGGCTGGAAACGGCTTCTCTTCAATCGGAAACAGGGATTTGCCTGTGACTCGATCAAAGACGAAAACCTGCCCATGCTTTGTCACTTGTGCCACTGCATCGATAGATTTGCCATTGCGATGGAGTGTCAACAGGACTGGCGGCGATGGGAAATCGCGGTCCCACATGTCGTGATGCACGGCTTGAAAGTGCCACAGTAGTTTGCCGGTTGCGGCGTCGAGCGCGAGTAGCGAGTTTGCGTATAGGTCGTTGCCTACGCGGTCAGCACCGTAGAAATCGCTTACGGCTGAGCCGGTGGGCGCATAGAAGATGCCACGCGCTTCATCCAGCACACCGCCTGTCCAGTTGTTCGCGCCGCCGGTGTATTTCCATGCGTCCTTCGGCCATGTTTCGTAGCCCGGCTCACCGGGATGAGGAATGGTGTGGAAGCTCCATACCAAGGCGCCGGTGTGGATGTTGTATGCGCGCATGTCTCCGTGTGGTGATGGTGTGGTTTCACCGGTACGGAAGCCTGTAATGAGGACGTCTTTGTAAATGGTTCCCGGCGTGGTGATGGCGACTGTGCCTTGTGGCGATTCGGGGCCCAGGTCATTGCGCAGATCAATGTGACCGTCTTTGCCGAAAGACAGCATAGGCTTGCCGGTGGAGGGATCGAGCGCCCAGATGGCGTAGAGTGTTTGCGCGAAGAGGATATCGTGGGTTCCGTCGGGGCTTTTCCAGTAAGCAAAGCCGCGTGCAGGCTGGCCGGTGCGTATGCCGGAATCAAAATTCCACAGTTGCTTTCCCGTGGCGGCATCCAGCCCGAATACGATCTGCTCCGGCGAGTAAACGAACATCCTTCCTTGAGCAATCAAGGGATGTGTCTGTAATCCCGCAGGCGACTCGCCAGTGTCAAATGTCCATGCCACGCGAAGCTGCTTCACATTGCTGCGATTGATTTGCGTCAAAGGCGAATAGCGCTGGCCTGCCTTGTTGCCACCATAGACGTTCCAGTCCGTCGATTGCGGATCGCTGGCGGCGTGAACGGCTACCGTGTTGGGCAGGAGGAAAACGCACGCCAGAGAGGCGATTGCACCGGTTCGCAGCAATAAAGGAAACAGTTTCATGGAGGGCAAAATTGTAGCTTGCCCATTTCTTATCTGACGTTGCATTTTCGATTGTTAGCGAATGTCGAAGTTGATTTCGCGCACCAGGCCGTCGCCTGTGGTGGTCCACATAATGGCAGTGCTCACTGGAGTGGCAGTGCCGGGTTCTGTCACCACCGCGTCTGTCTGCCGCACCGGGCAATCATTCACCTGTGCCGCGCCGCTGTTATCCACCACGATTTTTGTCGAAGCATCTTTCGTGATGCCGTTGCAGACGATGTGAACGTGGCCATGAAAGTTGGCGGGCACCTGTATCTGCACCTTGTTGGCACAACCCAGCAGAATGATGCCGGATGCAGCGAGCGCCGTGACAACGTGATGCTTCCGAAGATGAACCGCAGGGGATTTCATATGCGTACCCACTACGCTATCACGCGCTTGCTCTACAATTGCGGTGCAATCAGAGAGGAATCCGCGTGCCACTTCATCCGGCTTTCGTCACTACCGCTCTTGATCTTCCGGGTTATCGCATTGTCCGCAGCCTTGGGCTGGTACGGGGCATCGTAGTCCGGTCTCGTTCTGTATTTGGCACCATCGGCGCCAGCTTTCAAACGCTGGTGGGTGGCGACATTACACTCTTCACAAATCTTTGCGAACGCACACGGCAGGACGCTCTTCTGCGCATGGAAGAACATGCCGTTGCCATGGGTGCAAATGCTGTTGTCGCCTTCCGCTATGATGCGAACGAAGTGATGCAGGGCGTCACCGAAGTGTTGGCGTATGGCACTGCAGTTGTTGTGGAACCAATTTCCTAGGGGACGGACATATGGCTTCTGCGGGCAGAGTTACTGGCATTGGCGGTGTGTTCCTTCGTGCGCGTGATCCGAAGGCGCTTACCGACTGGTATCACAAACACCTCGGTTTTCCGCTGACGGACCACGGCATCACGTTCATGTGGACTGATGAAGTCCCTAAAGGTACCGGTATGACCGCATGGAGTGCCTTTAAGGAAACTACGGATTACTTCGGCAAGGGCAGTCGTCAGGCTGTGATGATCAACTATCGCGTGGACGATATGGACGCTCTGCTGGATAAGTTGAAGGCAGCAGGCGTGGAGATTGATCCGCATCGCGACGACGCAAGCTACGGGCGCTTTGCGTGGATTGTTGACCCCGAAGGCAATCGTGTGGAACTCTGGCAGCCGCTGGCAGATCACTCTTAGTCGCAGTTTGAAACAGGGAGTTAGGGAAATGAAGTATTTTTTCGGCGCCGCATTGGCGCTTGTTGCTGTTGCGTCACCGCTCGTTGCACAAACGGCCACGCCACCCAGCGAAATGATTACCGCCACTACGATTCGCAGCACAGGTGACGATCTGTTGAAGCAGGCGCTCGCATCGAAGGACGGTATAGCGTTCAAGGTTCTGCTGACACGTCCCGATGGTGCGGAGCAACTGGCTGTCCGCGTGAAGAGTGGCCAGGGGGAATGGCATCATGACTTTGCCGATATCCTCATCGGCTTGGAAGGTGAAGCGGAAGTTGTGACCGGTGGCACGCTGGTGAACGGGAAAGACACCGCACCGGGAGAGAAGCGTGGCGACGGCGTAAGCGGTGGGAAACGCCAGCCGTTTCATGCGGGTGACGCCATCCGCATTGAGCCGGGCGTGCCGCATCAGATGATTCTGAAGCCGGGCGGCAGTTTCCGTTATTTCGTGGTGAAGGTACGGGCGAAATAGCGAAGATTTTCACCCAATTTTTCACAAGCCGCTTGCCGGTACGATAGGCCAATGCAGGCTGAAACCAGTTCTCCCTGCCCGGCCGTGCCGGGTGTGCTGGAAGTGATCGTTGGACCCATGTTTTCCGGTAAGAGCGAGGAGCTCATCCGGCGGCTGAAGCGTGCGCGCATTGCAAAGCAACGCGTGGGCTGCTTCAAACCGGATATTGACCTGCGCTATCACCGTACGGCCATTGCATCGCATTCCGAACAGACTCACGAAGCTTCCGTGGTGACGCCGAATTCTGACCGCCTTCGTGAAGAGCTGTTTGCCACAGGGCTGGTGGATCGTATCGAAGTTGTGGGACTGGATGAGGTGCAGTTCTTCGATGAAGGCATCCTGCCGCTCACGATGGAGCTGATCAATCTGGGCAAGCGCGTGATTCTTGCAGGATTGGACACCACCTTTGCGAACGAGCCATTTGGGCCGGTGCCAAATTTGATGGCGCTGGCGGACAAGGTTACGAAGCTAAATGCCGTGTGCATGGTTTGCGGACAGCCTGCCGTTCACACGCAGCGGCTTGGTCATTCACAGGAGTTGGTTGTGGTCGGCGCAGTCGGTATGTATGAAGCGCGCTGCCGAGCGCATTTCCAGCCGTATGTGGAAGAACCCGCTGAACAGATGGATTTGCCCGTAGTCGCTGCGGTGTAAGTTCTTGCGACTACCATGGTAGGCGGGAGTCGTTAGCCATGCTGAATCGTTCTAGCCGGATTGCCACAGGCCTGTTTCGCTTTGTAACCATTGCGTCCTTTTCCATTGCGTGTGTCTCCGTTGTTGCGCAATCACCCAATGACACGGCTCTTCGCGGCTTGTCTTCCGTGACGACGCTTCACAAGACAGCAGCAGGGCAGGCCGCACTGAGCGCGAACCTGACTGTGACCGGTGGCATTCAAACAGGCGCCATTCCGCAGCCCACGCTGCTGCCGACAGAAGAACAGCGTCAGCTTGCTTTGCGCGATGCGGCGATTACTTCGGCAAATGCCGCACAGCTTGCCGACGCTCTGGGCACAACACTTGGATCCGCGTATGTGGCGCGTGCACATTACATTGACCGTTCGCATTTCACGGTCGCGTCAGAGAGTGTCACGCGTGTACTCAGCGTTGCACTCAGCACCAGCGGCACACATTCCGCTGTAGCAAAGTTTTTCTTTGCCAATGGCACTACTGATGGCAAGACCACTGCAACCGGACCTGCAGCCGATGCCATGCACGCTGCGAATGGTGTGACTGACCCATTTGGTCGTGCCTATCATTTGCCTGCGGGTAGCCCAAATGCAGATATGTATGGTAACTCGCGTCCGTTTCAAACGGAGCCGGAGTTTCGTCGTATCGTGGGCCGCGATTATTTCAACTTAGTCACGGATAACACCGTCTATACGCGAGGCCCTGTGATGGATCTGGTGAATAGCCCGTCGTATCCCAGCGGACATACGACGTATGGCTACACGGCGTCGCTGGTACTTGGTTTGTTGGTGCCAGAGCGCTATCCGCAGATGATTGCGCGTGGTGCAGAATACGGCAACAGTCGCATTATCGTTGGGGCGCATTATGCGATGGATGTGCTGGGAGGCCGCACGCTTGCGCTCCACGACATGGCTCATCTGCTGGCGAATGATCCTGCCTATCTCAAGAACAAACAGATTTCCGACTTTCGTACGGCACTTGCCCAGGCTCGTACAGATTTGGCTCATGTACTGGAAAGCGCCTGCGGCAAGACCGTGGCAGAGTGCGCCACGGAAGACACCAGCCGTTACAGCGATACATCTGGGGTCTCTGCTTTTTATGCAGTGACGCAGACATATGGTTTGCCTGTGGTGTATCCAGAGACTGCTGCAAAGGCAGAAGACGTGGGTAAGGTAGCGCCAGAAGCGGGTTACCTCCTTACGGTGGCATATCCGTCGCTGACATTGGCAGAAGCGGATCAGATTCTGACAGAGACCGAAGGCCCAGGCGGAGGTTTCCTGGACGATGGTTCTGCCTTTGGTCTCTATTCCCGGATCAATCTTTATGAAGCCGCAGTACGGGCTGCTACGTTGACGAAGTCTCGTACTGGAGCGAAATAGATAGTTCCAGATACTAATGGCTGCGTTGCAGCGGCAGGCTGAAACGATAGTTCATTTCGATAAAGCCGAACTGTGCGTTCATGCTCACGGGATAGATGAATTACATCTCGGACGAGACAAGAGCGGGAATCGTAGCGTCATCTAGAACTGGTTGCGCAGGGGATTCTCTCTCGAACGCAGAAATGTGGTCAGAACCCCGCAGCGATCAATGAGAGTTCGGTGATCGACTCGGACTCGTTCTTCTTCGCGCGCTGTTCCGCATACTTTGCAAGCACATCCACTTCCAGATTCACTGAATCGCCGGGCTGCAGCGTGTGGATATTTGTTACTGCATACGTGTGCGGAATGAGGGCGACGGTCACTTCTTTGGCACCGTCTGCTGCCTGCTCTACTTTTGCCACCGTAAGCGAGATACCGTTGATGGCAATCGATCCCTTTTCCACGATGTAGGGTGAAAGGGTAGCAGGCGCTGCGATTTTCAACGTCCAATCAGTGTAGTCTGCGTCGGATGTTACGGCTGTCAGCGATAGCAGATAACCAACACCATCCACGTGTCCTTGTACGACATGGCCGCCCAGCGGTGTTCCGGCCGGCGTAGGTAGCTCCAGATTCACATGGCTTCCCGGTGCAAGATGCGTCAGTGACGTGCGGCGGATGGTCTCCTCCAGCAGGTCGGCTTCAAAACTTGAGGGTGTAATGTTCAACGCCGTCAGGCACACGCCGGACACTGCAATTGAATCGCCTGTGCCAAGCCGCGTGGCCAGTGTGGGAGCGGCAACACGAATGCGTGTGACGCCAACCTTTTTCTCCAGCGAAACTACGGTGCCTGTTTCTGCAATCAGCCCAGTGAACATAGCTCTATCTTAACGACTCGCGGCAGAAGTGGGGGTGAGCGTAAATGTCTCCGCCCACGGATCGTGCAGTGTACCGCGCACACAAGCGTCCACCTGCCGTGCGCCATTGCTCAGGTCGCTTACAAAGTCACAGCGGTCGATATCGGAAAGTTGCTCAATCAAACCGAATGCCGTTGGCCCATGCGACGCAAACGGAATCGCATTGCTGCCAAGCTCCGTTTCAGAGAAGAAGAGCACGGCTTTATCGACCAGTCCTGCATTCAGAAACGCGCCATTCAATCCAGGGCCACTTTCCAAAAGCACACTGAGAATGTCCAGGTCTCCAAGTCGTTTCAACACCGCACGCAGATCCAGTTCCAGCCTGCGTCCTTGTGTACCGCGCTGGGCCGGAGTGAGTGTGGGAATGGTTTCTACTGTGACGCCACGTTGTCGCAATGCTCGTTGACGATCGTTTGGTGCACTCTTCGCACAGAAGACGATCAAGTCGTCATTCACGCTCTCTGCAAGGCGAGATGACAACGGCAAACGACAGTGCGTGTCCAACACTACGCGCAGCAAGCGTCTACGGCGTTGCAGGTTGCTGCGATCCGTCATCATGGGATCATCCGCCAGCACAGTGCCAATGCCGGTGAGGATCGCATCGCTGGCGTGGCGGAAACGGTGTACTTCCTCGCGTGCTGCTGTGCCGGTTAACCAGAACGGAGCATTCGCGGTACGTTGCACGGGTAACGGAGCCAGCATGCCATCTACACTCAACGCAGATTTCAACGTGACCAGCGGCATGCCGGTAAGGATGTGTCGTGCAAACGCATCATTCATGCGCCGTGCTTCGCGTTGCAGAAGACCATGTTCCGCGATGACACCGCCGTCTTCCAGGATGGCCATGCCTTTACCGGCGACCAGAGGATTCGGGTCAAGCGTCGCAGCTACAACGCGCGCAATGCCTGCTTCCAGCAGTGCATTGGCGCATGGGCCGGTGCGTCCATGATGCGAACACGGTTCCAATGTTACGTATGCTGTTGCACCACGCACCCTTTCACCGGCCTGCTTCATAGCAACAATTTCCGCATGATCGCGCAGGTCGTATCGGTGGGCACCTTCGCCTACAATCTCGTTGCCATGCGCAATGACGCAGCCCACCTGCGGGTTTGGTGAAGCAAGCCCCAGCGTGGCACGCGCTAGCTCGAGCGCGCGCTCCATGTGGGCTTTATCTGTGGCAGAAAAAGGCATCCGTGCATGTGATGCTACCGCACAGCGGAACGACGCTTATGCGTAGGCCGTCTGAACCTTTACGCCAATCTGGCGCGAGGAGAGCTCGTATAGCAGAAAAGGAAGAAGATTGACTGTATGGGCTAGGTCGCCTGCCTTTGCGGAGGATGCGTCCACCTTGAAGGTGAAGATCATCTCCAGTAATCCATCTTCGCCTGCAAATTCTGCGAGTGTTGCTTCGTGCTCTTTTACAAAGTGAAGCAGCGCCTCCAGTGCCAGATCAAAGTGCTGTTGGGTCGCGCCCTGGAATAGTGGAGCATGCCAAACACTCGTCTTTCGGACGGAACTTCCCACCTGCTGGCCCGCCGTCATGCAAAAGACTGGCTGTGTGGTGAGTGTTTCCGTCAGAAAGTGCAGGTCACGCGACACATGATGCACCTGAAGACTGATGGTAAAAGGTGCCATACGTTACCCCAGCAGAGAATCGAGAAATGCGTCGCTGTTGAAGGGGAGGATGTCTTCCATCTTTTCACCCACACCAGCAAAAACCACAGGCAGTTTTAGTTCGCGCGCAATGGCGATGACGATACCGCCCTTCGCTGTGCCATCGAGCTTCGTGAGAACGATGCCGGTAACGCCAGCACTCTCAGTGAACAATCGCGCCTGTTGCATACCGTTCTGTCCGGTCGTCGCGTCGAGCACGAGGAACACCTGGTGTGGAGCGCCCGGCACCAGCTTCTGCGCAGTGCGCCGCATCTTGTCCAGTTCGGCCATCAGGCCCGTTTTGTTGTGCAGACGTCCGGCCGTATCGACGATGACAATGTCTGCGCCGCGTGCTTTGCCAGCAGTTAGCGAGTCATACAGCGCAGCAGACGGATCGCCGCCCTGCTTCGTCTTGATGATGTCCACGCCCGACCGCTGCGCCCACACCTCAAGTTGTTCAATGGCTGCTGCACGGAAGGTATCCGCCGCGCATAACAATGCCTTGCGTCCATGTGTACCGTACAGTGCTGCCAGTTTGCCGCTGGTGGTGGTTTTGCCGGTGCCATTAACGCCCACCATCATGATGACTTCGGGTGGTTGGGCAGGATGGTTCGTTGGCTGCTCCACGGAGTCAAGGATGGAGCGAAGCTCTTCTTTCAGCATCTGCTTCAACTCATCTGTGGTGGCCTTTTCGCGCAGAGCACGCTGACGCAGATTGCGCATGATTTCGCTGGTAGTGGTGCTACCAATGTCCGCGGTTAGCAGGACAGCTTCCAATTCATCCAGCGTGTCTTTATCAACGGTACGGCCCAGCGCCAGAACGTTGTCCAGTCCAGCTCCCAACTGAGAACGCGTGCGCTCCACCGCGTCGCGCATCTTACCGATGAAGCTGGCGTCCTCTTCCGCTTCGCTGGCATAGCCGCCGAAGGAAAAGGCAGAGGTCATCGGCTTCAGGCCGAATTCGTTGCGCTGGATATCGGGCGTGGGAACAGGCGAAGGTGTCGTTACCTGCGGTTCTGGTACCCGTTCGACGGGTTCGCTAAGCGTCGCGGGAGTAGGTTCAGTTGAAGCTTCGATTGGTAGTGTCTCGTCGTCCTTGCGTACTGGAAGCTCAAACGCATTTGGCGGAGCTGCGGTTTCCTCACGAACGGGAGGCACTTCCTGAGCAGGCACAGCAGATTCAGCGCTCTCGCCAGTTACGGCAGAGCGAACACGTTCAAAGAAGCTTGGCTTTCTCGGCTTGTCGTCCGAGTTGAAAAGCGAAATCGGCATCCATACCAGTCTACGACCGTTAGACGGCGGAGCTAAACCGGTTCCACCAGCTTGTGCGAGATAGCGAACAGTGCCAGCTCCAGCCGTGTGGATACGCCAGTCTTATCGAACGTGTTCGATAGGTGACGCTTCACGGTTTCTTCGCTGATGGCGAACTGCTTTGCGATGTCCTTGTTGGAGCAGCCTTCCACGATGCACTGCACCACTTCCAGTTCACGTGGTGTCAGGCCAAAGGTCTTCTTTTCCGGGGCGGCTGATGCCTGCATCATTAGGCCATGCAACGCCTGCAGGAGATTTACAACGCGTTCGCCGCCAATCCAGTAATCACCGCTGGCGACAGCACGGATGGATTCGCTGAGATCGCCGGCGACGGAATCCTTCAGCACAATGCCGCGGGCGCCGATCTGCAGGGCTTCAATGATCTGTTGCGTGGAGATAGTGCTGGTCAACAGGATGATCTTGACGCGTGGGGACTTTGACATGATCGCCCGCATTGCTTCCAGGCCCGGCAGCTTGGGCATCTGCAAGTCCAACAGCAGGACGTCTGGCTCATGTTCGATGGTCTGGGTGATGGCGTCTTCGCCGTCTTCGGCTTCGGCGACCACTTCAAATCCCGAGTCCGCCATCAGCATGTTCTTCACGCCGAACCGGACTACGGGATGATCGTCCGCAACTACCAGCCGAATGCTGGAATTGCCGGACCGGGAACCTGTCTGCGAACTGCCATTCACGCCGGATGCGTTCTTCTGCAAAGTCCTGTCTCCAATGGTTATCGCCGTGCTTTCTTTGGCGGCGCTACAACTCGCGCGAAAGAAGCTCATCCAGCATACGGCGTACGCGATTGATTTCCCGGAGAAATTCGGGAAAGACGGGGGGTGGCATCGAACTCGCCAATCCGGCGTCTTCTACCGTGGATGCAAGTGTGCGCAGACGGGTGGCACCGATCATGCCACAGGAGCCCTTCATGGCGTGGGCTTCCTTGTGGAGGGTGGTGGGGTCGTTGGCGGTGGCTGCGGCCTCCATGCGGTGTACCCGCTGCTCCGCGTCGGTGAGGGCGAAGTCGTAGAGGGAGCGTAGCTGGGGTGTTGGCATGGCCTTCCGCAGGCGCTGGAAGGTGGCCGGGTCGATGGTCTGGTCCTGTTCCGGGGTAGTTGGGGTTCTGGAGATGCGGCGCACTTCGGATGGGGCGAAGGGCTTGGTCAGTAGTGCGTCGTAGCCGGAGATGTTGCCCCTTGGGGTGGCTGTCATGGCGAGCAGGATGGGCTTGTTGGGGCAGGCGGAGCGTAGATGGGTGGCTAGTTCCTCTCCGCTCAGGCCGGGCATCTGGAGGTCGCTCAGGATGACTTCGGGTGCTATGGACGGCGCTAATGCGAGGGCTTCCTCGCCGCTGGCGGCTTCGGTAACGGTCCATCCTTCGGCGGCGAGTAGCAGTGTCAGAACTTCCCTTGTGGTCTCGTCGTCGTCAATCAGGAGCAGGCGTTCCATGCAAGCACTCTACAGGGTTCTACAATCGGCTGAATCGAGTGTGATGAAGTTCTCCGTTGCCATTGCCGGTTTGTTTGTCTCTGTTTTTGCGATGGGGGTGGTGGGTGTGGTGACGGCGCAGGATGGGGCTGTTGCCGAGGCATCCGTGTCAAGCCCGGTGGATGGGACGTCTGCGCGGTGGCAGCGGGTGCTGTTGCCGCCTACTGCTACTCCCATGGCGGAGCAGTGCGCGGTGGTGGATGCCGATCTGTATGCCCATGCCGCGCCGGGGCTGCGGGATGTGCGGCTGGTGCAGGACGGGCAGGAACTGCCGTATGCCATGGACGTGAGCTTCGACACCCGCGTGGGCGATGCTGCTGCTCCACCTGCCGACGATCGCGCCCTGTATGAGCCGGTGCAGACCATCCGACTGCTGCCGCAGCCTACGGCGGGTATTGCGGGGGCTCAGATGGGTGACGTGCCGGACACGTACTACAACGAGACCCTGCTATCCGCGCATGTGCCGGTGGAACGCGTACGGATTGTCCCTGCGCCGAAGGTGGAGGCGAGGGTGGAGCTACGTGCGTCTGCCCGCATGAACCTGGGACAGGCGGAGGAGTTGCGTGCGGTGCTTACGGCCGACCATCCTGTGGTGCCGTTCACCATTGGGGCCAACCTGCAGGAGCCTGCGGACATACTAGTGCGCGTGGTGGATCATGGCGGCGCGCCGCAGGCCGTTGTGCTGGAGATGCGGCGGCGGGAGATCTGCTACCAGCCGCGGTCCATGTCGCCGGTACATATGCTGCTGGGCGATGCTACGGCCAACCCTCCGCGATACGACTATGCGCTACGCTTCCGGCCCAGCGCACAGCCTCTGCTGGCTGCGATGGGGCCGATGTCGCCCAATCCCGCTTACCGAGGCCAGGAGGCGTCTGCGCCTGCATTGCGGGTGAGT
>Ga0209233_1001033_pt1 | contig 11758 bp, 10 predicted proteins | sample AraplaCL_Cvi_mCL_FD_184269 | JGI IMG/M metagenome (GOLD analysis project Ga0209233, IMG submission 184269) | Arabidopsis root microbial communities from the University of North Carolina, USA - plate scrape CL_Cvi_mCL (SPAdes) (version 2) | ecosystem: Host-associated > Plants > Roots > Endosphere... | reverse complement strand
GGCATCGGCTGGTGCGCTTCAGCGTGGGCAGGTCTCGGGGTGCTCTTTCAAATTGAACAGTTTGCTCATCGCCACCCAACTTGGCGATGACGAGTGCGCAGCCGCAATCGACTGCTGAAAAGCAGACATTCTGTCTGCCCATGCTTGCATGTCGCTGTTGGCCGCACCGGCCCCTGCGAATTCACTCATGCCGACCTTATCCTCAAGGTCAAGGATCATGAACAGGCGATTGCCGGTTCGATAGATTTGAAGATCCTCGACGCCTTGGCTGCGAAAAAAAGCAATTACCTCCGATGGCGTTTTGCCAGGTTGGTGCCATTCTTCGTAAGCTCGTATAGAACTCGTTTCATCGACAAGATCCAGTGCGAAACAGTGCCGGTGTGACAAAGCGTGTTTCCTCAATTGAACGGGCAGTCGGAACAATTTATCTCACAGACCCATGGCGCGATGCATCGCCAATGTCAGATGCGCCGTCATCTCAGCTACGGCTGATTCCGCATTCCGGCTCTGACAGGCTTCGAGTACTTTGACGTGCTCTCGTAGCGTACGAATGATCAAAGGCGTCGTTTCGCGGCGATCAACCAAAATCAACGACGTATAGTTATGCAATCTTTTTTCTGTTGTTTCGATCAAGGGGTTCGCTAAAGCCTGAATCAGGTTGCCGTGAAAGCTCATTTCGATTTCGTGCAACCTTGCAAGACTATTTTCTTGGAGTCCGTTCTTTTCGATTTCATCGATGAATACAAGATGGTCAGCTAGAAGCTTTTCGATGTCCTCCTTCGTAGCCTTTTCCGCGTAGGTTCGGGCAGCCGCGCATTCGATGATTAAGCGGAATTGATAGGTGCTGCGAATCAGCTCCATGTCTGCTTTCGCGAACTCGATACCGGCGCGAGGGTGGATCGTAACGATGCCTTCTGCCTCCAGAACCCGCAGGGCGTCGCGGAGCGGCTGGATTGGAATCCCCAGAAGCTCCACCAACTCGCCCTGAGAGACGAAAGACCCGGCAAGGATCCGCCCGGTGAACAAAGCATCCATAATCAATTTGCGCGCAATTCCGCTCAATCGAGGCGCGGCGTCCGCGGCCCGCTCCTCAGAACCGGACGCTAACGTCGCACGGCCGCCTTGTCTGAATCCAACTCTTGCCATATCATCTCTCATTGGTGATATTTTACATCAACTTCATAAAGTATAGTACGTCGAAGATACCAATCGTCTACTTTCAACCAGGAAGAATTGAAATATCAAAAGCCGTCATCCCGAGCGGCAGCAAAAAAATTGCCAAATCCGGCACTCTCATCTTATTGAGGTGGATGTCAACTGGCTTCGACAAACCCACCTCATTTTGGAGACGAGGACGTGCAGCTTTCGGGATTCAATTCCAATCATCTCGGTGCGGAAATCATTTCATTATGAAACTTCTACGATACGGCGAGCCGGGACGCGAGAAACCGGGCGTGCTGGATTCTCGGGGCTACATTCGCGATCTCTCTTCGGTCGTCGACGACATCGCGGGAGACACGCTGTCCGATCAGGGCTTAGCGCGGCTGCACACCATCAACCTGTCGACTTTGCCCGAGGTCGCACACGGCGTGCGCTATGGTCCCTGTGTCGGCCGGATCGGCAAAATCATCTGCATCGGGCTCAACTATGCCGATCACGCCGCGGAAACCGGGGCTGCCGTCCCTGAAGAACCCATCGTTTTTCTGAAGGCGACCTCGTCGCTGGTCGGCCCCAACGACAAGATCCTGCGACCACGCGGTTCGACAAAGCTCGACTGGGAGGTGGAGCTCGGGGTCGTCGTCGGCAAGTCTGCCTCCTATGTGTCTGAAGCCGAGGCTCTCGATCATGTGGCCGGATACTGCGTCATCAACGATGTGTCCGAGCGCAGCTTTCAGCTCGAACGCGGTGGCCAGTGGGACAAAGGCAAGGGCTGCGATACGTTCGCGCCGCTCGGCCCATTGTTAGTGACCCGGGATGAAGCCGCCAACACCGAGAATCTCAGGATGTGGCTCGACGTCAACGGCCGTCGCTTTCAGAACGGTTCGACGCGGACGATGATCTTCAAGCCCGCGTTCTTGATCCACTATCTGTCTCAGTTCATGAGCCTGCAGCCCGGTGATGTGATTTCCACCGGAACACCGCCTGGTGTGGGCCTTGGACAAAAACCGCCCGTCTATCTCCAGCCCGGCGACGTCGTCGAACTCGGCATCGAAGGACTGGGTAACCAGCGGCAAATGGTGGGTCAAGCCTGAGCATGATCGTCTCCGCACCTATCGACTATCGGGAAACGGCGCGGCGCAAGTTGCCACCGTTCCTGTTCGATTATCTCGATGGTGCCGCCGGTACCGAAGCGACATTGCGCGCCAACCTTGAAGATCTGTCATCCGTCACCCTGTGTCAGCGGGTGTTGCGAAATACCGATGAAGTGTCGCTGCAAGTTGACCTGTTCGACGAACGCCTCGCCCTGCCGGTGATCCTAGGCCCGATCGGCTTGTGCGGCATGTACGCGCGTCGCGGTGAAGTGCAGGCCGCGAATGCCGCCAAGGCTGCGGGAATTCCGTTCACGCTGTCGACCGTTTCGGTCTGCAGCTTGCGAGAGGTGATCGATGCCGTAGGCGTCCCGACGTGGTTCCAACTTTACGTCCTCAAGGATCGCGGCTTCATGAAGGACGCGCTCCAGCGTGCCGCAGCGCTCGGCGTGTCCAAACTCGTGTTCACGGTCGACATGCCCACGCCCGGCCCACGCTATCGCGACGCCCGGTCCGGCATGAGCGGGCCCTTTGCCGGCGCACGTCGACTGGCGCAAGCGATACGCCACCCGGCCTGGGCTTTCGACGTCGGCCTTTTGGGCCGACCGCATGATCTCGGCAACATCTCTACTTATCGCGGCATGCGGACCGGTCTGGTTGACTACATCGGTTGGCTGAGGGCCAACTTCGATCCGTCGATTTCATGGGCCGATCTGGAATGGATCCGCGACATGTGGAAGGGCAAGATCATCATCAAGGGCATCCTGGACGTCGGCGATGCGCGTGACGCCGTGCAATTCGGTGCGGATGGCATCGTGGTATCGAATCACGGCGGGCGCCAGCTGGACGGCACCATTTCCACCACGCGGGCCTTGCCTGGGATCGCGGATGCTGTCGGCGATCTTCTGACGGTGCTGGTCGATTCCGGGATTCGTTCGGGACTCGATGTCGTGCGCATGCTTGCGCTGGGCGCAAAAGGCGTACTGCTGGGCCGAGCATACGTCTATGCCCTGGCTACTGCGGGCGAAGCCGGCGTCACCCGCCTCCTGAGAATGATCGAAACCGAAATTCGCACAGCAATGATCCTGACCGGCACGGCGTCGCTGCGAGATTGTGGCCGCGCGCTCTTCACATGACACCCATACGCCAATGATCATGGCCGTCGATGCCCATCAACACTTCTGGTCGCTCGATCGCGGCGACTATTCTTGGCTAACGCCCGACATCGGTGCGCTGTACCGTGATTATCTGCCATCGGACCTCGAGCCGGCCTTGACGGCCACCAAGGTCAAGCAAACCATCCTCGTCCAGGCAGCGCCGACCGAGGCGGAAACAGCCTTCCTGCTGGAGCTCGCCGGCAAGTATTCGTGGATCGCGGGCGTGGTTGGATGGACGGATTTGAGCGCGCCCGACGCGCAGGCAGTCATTGAGAGGATCGCCGCATATCCCAAGCTGGTCGGATTGCGCCCGATGCTTCAACTCATCGACGACGATGACTGGATTCTCGGCGACGACCTGACTCCAGCCTTGGAAACCATGACTCACGCGGGTCTGTGTTTCGACGCTCTGATCCATTCTCGGCAGATCAAGGTCATCGAGGCCCTACTCCATCGGCATCCACATCTCAAACTCGTCGTCGATCACGCAGCGAATCCGCCTATCGGCGAGAACCTGGAGTCTTGGGCCGAAGACATTCGACGTCTCGCGTCCACGACACGGGCATTTTGCAAATTGTCTGGATTGGTCACACGCAATTCCGGGCATTGCAGTCGATCAGATTTGCGCCACGTTTTCGATGTCGTCATCGATGCATTCGGCCCGAAACGGCTCATGTGGGGCAGCGACTGGCCCGTTCTCCATCTTGCAAGCTCGTACGAGGATTGGATCAACACCGCCCGGAGCCTCACGTCTGAACTCAGCCCTACCGAACAAAGATATGTAATGTCTCAGACGGCTACCGATTTTTACCTGCAGTCGCGCCCTGAGCCGACGCTACGCGGCCGATCTCAATGAGCGAGCAAGCAACATTGGTACTCGGGCAGCCTTCTTGGCGGCTCGCCTCGACCAACGTCGAGGCATTTGTCACCGCGCAGGGCGGCCATCTCGCCCCCGTCACGTTCGATCAAAACGGTGGACGATTCATGCCGATGGCCGTAGTGCCATGGGCCGAAGAGCCGCAAGACCTCAACCTGCCGGCGTGCACGCGTGCCCTGCGTGGTGATTTCTTCTGCATGCCGTTCGGCGGCAATGCCACCGTGTTCAACGACGAACAACATCCGCCGCACGGCGAAACGGCCAACCGATGCTGGTCATTCGAAAGCCTGGAAAATCGCGATGGGCGCACGACCCTGCATTTGAGTTTGGAAACCAAGGTGCGGCGGGGCCGGATAGACAAGCGAATCTCGCTCGTGGATGGCGAGAACGCGGTCTACTCAAGGCATACCATCTCGGGAGCGAACGGACCGATGAGCCTCGGCCACCACGCCATGCTCAAATTTCCAAGCGAACCCGAGAGCGGTCTGATCTCCACCAGCCCCTTCCTTTACGGACAGGTCTATCCGCAGCCCGTAGAGCGCCCAGAGGACAAGGGCTACTCGTGCCTGCAACCCGGCGCGACGTTCACCTCGCTCGCCGCGGTACCCACCGTATTCGGAAAAGTCGCGGATCTCAGTCGCTATCCGGCGCGGCGCGGCTACGAGGATGTCGCCACGGTGGTCAGCGATCCGGCGCGCCCGTTCGCGTGGACGGCAGCCGCCTTTCCAGCGCAGGGTTACGCCTGGTTCGCGTTGAAAAATCCGCGCGTGCTGCGTCAGACTCTGTTTTGGTTTTCCAACGGCGGCCGTCACTATGCACCTTGGAATGGACGACACGTCGATACGCTTGGCATTGAAGAGCTCACCTCGTACTTCTTCCAAGGTCTGGCGGAATCCGTTCGTCCGAACCCGATCTCCGAGGCAGGCCATCCCACGGCGTTGTTCCTCAATCCGAATGAGCCGCTTGAGGTTCGCTACATCATGGCTGTCGCGAGAATCCCCTCGACCTTCGGCCACGTCACTGAAATTACCGCTTCGCGCGATGGCGTTGTGCTTCATTCCCTTGATGGCCAAAACATCCACGCGTGCGTGGATCTAACTTTCCTTGACGATTGACCCCACGACGCGCGGACGTCACGCATTTTCATAGCGAAGGATTCCGAAATGATGTTTAGCCTCAAAGAAAAAGTAGCTCTTGTTACGGGCGCAGGCTCTGGAATCGGTGCGGCTATTGCCCGCGCTTTTGCGGCGCAAGGCGCCGTGGTCTACATCGGCGATCGCGATGCGACTTCGGCGCAAGTCGTTGCAGGACAAATTCGAAGTAATGGCGGTGAAGCCGTGGCTCACACGCTGGACGTATCGAGCGCCGAATCCTGCCAGAGGATTGCTGACGCCATCTTCTCGGCCCATCCCAAAGGACCTGACGTTCTTGTAAACAACGCCGGCGTCGGCCACGTGGGCACCATCCTGCAGACGGAGGAAGGCGACATGGACCGACTGTATGCGGTAAACGTGAAAGGCGTGTTCTTTCTCTCGAAGATCTTCCTGCCGCGGATGGTCGAGCATCGCCGCGGCTCGATCATCAATCTTGCGTCCATCGGCGGGATCGTCGGTATAAAGGATCGCCTCGCCTACTGCACGACCAAATTCGCGGTCGTAGGGCTGACAAAATCGATGGCCATCGATCACGCGGACTCGCAGGTGCGGATCAACTGCATCTGTCCCGGACGCGTCGAGACTCCCTTCGTCCAGGCGCGCCTGAAAGAGTATCCGGACCCCGCAAAAGCCTACAAGGAGATGAGTGCCTCGCAAGCGCTGGGCCGAATGGGCACGCCGGAAGAGATCTCAGCCGCCGCCGTTTATTTGGCATCCGACGAATCCGCATTCGTAACTGGATCGGCGTTGATCATCGACGGCGGTCTCAGCGCCGGGAAATAGAGTTGGAGAACGACCTGCGGCTCGCTCCATGGGTAATTTCCTCTCTTCTATGACCACACATATCACATTGCGTTTCAGGGAGTCGATATGGATCTAGATTTCACCGAAAAAGGAGTGATTGTCACCGGCGCAGCCAAGGGAATCGGCGCCGCCGTGGCAACTGCGTTCCACGAAGAAGGTGCGCGCGTGGCGCTCATCGACATCGATGCCGATGCAGGAGAAAACCTCGCCCGCTCGTTGGGCTCGGGCGCACACTTTTTCCGCGCTGACGTGTCCAGTTCGATGCAAGTGAAGCGTGTGTTTCAGGAGGCGGACGAGGCGCTTGGCGGATTTCATATTCTGGTGAACAACGCCGGCATCCAGACCTACGGCAGCGTGACCGAAACCACCGAAGAGCTATGGGATCGCACACTGGGCGTAAATCTCAAGAGCGCCTTTCTTTGCGCTCAGGCTGCGCTGCCAATCATTCAACGCGAGGGCGGCGGCGTGGTCGTCAACATCGCCAGCGCCCAGAGTCTGATGAGTCAAGCCAAAGTGGCGGCCTACACCACCAGCAAGACCGCATTGCTCGGATTGACGCGGAGCATCGCGATCGACTACGCGCCGCACGTCCGATGCGTGGCCGTCTGCCCGGGCGCCGTAGACACCCCGATGCTGGATTGGGCCGTTCAGCAGTCACCCAATCCGGAAGCAGTGCTCGAAGATTGCCGACAGATGCATCTGTCAGGAAGGATCGCGAGTTCTCGCGAAATAGCCGATCTGGTGCTTTTCCTATCGTCCAGTAAGGCCGGATTCATGACCGGCCAGTACTACCGTATCGACGGCGGCATCGGGGTCACCATCGCCGGGAAGATGCAATGAAGATTGCGAACATCAACACAACGACGGTCTCCGTCCCGCTGGAAGCGCCGCTGCGCCATTCCGTCGATGCCTACCGGTGCTGCTGCTTCGTGCGCGCGATCGTAAAAGTCGAAACCTACGAGAGCATCATAGGCCTCGGTGAAATGAGCGAGTGACGAGGCGAAGATGACACCTCAAGGACCGATCGTCTGCTTCGGAGAAATCCTGCTCCGCCTCGCTTCCCGTCGTGGCGAAATGTTGCTTCAGAATCCGCTCTTGGACGTTTGTGTCGGCGGAGCCGAAGCGAATGTCGCAGTGATGCTCGCACGCCTGGGCCAACCTGCCAGGATGGCAAGCGTTGTTCCCGACAACGATCTGGGGTATTCGGCACGCGCCGAGTTGCGGCGTCACGGAGTGGATGTCGATCATGTGTCCATCGCAAAGGGCCGGATGGGACTCTATTTTCTGCAACCCGGCGCCGGCGCGCGTGCGCCGAAGGTCATCTACGATCGCAAAGAATCGGCGTTCGCAGAAGCCGACTTTGCGGCAATAGACTGGCCTGCAATTCTAAACGGCGCGTCCAGGTTGCATTTGTCGGGAATAACCGTTGCACTCAACCCCTCGTGCGCGCGGGCTGCCATCACGGCAGCCAAGACTGCAAGAGAGTTGGGAGTAGCCGTCTCGTTCGATGGCAACTTTCGCTCTACCTTGTGGGGAGATCGCCGCGGAGAAGCCGGTCCGCTTCTCGCGCAGATCATCGAGCAAGCGGATTTGGCGTTCGTCGACCACCGCGATCTCAACTTGATGCTGGAAGGCAACTGGCAGCTATGGAATGACTTGGAAAACGCAGCGGCGGCCGCCTTCGCGACGTGGCCGAAGCTGAAGCGCATCGCGTCGACAACTCGACAGACGTGGAGCGCGGACGAGATCACAGCCGGCGCGTCTCTCCTCACCCCCGGTGGCCGCCACAACGTGGACGTGCGGGTGATTACAGGCGTAACTGACCGAGTTGGAACCGGAGACGCATTTGCAGCTGGATTGGTTTTCGGACTGCATCGCGGTATGTCGGACGCCGAAGCACTTGATTTCGCGTTTGCCAATTTCGTGCTCAAGCACTCGATTACCGGCGACGTGAATCTTGCCTCACTGGAAGACATTGAGGCGTTTCTGACCGGCGAAAAAGATATTCGAAGATAGCTGGCGCCCGACGGCTCGCCATGCAAGAAATTCCGCAGCCTGCTCGACGCCGCCGGTCTGCATTACCGACTTGCACAACTGATGAAGAGCAAGTCCATCTTCAGAATATTCGAGAACCAGGAAGTCTTCGTTTTCCGTCAGAGACATAAAAATACCAGTAGAGGGAGACAACTCCTCCATCTCTACTGGTATTGCAATTATGCAGTTATTTTTATTTTAAATGGTCGCAATTTAATCCATCGCCCCCGGATACTTGTAAAGATTGATGACTTTATTGCCACTTAACGCACTGTTGTAGAACCTAACATCATCCACTGACCCGTTAAAGGTCAGTATGCCACCTTGCGCCGCGCCAATCGTGGTTTCTCCTGAAGGCATATTCGGCGTTGCGCCACTATTGGTTATCGCCACACTGCTGCCGTTTACGTAGAGATTCCAAGTACCGCTACTTCTCGTCGCCGTAATCAGCACCCATTGCCCCACCGGCAACACCGTCTGTGACAACATTACCGCCACGCCACCTGTCAACAAGCACAGTTTATCGCCGTTTCCATGATCAAGATAAATGCTGTAGCCACTGGAAGCGGAATTGCCGTTATTGAAAATCACCTGATGGCTTGAAGTAGAACCGCTCCACTTCACCCAGGCCGACATGGTGATGTTGTCTGTCTGCGTGGATACAAGGTTCGACGCCTTTACATAGGCACCAGTGCCGTTCAGGGACAGAGCGCCACCTACTTGGCCCGATGTCCAGTTAGCCGTTCCGTACACGGTCCCCGTATCACCATGACCCGAAGAATCGGCCGCGCTCGTACCCGAAATTTCATCGAGCTTCCAGTAGGCGACTGGGGCTGGAACAGCATTGTAAAGAGCCATGACGGTGTTACTGCTGAACGCACTGTTGTAGAACCTGACATCATCTACAGATCCATTAAAGGTCAGTATGCCGCCTTGCGCCGCGCCAATCGTGGTTTCCCCTGAAGGTGTACGTGGCGTTGCGCCACTATTGGTTATCGCCACACTGCTGCCGTTTACGTAGAGATTCCAAGTACCGCTACTTCTCGTCGCCGTAATCAGCACCCATTGCCCCATCGGCAGCACCGTCTGTGACAGCATTACCGTTACACCGCCTGCCACCAAAGCCAGCTTATCGCCGTTTCCGTGATCAAGATAAATCGTGTAACCATTGGAAGCGGAATTGCCGTTGTTGAAAATCACCTGATGGCCCGAAGTAGAACCGTTCCACTTCACCCAGGCCGACATGGTGATGTTGTCTATCTGAGTGGAGACCAGATTCGACGCTTTTACATAGGCATTGGTACCGTTCAGGGACAGAGCGCCACCTATTTGGCCCGATATCCAGTTAGCCGTTCCGTAGACGGTGCCTGTATCGGCATGGTCCGAAGAGTCGGCTGCGCTGGTGCCCAAAGTTTCGTCGAGTTTCCAGTAGCCGGCTGGAGAAAAGTTTTCTGGGTCGATATGAGCGATCCAAGTCGTCAGGCCGAATGGAACCGATCCTCCCGCCGAGAATTGCACGCTGAAGTAAGATGTTCCCAATGGCAGCGTGACTGCTCCGGGCAGCGTCACATCGGCGATCTTCTTCCGATACTGATCGGCGACATAGGCGATATTGCCTTTAACGATGATGAACTGTCCCGCCGTCATCGCTTGATTGGACGTGATTTGCGTACCATCGGGAAGCGTAATGGTGAAGCCGTTCACTGCCGCATTGACCTTCAAGGCGAAGTTCAACGGCTGTGCATAGAAAGTGTTCGTAATCGCGACGGATGTCGGCGTCGTGCTGGCGCTCGCCGAACTCGTCACTTCGGTGATCGAGGTGAGGGTGAAGTCGTTTGGCCCGTTCTCAACGAGATGAAACTTCAGGCTCGAATCCTGGAGCAGCGCCTTTTGGGCCTTGGTGAAGTAATTGGCGGCCCGAGCATCCTCCCAAGCGTGAAAAGCCGCAAATAAAGCGTCTTTGTCGCCATACTCGTCCAGGGCAGCTTGGCTCACGCTGAGGATATAAGCGGCGTTCCAACTGACCGACTTAGCTTCCAGATTCTCGGCGTCGTACAACGACCACGTAGGGTTGAAGGACTGGATCCCCATGCTAGGCGGAAAATAGCTGGCGGCGTACGCGTCGCGAATGTCCTTTCCTTCGGTGATCCATTGATTGGAGACCGGGTTGAACATGTTAGGCCCACCGCCGAGTGGGGCGGCGTTCAAGTATTCCCAGCCGCCCGCAAAAACGGCCGAGGGTATGGCGCGGAACGATGTGGCGCCGGTCAGTTGGGAATACGTGTCGAAGAATCGGCGCAAGAAGACACGGACCCCGTAATAACCCTGGTTCTGGTAGAGCGCGCTTTCCAAGCCGTCATAACCGATCTGCTCCATGCCATTTTGCGCCATGAGGTAGGCGAAGTAGTCCGCATAATCCAGCATCAGGGTCATGTCCGCAGTAAAGCCGTTATAGGCATTCTGCTGCAGCTTCACGAGTTCTGCCCCGGCGTTGTAGGCTGCGGGCGTTGACCCAGCGAATCCACGCACCACGCCTTGCAATGTGTAGGGGGCTGAAGAGGTGATTCCGGTGTAGGTGAGCATCTCGCTGCCGATCCGGAGATAGCCCTGACTATCGCCAAAGGGCCAAGTACCCACTTCGGCCAGGAAGGACGGATCGTCTACGACGATGTTGGTGTCGGTCGCCGAGATGCTATTTGCGAGATGGGTCCGAAGGACCGTCTGCAAGTGCGAGTTCACAACGGGAACCACATCACCACTGATGCCTCCCTGGAGGAACATGCTGAGCGTGTGGAGTCCGCCGAAGCCTATCCCTTGGTTGTTCGTGTCCGTGGCAAAATCCTTGTAACTCTTCGTACTCCCATTGGCGAAGCCCACCGATCCCTGCCAGACCGCGCCATTCGTGACCGAGCCGTGCGAGCGGTCGATATTGGGGAAAAAATTGGGCCCATCCCCTGCCGCAGATGAGAGATGTTTCAAGCCCATCAGCTGGGCGTATTGGATTGCTTTGTCGAACGGGCCGCCCCAAGAGAGACCGGGCTGATTGGTCGAGGGATCGCGGATCCACTTGCCGCCGTCCGTCAGATGAGGCAAGTGTTCGCCGAGGATGATGTTTTCAATCGTGGCCAGACCGAGATCATCGGGGCAGCCGTAAAAGGCAACGGCTGAGTTAATGAAATCGACGCCCGGAAGCGGATCACTGACTTGATGACGGGGGCGATTACTCGAGAAATCCGGCACCAAAGAGTAAAGATACGTGTACGACCGAGTGCGATCCCGGGAATGGTAGGCCACGGTGGAACCGAAACTCGGTTCCAGCGCCGCGCCGGATCCCGCCTTAAAATGAAAATACGATTCGGGATGCGAAAAGAAGGCGACGTCATTTCCGGCATTGCCGCCGCCGATGCTGAACGTTTCGCCTTCGTAATATGGCGCAGGCACAGGATTGTTGACCGGGTCGGACGAGTGGATGTAGTAGCCCAT
>Ga0209233_1001031_pt1 | contig 11813 bp, 13 predicted proteins | sample AraplaCL_Cvi_mCL_FD_184269 | JGI IMG/M metagenome (GOLD analysis project Ga0209233, IMG submission 184269) | Arabidopsis root microbial communities from the University of North Carolina, USA - plate scrape CL_Cvi_mCL (SPAdes) (version 2) | ecosystem: Host-associated > Plants > Roots > Endosphere... | reverse complement strand
CACTGGCTCACACAAGGGCACAAGCTATCACGCATATGACCTTGGCTATGTCTTCGAGCATCTGGCCACAGGCGAACCCGCCGCTGCGCAAGCTCTCTCAAAAGAAATGCATGCAGCATGGGTCAGCTTCATCAAGGGCAACGCTCCCATAGCAAACGGCCTACCCACATGGCCACAGTGGAATACAAAGCAACGCGCCACCATGCTGTTCAACGCAACAAGCCAGGTGCAGCACCAACCTGCGGAGACAGAGCTGCGCCTGTGGGATGGGTTCTCTTTCTCCTAAAAAGCCACGCGCTTTTTGAAAAGTGAGGGCGTCAAATAATTTTGCATTTTCCGGCTAGTTAATCGTTTGACTTATGCGGTATGCTTCCGCTGCCACAAATCAGGTGTCGCTGCCTGCACGCAAGCGTGACACCCGGCACACAAGGGAGATGCTATTCATGACGTACCTGCCGCGTTCCGTTACTCGCCGTTCCCTCCTTGCTTCGCTTGCCGCCACCACGGGCTATGCAGTAGCGCAGAAAGTGATCCCCGGAATTCCTAACATCGGCATCCGCGCAGACAACAATGCTGCGCGAACTGAATGCGGCGTGGGCGCGTTAATGCCGTGGGCGGATGGTCTCTATGCCGTCACCTACAACTCCTCTGGCAAACGAACCGGCACAGGCCTCGGTCTGTATCGCCTTGACGATGACCTAAAGATCGAAGCTCTCGACATGCCCAACGGCGTGTACGCCAACCGCTTCATCCATCACGCCAGCAATCAATGCATCATCGGCCCGTACATCATCGACTCCACAGGCAAGTGGCGCCGCATTGAAGGCCTCGTCGAGCATCGCCTCACCTCCACCATGCCTCACCTTACCGATCCGAAGAACCGCGTCTACTTCATGACGATGGAGGGCCTCGTCTTTGAGATGGATGTGAACGACCTGAAGCCACGACTGCTGACCGATCTGACAAAGGACATGAGCATCAAGGCACAGCCGCACTTCAAAGGTGGCTATACCGCGCAGGGCCGCGTCGTTGTTTCCAACAACGGCTTCTTCGCCTACGGAGAAACACAGGCTGGCCTCTTCGAGTGGGATGGTAAGGGTCCGTGGAAACGCATCAGTGACAAGCCGCACATGGACGTAGCCGCACGCGAAAACATGGGCAACGTCATGTTCGCCAGCGGATGGGATGAGAAGTCCGTTCTCTTCCGCGCACTGGTCAAAGGCGAATGGCAACTGTATCGCCTCCCCAAGCCCTCACACGCATTCGAACAAGGCTGGCAAACCGAATGGATGCGCATTCGCGAAGTGGAAACCGAACATTACATGATGGACATTCAGGGCATGTTCTACGAGCTACAGCCCATTGCGTTTGAAGATCGCATCTGGGGCGTAAAGCCCGTCTGCCAGCATCTGCGCATCATCCCTGACTACTGCAGCTTCCGGGGCATGCTCGCACTCGGCGGCAACGAAACTACACCGAACAACGACAACAATGCAGTCGTAGGACAACCGCAAAGCGGCATCTGGTTCGGCAAGACCGACGATCTATGGTCATGGGGCAAGCCGCAAGGATGGGGCGGCCCATGGCGTAAAGACATGGTCAAAGCTGGCGAACCATCGGATCCGTTCCTGTTCACTAACTTCGAACACAAGATGCTTCATCTCATCAGCGACAAGGCAGGCACCGTTGAAATCCAGATTGATTTCTTAGGCGACGGCACATGGGTGAAGTACGAAACAGTGAAGCTGGCCGCAGGCGAATACCATCCGGTAATCTTCCCCGAAGGCTTCAGCGCACAATGGGCACGCTTGGTTCCCAGAGTCTCTGCAAAGATGACCGCCGAGTTCATGTTCACCTAGGAATTTGACCTATCTGTAGAAGGCCGCCATCCTGAGCGAAACGAAGTGAAGCCGAAGAATCTGAACTTCTATCCCTCACTTCAATGCATCAGGAAACCACAAGCAAGAACGCAGCGCTTATGGGCGCTGCGTTCTGGTTTGCAATAAAGTGGCACTACTTCACACGGTCGCGAATCTCCGTGCGCACCAGGTACAAAAAGAACACCATCGAAAATGCTGAGGGCAATAAATATCCCGGCTGACGCGTTTGATAAAACAGCGTGGCATTGCCCAGCGAGTAGAAGAAGCATCCGCCCAAGAGCAACGCCCATCCCCAACGCTTCAAGCGAAGAAAACCGAACACGCCAATCAGGATCATCGTTGCCACGGTAAGAATGGCGTATAGCGCGCTGGTGCGGAACTGATCGCGATGCGCAATCACGTTGATTGCATTTGCCATCGACACAAACAGCATGAAGATGGCAATCATCGCCATACCCGGCAACATGCGCGGCCCCTTGGAGCCTTCGATATCAGGCCGCACCGAACCCGGTGGCAGCTTGATGCGTTTTGTTTCCTGCTTCTCGCTCATCGTCTCTTTCCGGTTACAGCGTCTTCAGATACGCGAGTATCGACGCAATATCATTCTGCGAAACCTGCCCACCCAGCGGCGGCATCATGCCGCGTCCATGCTGAATCGTCCACGTAATACGCTCATCATTCGCAGGCGCGCCGCTCTGCAGATATTCCTTCTTGTACACACTCAACAACGAAGGCCCATGCAGCGATCCCGTTTCGCGATCGTAATGACACTGCGCGCAGTTCTGCTGAAACAACACATAGCCCGCGTGTTCCTGGGACGTAAGTTGATCCAGCGGCTTCGGCGGCGGCACCGTCTTGCAGCCCATCAACGCGGTGCACACTACCGACATCAGCAGCAGTCGCTTCACACTTCACGCTCCCGCATCTGCTTATACGCCTTGTGAATGAACGATCCCATGTACCAGCCGTCAATGTACTTGTACGGCGTCTCACCCGTTGTGTAATGCCCACACGGCAACACGCGGCTCACAAAGTTCACGCCACGCTTGCGGAAGTTACTGAGTACATCCAACGAGAACTCGCGCAGAAACGTCAGGTCCCACGGTGCATAAATCACCAGCGTCTGCCGCGTCTTCTCCGCAGCAAAACGATCCATCACACTCATCGGGCTGATCGAAGTAAAGATGGCACGCACCTGTTCCTGCGTTAACCCTTCGCGTTCAAACGCTGCACGAATATGCCGCGTGCTCTGCCCCGTCCAAACCACATCGCCAAACCACGTCGACGCATGATTGAACGCGCACACCTGGATACGCGGATCAAACGCCGCAGCCATGAAGCTGTAGCAAGAGCCCAGTGAAGTGCCCAGCACACCGAACTGCTCGTAGCCCTGCGTCTGCAGCCAATCCACACACGCACGAATGTCGACAACAGCCTGACGGCACGCGGCAATCGTGCGACCGATGTTGCTGCTCACCGCATAGTCACTGCGTTCCAGCTCCGCAGGGCGGCGAATGTCGTGATACGGCTTCGACAACCGCAACCCCGCAATGCCGAACTTGTTGAAGATGGCGCACAGTGCGTTGTGGCTGAACGCATCCGCATTCCACTGCGGCATCACCACAATCGCCTGCTTCTTACGCTTCGGATCTTTATGCGCGGGCTCGGGATACCAACGCGCATTCACCGCATCATTCTCGGGATACTTTGAATGCACAGGCGACGTGAACCGGAGAAACTCCGCCTTATCCAGCTTGCCGCTTGCTGCAGCATCTTTCAACTGTTGATCCTGCGCCAGTGTCTCCGGACGCACATTCGTCGGAAATAACTCCGGATGCCGATGTTCCAACCGGAAATCCGTCGGCACGGCATAGCCGTAGAAATCCGCATTGCGCGCCACAATCTCTTCATTCACGCGCATCATGCGGTCCAGCGCATCGAGCGTCGTCAACTTGCCGGCCATGTCCAGCCGATGCGACTCCGCGGCCAGCTCACTGAAATCTGCAAGCCAGTCAAAACCCCACTCCAGCGGCCGCACCACGCGATTCGTATCGCGTGTCGTAAGCGTCGTCTCCCAGCGGATCATCCAATCCGCATACCACTTTCCAAGCATCTCTTTCAGGATATCTGACCGCGCAAAACCGCGATGGTGAACTGCCTGACACCCGCTATGTCTCTCCGAATGAACTCTATGCAAAATTTCTGCGCATATCAGGCAACTCGCTGAATCCACTTAAATAACAGCGATTTTGCATTCCCTCAGGCATCGAAAGAAATTCCCCCCGGCATCCCAGACATAGCGCGATGAAGCAGAGCCGGAATGTTCATGGCTCCCGCGCGTGGAGGAAGACCCCGATGATTTCCCTGAAAGGCTTTGTACAGCCCGTGGCTGCACTTTCCCTGGTCGCCTGTTTGGCTACCGGATGCTCACGTCAGCAAAGCGCAATCGATGCCGCTAAAAAAGATGTTGCCGCCACAGGCCAGCCGCAGGAAGTGGTCTACTCAGACCCCAATGGCAGCACGACCCTGACCATGGTCTCGCCGGCAGCGCCCGGCAGCAGCATGCCCACCATTGTGCAGAGCACGACACCCGCAGGCACCGCATCCACCCTGCCTGATTGGAGCCAGGGCGTACATCCGCCGCCACGCCATGCCGCACGCTTCAGAGCGCCCGGCGCCATGGTGGAGGGCACCATAACACAAACACAAACAGCAGCCAATGCCCCCGCAAATGCGCCTGCCTATAGCAACACAACTCCTGCGGCTCCAGTGACAACGGCAGCACCCCAGTTCGTACCTGCTGACATCACCATTCCGGCTGGAACAACGCTAGCCATCCGCATCAATCAGCGCATTGACGTGAAGCACGCCAACATTGGCGACCGTTTCACCGGCGACTTGTCGGAAAGCATTGTACGTGACGGTAAGGTGATCCTGCCACGCGGCACCGACGTCCGCGGCGTCGTCGACGCAGCGCACCGCCGCGGTCATTTCAAAGGCCGCTCCATCCTGGAACTGCGACTGACCTCGATCATGCACGATGGCAAGGCCTACCCGGTACAGACCGCGGACTTCGTCGCCAGCAAGAAGGGTAAGGGCAAGCGCACCGCAGGCTGGATCGGCGGCACTGCAGGCGCGGGCATGCTCATCGGCGGCATTGCCAGCGGAGGCGTCGGCCTCCTGGCAGGCGGACTCGCTGGAGGCGGCCTTGGCACCGTTATCGCAGGCACCACGGGTAACCGCGACATCGTCATCCCTGCGGAATCGCTCGTCCGCTTCCGCCTGGAGGACGACCTAACGGTCAGCTCCACACCGGAAACGGCAACCGTGGCCGACAGTCGCCCCGTCACAAACTAAGAAGAACCGGGATATCCCCCGGTACCAATCTCTTCTCTTAAGAGGGGCTTCTGCAAAGAAGCCCCTCTTTTTTTCATTCGTACAGCTTGAATCAAAATATATACAGATTACCTGTACAGTTTAGCTGTTGATAAGATATCGTCTCCATATGAAAGAAGCGCCATCGGGCACGGAGAAGGAATTTGCATCCCGCCTTGCAACAGAGATGCGCACCACCCTGGGGCATCTGAAACGAAAGCTGCGGCAGCACAGTGAGCAACACGAACTCACATCCTCCCAGATCTCAGTCATTCTTCGGCTGGAAAAGGATGGTCCGGCAACGGTGTCCAATCTCGCCCGGTCTGAGAGGATGCGTCCACAGTCCATGAGCGCCGTAATAACCCCGCTGCAGGAAATGGGACTTGTTGCAGGGTCAGCAGACCCAAAAGACGGGAGAAAAACACTCATGTCGCTGACCAAAGCCTGCAGGAAGAAGATCGACAGCGGGCGTGCCGCTCGCCAGGACTGGCTGGCGCAGGAGATTCAGCAGAAATTCTCTCTGCAGGAACAGAAGAGGCTGTCATCAGCCATACAACTGCTTACGCGGCTCACCCAGGACTGACTCTCCTGCCACGCATCTCTTCAAGCTGCATACGGAAAAGGAGCATTTCACCATGAACTGGATCCATATCGTGTCCTACTTTTTCGGAGGTTCGTTTCTGACCAACGCTGTACCGCATTTTGTCAGCGGCGTGATGGGAGAACCCTTCCAGACACCATTTGCCAAACCTCCGGGCAAGGGCCTCTCCTCCTCAACGATGAATGTTTTGTGGGCTTTCGCGAACCTGGTCTTTGCCTATTTGTTTCTTCTGCGCGTAGGCCATTTTGATCTGCACTCCATCGGTTGCATGGTGCCGTTCGCGGTGGGAGTGCTGCTTCTCAGCCTGTTCTCAGCCTGGAACTTCGGTCAGCTTCACGGAGGCATCTCTCCACCACGGTCATGACCGACAACCCGACATCTCTTTTGCAGTTCGGGGGAACAGGCTCCGATAGCGAATCATACGGCTACATCTTTTAGTTGGTAGATTCAATGAGTACAGAAGAACTCTCACTTCCTTCAAAAGGGGCCTCGATTTGAAGCCCCTTATTGTGTTCCAGGCATTACATCTCGCGGTCGTAGAACGCCGGTGGTTCAACTCCCAGCGAACGCAGGTACACATATCCCTGCCCGCGATGATGCACCTCGTTCTCCAGCACATAGAACAGCAATTGAAAGCCCTTCATCTCCCACTGCCCAAATGCCTTCATCGTTTCGCTGAAGCGTCCTACCGGGATTAAAGGAAACTCCTCATCCAGTTGTGCTGTCTGCGCGTCCCACTCAGCCAGCAACGCCTGCTTGGTGGTTGGCTTGGCATGCTCAAACTGCTCCCACTTCAGCGTCGTCATGCCACGCACCGTGGGCAAAGCCATTCCAAGAAACTCGTTACCCATCTCGCCAAACGTACGCATGCCGCCAAGGCTGTACGTGAACAGCTTGTCGTCAGGAAAGACCTCGAACATCTTACGTGTAAGGCTGCGATGCCCCTGCCAGTGCGTCAGAAACTCCTCGGGTGTCACTACGGTGGTCAATTCGGTTGTCATGATGCTCCTCCCGCCCTTCCTTGGGCACGAACACCAACATATTCGCCATTCCCGACAGTCTCTGTCGTAAATTAAGAGCACACTTTCTCTATGCAAGATCCCGTCATGCGCGTGCTCACGGTGCTTGAAATCCTTCAGGCACGCGACAGCGTCTCGGGCGCGGAACTTGCGCGGCGCCTTGAGGTAGACCTGCGCACGGTGCAGCGGTACATCGTCCGCCTGAAAGACCTCAGCATCCCCATCGACTCAACACCGGGAGTCGGCGGCGCCTACCGCCTACGCCCAGGCTTCCGCTTACCGCCGCTGCTGCTTACCAACGAAGAAGCGTTCGCGCTGTCGCTAGGCCTGCGCGCACTCCGCCAGATTGGTCTTGAAGCCTTCGCACCTGCCACAGAAGGCGCACTTGCCAAGCTGGAACGCGTGCTTCCCCACGCCCTGCGCGAAAGCGTACGCGTCGTCGAAGACACCGTCGCACTCGAGCCAAGCATGTGGACGGTTCCAACCTCCGTCTCCTGCCTCATCGCAGCGGCCACCGCCATCCGTGCAGGCAAACGCATCCACTTCCGCTATGAATCGCATGCCAAGGAAGAGTCCAACCGCGAAATAGAACCTTACGCGGTTCTCCATGTCGACGATCGCTGGTACCTCATTGGGCATTGCCTCACACGCAAAGCCATACGAACCTTCCGACTGGACCGTGTCACGGATCTGCGTCCCGCCAACCAAACTTTCGTACGCCCACAAGACTTCGACGCACGAGCCTACATGGCCCAAAACATGCCGTTCGTGCAATCGCGTTATCAGGTCGACGTGTGGGTCGAGATGTCCGCCGAAGAAGCACGACAACACTTCGCACTATGGCGAGTCAGCCTGGAACCGGAAGATAACGGCGTGCGCATGCGATGCGGCCGCGACACCCTGGACATGTTCGCCGCGATGTTGCTCACACTCAATCGTCGCATCGTCGTCCACAGCCCAAACGAACTACGCGACACCTTCCAACAACTCGCCCAACGCGGACAAGCCGCCGCCCAAAACAACACTTAGAAAGGTTTCGTGCGTTCAATCATCAGGGTTATCGCCGGCGAATCCTGGCCATCTTTGAGAAGTAATGTCTTACGCAGCGGAAGGAATCCGGGTGTCACTACATCCAACTGGTATGTGCCTGCTAAAGGCTGCAAGCGCCCACAACCCCAGTCATCCAGACGGAGTGTGATGGGCGTGCTGTGATGCGGACTATTCAAAGGCGTTAGCGTGACTTCGAACTTGCTACAAAACCTTCCGAGTCTCGAATACAGGCGGCGAAAGTCGCAGCGCCTTCGACTTCCACACAGTTTGTACAACTACTAATGTCCAATCGGATCACTTGAACACTGGTATGTTCTGGAACAAGATGTAATGAAACCGAGCCGATTCGAAAAGCCGGCGCACGAGCGAGGATTTTGTAGTCGCCACCACCCGCAGTGAAGCTGTAGCAGCCATTCTCGTCAGCGGTCTTGTAAGAACGTTGACCCGAAGCAGCCTTCAACACTACATCCGCATGTGGTATCGGCGCTCCTGAGCGATCGATAATCTGACCATAGACAATACCGAGTTGCGGATGGAGCCCAGGTATAGTCAGACCACTACAAGCGTGGGACGAAGGAGATGCGAGCAAGCCTGCTGCAAGTACCAGAAGATGTAGCATCGCTCATTATTACCTCATCTCGAGATAGTGCACGCGCCCAGCAGTTATCCCTGAAGCGTGACAAAAATCTCTGATCGAATCTTCCAGCCACCCGGCGTTCGCCGCCACATCGCAGCATAGCTACCGGTATACGCGACGGAACCAGATGGCAGCGTGGCGATCCAATTGCCATGTTCAGCGGCCAGAGCCTGATCGTCTGAGACATGGATGACCTCAGGCGTGCGTACGTACGTCATGCCCTCTTTCGGGCGATCGAAGCCTATTTTGAATAACCGTAGATACTCGGCACGCGATGCGACAAACGTTCCATCGCCGATGACGCCCACATAGTCATCAGCAAGCGAAGCTCCAACACCAACTAGATTCCGTCGCGCAATCGCACGATTGGAATTCTCTCGGGCGCGACGAATCTCAGCTTCGTCTGAAGCTTTGTTTAAATCTGTCTCGTGCATATTGTTCTGATCCATGGAAAGCAAATAACACCGTATCGCAAATCAGCCAGCGAATAACAGTGCGCGGATTTCATAGAGAGCTAAGCCGTCCGGCGATCGCCTTAGAAAATGATGCGCATGCGCGCGCTGAGAATCGTGGTGGTGTACGCCTTGGTTGCGTTGGTGGGATGAATGGACACCTGCAGATTGGGGCCAAGGTCTATGCTCTGCGTTAGACGCAGGCGATAGAACGATTCAAATACGCTCTCGTGATGTTTGCCTGCGCTTGGTTCGCTGTAATTAAACGCCGCACCGAACATATCGCCCGGACGCCCGAATGGATGCACCTGCGTTAGTCCCACAGCGAGAATCTCTCGCAACGTGGTCCCCGTCTCCGTGGCGACGGCGTAACGCACGAACGGTGCCCAGCCGCTATTGAACTCGTGCTCAAAAGCGCCACCGCCCCCGACGCCGCTACCCTGATCCTTGGTATCGTCGTGCCAGATGCCGATGTGGAAGCCCTGATATCGCTTACCGAGAGTGCCAGTGAAATAGCCGATCTCAATGGCCTCCATGAACTTCTTATCGGCCATCGTTGCAAGGCCTCGGTCGGCTGCGCCTTCTGTGTCCACTGCAACGGCATGGATGTAAAGATGGCGCGTGGCCTGATATTCAACGGCTGCTCCACCAGCGTATGTTCCGTTGTATGCAATCGCTGCATTGCCATCGTTCGCGCCGTTCAGGAATTGCGCGGTTTCATCGTCGTTGAACATACTGAGCGCGATGTGCTGGTTGGGATGGATTTTTCCGACATACACGGAAAGCCTTCTACCGAGCATGTCCTGTCGCCAGTACAGGATGTTCAACGTAATGGGTTGTTGCGCGCCGCCGCCCTGCAGGCAGTTCAGCGTCAGTGCGGAACCGAGACTGTTGCTTAAATTGAACTGCTGGCTAATGCCGATGTTCGTTCCGGAACGTACGAGCAGGCTAATGGATCCGGCAGAACCTTCCGTCGCGTATGCGCGCCAGGCACCGGTGAAATCAAGGCGACCACTGCCCTGATTGTGTCGGACTTCGTCTGGAGTTACTGCGGCGTATTGATTCAGAAATGTGTACGTGGCACCTAACTTCAATCGCTCGGATTTCGCCAGGCGATCTGTCGTCCGATTAATGGGGTCCATGATGCCACGGAGCGGATCAGGCTGAATGAGCGGCATAGCGGGTATCTTCGCCAGTGCGGCTGCGTCAATGTCGAGTCGCTGGCGAAGTTGGTTCGTGCGATTTGTTTCGGTGATGGAGGCGGGCTCTGCAGGATTCGTTTGTGTAGCGTTCGTGGGACTGTTCTGTGCGGCTAACACTCGTGGTGCAAGGAGTAGAAGGAAAGAATAGGTTCTGAGCTGTAGACATGCCGCGTACCGAAACATCTTTCCGCTCTCCTGATTTGGCTCGACTGATGTATGTCCCTTCGCTTCTGGAAAGCGATGGTACGAGAAAAATCGCGTTACCAGCGCTGGCAATTCATACAGCCCGTGGATCCGACCACGGACTGCGACTACTTGATTTATGGCGAATAAATAGCGAAAATAGGCGGTGCGGAGAAAGTATGAAACCTTCCGGAACTGCCGATCTTCCGCTCCACGGGGGCCGCGTACCGCCGTGGCTTGCGAATCGCATGACCGAACTCGGAACAGCAATCGCCGAACAGGTGATTGTGAACTATGGTCAGTCCGAATTCCTGACGAGATTAAGCGATCCTTTCTGGTTCCAGGCCTACGGCGCAGTGATGGGCATGGACTGGCATTCGTCAGGAATCACCACTTCTGTGATGGGTGCGCTCAAGCGAGGACTTACTCCTCGCTTTTCGGATCTCGGTCTGGCAGTGTGTGGTGGCCGCGGACGCCATTCCGTCCGCACTCCGGACGAACTTCGAACCTTCTCTAATAACACCGGTCTTGATGGCGATGCCTTGGCGCGGACAAGTCGTCTCACAGCGCGCGTGGACAACAATGCAATTGCGGATGGCTTCCAGCTTTATCTTCACTCGTTCGTGGTCACGAAGTCTGGAGAATGGGTCGTGATTCAACAGGGCATGAATGCCCAAAACCACCTGGCGCGCCGCTATCACTGGCATTCCTCCACAGTGCGCGACTTTGTTTCGAATCCGCATGCCGCAATCGTCGGAGAGCCGCAAGGAAAGATAAGGAACCTGGTGGATGCACGCGCCAGGGAAGCGCAAGATGCTCTGCTGGCAATGTCAAAGGAACCAGTCGAAATTGTTTTGAACGAAGCTCGAAGACTTACGATGCCGGCGCATCATGATGTGCGGGCGAAGGATGTTGATCTAAAACGACTGGGTGCAGTTTTGGCAGTTGCGCATGAGGCCGATCTGCGCGACTTTGCTTCATTACTTCTCCTGGAAGGACTAGGGCCACGCACGCTGCAATCGCTGGCTCTCATCGCAGAGGTGGTACATGGTGCGCCGAGCCGATTCTCTGACCCTGCCCGCTTCTCCTTTGCGCATGGCGGCAAAGATGGGCATCCCTTCCCTGTCCCTTTGAAGGTGTATGACGAATCGCTCGCTGTCCTCCGCCGATCCTTGGAAGCCGCTCGACTTGGACATACGGAAAAGCTTGAGGGTTTTCGGAGATTGGATCGATTGACTCGTGATGTCGAAACGCAGCAGGAACCGCTCGCAGACTTTCAGGCTGCAATAGCGCATGAACGAGCGATTTCAAAATCCATGGGAGGCAGAACCGTTTTCGATGACAAGAAGCAACGTAAAGCCGTGCGCACGCCGCAGATGAATTTGTTTTGAGTTACAGGATGGAGGTGTTTATG
>Ga0209233_1001030_pt1 | contig 11815 bp, 6 predicted proteins | sample AraplaCL_Cvi_mCL_FD_184269 | JGI IMG/M metagenome (GOLD analysis project Ga0209233, IMG submission 184269) | Arabidopsis root microbial communities from the University of North Carolina, USA - plate scrape CL_Cvi_mCL (SPAdes) (version 2) | ecosystem: Host-associated > Plants > Roots > Endosphere ... | reverse complement strand
CAGACTCGCGGCATGGAAATCACGGGGCTCAGTTTCGACGCGGAACAGTTCTGGCCCTTTATGTTTGGCGAGGACGATGGCAACGTCTATTTAGCGGTTGGAAAGTGGCACACGTCTATTGTTCGTCTTGATGGACTTGCGTCGATTCAGCGCGTAGATCTCGGCAACCTAACGATAAGCCAGCAGCAGATTACCGATGCGGCACCATTGCGTGAGGAATCAGTCTTGCGCGAGAAACTGAAAGCCGAAGTTGAAGTGCATCATGTTGGTGCAACCTTGAAAGCCTCTGTTGAAAGTTGGCCCGCGAGAGACTGGGCAACCATCGACAAGAATGCATCCTTCCAACTTGGCACCGATGGTAAGAGCCTGATCGTTGCGTATCACACCAGCCATCCAGACCTGCTGCGTAATTCCGCAACAGAGTTTCCATTCGCCTTTACGCAAGGTGGTGGCCTTGATCTGATGGTGCGCGCTTCGGGCCCAAGTGACGATCGCCATGCCACGAACGGTGACGCGCGTCTCTTCGTAACACGTCGTAATGGCAAGTTACTTGCAGTTCTTTATCACCAGAAAGCCAATGCTCCGGGCCATCGTGTCAGCTTCGCTTCGCCTATCAGTGAAGTTGTCTTTGACGATGTGGAAAACGTAAGTGATCGCGTTACGCTTTCTGCTGACGGTGGCTTTTATCAGTTCTCCGTTCCGCTATCTCTGCTTGGACTTGATCCATCTTCTGGCAAACAGTATCGAGGCGATGTAGGCTTTGTCCTTAGCGACGGCACACGCGCACAAGCACGTGTCTATTGGCACAACAAAGTAGATGCCATGACTGCCGATATTCCTAGTGAGGCGAATCTCAATCCCAGCCAATGGGGCTTATTTCGATTTTGATGACGAACCCAATGCCAAACACGGACATCCGCTGCCTCGCCATGACGAGTGATATCTGTGGCGAAGGTTGCGTATGGCATCCACTGCAGAACGCCATTTTCTGGACCGATATCAATCGTGGCTTGCTTCATCGATTGGATATTGGAAGTGGCGCAGTGGAAACCTGGAGCTTCGATCAGCCGGTTACAGCTGTCGCACTTACCAACCGAGTTGAACTTCTTGTTCTCGTTCTTGGTGGCAGGATTGCGCTTTGGGATACGCGCACGCATCAGGAGACAGATATTCTCTTCCGCCTTCCTGAGTGGCCCGCTGTCCGCTGCAACGATGCGCGTGTTGATCCCGCTGGTGTTCTCTGGTTTGGCACCATGCAAAATAACGTGCGAAGCGACGGCACAACGATGAACGTTACGGAGTGGATAGGCGCGCTATATTCGCTCTCAGCCAGTGGTGAAGTAAAGCACTGGCACTCCGGTTTTGGAATCAGTAATACCTTCGCTTGGTCGCCCGATGGCGAAACAATGTACTTCGCCGACACACTTGCAAACACGATCTATCGCAGTCACTTCGATCCCATACAGAGCGGTCTTCAAGGACGAGAATTTTTCTTTCGCGACTTCGAGCGTGGACTTCCTGACGGCTCCGCAATGGATGCTGAAGGATATCTGTGGAACTGTCGCTATGGCGGCTCGTGCATTGTTCGCATAGCTCCTGATGGAACGATCACGAGGATCATCGACACGCCAGTCACGAATCCCACGACATGCACTTTTGTTGCAGACGACAAAGGGACTCTGGTTTTCACCTCGGCCGGTAATGCAACGCTGCACGGTGGCCCCTCAGAGTCCCTCTTTGTATTTGAAAGTGGTGTGCAAGGCTTACCCATCACACCGTTTGCTTTATAGCCGCACTGCTAGCTGTGCCAGCAATCCTCCATCCGCGCGATAGGAAGCTCCAGTAATAAACGAAGCCTTTTCGCTCAACAGAAAAGTGATCAGGTTCGCAATCTCATCGGCATGGGCAACACGGCCCAGAGGATGATCGTCTCCCCACTGCCGCAACGTCTGTTCCAAGGCATTCGCTCCACCGAAACGTTCTGCTGAAGAACGGACCATTGGCGTATCCACTGTTCCGGGCAATACTGCATTCACTCGAATGTTGTCCTTCGCATGGTCAACCGCCATTGCGCGAGTCAGTGCTTCCAGCGTGCCTTTGCTGGCCGCATAAGCAGCAACACCTTCCTGGCATGCCAGCGACTGCACAGAAGACACCAGAACAATCGCACCACCATTGCGCATCACAGGAATCGCCGTGTGGCATGCCAGGAAGGCTCCGCGTGCATTGATCGATTGCACCAGGTCATAATCCTCTACCGTTGTGCTGACGACTGACCCATAGTGCTGAATGCCGGTGCTGTATATCAACCAATCAAGCGGTTTGCTTTCCGTTGCGCGCTGCACAGCCTTACTTACCTGAGCTTCATCGCGTACATCGCATGGTATATATACCGCCCCACCGTTTTCAGATGGGTTGCTCACATCTGCAATAGCTACTTGTGCTCCAAACTCCAATAGGACCTTGGCTGTAGCTGCACCAATGCCAGAAGATCCACCAAAGATCAGTGTATTTTTATTTTGTAAATCCATTTCTACTTGCCTTCCGTCATCCATCGTTCTGCCATCATGAAGGCCCCGCGCAACTCCGCCAGACCACGCAGACGCCCCACTGCGGGATATCCCGGCGCTGCTCCGCGCTCCCGATCATTCAATAACTCCTGCCCATGATCCGCGCGATATGGCAGGCTGCGCTCATCGCCGAGTGAAGCGCGCCGGTTCTTTTCTCGAACTACCTCGATGACGATGCTGATCAGATCGGCATCGCCTTCCAGGTGTGCTGCTTCGAAGAAGGATTCGATCTCCGAATCAGAGCACTGTTTTCTTTCCGTGGAACGCAAATGGAGAAAGCCGATGCGTGGTGCAAACTCTGCAACCATCTCTCGCAGCTTGTTGTCAGCTCGCACTCCTAACGCGCCTGTACAGAACGTCAGAGAATTTGCGTCTCCCGCATATTGCTCAAGAATCCAGCGAAGATCTTCAGTTGTACTTACGATTCTCGGTAACCCTAACAGCGGACGCGGCGGATCATCCGGATGGATGCACAACTTCACGCCGCATTCGTCTGCTACCGGAGCAACCATCCGTAAAAACTCTCCCAGCGAAGAGCGGAGTTCTTCGGGAGTAATTCCTTCATAGCTACACAGTAGCTCGGCAGTCTCCTCCAAAGTCAGCTTCGTATGTCCCCCCGGCAAACCATCGAGGATCGTTGCACGCAACTCTTCTGCTTGCGCTGGTGAAAGAGCCTTGAAATACCGGAAGGCCTCCCGGCTTAGATCCTCACCCCATTCTGCTTCCGCTCCGGGACGCTTCAGCATGCACACATCAAACGCAGCAAAGGCCACAACATCGAATCGCGTCGTGTAGCCGCCACCTGGTGCAGGCTCATGCAGATGCGTTCTTGTCCAACTGAACAGTGGCATCCAGTTGTAGGCAATGGTCCGGACGCCGCAATCGGCGAGATGGCGGATGGATTGAATAAAGTTCTCTACATCCTGCTGCCAGCCGGGTGCGCGCAGTTTTACGCGTTCTGTCACACCTAGACTTTCAACAACAGTCCACTCCAGTCCCGCCGATTGGACGACCTCCTGCCGCTTCCGAATTGCATCGATCGGCCATAATTCACCCGCCGGAATTTCGTGCAGAGCGGTCACAATGCCAGTCGCTCCGGCCTCGCGTGCGTCTCGCAATGTGACACGATCTTCTGGGCCGAACCAACGCCACGTCTGCTCCAGTACCATCCTAGCCTTTCCGACAGAGCAGCTCCCGTTTCACTACCGGCTAGCGCACACTTTGCCTATTACACTTGCTTTGCGATAAGTTTCCAGTGCTGAGTTTGAAGAGGTTTCAAGAGTTCTCTCCATCAGCCTCAAGATCCTATGTCGTGCAGCAAGCCGTAGAAAGCACAAGTTCAACCACAAGAGGTTTGTCTTGCATTGTGAAACATTTGCATCGCTCTTGATCATCTCGCTGTCGCGGAGGTTTTCATGAAATTGCCCTCGAAATCTACACGAAATGAAGCGACGCCGAAGCGCGGATACACCATTCAGGCTGTTGTGCGGGCTGCATCCATTCTCAATGCGTTTCAATCTACATCAGAGGTACTGGATCTGCGCGTTGTGGCTGCACGCGTCGGGCTGCATAAAGCAACGACCTTCCGCTTGCTGGAAACGCTGGTGGAAACGCATCTTTTGGAAAGAGCCGGGAAGCAAGGCTACCGCTGTTGCATTCAGCTCGCGCGCACCAAGCGCTACCGCATCGGCTATGGCTCTCAGACGAGTCTTCTGCCGTTTACTGGAGCGGTCAGTGACGGACTGACCGTCGCGGCGAACAACGCAAACATTGATCTACTGGTGTTGAACAACGGCCTCAGCCCTCGTGTCGCATTGCAGAATGCAGACACCTTCGTTTCGGAAAAGGTCGATCTCGTCATTGACTCGCAGATCAATGTCGGCATTGCCGCCCAGATTGCTGTGAAGTTTGCTGCAGCCCGCATTCCATTCATTGCGCTCGACATCCCTCATCCCGGCGCCATTTACTTTGGTGCGGATAACTACAAGGCGGGCCGCATGGCAGGCCGCCATTTGGCGAAATGGGCTGCGAAAAACTGGAAGAGCAGCCCAGAACAGATCATTCTTCTCGGCGTCGATGCCGCAGGCCCCCTACTCAATGCGCGACTTTCTGGCGTACTCGACGGCATACATGAAGTGAGTCCGACTGCACATCGTATTCCGACACATCATTACGACACCAAGGGCGGTCAGTTCGAAGCCACACTAGACGTGGTTCGTAAGCACATCCGTCGCCGTGCGCCGGAGCGTGCGCTCGTAGGCGCAGTCAATGACACCACAGCTCTAGCAGCGCTGCAGGCGTTTCGTGAGGCTGGAATCGAACGCTGTTGTGCCATTGCAGGGCAGGATGGGAGTCTTGGTGCACGCGAAGAGATGCGCAGGCGCTCAAGCCGTCTTATCTGTTCGGTTGCGTACTTCCCGGAAACCTATGGTGAAAGGCTCGTCCGGCTGGCACTGGATGTACTCAAACACAAGCCCGTTGCACCTGCCGTTTTCGTGCAACATGAACTACTTACGTCCCAGAATGTCGACAAGATTTACCCCAATGATACGTGGATGAAATCGTCTCCAGAGTCAATCTAAGGATGGCGCCATCTCTCCTCGGATCGCCAGAATCATCTCGCATTGCGCAACGCACTCGATAATTTCGGTAAAGGCACGCGCAACGAGGAAGTCTCCTATACATAGCCCTTCAAGCATTGAAAATGCTGGTTAGATCAGGTCCTCGTCGGACCATATCCCTCTACACACATATTTCACATTGCGATACGGAAGTGAGGAGTCGCTTTAGCGTAGCGACATCGTTGACATGCTTTTCTGCGAAGAACTACAAAGCTGCTCGATTCAGACAGCGCAAAAGTGCACGTGTGTGCACGGTAGTTGTCATAGGTGAATTTCCTGGGAGGCTGATTCAAATGAGTCAACGCGATAAGAAAGAAGAACGAGATTTTATGAGAAGGTTACGCATCGGCTCTGCGGCGCATGTAGCGCTGTCATTCCCTTTGCCTCGTTACAAAACAGCCATTGCATTGCTGGCATTCGCAGTGAGTGCTTCTGCTCAGACCGGACAAGGCGCCATCGGTGGTTCCGTAACAGATAACCTGGGAGCTCTTGTCCCAGGAGCCAAAGTAGAAGTTGTCAGCCAGTCAACTGATGTAAAGCAGACAACGACAACAAACAGCAATGGCCTGTTTCGGATCCAGTCGTTAAATCCGGGGCTTTACACCGTCACTGTTGAAAAAGACGGCTTCCAGCGCATATCGGAACAGTCCATCAATGTATCGGCCGTTGGAACCACGCCGCTTGATATCAAGCTAGCCATTGGCGCAGCCACCGAAGTTGTAACGGTCACATCGGATTCTGACCTGCTCAACAAATCAGAATCGAATGTAACGACTACCGTCGATCATGCGATCGTCGAGAATCTCCCTTACCCGGAACGCAGTTCACTTGAAGCTGCTCTGCTTGTCCCTGGTGTTGTTGGCGACCCTCTGCAACCGGGTGGCATCTCGACTGAAAATCCTGGTGCTTATACAAGCTATGTAACGCCAGGCGCCGGCATTGTTGTGGGTGGAGCGCCTCCGGGAACCAGCTCAATCGTAGTCGACGGTTCCGATGTAACGCAGCCGAGCCTTGCACGTACCGGCGTCAACCTCTCGGGACGCATGGTGCAGGAGACAACTGTTATTACGACTGGTCTTTCTGCGAAATATGGCAGAACAGGCGGCGGTGTCATTGTTCAGAGCAGTGCAGCGGGTACGAACCAATACCACGGTGCGATCACCTACAGTCACACCGATCCTTACTTCAACGCCTTTCCGGATGGCGGCACAATTCGGAGCGCATTGCACGAGAACTACTACGGCTTCTATGTTGGAGGCCCTGTATATATTCCCAAGATCTATCCGTTCAAAGACAAGACCTTTTTCTACGTTGGTGTTGAACCGGCTCGCATGCAGAACTCTTTCGGGTTCCGCGGCATCTTTCCCACACCCGATGAGCTGGCAGGCCACCTCAACAACTCGCTCACGCTGCTCGATCAAGGCATCCTGAAGAGCTCCGGATACGCGGCCGCAGTTGCAGCTCCGCGTATTCTCAAAATCAACTATCAATCCACCATCAATGCGAATGGATTTCCCAATGGTCCTCGTGACTCATCTCAGATAAGGGCCATTCCTAATAATGACGTGTCCGCACAACTGGCACAAAACCCTTTCGCCAAGTTTGTGTTGTCACAGTTTCCGACGCCATCCAATCCCGGGCCGTATATCAAGTTCGATAATGCTCAGGCCACTTCTCAGAACGATGGCACCAATGCAACTTACAAACGCGGTGTGATCAATACGGACAATCGTTATTCCATTCGCATTGATCAACACTTCAAGAACGATCAGTTTTTTGTTCGCTACACCGTAATCCCAGTGAGTGCACAGCGTTTCTTTGCTGTTGACGCAAGTAATCCGCTTACGATCGTGCCGACTGACTCTGCCGCGACACACGATATTGCGATCGGTTATACGCGCACGCTTACAAACAACGTGGTCAACAGCTTTCACTACTCCTTTCTGCGCGTTAATCAGCAGAGACTTGCACCTCCCAGCACCCGCAGTAAAGACTATGCCGGGTCCTACGGCCTCACGCCAGCCTCTTTCGGTTATGGTTTTCCAAGCCTCGGCAATCTGAATGCAAATGGCGTGGGCTACACCATGCAGATGGGTCTTTCTAACGCTGCAATTCAGGTCGATCAGAACTTTATTGCGGGTGACGACATCACCTGGGTGCACGGACTGCATCAGTTCCAGTTTGGCGGAGAAGTTCGATGGCTACAGTCAAATCAATACGACCTGGGTGGTGCTACCGGTGGCCGCTATACTTTCTCGGCTAATTCGACCAACAATGGAGCCACGGGCGGTGCTCCACTCGCGAGTCTCATTCTGGGATCGATTTATGGCTTTACGAACACACCGGTTGAAGTGCCCGGCTACTACCGCTGGCGCTACTATGCTGGCTATTTCCAGGACGACTGGCGCATCCTGCCGAACCTCACCATCAACGCAGGCCTTCGGTACGAAATCGAAACACCAAGGATGGAAAAGTTCAACAACCAGGCCTTCGTTCGGACAAATATGCCAGGCACGTTGAATAACCTTACGACTTCCACAGCGCTCTGCTTCTCTGGAGCCTGCGGTAATCCTAAGACGATGTGGCCCATGAACTATGCTGGCTTTGAACCGCGTATTGGCTTCGCTTATGCTCCAACGCCAAAGACTACGGTTCGTGCGGGTTATACCTTGCAGCGTCTCCCGCTGACGGGTTATGAGAACGTTCCTGATCCTAACTTCAACGTGGCCTCGCAGTCAGTCGGTGACCAGACAGGCGGTACCATTGCAAACTCAACCGTTAACTACATTACCAATCCGATTGGGCCGCTGACCTCTGCATATACGGCGCTCAATGGAAACCGTGGGCCAATTCTGTATACGACTGGCTTGACACCCGTTTACGTCAACCAGACCAACAAGGTTCCTTATACGCAGATGTGGAACCTCACACTGCAGTATCAACCCTCTACACGCACCGTTCTGCAGGCGACTTACAACGGTTCCAAAGGAACACATCTTGCTGGCGCATTCGGCGGCGGCGGTTATTCCAGCGCGCTGAATATACCTTCGCTTTCGACGATTACCAATGCTGTCCAGACACACCAGAATCTGGGCGCTTCGAATCCTAACCCGTGGGGCATCACGCAGAACGGTGCGCTGGTATCCGAAACCGGCCTGCAGCTACTTAACCCGTATCAGAACTTCTTCACCTCATCGATCAACGAACTCTACCCGCGTGGTGGAACGATGGAGTACAACGGTCTTTATCTGAGCGTGAACCATCGCCTGGGCCACGGTCTCTCGGTACTTGCGAATTACACATGGTCGAAGACGCTGGATAACATTCCAGACACCAATACCGGCGCAAATGGTGGAGGCTTCGGTTATGTTCTTCCGCAGAATCCGAACAATCCCTACGCGGAGTGGTCGGTAGCCAGCTTTGATCAGGCAAGCCGACTCAAGATTGGCTATACCTACGATCTACCGCTTGGCACCGGGCTGAGCCTCGACCTTCATAATCGTCTTCTCAACAACATTCTGGGGCATATCTCCACTGCGGGAATTGCAACCTATGCAGATGGCCTACCGAATGCGATTTCCCTCGGTACTGTGGGGAACTTCGTATCTGTGACGCCGGGCGGCACCAACGGTTGCAATCCTAGCGGTGCCAACAAATTTTGTACCGGAAACGCGTTGCCCTCTGGAACTGGATATTATGTACGTCCTAATATCGTTCCTGGCGTTCCTCTGCTCAACAAGAACTGGAAGAAGAACGCTCTCAACTCAAGCTTTACTCCTTACCTCAACCCAGCCGCATTCGGTTGCACAGCGAATGGAGCAGGCATAGCAACAAGCTGCCAGGCTCCCGGCTCACTGAATGCACCGGAGCTTGGCAACGCACCTCGCACACTTGCCGGTGCACGGTCTCCTCGCGAAGCACTGTTCGATATGCGCTTCAGCAAAGGATTCCAACTGGGTGCGCGCTATAACCTGCGAATCAATAGCACCTTCATCAACGCGTTCAATCATCCTGTGTATTACGGCGTGAACCGCTCGCTGCTGAGTTCGACGGTAGCATCCAATGTCACGGGTACCCTGGCGCATACACCGGCAGCAAACTTTGGACAGTTCAACCAGGGCCAGACGGCAGGCATGTCACGAGTCATCCTGGTAGGTGGAGAGTTCACCTTCTAGAGCTAACAACAACAAAGAATATGATTTGATGACAGAGCGTGAAGAGAATGTTTTGTTCTGACTATGGTGTTTTCCCTAACACTATCCTGCTGGAACCGATGACGCAGGTCGCGGTATTTGAGAAATCGATCTCGGGCCCAATTCTGTTTGCACGCCTTGCCGCGTGTTTTGGCGTGTTGGCTGTCGTACTGATTGCAACAGGTTTATATGGAACACTGGCTTACCGAATGAACCGGCGCAGTGCAGAGATAGGCGTGAGGATTGCACTGGGCGCACAACGCACTCAGGTGATGTGGATGGTTCTGCGCGGAAGCCTGCTGCTTTGTGCAGGCGGTGTGGCAATCGGTATTCCACTTGCGATCATTGCAGGCCGTGGTCTCGAAAGCTCACTCTACGGCATGAAGGCACTCGATATAACAAGTTACCTTTTCGCAATTATGGGAGTTGTTTTGGTCGCACTGTTAGCCAGTGTTGTACCTGCCGGTAGAGCAGCAAGTGTGGATCCACTTAAGGCTTTACGCACGGAATAAACATCTTCATCCAACAGAAAGAAGCGGCAACTCAAAGCTGCCGCTTCTTCTATTTACACTGCAAGCCATTACGCCATAAGTGGATCGGTCTTGGTTGGCGCGCCAGTTTCTACACGTCCGGCGAGCTGCGCAACAGCCGTGCTGCCTTTGCTTTGAATTGTCAGGTCATACCATTGAAAACTATTCGCAAGTGGAATAGTGACCACTTGCGTTGCACCTGCTGCTACTGACTTGTGTATGGAAGCCGCTCCATAACTGTTGTCTTTGATTTCGAATTGCTGTGGAGCGGTGCCACTGTTGAGAAGATGTAGCTCTAGAGCACCAGTCGGATTACCACTGCGCATCTGCAGTTTCGCTGTAACCTGCGGCGTTTTGGCATGCTGATCACCGGTGAAGCGACGATAGAATCCGTTCGCTGCCAGAACTTCAATTTCGTACTGTCCATCGCGAAACTCTTCAAGCGCAAATATTGGCTTTAAAGTATCGCCCGCTTTCACGGTATAGGTTGCTGCGCGCATTCCCGGTTTCGTAGCAAGATTACGAAGATACACATTGAATGGAGCGCCAGCCGCACGATCTTTGAATACATCTTTAGCAGCCGTTAGTTGCAGCTCAAAGTGTTTCCCATCGGCAGACACAGCACCATGCGCATAAAGTTCATACGGCAACGCACAGGATGGCCTTGTCCCAGGCTCCTGATGCGATATCGCAGAAGCCTTGGCTGGCCGTATATTGATCGCACGAATCTCGTCTGCTGAGAGTTCCTTAAAGCCCGTGGGCAATGCTTTGTTACGTGCATTAACAATCAATTCAATGAACTGATCACGCTGCAGGAAATTCAGCGCCGTCTCGTCTTCCCGATGTGGACGGAAGCACGAAGTGAGATCGCCTGCAACGGTACGACGCCAATCGCTAATGTTGTCTTCACGTATATTCTTGCCGAACTTTGCCTGAATGAACCTCTCCAGGAACTGCAGTGTTGACGTGTGATCGCAGAGCTGTGAATTTACCCACCCGCCACGCGTCCATGGCGAAGCAATGATGGTAGGAATACGGAAGCCCATACCGATGGGGCCGCTACGCGCCTCGTGGCTGGGAACACCTTGTGCAATCTCGTCGCCTTTGTAGGTGTACTCCAACGCGACATCAATTCCTGCAGATGCAGCACCTGTCTCTGGTCTCTTAGGATCCGGCGCGACATACGACGGCGAATGATCGAAGTAACCATCGTTCTCGTCGTACGTGAGGATGAAGATAGTCTTCTTCCAAACTTCAGGATTTTTAGTGAGGATATCCATAATCTCCGACACCCACCACGCCCCATACCAGGGAGATGAAGGATGATCGGAGAAATGTTCCGGCCCCGCCAACCATGACACCGTAGGCAACTTTCCTGCTTCCACATCCGCACGGAACTGATGCAGGATATCCCCCTTGGGAACATTGATAGTTTCTTCATGGCCGTCGCTGGTAAAGCGTAGTGGTTCAAGCGAACGATAATTCGGATCGCCGATGTTGGTTACAAATGCAGCATCATGCAATGCACGCTCTTTTACGGAAAGCTGCTTGTAACGCACATCGCCCGCGCTGGCCACAGCCTTCTGCAAGTGGATAACGTGCGACTGCGCCAGACCAAGTTGCACGTGAAGTTCATCACCCATCTCAGGGTTGGACAGTTCAGAAAGCTGTTCCTCCAGACGCGCTACCTGCTTTTGTGCCGCATCCAACTGGTTCTTCAGCAACTCCGGGGCATAGTTGTACGCATGAACGTTGTATGCGGCAAAGCACTCCAGCACATTGCAACCGTAGTTCGATAACCACGAACGCTCTTCAGCAGTGAGGCCGCTCGTCATGGATAAATCGTTCTGATAGAAGCGCCACGAGATACCCGCATCTGTGAGCCGTTCGGGATACGTCTT
>Ga0209233_1001029_pt1 | contig 11828 bp, 5 predicted proteins | sample AraplaCL_Cvi_mCL_FD_184269 | JGI IMG/M metagenome (GOLD analysis project Ga0209233, IMG submission 184269) | Arabidopsis root microbial communities from the University of North Carolina, USA - plate scrape CL_Cvi_mCL (SPAdes) (version 2) | ecosystem: Host-associated > Plants > Roots > Endosphere ... | reverse complement strand
AACTTCATCTTGCCAATACGATGGCGGCGGTAGGCGTTGTGCTTGAAAGGCATCGTTGCAAAAGCCAGGTTATTGCGATCGCAGGTCACCTACGACAACGCAATTAACGATCCGCGCACCAAGGCTCCATCAGGTGGCATAGAGCGGCTGTCTGGAGCCGATCGCGGACAGAAGCAAGAAGCCGGCGACGGGTGCATTTGGAGATTGACAATCGGAAGCCCGTTACAGCAGCAGGGGAACAGAAATCTATTCGCCGCACTACGAGATCACCGGCGATGAATCGGGCTTCTGTTGAATGACCGATCCTATTTCGAGGGCAACATCCAAGAAATTGCCGACAAGCGGTGAGTCGTTGTCTGGATGTCGCGCCAGCACGATGCCCACGGAGAAAGTCGTATCCAAGGAGACGGCGACAAGTCCGGGCAACCGTATTTGGCCGACACATTCCGGCGCGATTGAAACCCCAGCCCCTGCGGCAACCAATCCGGCGATGGTCAGCCATTCGCCGGTATGTTGGCCTATGCGCGGTGTGAAGCCAGCCGCGTGGCAAAGATCAATGATACGATTATAAAAGGCCGGTCCGGTTTCCGGGTAAAAAAGTATGAAAAGTTCATCGGCAAGGGCCAAAGGTGCGACGGACGCTTTTTGAGCTAGGGCATGGTCACAAGGTAGTAGCGCGACCAACGGCTCGCGATAGACACAGACGTGAGCAAGATCCGTCCCCTCAGGGGGAGCCTCACGCAAAAAACCTACATCTAATATACCGGAACAGAGTGCCTCAATCTGAGGCGTGGTGGTTTTTTCAATAAGATCGATCGTGACAGCGGGGTAACGGGCTCGAAACATTTGGACGACTGACGGAAGGATCGTCAGGGCAACGGAACCCGCGAAACCGATCCGCAAATGCCCGGCTTCACCTCTCCCGATACGTCGGACCTCCTCAAGCCCCACAGCAATATCGGACAGAGCCCGTTTTGCCACTGCCAATAATGCCTTACCCGCAGGTGTCAGTTGGATACCTCTTCCTTTGCGCGTGAAAAGAAGATAGCCGACGCGGTTCTCAAGGCGCTGGATTTGCTGACTCAATGGCGGCTGCGCAATACCCAGAAGAGCGGCGGCTCTGCCGAAATGTAATTTCCGGGCGACGACCACGAACGAGCGCAACTGTCGGAGATCAAGCTCCGGCAGGTCCTTATCTATATGCTTTGAGATATCATCATCCATAAATCATAGTATTGGACCTATAATTAGGCCCTGTCTACCATCCGGCCATTCTTTTCGACGCGCTAGCACTAAGTGGAAATTCTATGATTAAGATCGCCGTCTGCACCGCCTTGTTCGCCTCCTTGCTGGGGGGAGACGTCTTGGCCGATTGCCCAAGTCAAATAACGAAAAAAACGCCTCCCCACTTTGTTCTGAATGCCGGTGAAGTCCTCGACAAACGGACGGGCCTGATCTGGAACCGGTGCAGCGTTGGCATGCATTGGCAGAAAGGAAAAGGCTGTATTGGAGAGCGCCAATTCCTGGACTTAGCGGCCGCCAAGCAAGCCGCTCAGAAGGCTGGAAGCGGCTGGCGTCTGCCGTCCATAAAGGAGCTCGCCGGTCTTATGGATAATAAGTGCACGACGCCGGCGATAGACTCGACCGTCTTTCCTGATATCGGCCCGCCAGACGCTGAGGAAAGTCCCTATTGGACTAGCACATCCGCAGGCATGGGGATGATATATTACGTTGATTTTATGATGGGCCTTATTGATGCTCATACCCCCGGATTTCAGCAGGCTGTCAGGCTCGTGCGTTCCGAGCATTGAAATCTTGTGTCATCGGTGTCGAATTGATGGCTCCGTTGCAAAAATCTTGGAGCCATCTAATTCGTGGAAATCTATTCCATTATCTCAAAGATCCTGCTGGAGATCCCGTCACACCATTGCGCGGGCCTACTCCCACGCTTGCTACGGCGCCGGCTCGTAAACTTATACGGGTTCTCACTGATCAGAACTCATATGACCGCTTCAATCCAAACGGCTTCAAATTCCCTTAGATGGTGTAACGGGCGGAGCCCAGCCAGCCGAGTTTGAAGGCTTGGTGGTCGTCCCTCACAATGATGGTGTCGCGGAGTCAGGAAGGGCCTGCGCGATCTCGACTCTAAGAAAGATAGGTCTCGGAGCCCTGGTGTGGCAGGCCACGCAGTGCAAGCGCCGTTTCCGCCCTATTGGAGTGGCTGTATTTTCAGGCTTACTGCGCGCGCGAGAAGATTTCCAGGCCTATCTGAATATCTCGATAGCAGATGATGGATCTTTTGGTCGCGACGAAGTTATCTAGCCGCGCCGGGGAGAGCGGCGTTGGCCGGATAATGTGAAGGCGCGGATCATAGCGGAGAGCCTTGAGCTGTAAGCGCCATTTCCGAGTGGCTGGGAGCGGCCCTATCATTCGCCGGAAATCGCATCTCAAATGACAAGCGACGTATACCTGTCCATAAAACGGATTTCAGAATCTCACCTTCAGATCGGCCCGCAATCCATGCTCTCGCGCGTTGCGAGCCAGTGAGCCGGAATATGAGAGCCCCAGCATCGCGCCGTTAGTAAGATTGAGATCAAGACCGGTCTCGATGACGGCCACGTTCTCAGCAATCGGCACGCCAGCTACCGTATATGGATTGCCCCCCGCAAATTCGAGTGACGCGGTCGGCACTTTGTCGCCAAAGGTGTGACGCCAACCAACCATGGCGCGCGCCGTAGCTTCGGCATTCCCGAGCGCAAATTGGGTTTTTCCCCTCAAGCCTAGCGTCGAATAGGTGACGTCCTCTCCGCTGCGCAATCCGTTTAGAGCCGCATCGCCGCCCTTCTCCGTAAAGTTGTTGCTATTGTAATTTACATGAGCGAGACCAGCAAACGGCTCCAACGAGAGTGCCTCCCCTTCGAGCCGATATCCAGCCTCGCCGAAAATCTGGGCGGTGGCTGCGTGATAGCTACCTCTTTCCGTTTCAGAAAAGCCCGGAAAAGCGACAGACCGGGTCGTATCGACATTGTGCCAGGAATAAGCGGTTCCGAAACGCAAACCCAAGCGGCCAATCTCGGACCCACCATAGGCACCGATATGATATGTGTCGACGCCAGCGTTGGAGGCGCGGCTTGCGAGATCATTGGAGGCATGGTCGTAGCCGGTGACAAAGCCGAAGCGCCAATCATCGTTAACGCTCGCGTCAGCGCCGAGCAGAAACCCACCAATCGAACGATCGAACGATTCTGCATTGCCATTACCGTCCCATCGCCCCCAGGAGCCGAAGCCACGCGCCCAGGCGGTAATGGCAGTTCCTCTCACCGGCGCCGTGTCCGGCCCGGATGGCCGCGCACCTGCCGTGTCGATGTCCAAAAAGGCAGCGCGCGATCGATCAATCGCCGCCTCGCGAATGAAGCGGCTGTCCTCCAATATCGCCCCCTGGAGCGAGGCATGAATCTCACCTGATAACGCGTCCAGTGCCCGCTGTGCGTCGCTCGCGTCGGGAATCGCCGCCAAGGCCTGATCGGCCAAATTGCCTTGCCCGCTGCTCTCTAATCCATTGGCCGCCACGCACTGATTGAATGTGCGGGCGACATCACAGTACCTGACCGCGTTGCGCGTGACGTCGACAAAAACGTTATCGGGATCGTAGGAGAGCGACAAATTCACAAAAGGCATATTTTGCGTCAGCTGCTCAAAGGTGCCTGTCACCCCATCACCAGCCGAGAGGATGACCCAGCGACTGCCCGGAGTGAAAGTACCGGCGGACTTCACCACATCGACCGTGCCACCATGAATAGTTGCTGCACCCGTCGCTCCGATCAAGTCCTCGGCCAAGCTCGGGGTGATGTCTACAGCATAGGTCGAGCCTTTATCAAATGTGATATCGCCATTGACATGGAGGGTGCCCGGCGAATGACCGGGAGAGATGGTGCCGCCTTGAGCGATAGTCGTTGTTCCGACGGTGCCGGTGCCGCCAAGTTTACCGCCGGAAGCGATGTTGAGCGTTCCGCCGAGCTTACCATCGACGAAGAGCGTGCCGCTGGAGATCGTTGTTGTACCGGTAAAGGCGCTCGAGTCGGCCGAAAGGTTGATGCTGCCAGAGCCAAGCTGCCGTATGTTGCCGCCGCCACTGATCCTACCGGCAAAGACAAGATCGTCGGAACGGTCGAAAGCGAGCGTTGCATTGTCAACGACGTCGCCCACAATTGAGCCTGATGTGCCGCCAGCGCCGAGCTTCAATGTTCCGTCGTTGATTACCGTATTGCCGGCATAGCTGTTGGTTCCCGTCAGCGTGAGCGTGCCGGCCCCCGCTTTGACGAGTTCCCCCACACCGGTGATAATTCCGCCCACCCGAAGGTCCGCATCCGTCTGAAGCGTGCCGCCACCGGCATCCAAGCTAATTGTCCGCAGGGTTGCGATATCGGATGTATTTCTAAGTCTGCCGCCGTCGAGGGTTAGTCCACCGGCTTCGGTGCCAAGATTAGAGTCCGAAGAAATCAGGAGTGTTCCGTCTCTGATCGTCGTGCCGCCGGCATAGGTGTTGGCGCCCGTCAGCGTCAGTGTGCCGCTGCCGGTCTTGACGAGCGCGCCACCGCCGCTGATGACACCGTTCGCCGTAAGGTCGGAGTCTGTTTGAAGCGTGCCGCCACCGCCATTGAGCGTCATGTCGCGGGCGGTGCCAAACGCTGCGGTTGTTTGAAGCACGCCTGCGTCAAACGTGAGCGCGCCCGCCGTCAGCCCCAGATTGGCGTCGGAGGAAACCCGCACGGCGCCGCCCAGAATGCTCGTTCCGCCGGCATAGGTGTTTACTCCTGATAAGATGAGTGTCCCGGCATCCGTCTTCACCAACCCGCCGCTTCCAGAAATTTGGGCGTTTATAGTCGCCACCACGCCCGGGTCGGTCCTGATCGTGGTCGCCGCATCGCTGGCGGTCAGGGTATCTCCGTCGATCACATAGCCATCGCTCATGAACTGAATGCCCGTGAAACCAACGGCACCAGCGGAATTGTCAACGGTGACAGTACCGGCGCTACCCCCAAATACGGCGAAATCCTGCCGCCAGACGCCATTGATCGCGCCATTCGCATCGGTCCAATTGCGGCTTGAGGCGTCCCACCTTCCGCTGCCGCCGGTTATGGTGCCGTCATCGTGGCGAGCGACATCGCCACCGTCCCAAAAGCCGAGTGTGGCGCCGACGCTGGAGATGAGATTTATCTGACCTGCAATATTGGTTTGGACATAGAGGTCGCTCGAACTGACGCCGCTGGGTAGAGCGCCCAGGGCCAGGCCGTTATCCGTCAGTCCCCCGCCATAGTTCATCAACCGATAGACACCAGCGCTGAAGCCGCCGACGTCGATGACGTTCAACGTGCCGTCCAGAGTAAGGTTGCCAGTGACCTCGATCAAATCGTTGACACCGCCGCCGATTACGCCCGGGCGACCGAGCTGAAAATTGAGAATGGAACCGCCATTAAATGAAAGCGAACCCACCGTCAGGGTGCCGGGGCTCGACCCCGGCGCGATGATCCCACCATCCGCCACGGTGACGGATCCGGCGATCGAGCCGGAACCGCCGAGTGTGGCACCGCTAGCCACGGTCACAGCGGTATTGGCAAGGGAGCCTTCGACGCTAAGCATGCCATCCGCGACGGTCGTCGCGCCGATATAGGTGCTAGAGCCCGACAATGTCAGTTTGCCGCCACCCGTTTTCGTGAGCGCCCCGGAACCGCTGATGACGCCGCTCAGTTCGAGATCGGCATCGGTCTGAAGCGTTCCATTGTTGTCCAGGACAATATCGCGTGCGGTGGTAAAGGAACTTGTCGCCTGCAGCGTGCCCATGTCGAATGTCAAGGCACCTGAAAGCGCGCCGAGGTTGTTGTCAGACGAGACTGACAGGGTCCCACCGCTGATCGTCGTGCCGCCCAGATAGGTGTTCACCCCAGTAAGGATCAATCGTCCACTGCGGGATTTTATTACGCTACCGGCTCCCGCGATGGTGCTCGCGTCGACAAAATCAGCCCCGCTGGTGTCAAAGCCGATCGTCGACATACCGTCTTGCAGGTCAATTGAATTGTTTAGAATGAGCCCGCTGCGCAGTGGCGAGATAACCGCACCGGCGCCTGGCGCGATTACGATATTGCCGATGAGGTTCGAGCCGTCCAATAGCTGAAGGACGTTTCCGGTGCCATTGAATTGTATGGCCGCGGCGCGGGTCACGCCATCGCTGTTGAGCCCGCCAGCGATGGTGCCACCATTAGTAATGAAAGTATGTCCCCAGCTGATGACGCCCGCGCCCGCGGCTGCGCCATTTCCCGCCCCGCCCGTGATTGTGCCAATGTTTTGCAGAAAGCTGCCGAACCCGCCAAGATTGACACCCGCGCCACTCGCCCCGGCGCTACCGGTTCCGCCCAGAGAACCCGTTCCGGGGCTGCCTCCCATGCCGCCGGTGATGGAGCCGATATTGGTAACGTCCGTCGCGTCACCAAAGACGAGCAAGCCGTCACCGCCACCGCCGCCACCGGCGCCAAAGCCGCCGCTGCCGCCGTCTCCTCCATTCCCTCCGACGATGGTGCCTTCATTGGAAACCGTGGCCCCGACAAAAGCCGATACTATACCTGCGCCACCACCACCACCGCCGGCGCCATTGCCCACACCAGTGCTTGCCGTGCCACCCCGACCACCCAAACCCCCAGACACGGTGACGCCGCTGACAATGAAGACGTCTGAACCGGAAAAAACAGCGGCTCCGCCACCGCCTCCGCCGCTTGCAAAATTAAAACCGTCCGGCGGAGCCGTCCCATTAACGCCGGCCAAGTCAGCGCCAATCACGACGGAAGCACCGAAGACAAATGAGGCTCCTGTTGCGCCGCCCTGCCCTCCGGAAACATCGCCGGCGGCCCCATTTCCACCCGCGCCGTTCGTGCTTGCGTTGCCGGAAATAACGTCAGTGTTGCCGGTGCTTGGGTTGAAGGCACTTGTACCACCGCCATCGCCGTTGCCGGCGCCGCCATTTCCCGTGCGGTTTGGAACGCCGGCACCACCTTCGGCGCTACAAGGAGCAGTCGCGGCCGGGCCGCAGGCGGCCCTGGCCGCTGTGAAATGGCCATCCGCCAAACAAAGCGAGGCAACCATCGCCAGAGCCGATACGCCTACTATCGGCGTGGGCCAGAAACCTCGGGCTGGGAACAGGAAAGAACGCCTTTGCTCAACGACGGGCGCTGCAACGGTGCAAGTCTCCATTCCCATTCCCCAACAGATCTTCGCAGCCCACCTTCGCCCCGCCCCGACCTCAGCACCGCACGTTGATCGTTCAAGTCACTGCGCAGATGGAGTTGCAAATCCCTCTATCATGGGGAGCATTCAAGGACCAGACAGCTTCGCCAAAATTGTACAAAATAACGCCTTGCCTCGCGCTGAACATGTCGCGGCATCGCGTGACAATGGCTGGTTGCGAAATGTCGAAAGTTCAGTCAATGGGGGGTGGCGCGAGCGCGCACCTGAAAAAGTTCGAGCGCTTCATCCGATTTGGTGGGAATCTGCGAACCGGACGTCTTGAATTTTAATCGCTTTGAATAATGGCTTAGGGAACGTCAGATCTGCTGAAGGTGCGGGAGACACCTGGCGATCCGCTTCACCACCCAGACACGCGGTGAATTGGTGCCTGTGACACTATTGAACAGGTGCAATCACGGGAGCGGCCGCTTGCGTCGCGCCAGCGCGATCACCACAGCGCCGACAATGACGACCAGAGCTCCCCGATAAATCCAGGGCGACTGGTCGATCATGAAGCTGTCGGCCGGATATGGAAAATACCCACTGCCCTGCCCCATCCAGACGAGACCGATCAGAACAAGCAGTCCCCCTAAACCATATGCAAGCTTCACCATAGCGATCTCCTCGTTCCAGATTGGCGAGCAGAAAAAGTAGCGACAATTTCAATGAATGCGACGGTTGGAGATTCCACCTGCAGCAGCAGACCCCTCCTCGTCGACAAAAGGGTCGGGGTAGCCGAAGCCAAATGGCCTGGTGCCTTAACCCGGGACCCACCTGCTAGCAAATTACATCCCCAATCCCAGTCCTTTGTTGAGGGTTCGCTTCAACTCGTATTGACGCGATAGCTCGGCCCTATGCGCTCGATCGGTTATACGAGCGACAGCCTCGATGCGATTGAGCTTATCGGCAAGCTCTGGCCCAAGTCGCAGGTTCCCTTTCTTCAACTCGCGCGGATCGGAACTGCCGAACCGTTGCTCAAGCGCCTGGACGATCGTCTTCGCCTCATCGAGAGCTTGCTTTCCTTCCGGCGTGCCGGATAGCTGTTCGAGGAATTTAGACTTCTCTGCCTGGGGCAACCCATCGAGTTGCTTCAGGAGCGCCTCGCTGCTTGGGGTAAGCCCAGGAATCTCGACGACATCGCGCTTTTCGCGGCTCCAGGTCTCGGACTGGCGCTCCGCCTCCAACCGCCGTTCCCAAACCTGACCCGCCGATGCCACGTGGTGGCTGAGCGCTCTGGCATAGTGACGTGCAGCGTTACGCTCCTTGTTGTCACCAAGAAGCCCGGACTTGCCAAGCAGTTCCCCGAACTGCTGCGGCCGCTCGGCGACCGATTTCGCCAGCGCCTGAGCGTCCATGCCCCTATCGACGATGGCCATACTGAACTGCGCGGCAACACCGTCCGGATCCACATAGACATTCCGACCAACGGAGCGCACCGCGTCCATGGCACGCTCGAAGTCAGGCCGCGCTTTCTCGCGAGCTATGTCCTCGACACTGCGGGAATGGTTCGTCAGCGCCGGCACAAGCGGTTCGACCGTCTCGACTGGCCTGTCGATCCGCTGTTCATCCCGATCATGCAAGGGGCTGACAGCAATCTCGCTGCGAACGCCAAACTCTTCGGCAAGGCCCCGCCGCTCGGCAAAGGCACCGATATAATCGAGCGTCGTTTCCTTCGCGCCAGATCGGCTCAAGCTGGCGCTGAGCACCTTCATATCCTTGAGCTCATCGCGTCCGGCATAAAGCTGGACACTGTCGCGATGGCGCGTCATCGCCACGTAGGTCAGATGCCGATCCATGGTGGCCGACGCCATTACAAAAGCTCGATCGACGGTCGCACCCTGCGACTTATGAATCGTCGTCGCATAGCCATGGTCAAAGGCTTGGTAACTATTGACAGGTATGGAGATGGTCCGGGCACCGTTCCGCCCGTCGCCAGAGCCGTCGAGACGTATTTGTAGTGCGTCCGCCTCGACGGCCTGCACCGTTCCCAGCATGCCGTTCTTGACGCCGAGGTCGCGGTTGTTCTCCAGCAACACGATCCGATCGCCTGGCGCGAATGAACGTTTGCCTTGATTGGTCTGATAGACAAATTCGCGGCCAAGCTCGCCCTGAACATCCTCTCCTTTCGCCAACTGGCCTCGCTCCTGAAGCGACACGCGGATATCCGCATTGATCGCTCGAACATCGACGCGCCGATGCGCCAGTGCGATCCGCGATCCCGGACGCTGTTCCAGATCGGAGAGATAATCGCGGACCAGTTCTGCCCGCGCCGCCTCTCGCGTTTCGCCAAAGCTCACTGCACTGCGATCGGCATAGGCAGCAAGCCCCTCGCCCGTTCGATGTGTCGCAAACGCAATCGACGCCTCCCGCTGCCAGCCCTCGCTCTGCCTGCGGATTTCCGAAAGCTCGACCGCTCCCACACGCTCGGCAATTGCTCGAAACGGTGATCCCGCTCCGATCGCTTGCAACTGCTCGTGATCGCCAACAAGGACCAGCTTTGCACCCCGGGATTCGGCCTCACTGACGAACCGGGCCAACTGCCGGCTTCCGACCATTCCAGCTTCATCGATGACGAGAACATCGCCCTTGCCAAGCTGCCCCCTGCCCGACTGCCAGCCATACTCCCAGGATGCCAAAGTGCGTGATGCAATACCGGAGGATTCCTCCAACCCCTCGGCCGCCTTACCGGCAAGGGCTGCACCATGAACCTGATAGCCCTGCCGCTCCCAGGCATCGCGTGCAGCTGCGAGCATGGTGGACTTGCCAGCACCGGCAAAGCCGATCACCACTGCAATCTGTCCAAGGTCGGTAATATGTTGAACGGCAGCACGTTGCTCCTCACTCAAACCGGAACGCTCGATCACCCGCTCTCGATCGGCCAGCAACATCTCTCCGCGTTCGACCTTCCCCGAGAGCGACGCCGCAGTCCTCGCCCTGATGGCATCGTCCTGCCGACCCAACGCTCGCTCGACATGATGTCCGTTAACACCATGGCTGAAGGAGCCCTGCATCCGCTCAGCACTCAGGACCATGGCCTGCTCGATCTCCAACATCTCCCGCGTCGAAAATCGCGCCAACTCGCCATTCTGCTCCGGCCGCAACTCGACCAATGCCGACGATGCCATGACGGAAGCAAAGGCATTCTGGAAACCTTTGATATCATCGATATAGCGATGCAGCGCCCGCGCCACATCGTGTCGATCGAACACACTCTTCTCGCCGGTGATGATCGTCAGCACCTGCTCGGGCTTCTCCCGGATCAGTTCGGCATTGCGCCGGGCCGCCTTCTCATCGAGCCGCGCCCGTGACACCTCCAAACCACGCCGATCCATCTGCGATGCAAAGACGCCCATATGCTCGGTTGGTTCGATCTCAAGCCCACGCTCCTGGTGCGATCGATGATCGATCCGCACATCAAGTCCGGCCCGCACCAGATGGCGATTGGCGTGACTCTCCCAAGCCTGACGGATATCCCGAAGCTGCATATGAGAGGTCGGGTGATCATGGTTCAGCAGCCACTTGTTCTCTCGCTCGATCATCGTCTTTTCGCCAAGCCCATCCGGCCCGACCGTCCGCGTCGTCATCAGTACGTGGGCGTGGAAGTTGCGGATATCACTCTCGCCCTGCGGCTGATGAATGGCGAAGTCCACCGCCGCGCCATAGCGGTTTGCAAGCTCACGGGCAAAGTCTCGCGTCAACGAAAGCCGCTCACCAGAACTCAGCTCATGCGGAAGCGCTATTTCGAACTCCCGCGCCACCCGCGCATCGCTGCGTTTCTCCGCATATTCGACCGCATTCCATAACGCTGAGCGATCAAGAGCCCAATCCGCCTGCGCACCATCAGGCAAAACGATCTCGCTATGCTCCACACCGCGCTTGCGGGTAAAATCATGCGTCAGCCCGTCGCGCTCATTGGTCAGCTTTACCGCGGCACGATAGGCGGCGGATGCCACGGCGCTGCGACCGCCACTGCGGGCTATCGGCTTTGCGCTTAAGTGATAGATTGCCAAATGAGAGTTTTCCGAATTGAAACGGCCAATCGATCATAGCAAGCATTGAGTTGTGCAACAACTCGTAAGTGCGCCCTTAGAATTCTGTTCGCTTCGCTCACGCCACTCCGGGATCAGGCAAGACGCACCATCCCCCATATATTCAGGCCCCCATATATTCAGGGTTGTTGCAGACGCAGCGCTGTGTAGTCTCATGAACATGCCGGAAAACAATGCATCACTGCAGCGGCAATTCCCGTTCTTCCTCGCAACAGTGTGACAGACACGCGACATGAAGGAATAACAATGGCCCGCAAAACCCTGGAACAACGCATCGCAGAACTGGAGGTTCGCAAGAAGACGCTGCAGGCGCGTCTTGGCAAACGGGAGCGCGCGGAAGACACGCGGCGGAAGGTGCTGCTCGGGGCGCTCGTGCTCCATCGGCTGGAGAATTCCAACGATGCCGACTTCACGCGACGACTGGGCGATTGGTTGCGCAGGGAGCTTCCCGGTTTCCTGACCCGCGATGGTGATAAAGCCCTGTTCGACGACATCCTCAAGCCG
>Ga0209233_1001028_pt1 | contig 11832 bp, 9 predicted proteins | sample AraplaCL_Cvi_mCL_FD_184269 | JGI IMG/M metagenome (GOLD analysis project Ga0209233, IMG submission 184269) | Arabidopsis root microbial communities from the University of North Carolina, USA - plate scrape CL_Cvi_mCL (SPAdes) (version 2) | ecosystem: Host-associated > Plants > Roots > Endosphere ... | reverse complement strand
CGACCTGGCGTCCGGCAGGGATCGTCAGGCCCGCATGGCTGAGAATCGTGCGGCTGCCGTCCGGCGTGCGCAGCGTGAGACCGGCGACGGCGAGGCCGACAGCCGGGCGCACGGCGAGCGGGGCAAGAACGGGGGCCGGCTCCGGCTTAACCCCGACCGGGTCGGGCAGCGCGCCGACCGTAGCAGCCATGGCCGCTACTGCAGCCCGTGCCGTGGCGCGATCGTGATAATTGGCGGCCAGCTGCCGGAGCGGCTGATAGATCTCGGGCGCCATCAGCAGCAGGAATAGCCCGCTCGTAAAGCTCAGCGGTGAAAACCGCAGGTGGACGAGGCCGAGAAAGCTGAGCCCGACATAGAGCGCGACGCCGGCAACGCCGAGCGCGGCAAAGAACTCCAGCACCGCCGACGAGAGGAACGCGATGCGCAGCACGCCCAGGGTGCGACGCCGCAGCTCTTCGCTGGCCGCGACCATGGCATCGGTTTCTGCACTGGCCCGGCCGAAGAGCTTTAGCGTCACCATGCCGCGCAGGCGGTCGCCGAACCGCCCGGCGAGCCGCTGCATCGCCGCGGCCTGCCGCACGCTGGCGGCTTCAGCGCCCCAACCGACCAGCGCCATGAAGACAGGAATGAGCGGCGCCGTGACGAGGAACAACAGCCCCGCGACCCAATCGACCGGCAGCAGCAGGAGCGCGAAGGCGAAGGGCAGGATGCTCGCCTGCACCATCGCGGGCAGGTAGCGCGAAAAATAGCCGTCGAGACTTTCGACCTGCTCGATGAGGGTGGAGGCCAGAGCCCCGGAGGAGCCATTGGCCAGCGAAACCGGCAGGCGCCGGCGCAGCAGCTCGGTAAAAAGGCTCTGCCGCACCGCGAGCTTGATCGACTCCGCCGCGGAAGCGCCGGCGATTTCGCCGGCGGTGCCGAGTGCGATGCGGACGACGAGGATCGCGGCGAAGCCGGCGAGCCGCGGCCAGAGCTCGGCGAGCCCGGCCCGGCCCTCGACCGCGTCGGCGATGCCCCCGGCCAGCAGCCAGACCTGCCCCACCAGCAAGGCCCCCGAAAGCAGCGGCACGCCGATGGCGACGGCCAGCCGGCGGCGTGCCAGGTCGCGCAGCCCATCGAGCCAGCGGGCATCCTGCCGGGTCGGCTTGTCGTCGGCGGTTGCAGCACCCATCACCCGGCTCCCGGCGCATTGCGGATCACCGGGCAGCAATAGGCGGTTTTCGCGTGTCGTGCCGTTGACGTGGATCAAGGCCCGAACGGCGGCCGCGGACTACGGCCTCATACAAGATGACAACCAGTGAGGGACTGTCATGACTGATCCGCTCGTCGTGGACCTGGCGCGACTGCAATTTGCAGCCACGGCGCTCTACCATTTCCTGTTCGTACCGCTGACTCTCGGGCTGTCGTTCCTGCTCGCCATCATGGAGAGCGTCTACGTCATGACCGGCCGCGACGTGTGGCGGCGCACGACGCTGTTCTGGGGCACGCTGTTCGGCATCAACTTCGCCATGGGCGTCGCTACCGGCATCGTGATGGAATTCCAGTTCGGCATGAGCTGGAGCTACTACAGCCAGTACGTAGGCGACATCTTCGGCGCCCCGCTCGCCATCGAGGGCCTGATGGCGTTCTTCCTCGAGGCGACGTTCATCGGGCTGTTCTTCTTCGGCTGGGATCGCCTGCCCCGGGTCGGACACCTCACCGTCACCTGGCTGACGGCGCTCGGCGCCAACCTCTCGGCACTCTGGATCCTGATCGCCAACGGCTGGATGCAGAACCCCGTCGGGGCAGCGCTCAACCCCGATACGCTGCGCATGGAAGTCACCGACTTCGCCGCGGTGCTGTTCAACCCGGTGGCGCAGGCCAAATTCGTCCACACGGTGAGCGCCGGCTACGTGACCGGCTCGATCTTCGTGCTGGGCGTGAGCGCGCTGTTCCTGCTCCGCGGCAAGCATCGCGATATCGCCATCCGCTCGATGGTGGTCGCGGCAAGCTTCGGCCTCGCGGCGGCGCTGTCGGTCGTCGTCCTCGGCGATGAAAGCGGCTACGTCACGACGCAGGACCAGAAGATGAAGCTCGCGGCCATGGAGAACATGGACACGACCGAGCCGGCACCGGCATCCTTCACGCTGTTCGCCATCCCCCAGGGCAACGGGCAGACCTTCGAGGTCAAGATCCCGTGGGTGCTGGGCCTGATCAGCACGCGCTCGGTCGACCAGCAGGTGGCCGGCATCGACGATCTGGTGGGGATCGCGCAGGGCCGCATCATCAACGGCCTCGTCGCCTACAACGCGCTCGCCGCCATCAAGGCCAACACCAACGACCAGGAGGCACGGGCGAAGTTTGCCGCTACCTCCAAGGACATGGGCTATGCGCTGCTGCTCAAGCAGTATCGCGACGACATCCAGAACGCCTCACCGGCCGAGATCGAGAAGGCTGCCCAGTCGACGGTGCCCGACCGGTGGTCGCTGTTCTGGAGCTTCCGCCTGATGGTGGGGCTCGGCTTCTTCCTCATCGCCTTCTTCGGCTTCTGGTTCTGGACCGCGAGCCGGCAGCACCTCGAAAAGCGGCGCTGGGCGCTGTGGGTCGCCGTCTGGGCCATGCCGCTACCCTGGATCGCCATCGATGCCGGCTGGCTCATCGCCGAATACGGCCGCCAGCCCTGGGTGGTGGAAGGCGTGCTGCCCACCTTCTACGCGGTCTCCAGCCTCCACGTCTGGGACCTCGCCATCAGCCTCGCCTTCTTCGTGACCGTCTACAGCACGCTCGCCATCATCATGGTGTGGCTGATGGTGCGGGTGATCAAGCACGGCCCCTCGGCGCACTCGGCGCTGACCGGCGCCGATGACGCGCTGCAACTGCAGCCTGCCGAATAGGAGCTCGAAATGCACGGCGTTCCAATCGACTACGACATCCTTCGACTGATCTGGTGGGCCCTGCTCGGGGTGCTGCTGATCGGCTTCGGCATCATGGGCGGCATGGATCTGGGGGTCGGCACGCTGCTGCCGTTCGTCGCCAGAACCGACGACGAGCGGCGGGTGCTGGTCAACCTGAGCGGGCCCACCTGGGAGGGCAACCAAGTGTGGCTGGTGCTTGGCGGCGGGGCGATCTTCGCCGCCTGGCCGGCGATCTACGCCGTCTCGTTCTCGGGCTTCTACCTCGCCATGATCGCGATCCTGCTGGCGCTGATCCTGAGGCCCGTGGGCTTCAAGTTCCGCGGCAAGGTGGCCGACCCCCGCTGGCGGTCGACCTGGGACTGGGCGCTGTTCATCGGCGGGTTCGTACCGGCGCTGATCTTCGGCGTGGCGGTCGGCAACGCCCTGCTCGGCGCGCCCTTCGACTTCGATCCGGCCACCATGCGGACCAGCTATGCGGGCAATTTCTTCCAGCTCCTGACCCCGTTTGCACTCCTCGCTGGGCTCGTCAGCCTGTCGATGCTGGTAACGCAAGGCGCCGCGATCATCGCCAAGCGAACCGAAGGTCCGGTGGCCGAGCGGGCGCGCCGCTACGGCAAATGGGCAGCGCTGGCGACAGCGGTGCTGTTCGTGCTCGGTGGCGTGGCAGTGGCCTATCTGGTGGGCGGCTACGCGATTACCGGCCAGATCGATCCCAACGGGCCGTCGAACCCCCTGGCCAAGACCGCCGAGGTCGTCGCCGGCGGCTGGATGCACAACTACTCCACCTACCCGCTGATGCTGCTGGCCCCGATCCTGGGGGTAGCCGGATCGCTCGTGGCGTTCCTCGCGCTACAGTTCAAGGCAGGCGTCGTCGGGATTCTCGCTTCGAGCGTAGCGATCCTGGGCATCATCGCCACGGCCGGCCTCTCGATGTTCCCGTTCCTCCTGCCGAGTTCGCTCAACCCCAAGGCGAGCCTGACGGTCTGGGATGCGTCGTCGAGCCAGCTGACACTCTTCATCATGCTGCTGGTGACGGTGGTCTTCGTGCCCGTGATCCTGATCTACACTGCCTGGGTCTACGCCGTGATGCGGGGCAAGGTGACCCCCACCAGCCTCGACCGCAATCCCAACGCCTACTGAGGAGAGACAACGATGTGGTATTTTTCCTGGATCCTCGGCGTCGGCCTCGCCTCTACCTTCGGCATCCTCAACGCGATGTGGTTCGAGCTGAAGCAGCACCCGGTGCCTGCCGACAAGCGCTGAGGCGCAACCCAAGAGACCGGCCGGCCGCTGGGGCAGTCGTGCGCCCGGGCGACCGGCCCGGCGACACCCGCTCCCCCGAACGGGTGTCATCCGCCGCCCTCCCCCGCCTGAACCCGGGGCGAGGGCGGCCTTGTTTCCAGGCCGCTTCGCTCGGGCCGCCTACGGGCGCTGCGGCCCGTTGATCCACCGCAAGGTGACGATCCCCCCGAGGTCGTAGCCAAGGTGCACTAAGTCGCCGCTCGCAAAGTGGCTCTCGAACCCAAGGAGACAGAAGATGTCGTTCGATTTCAGTGGCAAGGTCGCGATCGTCACCGGCGGCGGTTCCGGCATCGGCGCGGCCGTCGCCCGCCAACTGGCCAAGGGCGGCGCCAAGGTCGTCGTCGCCGATCTTGACACCGCCGGTGCGCAGGCCGTGGTCGACGAAATCAAGGCGGCGGGCGGGGCGGCGAGCCCGTTCAAGATCGATGTCGCGGACCCCGCGCAGGTGGAAGCGATGGTCGCCTTCGCCAAGTCGACCTATCGCGGGCTCCACCTCGCGGTCAACAATGCCGGCATCGGCGGCCCGGCCGCGCCGACCGCCGACTACCCGCTCGATGGCTGGAAGCGCGTCATCGACGTCAACCTCAACAGCGTGTTCTACGGGCTCAAATACGAGATCCCGGCCATCATCGCCTCGGGCGGCGGCGCCATCGTCAACATGGCCTCGATCCTGGGCTCGGTGGGCTTCGCCCAGTCGTCGGCCTATGTCACCGCCAAGCACGGGCTGCTCGGCCTCACCAAGAATGCCGCACTCGAATACGCAAAACAGGGCATCCGGGTCACGGCGGTCGGCCCCGGCTTCATCGATACGCCGCTGTTGAGCAAGAACCTCGATGCGCCGACGCTCGAGTTCATCAAGACGCTGCATCCCGTCGGCCGGCTTGGCACCGCCGACGAGGTTGCAGCGCTCACCTGCTTCCTCCTGTCGGGGGAAGCCTCGTTCATTACCGGCAGCTACCACCTGGTCGATGGCGGGTACGTGGCGCAGTAGGCGTGCACCGAAGTCGGGCGAGCGTTCGACACTTCCATCCCCATATGGGGATGGAAGGTGGCCGGAGCCGCCGCCTGGTCGCAAAACGGAGATCCCCGCATGCGCGGGGATGACCTGAGACGAGCGATGCGGCGGTAAATCCGGTGCGCCCGACGGCGCACAGACGGCTAATGCTGCATCGGCTTGCCGTTGGCGTCGAAGCGGTGGATCAGCGCGGGAATGGGCGCCAGGTTCAGCACGTCGCCGAGCTGTTTGCTGGTGGTACCATTCTGCCGCACGATCAGAGGCTCCTCGGCGCCGATGTCGACGAAGATGTAGCTGTCGGAGCCGAGCTTTTCGGCATGCACGACCGAGCCCTTCCAGACGCCGTCGGTATCCTTGACCTCGATGTGCTCGGAGCGGACACCGATGGTCTTGGCCTTGTAGGCATCGGCGAAGGCGCCCTCGAGGAAGTTCATCTTGGGCGAGCCGATGAAGCCGGCGACGAACAGCGACTGCGGGTTGTTGTAGAGCTCGAGCGGCGTGCCGACCTGCTCGACGAGGCCGTCGCGCAGCACGCAGATGCGATCGGCGAGGGTCATCGCCTCGACCTGGTCGTGCGTCACGTAGATCATGGTGACGTTGTTCATCGAGTGGTGGAGCTTGGCGATTTCGAGTCGGGTCGCCACGCGCAGCGCCGCGTCGAGGTTCGAAAGCGGCTCGTCGAACAGGAACACTTTCGGATCGCGAACGATGGCTCGGCCGATGGCGACGCGCTGCCGCTGGCCGCCGGAAAGCTGCTTGGGCAGGCGCTCGAGATAGGGCGTGATCTGCAGCAGCTCGGCGGCCTTTCCAACGCGCTCCTTGATCTGCTCCTTGCTGCCTTTGGCCAGCTGCATGCCGAAGGCCATGTTGTCGTAGACCGTCATGTGCGGGTAGAGCGCGTAGCTCTGGAACACCATCGCGATGCCGCGCTTCGATGGCGACAGGCCGTTGACCACCTCACCGTCGAATTCGAGCGTGCCCGAGGTGATGTCTTCGAGCCCGGCGATGAGGCGCAGCAGGGTCGACTTTCCGCAGCCCGAGGGGCCGACGAACACCATGAACTCGCCGGACTTGATCTCGAGCGATACGCCCTTGATCACTTCGACCGCGCCGAAGGCCTTGTGGATATTGTTGAGCTGCAGTTCAGCCATTGCGTCGCTCCTTAGCCTTTGACGCCGCCGGCGGTGAGGCCGGAGATGATTTTGCGCTGGAAGATCAGGACCAGCACCACCAGCGGTACGGTCACGATGACGGATGCCGCCATGATGGTGCCCCAGGGAATTTCGAACTGGCTGGCGCCCGAAAGCAGCGCGATGGCGACCGGCACGGTCCGGGTGGAATTCGACGAGGTGAACGTCAGGGCGAACAGGAACTCGTTCCAGGCGGCGATAAACGCCAGCAGGCCCGTGGTCACCAGCGCTGGCCACATCAGCGGCATGAACACCCGGGTGATGATCACCCAAGGGGTCGCGCCGTCGACGATCGCCGCCTCTTCGATTTCGATCGGCAGGTCGCGCATGAAGGTTGTCAGCACCCAGACCGTGAACGGCAGGGTGAAGATCGTATAGGAGAAGATCAGCCCCCAGATGGTGTTGAAGAGCCCGAAGGTGCGGATCACCTCGAACAGGCCCGCCAGCACGGCGATCTGCGGGAACATCGAGACCGACAGGATCGTCAGCAGCAGCAGCGAACGGCCGCGGAAGCGAACACGCGACAGCGCATAGGCGGCGGTCACCGCAAACAGCAGCGCAAGGGCGACGGTCAGCGTCGCCACGACCACCGAATTCAGCAGGTTTTGCGGGAAACTGCCGTTCTGGAACACCGCCGCATAGTTGTCCCACGAGATCATCGTCGGCCAGTAATTGACCTGGAACAGCGAGGTGCCGGATTTGAAGCTGGTCAGGATCGCGTAGTAGAACGGAAACACGCTCTCGACGATGATGACCAGCACCAGCAGGTAGAAGGCGGTCTTTTTGGTGTAGGTCCAGAGCATCAGTTGTCTCCGCCCGCCAGGTTCACCCGGCCCAGCCAGATGTAGAGGATGGTGATGCCGGCGATGATGAGGAACAGCAGCGTCGACTCGGCCGAGCCATAGGCGAACTTGTCGAAGTCGATGAGGTTCTCGCGACTGATGACCGACATGGTCTTGGTCTGGGCGCTGTTGGGCGTCAGCACGTAGATCAGGTCGAAGATGCGCAGCGCGTCGAGGACGCGGAAGATCACCGCCACCATCAGCGCCGGACGCACCAGCGGCAGGGTGACGTAGAAGAAGGTCTTGATCGGATTGATGCCGTCGATCTCGGTCGCCTCGTAGATGTCCTTGGGGATCATCTGGAGGCCGGCAAGGATCAGCAGCGCCATGAACGGCGTCGTCTTCCAGATATCGACGACCAGCACGGCGATCATGGCGGTGTCGCCCGAGGCCGTCCAGGCGATCTTGTGATCGATCAGGTGGAGGTGGAGGAAGATGTCGTTGATGATGCCGAACTGGTCGTTGAGCATCCAGCCCCACATCTTGGCCGAAACGATCGTCGGAATGGCCCAGGGGATCAGAATGGCGGCGCGGACGATGCCGCGGCCCCTGAACTCGGCGTTGAGGACCAGCGCTACGACGGTGCCGAAGACCGTTTCGAGCACCACCGACACCACGGCGAAGCGGACGGTGTTCCAGACCGCGTTCCACCACTGGGGATCGGCGAGCACGCCCGAATAGATGGTCCTGCCGCTCTTGAGCGTGATCCAGCTGAAATAGTTCTTGAAGCCGACGAACTGTGCCGCCGCGAGATCGGAGAGCGAGGCGTTGGTGAACGAATAGTAAATGGTGCGGTAGAGCGGCCAGCCGGCCACCACCGCCAGGGCCACGATCATCGGGACGAGGAACAGCATCGCGGCGCGGGTGCGCGACACGAACAGCTCGGACTTGATCGGCTGGGCCGGCTTGGCGAGCACCCCGATGGGTGGCGCTGAGGTTTCGGTGGTCAAGGCTTTCTCCCCTCGCTGCAACGGCTGAACCGCAGGCGACTTTAGCGCAGGCGAATCCTGTTGGGGGAGTGGTTTTGACTCACCCGACGAGGGCTGGCACCCGGGCTGAAGCGGGATCGGGGGAACGCGGCTTCCGCCGGTCGCGCTTCAGCAGGGCGGACGGCCTGAGCCGCCCGCCCCGTGGTGATGCTTACCAGCCCGAGCCCTTGAGCTCGGTCAGCTTGGCCTCGAGAGCCTCGAGGTTGTCGGCTGCCTTGCCGTTGCCCGACAGGGTGTCGTGCACGGCCGACCAGAAGTCGTTGGAGACTTCGTTGTACTTGATGCCGGTGCCGCGCGACGGACGGCCGATGGCGTTCTCGAAGACCGGCTTCATGAACGGGATGATCGGCTCGGCCTTGGTCACGTCCGGATCCTCATAGAGGGCCGGCTGCGTCGGGAGGGCCGAACGCTCGATGGCGCGGTCCTTCTGGAAGTCCTTGGAGGCGATGAACAGGGCCAGCTTGATCGCTTCGGCCTGGTTCTTCGAGTACTTCGACACGGCGACGTTCCAGCCGCCGAGGGTCGCGGCAGGCGAGCCGCCCGGGCCGGCCGGCAGAACGGCGGCGCCGAACAGGCCCTTCACCTTGGAGTCGGCGCTGTTGCCCAGCGAGTAGGCATAGGGCCAGTTGCGCATGAACACCGCATTGCCCGTCTGCCAGACACCGCGAGCTTCTTCTTCCTGGTAGGCGAGGACGCCCGGCGGGGAGATGGTGTTGATCCAGCTGGTGGCTTCCTCGAGAGCGGCGACCGCCTTCGGGTTGTTGACCGAGATGGAGCCGTCGGCTTCGACGATCGAGCCGCCGCCATAGGACTTGATCCACTCGAGCGCATCGCAGGTCAGGCCTTCATAGGCGTTGCCCTGGAACACGAAGCCCCACATGTCCTTGTTGCCGGCCGCGCGCTCGCCGTCCATGATGAGCTTGGCGGTCTTGGCGAGGTCTTCCCAGGTCTTGGGAACGTCCTGCTTGTACTTTTCCAGCAGGTCCTTGCGGTAGTAGAGCAGGCCGGCGTCGGTGAAGGCCGGCAGCGCCACGAGCTTGCCGCCCACCGTCTGGCTGTCGATGATCGACTTGAAGTGATCGCCCACGACGCCCTTGGCGGCATCGGTCAGGTCGACGAACTGGTCGGCCAGTTCCGGGGCCCAGATCACGTCGGTCTGGTAGACGTCGATGTCGGAGTTGCCTGCCGCCAGCCACAGCTTGTACTGGGCGAACTGGTCGGTGGTCGAGGACGGCATGGGCACGATGGTGACGGCATCGCCGGTCGCCGCCGTGAACTTCTTGAATTCCTTGGCGTAGAAGTTGAGATCGTCGCCGGTCGAGCCGGAAACGAAGTGCAGTTCCACGGCCGACGCGGAGGTCGCCGCGAAGGAACCGGCCGTCAGCAGCGCCGCACCCGTCAGCAGCCCCGCCATCATCACATTAAGCTTCATGTAGTGCCTCCCGAAAGGACAGTTGTTACGCGGGAGGCATGGAGAGACGATGCGTCCCACTGGACGCCGGCCCTCCCAACGATCTCCTCCCTGCAAAAACGATCCGGACCGAGGTCAACGGCCTCCGTCCAAAGCGCTTTGGACGGAAACTAGGCAAACCGCTAACAGAGAGTCAAGAGGGCTTGCCGCCGATGCGGCGGAAATGTGTCCTGGCGCTGTCGAATATGATTAGTCAGATCAATGTGTTAGACAATCGGAAAAGTGCATCGCGCGGCCGGACCTGAGTTACGTGCCTCAATTTCGGGCCTTGGCGGATGACGTTTTTCCGGTAATGTCCGCCGCTTGGCGATCGGATTTGATACCGCTTTGGAGGGAGGCCAAAGACAGTACAATGCGTCTGAAGGAACTTGCCAAGCAGTTGGGGCTGTCGCAGACCACCGTGTCGCGGGCGCTTAACGGCTATCCAGAAGTCAGCGAGGCGACGCGGGGGCGCGTCAACGAGGCCGCGATGCGGCTCGGCTATCGCCCTAACGCCAACGCCATCCGCCTCGCCACCGGCCGGGTCGGCGCCATCGGCGTAGCGCTGCCGCTGGAGCGGAGCCTCCATTTCGGGCCGCACACGGCGGAATTCCTGTCGGGTATCGGCGAACGGCTGGCCAAGGACGAAATCGACATCGTGGTTTCTCCCATCGATGCCGACGACGAGTTGCCGGTGCACCGGCGGCTCGCGGCTAGCAAGCGGGTGGATGCTGTCATCCTTTCGGCGCCAGTGCCGGACGATCCGCGCGTGCCGCTGCTCGCCGAGCTCGGCATGCCGTTCATCCTCCACGGGCGCACCGAGTCGGCGGCGCCGCATGCCTGGCTCGACATAGACAACGAGGGCGCTTTCCGACGCGCCACCAGCCACTTGCTGGATCTCGGACACCGGCGAATCGGCATGATCAACGGGCCGCCGGAACAGACTTTCGCCATCCATCGTGACCGCGGCTATCGCGAGGCGCTGCGCGAGCGGGGCGTTCCCATCGACCCCCGACTGGTCGCGGCCGGGCGCTTCACCGACGAAATCGGCTTCCGCTTCGCCCAGTCGATGCTCGAGATGACGCCCCGCCCGACGGCGTTCCTCGCGGGGTCGATGATGACCGCGCTCGGCGTGTTCCGCGCCATCCGCTCGGCCGGGTTCGAGCTGGGGCGGGACGTGTCGATGATCGCCCACGACGACGTCTTTCCCTACCTCAACGCCGACAACATGGTGCCGTCGATGTCGACGACGCGCTCCTCGATCCGGGCGGCAGGCTATCGGATCGGCGAGCTGGCGCTGCAACTGCTGGCGGGCAAACCGGCGGCCGATATCCATGAACTCTGGCCGGTCGAACTGGTGCTGCGGGAATCGAGCCGCCCGCCGCCGGCAGAGAATTAGCCTCCCTGCCGCAGGAGATTTTCCGCCAGGAAACGCAGCACTTTTTGGCGCATTTCGGGTGTCTCCTGGTGGCCGATCCCGGGCTGCCTGAAGATTTCGAACCGCTCCGGACGGCCTGCGGTGCGATAAGCGGCCTCGGTCTCGGCCTGCGCCTTGTCGATCGCCGCTGGCGGCGTCAGCGAATCGGCAAGGCCGACACAGCAGAGCTGCGGCCGGGGCGCGATGGCACCGCAGATTTCGCCCACCGACATGGCCGGCACGAGGCCGGGAATGGTCATGTAGTGGCCATGGCCGTCATGCGCGCCGAGGTCGATCATCACTCCATAGTCGGCATAACAACAGAGATGGGCGACGGCCTTCAGCCGGTCGTCGAGCGCTGCCAGCATGAAGCCGTGCGTCGAGCCCATCGACATGCCGAAGCCGCCGATGCGGCTTGGATCGACGTCCGGGCGTCCGGCGAGATAGCCGAGGGCCGCAGTCAGTTCCGCAAGCATCTGCCCCATCAGCGTCTTGCCGCGCCAGAGCAGGGCCTTGCTGAGCGCGCTTTCTGTCACGGTTGCCCGCTCCCCGAACAGCGGCATGTCGATTGCGAGCGTCACGTAGCCAGCGGCCGCAAAGACGGGACCGAGGGCTCCGATGTAGCTTTGGCCCTGCAGCAACTCGTCCGCCCCGACGCCGTATTGGCCGCCATGCGAGTGCATGTAGAGCAGCCCCGGCAGCAGCCCGCTTGCAGTTGCCGGCCGCGTGACGA
>Ga0209233_1001027_pt1 | contig 11838 bp, 11 predicted proteins | sample AraplaCL_Cvi_mCL_FD_184269 | JGI IMG/M metagenome (GOLD analysis project Ga0209233, IMG submission 184269) | Arabidopsis root microbial communities from the University of North Carolina, USA - plate scrape CL_Cvi_mCL (SPAdes) (version 2) | ecosystem: Host-associated > Plants > Roots > Endosphere... | reverse complement strand
TCCGCACCAGCTCCGAGCCGGCGCGCCACAACTGGGCGACCTGCCGGACCGTGCCTTCGATGTCGGCGGTATCGGTGTTGGTCATCGACTGCACGACGATCGGCGCCCCGCCGCCGACCATCACGCCGCCCACGTCCACGCCCACTGTCGCCTTGCGCGCCGCTACGCTCATGCTGCCACCTCTTGCCTGCCGGACAAATAAGCCCACCAGCATAGGAGCGCAATGTTGCCGGAAAATGATGGCGCGAGGTGGTCAGCCCCGTGCCAGTCGGCCGGAACAGGCAGCGCGGCCAGCGGACGACGACCCCCCGGCCGCGACGTGCGATCCTGAGCAGCGCCCCTCCCCCCGCGTGCCGATACTGCGACGACGTATTACCGGCTGGCTGACGGTCATGCTAAGGCCGTCATCGAGCCGCCGAGGGGTCCGAGGAGCCGAAGTCATGTACTATGCCGCCGTCTTCGGCTTCATGCTGGTGCTGCCGCTGCTCTTTGCGGTCGGCGAAGCGATGCTGGGCTCGCCTGCCGGGCCGTGGCTGCTGGCTCTGAAATGGTTCGTGTTCTGGGGCGTCGGCGCCCGGCTGGGGATCGCCGGCCTCCGCCAGATCCTGAAGCCCGCCTTCACTGCCCGGGACATTTTCGACATCGAGGATCCGAAGGCCGGCAAGATCGTGCAGGAGCTCGGCTTCTGGAACCTCTCCGGCGGGCTGGTGGCGGTCCTGTCGTTGGCCCTCCCCGAGTGGAGGCTGCCGATCGCGGTAGCCGGCGGCCTGTTCTACGGCCTCGCCGGCTGGCAGCACTGGCGCAACGGCGAGCGCAACACCAACGAGAACGTCGCGATGCTCTCGGACCTGTGGATGTTCGCGGTGCTATTGGTCCTGGTCATCAAACTCATGGCGTTTCCTTGAACCGGTGACCGGCGCGGACCATGTGACGGGCATCATGAACCGATTGCTCACCCGCTTCGTCACCTTCCGCAACGAACTCGCGACGCTCTGGCGCGCCTTCTGGCATCCGGAAACCCCGCTCGCCATCAAGGGCGCGACGCTGTTCGCCGTGCTTTACCTCGTCAGCCCGATCGACCTGATCCCGGATTTCATTCCGTTCGCCGGCTGGGTCGACGACCTCGTGCTGGTACCGCTGATGGTCAGCCTGATCGTGCGGTTCCTGCCGCCTCACACCATAGCGAAGCCCGTGCGGGCGACAATGCGGCGGCGCTGAGGCTACCCTTTTCGCTTGGCGATGATCTCCGCGATCCGCTCGGTGTCCTCGGCTTGCAGATATCGCCCGCGCTCGAGGAGCTCGAGCTGATACTCGCGAAAGGTCAGCCCAAGCGACATAGCCTTCTTTGCCCGGCGGATGGCGGTTTCGTGCGGCATGTTGTTGTAGGCGGCTTCGGTCGCCGCTCGCCAGACGAAGTAGTTGCCGATCCCCTTGCTGCCCCACTCAGGCACATGATCATCGAGCGGCGGCCCGCCATTGTGGCCGATACCCGGAATGTCGTGGGCCGAGATTTCCGGCGGGCGCGGCGTCCCGAGACGCCGCCGCGGCGGCCGGTTGAAGCGCAAATCGCCCAATGGGACGCCTCCCGCAAGAACAGGTTACCTTACGTTTTGGCAGCCAGCCCTGGAACGCTCAACCGGCGAATGACGTAGCCGCTGCGATCACTGCCAATTTCTGGCAGCACTGGCGCGCATTGTCTGCCTGTCAACCGCAGGAGACTGAGCCATGACAAAGTACTGGGTCGCCGTCGCATCGGCGGAGCATGTGCGCCGCGGCGGCCAGGGCGGCTTCATGCAGGTCAACCACGGCAAGGCAGCGCCACTGCGACGCGTCAGCCCGGGCGACGGCGTCGCCTACTACTCGCCCACCGAAACCTTGGGCGACAAGGCCAAGCTGCAGGCCTTTACGCTGATCGGCCAGGTCCGGCCCGGCGAAATCTACCCGGGCGAGATGGGGGGCTGGACCGCCTTTCGTCGGGACGTCGACTGGTCGGATACCCACGACGCGCCGATCGCGCCGCTGCTCGACCAGCTCGATTTCACCCGCGGACAGAGCAACTGGGGCTACAAGCTGCGCTTCGGCCTGTTCGAGATCAGCGCCCACGACTTCACCCTGATCGGGGACGCCATGGGCGCTCGTCTTCATTCCACCTCGAGTGCCGATCGCTAGGCGAAACGCACCAGTAGGTCCTTGGCGTCGATCTGGTCACCCTGCTTGACCAACACTTCGGCGACGACGCCGTCGGCTTCGGCGTGGATGGCAGTTTCCATCTTCATGGCTTCGATCGAGAGCAGCACGTCGCCCGCGGCGACCTTCTGGCCGGCGGTGACCGTCACCCCTGAGATGACGCCCGGCATCGGCGCACCCACCTGCCGGGCGTCGCCCAGCGCGGCCTTGGCGCGCACCACGACGTCGCCGACCCGCAGCCGGTCGGGCACGGTGATGGTCCGCGGCTGGCCGTTGAGGTCGAAGAACACCCGCACCTGGCCTTTGTCGTTGGTTTCCGCCCGGCCCAGATAGTTCATCACCATCTGCTTGCCGCGCTCCATCTCGACGAAGATTTCCTGGCCCTGCGTCAGGCCGTAGAAATAGACCGGCGTCGGCAACACTTCGGTCGGACCATAGGCGTCCTGAGACTTCATGAAGTCCGTGAAGACCTTAGGGTACATCAGGTACGAGGCGAGCCGGAAGTCGTCGATTTCCGCGTCGACCGTCTTGGCCGCCTTCTGCCGCTCCGCCTCGAGGTCGACGTCCTCGAGATAGGAGCCCGGGCGGGCGGTGAGCGGCGTCTTGCCCTTCAGCACCTTCTTCTGCAGCGCCACGGGGAAGCCGCCCGGCGGCTGGCCCAGTTCGCCCATGAAGAAGCCGACCACCGAATCCGGGAACGCTACGTCGCGGTCGGGATTTTCGACGTCGGTGCGAGAGAGACCGGACGACACCATGGCGAGTGCCATGTCGCCCACCACCTTGGACGAGGGCGTCACTTTCACGATGTCGCCGAACATCTGGTTCACGTCGGCATAGGTGTGGGCCACATCATGCCAGCGGCTCTCGAGCCCGAGCGAACGCGCCTGCTCCTTGAGGTTGGTGAACTGCCCGCCCGGCATTTCGTGCAGGTAGACTTCCGAGGCGCCCGAACGCAGGTCGCTCTCGAAGGCCCGGTACTGCGTGCGGACGCTTTCCCAGTAGAACGAGATGTCGCGGATCGCGGCATCGTCGAGCCCCGGATCGCGCGGGCTGCCCTTGAGCGCCGCCACGAGCGAGCCGAGGCACGGCTGGCTCGTCGTTCCCGACAGCGCGTCCATGGCCGCATCGACTGCATCGACACCGGCGTCTACCGCCGCCAGCACGGTGGCCGCCGCCGCGCCCGAGGTGTCGTGGGTGTGGAAATGAATCGGCAGGCTCGTTTCCTGCTTCAGCGTCTCGATCAGCTTCCTGGCCGCCGCCGGCTTCATCAGCCCGGCCATGTCCTTGAGACCGAGCACGTGGGCGCCCGCCGCCTCCAGTTCCTTGGCCAGCGAGACGTAGTACTTGAGGTCGTACTTGGCGCGGGCCGGGTCGAGCACGTCGCCCGTGTAGCAAATGGCGCCCTCGCAGACCTTGCCGGCCTCGATCACGGCGTCCATCGACACCCGCATGTTCTCGACCCAGTTGAGGCAGTCGAAGACGCGGAACACGTCGACGCCGCCCTTGGCCGCCTGCTTGACGAAGAACTTCACCACATTGTCGGGATAGTTGGTGTAGCCGACGCCGTTGCTGCCGCGCAGCAGCATCTGGGTAAGGATATTGGGCGCGCCGGCCCGCACCGCGGCCAGCCGCTCCCACGGGTCCTCGTTGAGGAAGCGCATGGCGACGTCGAACGTCGCACCACCCCAGCACTCGAGCGAAAACAGGTTCGGCAGCCCGCGCGAGTACGCCTCGGCAATGCGGTTGATGTCGTAGCTGCGCATGCGCGTCGCGAGCAGGCTCTGGTGCGCGTCGCGCATCGTGGTGTCGGTAAAGAGGACCTTCTGCTGCCGCTTCATCCACTGCGCCAACCCTTTGGGGCCGTCGCGGTCCAGCACCTGACGGCTGCCCTCGATGACGATCAGCGGCTCGAATACCGGCACCACCGGCTCGGGGCGGTCGGCCGGCGGCCGCGGACGGTCGCGCACTTCCGGGTGGCCGTTGACGGTGACGTCGGCGATATAGGTCAAAAGCTTCGTCGCGCGATCACGGCGCCGCTTGATGTCGAACAGCTCCGGCGTCGTGTCGATGAACCGCGTGGTGTAGCGGTTGGTGACGAAATCGGGGTGCGTGATGATGTTTTCGAGGAAGGCGAGATTGGTCTGCACGCCGCGGATGCGGAACTCGCGCAGCGCGCGGTTCATGCGGGCGATCGCCTCTTCCGGGCTCGGGGCCCAGCAAGTGACCTTTTCGAGCAGCGGATCGTAAAAGCGGGTGATGACCGCGCCGGCATAGGCCGTGCCGCCATCGAGGCGCACGCCGAAGCCCGTCGCCTCGCGATAGGCGGTGATGCGGCCATAGTCCGGGATGAAGTTCTCTTCCGGATCCTCGGTGGTGATGCGGCACTGGATGGCATGGCCGTTCAGGTGGATATCGGGCTGCAGCGGTACCCCGGATTCCGGCGTGCCGATCACGGCGCCCTCGAGCAGGTGGATCTGCGCCTTCACGATATCGATGCCGGTGACGACTTCGGTCACCGTGTGCTCGACCTGGATGCGCGGGTTCACCTCGATGAAGTAGAACTTGTCGGTGTCGGCATCCATCAGGAACTCGACGGTGCCGGCGCCACGATAGTTGGCCGCCTGGCCGAGGCGCAGCGCCGCCGCCGTCAGTTCGTCGCGGACGGACTGGCTCAGATAGGGCGCCGGCGCCCGCTCCACGACCTTCTGGTTGCGACGCTGCACCGAGCAGTCGCGCTCGAACAGGTGCACGAGGTTGCCGTGGTCGTCGCCGATGATCTGCACTTCGACGTGCCGCGCGCGCTCGACCAGCTTTTCGAGGTACATCTCGTCCTTGCCGAAGGCGGCCTTGGCTTCGCGCTTGCCCTCCGACACTTCATTGAGGAGGTGCGCCTCGTCCATGATGCGGCGCATGCCGCGCCCGCCGCCGCCCCAACTGGCCTTGAGCATCAGCGGATAGCCGATCTCGGCGGCGAGGCGCTTGATTTCCTCGGTGTCGTCAGGGAGAGCGCCAGTTGCCGGCACCATCGGCACATTGACCGATTGCGCCATGTTGCGCGCCGCGACCTTGTTGCCGAGGTCGCGCATCGTGGTGGCGCGCGGCCCGATGAAGATGATGCCGGCTTCCTCGCAGGCGTCGACGAACTCGGGGCTTTCCGACAACAGGCCGTAGCCGGGGTGGATGGCGTCGGCGCCCGAAATGCGGGCGATGCGGATGTATTCCTCGATCTGGAGGTACGCTTCGACCGGGCCCTTGCCCTTGCCGATCAGATAGGCCTCGTCGGCCTTGAAGCGGTGCAGCGCGAGCTTGTCTTCCTCGGCGTAGACGGCGACCGTCTTGAGCCCGAGCTCATTGGCGGCGCGAAACACGCGAATGGCGATTTCGCTGCGATTGGCGACCAGTATCTTCTTGATGGACATGCGTTTTCAACCCGAGCGTGAGGGGATTTCGGGCGTCAGCGGACCGTGTGGCCACGGCCCCGGCAAGCGCCCGGGCGACTCGAATGCCGGAGCGCGGCTGGCGCGCCCCGCTTCGGCGGATCGAAGCAGCTAACGGCCGCTCAGATGGCCCGCCAGGTGGCTCATGTCGTAGCCGGCTGCCGCTGCTTCCGCGATGATGCGGTCGGCCGACATCTTGCCCGACTGGGACAGTGCCCAGAGCGTCGTCGACCGCGTGCCGGAACGGCAGTAGCAGAGAACCGGGCCCTCACTCCCCTCGAGCGCTGACACCGTTCGCTCGACCATATCGGCCGAGACCCCATCGCGACCCAGCGGAATGGCATGATAGACGAGCCCTGCCGCCTGCGCGGCCTGCTCGATCTGGTCGCCGGTCGGCTGACCGGGTTCCTCGCCATCCGGGCGATTGTTGACGATGGTGGTGAAGCCGGCGGCTTTGATGGCAGGGACATCCTGGGGGCTGATCTGCGGCGACACGCTGACGTGCTGATTGATCCGCTTCAGTTCCAATACGTTTCTCCTGATACCCGACCGATCGAAGGCTTCCCTCTCCTGTTATATGCACTGGCGCATGCCGGAGGCAACCTGCGTCGGCGGCAGCCGGCTTGGTCTTTCGGATGGCCCCCGCTCGGAGCCGATAGGCCGGTCAGGGTATCAGGCGGCAGCCGGGGCCTGCAGCAGCCTTTCGGCCGGAGCAATCCAATGCTCGATGGGCTGCGGCCTGCCCAGCAGGTATCCCTGCACGGCATCGCAGCCGATCGTCCTCAGGGCATCGAGCTGGTCGCGCGTTTCGACGCCTTCGGCCACGACCTGGACCTTGAGCGCCCGCGCGATGTCGCAGAGTGCGGTGACGATCGTCCGGTCGACGGGGCTCGTCAGCAGATGCCGGGTATAGCTGCGGTCGATCTTGATGATGTCGAAGTCGAAGGTGCGCAGGTATTCGAGGCTGGCATGGCCCGACCCGAGATCGTCGATGGCGATCTTCACGCCGAGGGCGCGCAGCGCTTCGAGGTTGGCGGTCTCGACCCCGCCGGCGCGCATCAGCACGTTTTCGGTGATCTCGACGATGATGCGGGACCCGGGCACGCCCGCGCGCAGCAGGATGGCCGCGAAGGTCTCGGCGAAGCCCGGCCGGCGCAGTTGCACCGGCGACACGTTGATGGCGACCGGCACGCCGAGCCGCGGCAGGTCGGCGCAGATCTGCGCCAGCACCGCTTCGCCCAGCCGGTCGATGATGTCGCTCTGTTCGGCGATCGGAATGAACTGCGCCGGCTGGATGACGCCGCGATGCGTATGGTGCCAGCGCACCAGCCCTTCATAGGAACGCAGCGTCACGCCGTCCGAATGATAGATCGGCTGGTAGTATACATGGATTTCGTTGAGCAGCAGCGCCGCGCGCAATTCCCGCAGCACGAAGCGGTTGTGGCGCTCGTCGACCAGCATGTCGTGGTCGTAGCCCACCACCATCGAACGGCCATGGCGCTTGCCGCGATAGAGCGCGAGATCGGCGCGAGTCATCAGCTCGCTGACATCGGCCGCGTCTTCGGGCGCCACGGCAACCCCGATGGTGGCCGAAAGGCGCATCATGCGATCGCCGATCCTGGTTTCCTGGCGCAACGCCTCGAGGATGCGCTCGCCCAATTTGAGTAGGGCGCGCTTGCTGTCCTGCCCGATGAGCGCGATGCCGAATTCGTCCCCGCCCAGCCGCCCGATCAGCGCGTCGGGCGCCAGCCGGCGGATGGTGGTGATGAGATGGAGCAGCGCCGCGTCGCCGGCGGCGTGGCCGCGACCGTCGTTGAGCGCCTTGAGATGATCCATGTCGAGCTGAAGATAGCCGATCGGCACGGTGAAGCCGCGCTGTGTCCGCTCGTGCAAGGCATCGAGGAAGTACGATCGGTTGTGCGCCCCCGTGAGCGAATCCCGATGCGCCATGTCGAGAATCTGCCGCTGCGCCTTTTCGGCAGCAGCCAGCTGGCGACGCAGCATCGCATAGCCCCAGCGCCAGAGCCCCAGCAGCACGGCGAGCGTCAGGGCGCCGAGTCCGGCGAGCCACGCGACTCGGCCGTCGGAAGCCGCGCCCAGCACGGCGGCGCCGACGACCAGCAGCAAGGCCGTCGCTGCGAAGATGGCGCCCACCATCGACAGCCGCCGGTGGACGACGAGCACGCCCTCCAGCGATGAGATTTTGCGCATCGGCCGCGTCGCCCCCGAACGGATGAATGCCTTTGGCGCCGACCATGCCCGGCGCGCCCTAAGAAAGGCTGACTGAATCACGAAAAACGTTTAATTATCAATTACCTAGCAAACACGACCGGGCAAGCTAGCCGCCCAGTGTGACGGCTTTGTTGCAGCCGCCGCCACGATCGGCATCCTCGACCGCATTTGCTTTCGCGATGCCTAACGGGCCGCTAACGCCGATCAGTTGCCGGACGCCGCCGGCTTTCGTGTCGCCGGCAGGCCGACCCATTTGCCCCATACGTCCTGCCGATCGGCAACGAACTTGCCGGCGACCCCCTCGACGGTCGCCCCGGTCTCGTTCAACTGGGCGAGCAGCGCATTCATTTCGGCCATCGGCATCTGCGCCCGCTGGAAATAGGCTGCGATTTCCGGCGCGCTGGTGAACACCCACTCGGCCAGCGCGATCACCACCGGCTCCGGGGCAAAGCTCGATGGCTTGGCCGGATCGCAGACCTGCCGGCCAAGGCAGGTGAAATCGTCCTTGCTGTAGGGCCCGAGGTCGACGGACTTGAAATCGAACTGCGCCAGCGTGGCGTTGGGCTGCCAGTAATAGAAAAGGATGGGCTCCTTCCGGCTGACCGCGGCCGCGATCATCTGGTCGAGGTCGTAGCGGTTCTTGGGCACGACGATGGTGTAGAGCTGGTCGAGGCCCTCGGCCTTGAGCAGGTTGCGGTTGATCACCGCGCAAGCCCAGTCGGCCGGACAGGACACGAACCTGCCCTTGTCGCCGCCATTGGCGAAGAGCTTCCAGTCGTCCTTGAGCGCCGCCACCGATTTGAGCTCGGGATGGGCCGTGGCGACGTAGTCCGGCACGTACCAGCCCTCGAACTGGCCTTCGGCATAGCTGAGGCCGACCTGCCGCAGCTTCTGGTCCTTGACCGCCTGGTTCCACTGGTCGGCGACGCGTGTCTCCCACATTTCCGGCGCCACCGCCGGCTGCCCGGTTGCCGCCATACCCGCAATTGCCGGGGCGAGGTCGGTCGGCAGCACCTGCACCTGGCAGCCATATTGCGACTTGAGCAGCTGGGCGTGAATTTCCGCCAGCAGTGCCGCCGACGGCCAGGCCATGCGTGCGATGGTGATCGGCTGCGCCCCGCAGGGCAGCTGCGGCGCAGCCTCGGTGGTCTCCGGCTCGGTCGCCGCCGGGGCGCTGCCCGGCTCCGGCGCCGCGTTCGGCGCGGGCACGCTGGAGCTGTCGCCGCCGCCGGGTGCCACGAGCTGCGTGACATCTTGCGTTTGCAGCGGCGGTACGTCCTGCGCCAGCGCCGGAGCCGGCAGGAAGGGAAGTGCGGCAGCGAGCCCCACCGCAACAAGGAAGGAATAAATCGGGCGCATCGGGGCTCTTGGGCAAAGCAATCGCGGCGAACTTGGCAAATGCTGCGGCCTTAAGCAACAAACGACCGGGCCGCCGGAGCCTCCATCAATAGCAAGTGACTCGCCGCGGCAAAGTGTGCAAATGTCCCGGCCAGTGGGGCGTTTGGGTATCGCCCCCAAGGCGTTGTCACACCCGTGAAGACCGGCGGCAAGCTGGCTTGGGCGGAAGTGACCCAAAGCAGAGGGACATCATGAATCTATCCAAAGTGCTTATGACGGCGGTGGCCGGCGCGGCCCTGCTCGCCGCAGCCCCGGTTTCGGCGGCAGACGTCAAGCTCGGCTTCATCGGCGGCTTCACCGGCCCGATCGAAAGCCTGACGCCGCCGATCTTCAACGGCGCCAAACTGGCGCTGGCCAACGTCAACGATCAGGGCGGCATCCTCGACGGCGGCAAGCTGACGATCGAATCGGCCGACGGTGCCTGTGACTCGACCGCCGCGGCCAACGCCGCCGACAAGCTCATCAACACCAGCCAGGTGACCGCCATCGTCGGTGGCCTGTGCACCGGCGAAACCATCGGCGCCTTCAACGGCTCGGGCAAGCCGGGCAATGTGGTGTTTGTGTCGCCCGCCTCCTCGGCGCCGGCGCTGACCACCCTGGACGACAACGACCTCGTCTTCCGCACCACGCCCTCCGACGCGCTCCAGGGCGTCAAGATGGCGTCGCTCTTGATCTCCAAGGGCATCAAGGACGTCGTCGTCACCTATGTGAACAACGACTACGGCAAGGGTCTCAACGACAGCTTCACCGCCGCCTACAAGGCCGATGGCGGCACCGTTTCGGCCGACGTCGCGCATGAGGACAGCAAGGCAGACTACCGCGCCGAACTGGGCCAGTTGTCGGGCGCCGGCAGCCAGAACCTCGTCATCCTCGCCTATGCCAACTCCTCGGGTCATACGATCCTGCAGCAGGCGGTCGAGAGCGGCGACTTCAAGGCGTTCTTCGGCGGCGACGGCATGGTCGGCGACGCCCTCACCAAGGGCATCGATCCCAAGTCGGTCGAAGGCCTGATCGCCACCCGCGCCGGTGCAGCTTCCGGCGCCGGCCCCGATGCCTTCAACGCCGTGGCCAAGGCTGCCAACGTCGATCCGACCGGCACCTACGTGCCGCAGGCCTATGACGCCGCCTTCATGCTGGCCCTCGCCATCGAAAAGAACGGCTCGGCCGACCGCAAAGGTCTCTCGACGGCGCTGCGCGCCATCTCGAACGGCAAGGGCGAGGTGATCCTTCCCGGTGAGTGGACGAAGGCCGTCGCCGACATCAAGGCCGGCAAGGACATCAACTACGAGGGCGCCGGCGGCTCGCTCGACTTCGACAAGGCCGGCGACGTCGACGGCATCATCAACTACCTCGTGGTCAAGGCCGGCGCGTTCGTCGACCAGGGCCCGATCAAATAAGAACGGTTCCCCGTTCCAGCCTTCAGAAAGCCCGGGCCTCGCGCCCGGGCTTTCTGCTTTCAGGGCGATGCGCCCGCTTGCTTGTTCCTCTATCTGCTGCACGCGCCGCTGCTGGTGCTGGCAGCGGCTTTTGCGCGCTACCCCCAGGACAACTGGCCGGTATGCGCCCTCGCCGCCATCGCGGTGCTCGTCGCAACCTGCGCCCTGGCGGAACTCGCCGAACGCCGGAAGGCGCTGTTCGACCGGCCTTTGCAGCGCGTGCTCGGGTCGGAGCAGAGCCGGATTTCGGCTTAACGCCCCATTCACACCGGGTTCAGCGCTCCGCCGCTAAACCCTCGCGCATCGAACGAACCAAAGGGAAAACATCATGCGCAAACTCGTTACCATCGCCGCCGCCGGCATCATCGCCATCGTCGCTTCCGTGTCGACCACCACCCAGTCGCAGGCCTTCTTCCCGCTGCTCGGCGTCGTCGGCCTCGCCGCGGCCGCCGGCGCGACGGTCGCCGCGACCGACGATCGCTGGTATCACGATGGCTATTTCGGCGGCTACGGCTGGAACGACCACGTCACAGCGTGCGAGGACGCCTATCGCACCTACGATTTCCACACCGACACCTACGTCCGCAAGGTCGATGGCCGCCTGATGCGCGTCTACTGCGAACTCTGATCGCGGACTGCCCGCCCCACACGGCCCGCCCAGCGGCGGGCCGTAGCTTTTCCGGCAGAGGCCCCGGTTCGACAGGGTGACCGCCAAGCCCGATCTCCTCCGCGCCACGCACCAAGCCTTGATTTGCCTCAGCGCTTCAAGCGGCTCAGGGTGGCGCGAGGGAGACCCACCATGCGCTGCCATATCGCCCTCGCCTGCCTCATTCTCGGTGCCTCGACGACGGCCGCGCTGGCCCAGTTCCCGCCCCCTGGCATCTATCGCTGCTCTTTGGCGGACGGCACGGCGATCGGCACGCTCAGCCTGCTGCCCGCCGGCGACTACCAATTCAGCGTAGCCAAGGACGGAAGTTTTGCCCGCAAGCCCGACGATCCGGGCAACGGCCAGGGCCAGCTAACCTCGGCCGGTACGGCGATCGCCCTGCAGTCCGGCCCGCTGGCCACCGTCTATCACTGGCAGGGGAGCTTTTCGACGGACGCCCACAAGCAGCACACCAGCTTCAAATTCAGCGGGCCGGCCGGGG
>Ga0209233_1001025_pt1 | contig 11851 bp, 9 predicted proteins | sample AraplaCL_Cvi_mCL_FD_184269 | JGI IMG/M metagenome (GOLD analysis project Ga0209233, IMG submission 184269) | Arabidopsis root microbial communities from the University of North Carolina, USA - plate scrape CL_Cvi_mCL (SPAdes) (version 2) | ecosystem: Host-associated > Plants > Roots > Endosphere ... | reverse complement strand
TCGCCAATGCGTCGGCGCTCCAGGCGCAGCCTGCGAAGGTGGAGTAGCGCCATTCCCGTTTCGGATGGCCGCATTCACGCAAGTGGTTTCGTCCTCTGCTAGTGTTCGTGCCGAACCGAGCGCCTCGCTCGGCGTTCGACCTGGAGTGCACGATGTCCAAGACGACGGCAAAGACCATTGCGATCCTCGCTCCCGGTGCCATGGGCAGCGCCGTGGCCCGCCGCCTCGGCGACAACGGCGCGCGCGTGCTGACGTCGTTGAAGGGGCGCAGCGAGGCGACGCTGAAACGCGCAGCGGACGCCGGCATGATCGGCGCCGAGGACGAGGCGATCGCGGATGCCGACATCATCCTCTCGATCGTGCCGCCGGGCGAGGCGGTGGCGCTGGCCGAACGGCTGGCGGGATTGATCGCGAGGCGCGAGAAGAAGCCCGTGGTCGTCGATTGCAACGCCGTCAATGTCGACACCGTGCAGCGGATCGAGCAGATCATCGGCTCGGCACAGGCGCCGTTCGTGGATGGCGGCATCATCGGCTTTCCGCCACAGCCCGGGGCCAAGAGCCCGGCCTTCTACCTGTCCGGCGAGCACGCCAAAGACGTCGCCGTGCTGAAGGATTTCGGCCTCGACGTGCGCATCGTCGCGGGCCCTGTCGGCGCGGCGTCGGCGTTGAAAATGTCCTACGCCGGCATCGTCAAGGGCCTCGCCGGCATCGGCTCGGCCATGGTGGTCGCGGCCACGAAAGCGGGCGCCGCTGACGCGCTGCGTGATGAACTCGCATTGAGCCAGCCCGCGATCCTAGCGCGGCTCGAAGTGGCTCTGCCGGACATGCTGCCAAAAGCCTATCGCTGGGTCGCGGAGATGCGGGAGATTTCCGGCTTCCTCGGCCCCGATCATCCGGCCAGCCAGATCTACGAGGGTTTTGCGAAATGGTTCGAACACCTCGCCGCCGACACGAAAGGCGAGGCGGTCGATGCTGACCTGATGAAGGCGTTTGCCGCGAGCATCGCGAAGAAGAAGGCCTAGTCGTCCGGCCCTGAGGAAACCGAATCCAGAAAGCCCTGGATGTCGCGGTCGCGTCTCAGGCGCACCACCGGGACATCCGGGCCGTACTGCACGCGTTCGGCCTCGATCACGGGCGCGCGTTCCACCTCGTAGCGCCACGCTTCCTTCATCAGTTTCCAGTCGAACTGTTCCGGGCATCCTTCCGGCAAATCCGGCCGCGTGGTGTCGCGATCGAAGGCGGAGCGCCAGAGAATGCGCCACTGGCAGAGCCAGCGCGGGCGGTCGATGACGACCAGAACGTCGGCGCGGGCGAGCGTGAGATCGAAGGCAAGCCCCGAGAAGCTTCCGTCGACGATCCATTGGTCGCCTGCAATCGCCTCCGTGACGCGCGTCCGAAAGCTGGCCTTGTCGGACGGCTTCCAGCCCGCCCGCCAGTACAGCACATCGAGATGCACCACGGGCAGCCCGAGCTTTTGCCCGAGCTTGAGGGCGAGGCTCGTCTTTCCGCTTCCCTGGCAGCCAACGACGATGATCCGGCGCATGGTCGCAGGGTTCCATAAAGTGGACTGCGGGAAAAGAGGACGCCGCCCGCGTTATTACCTCGCATGTAATTGAGCCGATCCGTCGCCCGGCTAGTCTGCCGCTCATCTACCCGCCGGAGGCACTTCAAGGGTCTCCGCGCGCGCGTGTCACAGCATGAGGAGAGAGAGAGATGCAAGTCGTGTTCACGAAGAAGGCGCCGCCGCAATGGCTGCTCGACATGTGGAAGGAGATCGACGACAAGACTTTCGGCAAAGGTTTCGACTGTTTTGCTGAGGATGCCGTCTGCAATCTCGGCGTCGCCGATTGGCAGGGACGGGAAGCGATCCGCGCCAATCTGAAGGCCTTCATCGACACCGGGTTCACGGCGCTGCATCACATCACCGAATATTGGGACGCCGGCTCGCTGAAAGTGTTCCGCGGCGTCGTGGACATGACGCCCGACGATCGCGCGATGAAGACGGTGCATCCGACGATGACGCACTTCTTCTACATGGATGAACGGGACGACACCAAGGTGCGGCATTGGGTCGGCGCCGTGGGGCCGGTCGCCTTCGGTTGATTGTCCGCCATCGGCAACCCAAATGGGGCCTCGGGTGATCCCGGGGCACCAACGCGCGCGTATTGGCGATGCGGCGCCATCGGCAGGAAGGATTGGTCGACGATGAAAGCCGAGGCCGGCGCCCTCAAGGCACGCGCGACGTCCGCGGGCGCGCTGCTGCGCCAATGGCGGGACATTCGCGGCAAGACCCAGCTCGATTTGTCGTTCGATGCCGGCGTCTCACAGAAGCATATCAGCTTCGTCGAGAGCGGCCGCAGCGTGCCGAGCCGGCAGATGCTGCTCGATCTCGCGCAGGCCCTTGATGTGCCCTTGCGCGAGCGAAACGAGCTGCTGCTGGCCGCGGGCTACGCGCCGTCCTATGCCGACCCCGCGCTCGACACGCCCGCCATGACCAGCATCAACCGCGCGCTTGGCCGCATGCTGCGCCAGCACGAGCCGTTTCCGGCCATGGTGATGGATCGCCACTGGAACGTGCTGATGACCAATGAGGCCGCGCCGCGCCTGTTCGACTGCTTCGTCGACATGTCGGCGCGCCCCGTCCCGCGCAACCTCTTGCATCTCATGTTCGACCCTCAGGGCATGCGTCCCTTTATCGCCAACTGGCCGCAGACGGCCCGCGGATTGTTGGCCCGCGTTCACCGCGAGGCCGTCGGGCACGTCGTCGATTTGAAGACGAAGGCGCTGCTCGAGGAATTGTCGCGATACCCCGGCGTCGACCCGGAATGGCGCGCGCCCTCGGCCTCGGATGCGATGCCGATGATCCCGCTCTCCTTCGTCAAGGACGGCGTGACGCTCGACTATTTCTCCCTGATCACAACAGTCGGAACGCCGCAAACGGTGACGGCGGAAGAGCTGCGGCTGGAGTGCATGTTCCCCGCCAACGAGGCAACTGAAGCGGAGCATGGCAGGTTCTTGCGTAGACACGCGGGGTGAGGGGACGCGCCACGAACCGCCCCGATCGATGCGTGCCGAGCTCTCCCCACAACGTCATTGCGAGCGCAGCGAAGCAATCCAGAATCTTTCCGTTGAGGCACTCTGGATTGCTTCGTCGCTGCGCTCGCAATGACGAGGAGGAGACGCCGGGGGATCCATCTGTTACCATCTTGCGGAAACAGATGGATGCGATCGGAGTTCGGATGAGAGTCTTGGTGATTGGCGCGGGCGCGCTTGGCGGTTATTACGGAGCCTGCCTGGCCCGAGCGGGCCGCGACGTGACCTTTCTGGTGCGGTCCGGGCGGGCCGAGCAGCTGCGCCGGACCGGATTGCAGGTCGTGAGCCCGCATGGCGACTTCGCCGTGCAACCGAAGATCCTTCTGGCGCATGACCTGAAGGAGCCCTTCGACGTCGTGCTCGTCGGCGTGAAGTCCTACTCGCTCGACGATGCCATGAGCCAGTTTGCCCCGGCCGTGGGCGCAGATACGATGATCTTACCTGTCCTCAACGGGCTCAAGCATATCGACGCCCTGACTGCGCGGTTCGGTGCAGCGCATGTCCTCGGCGGGCTCGCGAATGTCAGTGCCGGGCTCGATGTGGACGGCCGTGTCGTTCAATTCATGGCCAATCAGACCATCGTTTTCGGCGAGACCAGGGGAGCGATGAGTGAACGTGTGCTGGGGCTGGAGACCCTGCTCGATGTCTCCGGCATCGACGTGCGCGCCAGCGAAGCGATCATGCAGGACATGTGGGAGAAATTCGTCCAGCTCTCGACGCTCGCCGGCATCACCTGCCTGATGCGCGCGAGCATCGGAGACATTCTTGCCGTGCCGAACGGCGAACAGTCGATCTTCCGCCTGTTCGCGGAATGCTGCGCCGTCGCGACGGCTTCGGGTTTCGAGCCGCGCGCCCCGTTCATCGAGTTTGACCGAAAACTGTTCACGACGATGGACTCGCCTCTCAAGGCCTCGATGCTGCGCGATATCGAGCGCGGCTCAGTCACCGAGGCGGAGCACATCCTCGGCGACATGGCCAATCGTGCCCGTACGCTCGGGATCGACACGCCGCTGCTGGATCTTGCCCGCGCGCATGTCGCCGCCTACGAAGTCGGGCGCCAGAGGGCCGCAGGCTAACCCGCCCCGATGAGCGGGATCGCCTCGTCCCGCTCATAGAGATACAGCAGGCAGCGCAGCGCCTCGCCGCGCTCGCCCTTCAGCTTTGGATCGTCCTTCAGGATGCGCAGCGCCTCGTCGCGGGCCTGCGCGATGAGCTGGCCGTGGACCTCCGGGCGGGCGACGCGGTAGCCGGGCAGGCCGCTCTGGCGCACGCCCAGCACGTCGCCCTCGCCACGCAGCTTCAGATCTTCCTCGGCGATACGAAAGCCGTCGGTGGTCTCGCGGATCACCTTCAGGCGCGCTTTGGACATCTCGCCGAGCGGCTCCGAGTAGAGCAGCAGGCAGGTCGAAGCCTCCGATCCGCGCCCGATGCGGCCGCGCAGCTGGTGCAGCTGGGCGAGGCCAAATCGTTCGGCGTTCTCGATCACCATGATGGTCGCCGCCGGGACGTCGACGCCGACCTCGACGACGGTGGTTGCGACCAGCAGCCCGATTTCGTGGGCGGCGAACTGGCCCATCACGCGGTCCTTGTCGGCGCCCTTCATTTGGCCGTGGACGAGGCCGACACGGTCACCAAATCGCTTTTGCAGGCTCTCGAAACGTTTGGTCGCGTTGGTGAGGTGCTCGGTGCCCTCGGCCTCGGATTCCTCGACCAGCGGGCAGATCCAATAGACCAGCTTGCCCGCCTCCAAAGCCCGGCCGATGCTGTCCGTCACCTCTCCGAGCCGGCTCATCGATATGGTGCGGGTTTCGATAGGCTGGCGACCGGCCGGCTTCTCGCGCAGCTCGGAGATATCCATGTCACCAAAATAGGTCAGCACCAGCGTGCGCGGGATCGGTGTGGCGCTCAGCACCAGCACGTCGACGGCTTCCCCCTTCGACGTCAGCGCCAGACGCTCACGCACGCCAAAGCGATGCTGCTCGTCGACGATGGCGAGGGCGAGGGCGTTGAAGATCACGTCGTCCTGGATCAGCGCATGGGTGCCGACGAGGAGATTGATCTCGCCGGCTTCGAGTTGTGCCAGCAATTCGCGCCGCTCCTTGCCCTTTTCGCGGCCGGTGAGGATCGCAACCCGTAACCCAGCGCGCTCGGCCAGCGGCGCGATGGTCTTGATGTGCTGGCGAGCCAGAATTTCGGTCGGCGCCATCAGCGCAGCCTGCTTACCGACCTCGGCGACGGCGGCGGCCGCGAGCAGCGCCACGACGGTCTTTCCCGAACCGACGTCGCCCTGGAGCAGGCGGAGCATGCGGACCGGTTGCGTCAGATCGTTGGCGATAGCAGCCGCGGCATCGCGCTGTGAAACGGTCAGTGCATAGGGCAGGGCGTCGATGATCTTGTGGCGGAGATGACCGTCGCCGGCATTGCGGACGCCGGCAGGGCGGCGCAATTGCGCGCGGATCAGGGCAAGCGCCAGTTGGCCGGCCAGGAGCTCGTCGAAGGCAAGGCGCGACCAGAACGGCTGGTCCGGCAAAATGTCCGTCAGCTCGACCGGCTGATGCACGCGATTGAGTGCTTCCGCAATTGGCGGGAAGTGGCAGCGGCGCAGCACCTCCGGGCTGATCCATTCCGGCAGGGACGGCAGCTTCAGAAGTGCCTGCGAGACCGCGCGGCGGAGTGAGCCGAGCGCTAGACCTTCCGTCAGCGGATAGACGGGATCGATGCCCGAGAGCTTCGAGATCGCCTCCTCGTCCAGCACGCGGTCCGGGTGCACGATCTGCGGGATGCCGTCATACATTTGCAGCGTGCCGGAGACGTAGCGCTTCTCGCCGACCGGGAGCAGCTTTTCGACATAGCCGGGCTTAGCGCGGAAGAAGGTCAGCACGACGTCGCCGGTATCGTCGCTGGCATAGACCAGATACGGCGCGCGCGCATTGCGCGGCGGCGGCGGGCGGTGGCGGTCGACGGTGACCTCCAGCGTCACCATGGTTCCCTGGGCGGCGTCGCGGATCTTCGGCCGGGCCCGGCGGTCGATGACCTGGCTCGGCAGATGCAGCAGCAGATCGACCAGCCGAGGCGTCTCGCTGCGGCTGAGCAAATATTGCAGCAGCTTGTCCTGCTTCGGACCGACGCCGGGCAGGCTGGTCACGGGAGCAAACAGCGGATTGAGCAGGCTCGGGCGCATGGGACGCGAATCTAGGATCGTTTCGACCCGTCATGCCCGGCTTTATGCCGGGCATCCACGGCTTTTTTCGTGTCCTGACGCGGGTGCCCGGCCATGCCAAATCGAGGGCTGACACAGGCAGTTCCAGTAGCTATATCACCCCGGCCCGGCACGTCCGGGCTTTCGGCGTTTGACTGGATCTGAGACATGACGGGAACGACACGATCGAGCAACGGGTTGGACGACCGCCGCAAGCGGCTGCTGTTCCGCTGCTGGCACCGCGGCACGCGCGAGATGGATTTGATCCTCGGCCGCTTCGCGGATGCCGAGATCGGCAATCTGTCCGAGCCTGAATTGACCGAGCTTGAGATCCTGCTCGAGGTCAACGATCCCGATCTCTATGCCGCCATTACCGGCGACAAAGTGCTGCCAGGTGATGTCACCGGCGCGCTGTTCGCCCGCATCAAGGCGTTCCCGATTACGGACGGCGATCTATGAAGCAGGGGATGAAGTCGCCGGCCGAGCTGCTCACGCCCGGCCGCGCGGTTACGCTTGCCAATGTGGCCGAGGGCGCCGAGGGCCTCGTCGTCTCCGATCTCGCCCGCGCGATCGCGGCACGGCCGAAGAAACCGGCCGTCAGCCTTGCCGTGGTCTGCCGCGACGGCGCCCGCATGCAGCAGCTCGAACGCGCGCTGCAATTCTTCGCGCCCGATCTGCCGGTGCTGACCTTCCCCGCCTGGGACTGCCAGCCCTATGACCGCGTCTCGCCGCATGGCGGCATTCTGGCCCAGCGATTGACCACGCTGGCACGGCTGGCCGCGCTGACCGGCAGCGACAAGCCGCTGATCGTGCTGACCACGGTGAACGCAGTGGTGCAGCGCGTGCCCGCGCGCGAGCTGGTCGCGGCGCAGGCGCTGTCGGTTGCCCCCGGCAATGTGGTGCCGATGGACACCATCGTCGCTTGGCTCGAGCACAACGGCTACAACCGCTCCTCGACCGTGCGCGAGCCCGGCGAATATGCCGTGCGCGGCGGCATCCTTGATCTGTTTCCCGCCGGTCTCGAGCAGCCCGTCCGTTTCGACTTCTTCGGCGACAGCCTGGAATCGATCCGCTCCTTCGATGCCGAGACCCAGCGCACGCTGCTCGACATGCGCGCGCTCAATCTCGTGCCGGTCTCGGAATTCCAGCTCGTCACCGACACGATCCGCCGTTTCCGCATGGGCTATGTCGCCGAGTTCGGCGCGCCCGAGCGTGACGATGCACTCTACGAGGCCGTCAGCGAAGGCCGCCGCCATCCCGGCATGGAGCACTGGCTGCCGCTGTTCCAGGACCGGATGGACACGCTGTTCGACTATCTGCAAGGCGCAACGGTTGCGATCGAGCCGCAGGCCGAGGACGCCGTGCGTGAACGCTTCAAGCAGATCCAGGACTATTACGAGGCGCGCCGCGATGCCCTGGAGCATCGGGCGGGTGGGGCGATCTACAAGCCGCTTCCGCCCGACCGGCTCTATTTGACCGAAGAGGAGTGGGGCAAGCGTCTCGGCGACATCCCGCTGGCGCGGTTGACGCAGTTCTCCGTGCCAGCCGATGGTACCAGTGTCGTCGATGCCGGTGCGCGCAAGGGCCGCGATTTCGCGCCGGAGCGCAACGACAGCAAGGTCAACGTGTTCGAGGCCGTCGTCGCCCATGTGCATGGGCTGCTGACAAGCCGCAAGAAGGTCGTGATCGCGCTGTGGACCGAAGGCTCGCGCGACCGCATGATTTCGATGCTGCGCGATCACAAACTCACCCCCGTGACCAGCGTCAACAGCTGGCGGACGGTGCAGGCGACGCCGCGCAACGAGACCATGCTCGCCGTGCTCGGTCTCGAAAGCGGTTTCGAGACTGACGAGATCGCTGTCATCAGCGAGCAGGACATCCTTGGCGACCGCCTGGTGCGGCCGCGCAAGGCGAGCCGCAAGCTCGACAATTTCATTTCGGAGGTGACGAGCCTCACCGCCGGCGACATCGTCGTCCACGTCGATCACGGCATCGGCCGCTTCATCGGCCTTCAGACGCTGGACGTTGCCGGCGCGCCGCACGACTGTCTCGAATTGCATTATGCAGCCGAAACAAAGCTGTTTCTGCCCGTCGAGAACATCGAGCTGCTGTCACGGTATGGCTCCGACCAGACCACGGTCGAGCTGGATCGTCTCGGCGGTTCCGGCTGGCAGACCCGCAAGGCGAAGCTGAAGAACCGCATCCGCGAGATCGCGGGCGAGTTGATCAAGATCGCCGCCGCGCGCCATCTGCACGAGGCGCCGAAGCTGCCGGTGCAGCCGGGCCTCTACGACGAGTTCTGTGCGCGCTTCCCCTATGACGAGACCGAGGACCAGTTGGGGGCGATCGAGTCGACCCTGAAGGATCTCGAGCTCGGCCGTCCGATGGACCGGCTGATCTGCGGTGACGTCGGCTTTGGCAAGACGGAAGTGGCGTTGCGCGCGGCCTTTGCCGTTGCGCTCGACGGCAAGCAGGTTGCGGTCGTGGTGCCGACCACGCTCTTGGCACGCCAGCACGCAAAGACCTTTACCGAGCGCTTCAAGGGTTTTCCGGTGAACGTGGCGCAGGCCTCGCGCCTGGTTGCGACCAAGGAGCTCAACCTGGTCAAAAAGGGCATCGCCGACGGCTCGGTCGACATCGTGGTCGGTACGCACGCGCTGCTCGGCAAGGCGATCAAGTTCCGCGATCTCGGCCTCGTCATCGTCGACGAAGAGCAGCATTTTGGCGTCACCCATAAGGAGCGGCTGAAGGCGCTCCGTGCCGAGGTGCACGTGCTGACGCTGTCGGCAACGCCGATCCCGCGCACGCTGCAACTGGCGCTGACGGGCGTGCGCGAGCTCTCGATCATTGCCTCACCGCCGGTCGATCGTCTCGCGGTCCGCACCTTCGTCGCTCCGCACGATCCCTTGATGATCCGTGAGGCGCTGCTGCGCGAGCGCTATCGTGGCGGCCAGGCGTTCTACGTGGTGCCGCGCATCGACGACCTCGCCGAGGTCAAGGATTTCCTCGACAAGAACGTGCCGGAGATGAAGGTCGCGGTCGCGCACGGGCAGATGCCGCCCGCCGTGATCGAGGACATCATGACCGCGTTCTACGACGGCAAGTTCGATATCCTGCTGTCGACCACGATCGTGGAATCCGGCCTCGACATTCCCAATGCCAACACGCTGATCGTGCACCGCGCCGACATGTTCGGCCTCGCGCAGCTCTACCAGCTGCGCGGCCGCGTCGGCCGCTCCAAGCTGCGCGCCTATGCGCTGTTCACGCTGCCGGCGCAGCAGAAGATCACCGCGCAGGCCGAGCGCCGGCTCACCGTGCTGCAATCGCTGGAGACGCTGGGCGCAGGCTTCCAGCTTGCCTCGCACGACCTCGACATCCGAGGCGCCGGCAATCTGCTCGGCGAGGAGCAGTCCGGCCACATCAAGGAGGTCGGCTTCGAACTCTATCAATCGATGCTGGAGGAGGCGATCGTCAATCTCAAGGCCGGCGTCTCCGAGCCCGCGGCCGACCGCTGGTCGCCGTCGATCACCATCGGTATGCCCGTGCTCATCCCAGAAGATTATGTCGGCGATCTTTCGGTGCGGCTGTCGCTGTACCGGCGCCTCGCCGATCTCGACACCGAGGAGGAGATCGAGAATTTTGGTGCGGAGATGCGCGACCGCTTCGGTGTGCTGCCGGACGAGGTGCGCTACCTCTTCAAGGTCGCCGCGATCAAGGCGTTCTGCCGCCGCGCCAACGTCGGCAAGATCGACGCCGGCCCGAAGGGCGCCGTCATCGCCTTCCGCGACAATTCGTTCGCTCATCCCGAGCGGCTGGTCTCGTTCATCAAGAGCCATGGCCAGGCCGCAAAAGTACGGCCCGACATGAAGGTCGTATTTTTACAGGACTGGGAAACGCCGGAAGAGCGGCTCGCTGGAACCACCGAGATCATGCGGCAACTGGCGCAGCTCGCCGAGAGCAAAAAGGCGGCGTAAGGGCTTCGGAAAGGAAAACAGCGGCATATGGCCGCTTGCGGATTGATCGAACAACAGCCATGTTCGATTCGTCGGGTTTGGCTGAACGAGCCTCGGTCCCGATGTGCAAACCGCGACTGGTTTACCGGCCGCGGTTTTTTCATACCGCGAGCGGGGTGGTCCGCCGAATCAACAATTGAGGTCGCGAGCGTGTCTATCAATATCGGTACCGGGCCGGACAATGACGACGAACACGACGACGTCATGTATCCGCAGGTCCTGCCGTTCGTATTGGTCCACGCCGGGTGCGTTGCGGCGATCTGGTCGGGCATCTCGTGGCAAGCCGTGACTATCTGCGTGGTTCTGTATTGGTTGCGCATGTTCGGGATCACCGCCGGCTATCATCGCTACTTCTCGCATCGCTCCTATGCGACCAGCCGGGTGTTTCAGTTCATCCTGGCCTTCCTGGCCCAGACCAGCGCGCAGAAGAGCGTGCTGTGGTGGGCCGCCAAGCATCGCCATCATCATCTTCATTCCGATACCGTGCATGACGTGCATTCGCCCCGGCACAAAGGCTTCGTCTATAGCCATCTCGGCTGGATCTTCTACCGGCAGCACGATGCGACCGACCTCGTGAAAGTGTCGGATCTGGCGGCCTATCCCGAATTGATGTGGCTGCACAGGTTGGAGTTGCTGCCTGCCTTCGTGCTCGCGGGCCTCTGCTTCCTCATCGCGGGCTGGTCGGGACTCGTGGTCGGCTTCCTCTGGAGCACCGTGCTGGTCTATCACGCCACGTTCTGCATCAACTCGCTCGCGCATGTGCATGGACGCAGGCGCTATGTGACCGGCGACGACTCCCGCAACAACTGGCTGCTCGCCTTCTTCACCATGGGCGAGGGCTGGCACAACAATCACCACGCCTATCAGGCCAGCGCCCGGCAGGGCTTCTACTGGTACGAGATCGACTTCACCTATTACATCCTGGTGGTCCTGTCCTGGTTCGGTATCGTCCGGGACCTGAAGACGCCGCCGCGGCTGGTCCTGCGCAACGAGCACCGCTTGGGATCGCGCGTGGTCAAGCAGGCGGCCGAGCAGCTCGCGGCCCGCTTCAATCCCGAGCACATCGCGCAGGCGGTCAGGACATCGATCCACGAGACCGAGCTGTCGGTGCGGGATAGGCTTGTTCAGTTGCACCACCAGGCTGATCTGCGTCTGGCCAGCATGCCGACGCGCGAGCAGCTGCTGGCTGAAGCGCAGCGCATGTTCGCGAAGACGATGTCGCTCGACGACATCGTCGATCGTGCCCACGAGCTCCTGAACGAGGCCGTCGGCTTTCTCCTCGCCACGCCTGCGCCGGTTCTGGCGACCAACGCGCAACCGCGGGCGAACGGTGGCGGTTAGGGCCAGCTGCGTAGGGTGGGCAAAGCGGAAGCGTGCCCACGCGTTTCGTCGTTGTTGAAAGATGGTGGGCACGGCGCTACGCGCTTTGCCCACCCTACGGCAGCGCGGTCGTGACTACGACGCCGCCCTTGAAGCGTCGGCCGACAGCCGGGCCAGCAGCGACCGCGCCGTGTCTGACGGCGACAGCGAATCCACACTGACCACG
>Ga0209233_1001021_pt1 | contig 11916 bp, 11 predicted proteins | sample AraplaCL_Cvi_mCL_FD_184269 | JGI IMG/M metagenome (GOLD analysis project Ga0209233, IMG submission 184269) | Arabidopsis root microbial communities from the University of North Carolina, USA - plate scrape CL_Cvi_mCL (SPAdes) (version 2) | ecosystem: Host-associated > Plants > Roots > Endosphere... | reverse complement strand
TGCACAAAACCAGCTGTTAACTGAAGCCCGTGAAGCCCTGGAAACTGCCAATGAGCGCCTGAGAAAAACCAATGAACAGGTGCGCAACGAAATTAAATCAACCTTTACTCCTGAAGGTTCAAAACGTAGCAATAAAGCCAAAGTTGAGTCTCCCCCTTTCTTCGCTCCGCAAACTACGCTGGCTCAAAATGCAGTTAAACGCGCAGTAGCTCGCTAACCTCCTAAAGGGAGATGATTATCCCTTATTACAAATATCACTTATAACTCATCCCTATAAAGTAAACCTATTAATCAAAAGCTCCCCCTTTAGGGGGTTGGGGGGCATAATTATATGGCTCAATTTACATTCACAAACAACACTTATGCCGGCGAAGCGCTGGCAGGATTTATGGCCAGCACGCTGCTTGAGGCTGATTCAGTAAAGCGTGGCTTATTGACGGTTATAAATGACGTAAAATCGCGCAAGGTAATTCTTGATGTCGATGACGATGTGGTTCTGCAAGATCCATCAGGCTTATTCAACGATCAGGGCACCACTGCGCAACAAACCGAAAGCTACCTTGATCCGGTAGTTTACGAGTTCATGAAACAAGAACAATGGGATAAACTGGCCCAAGCCTGGGAGGCCCAAAGCCTGAAACCCGGCGCCTTTATGGATTATGAAGGCGTGGTTGACCTTTCTGATTTCATGGTACAGCGTTATTTAACTAAAATCCAGATAGCAAACGAGCGTCTGTACTGGTTAGGTAAATCGGCAACCAAAGAGGCGTCATTCACAGCAGCGTTTGACGGTTTATTACCGACGATATCGGCAGCGAGTGGCGTTTACAAAGTAGGCCTGGGTAAACCGTCCACCTCAATGTCGGCATCAGCTATCAGTGCAAGCGGCATAGTTACCGTTACCAGCACCTCTACCCTATCAGATGGCGACGTAGTAACCATCACCGGCGTAACCGGTACTATCAAGGACACCACCAATGGTGGCAGCGGTATTGATGTACAGGGCCAGTCGTATTTTATCCAAGTGGCCAGCGCTACTACCTTTAAACTGGTACGTAATTACAACGAAATCAATACCCGTAAACCGGCAACCTTTACAGGCTCGGCATCGGCAGCAACAGTAAGCTACATCAATGCCACTAACGTATTGGACGTACTGACCGGCGTTTATGCCCAGCTTGACCCGGCCGACAGAAGTCAGGATGACTTTAATCTGCAGATACCTTTACACGTTGGCTATGCGTACGCTCAGGCGCAGGCCAACAAAGCAGTAAATGTACTTAACGCCTTTAGCGATAGCAAGAAGATGGACTATCTGGGTGTTCCGCTGCAACTGATGAACCACTGGCAGGCCAATACAATTTTAGGTGCCCGCGCATCAAACCTGTTCCTGGGTGTCGATCTGTTAGGCGATGCTTCTGAACTGTCAACCGTATACATGAAACCATACACCAACGACGATGTGGTACGCATGAAAGCACGTATGAAAGCGGCAGTAAACTTTAAATTCGCTAACGAGCTGTTTTACTTGTCAGCTTAAGTTTTAATGAGTGAATGAGTGGTTGAGCAAATGAGTGAATTTAACTCATAGATCGACCACAAAATAAAAACATTCACTCAATCACTAATTCACTCAATCACTCATTTAATTATTACACATGCCAATTTATAATAAAATAAACGCCGGCTTTAGCCTGAGCGCCGGTCAGCCGGTTACTTCGGGTATCGAAGATGTGATTTACATTTTCAACGAAGACGATATCACCTTAACTTACGATATCACCAATCCTTTAATTATTACCGGCCTTACAGCCGTTAACACCGCCAAGGTTTACAAATTTGAAGGCACCAACAACAGCTTCAACGCTACCTCAAAACTGGCAAAAACCCAGGTTGGACCACGTTATACAGAAGAAATTGACTTTAACATCGCCGGTTTATCTGTCGACGTTAAAACCCAACTGATGGCTATGGGCTATGGCCGTGTTCGCGCCATTGTGATCAACAACTATAAATCAAGCGACTCGGCTATCGAGCTATTTGGTGCCGCCAACGGTTTGATTCTGACTGATGCTGAACGTAATGCTGCCGACGAAACTGTAGAGGGCGGTTACAAATTAAAACTAACCAACCCAGACAAGTTGAAAGAACCTTATCCCCCGAGAGCGGTGTCTATTGCGCCCACAAGCGGCTCGGCTACTTATGCAAGCACGCTTGCTGCAATTGAGGCTTTGGTTGCCTAACAAACCCTTCATGGTTGATGGTTCATTGATTTAATGGCTAATTGACCAATGGCCACAACCATGATCCATCCATGAACCGTTAACCATGATTTATGAATAAAAAGAAATATATACTTAAACCAGGCAAACACCAGTTTGCGCCGGGATCAGCCGCAGTGCATGATAATGATACACTGACAGATAAAGAAGCCTTGTGGTACCTGAAAAGATATCCGCATATCAAAACCTTATTTGAGCTATTGCCGGATCGCCAATCGTCCCCAATAAATCAAAACCAAAGCGAGGAGGGCAAATGAAAACCTATTTACCACAAATAGAACGCAGAATATTAGTTCGTCCGAATCAAACTTTTGGCATCCTTAACTATGATCTGGATAACGCCTATCCGCAACGTATGCTGGAGCTGGTAGCCGGGTCGCCAACGGCAAAAGATTGCTGGAACAAACGCGCCAAATTTATTGCGGGTAACGGGTTTGAAGACAAAGACCTGGGTAGGCAAGTGATCAATCCTAAAGGACTGACCATTGCCAAGCTATTAAAAGCTATTGCTACTGACAAGGCCTTATTTACCGGCTTTGGTATCCATGTAAATTATAATGCCAACTACCAGATATCGTCGGTAAACTATGTAAAGTTTGAAGACATACGCATGGGTGACACAGACAGCCCGGATACCGCCGACAAATTTGCTTTATATAACGATTGGGGGCGTAAAACCTGGAAGAACATCATGCGCAACAAGATTATCTTCCTGGACAAATATAATCCCGATCCGAAGGCCATTCAACGGCAGGTAGATACAGCGGGCGGATGGGAAAAATACAAGGGGCAGCTCTATTATTTCAACCCTGAAATTGATGATTATCCGCTAATAGAAGCCGATAGTGTATGGGAAGATTTTGAAACCGAAGCCGGCATTAAGATCTTCAATAATCGGGAGGTAACCACGGGCTTCCTACCGTCCACAATGCTGTTCATGCAATCGCGTCGCGAGGAAGCAGATAACAGTCGACCGGATGAGGGTGAGCAAACCTTTATCAATCAGCCGTCGCAACTGGAAAAAGACCTGGGCGAATTTCAGGGAACCAAAAGCGCGCAAAAGATCATTGTGATCGAGTATGAGGACGAAAGTCAGAAACCTGAATTTAAGCCTTATACCATTCAAAATAACGATAAACTTTTTGAGACAACCGAGCGATCTGTCGAAGCCCGTATTATTAAAGGCTTTTCGGTTCCAAAGGAATTGATCAATGCTGAAAAGTCATCAGGCTTAAGTAACGGCAGCGAGAAAAAGGAAGCTATCCGCGAGTTTAATGATAACACTGCAGCAGATCGCTCGGAGATAGCCGATGTGTTTGCAGAAATCTTTGACAAGTTTTATGTCGATGTCAACCCTTCCGGGAACTGGAACATTATCCCTATTCCTGCTACAGTAGCAGACGATACTGCTGGCATGCTGGCTGGACGAAGCATTAATCAACTGTTACTGTCCGACCTGTCGTCAGCAAATAAGATAGCTATTCTAGTTTACGCTTACGGCTTCAAGCGACAAGAAGCAGAAGAAATGGTATCGGCTGAAACTTTAAACTAAACATTATGAATCCAATTTTAATTGATCAAACTACCTTTCAGCGATACGAAGACATTTCTTTAAACATCAAGCCCGAGCGCCTTAAAGTGTTCGTCAACAAAGCGCAGGACCTTGATTTAAAACCCTTTCTAGGATATGCCTTGTATTACGATTTTATCAAACATTTTAATGATGATGGAACCATTAAGGACGACGCTCCACAATCCTACAAAGATCTGTTGAATGGCAGCGAATACCTGGATCAGCACGGTTATATAGTGCTTTACGAAGGTTTACTTCCGACTCTGCTTTATTTCGCTTTCGCGCGGTTTATAGAAGCGGATGCGATACGTTATACATCAAGCGGACCGGTCATCAAATCACTCGATAGTAGCATACCCGCGGCACCACAATATATTACAAAACTGGTACAACAGCAGCGTAGCGTAGCCAATGCACACGCTAATGAAGTCGAAAAGTTTCTGTGGGATCATCAGACAGATTTTCCGCTATGGCGATTTAGCATTAAGAATAAAAATGCCCGGCAGCCAGGTCCGCGTATTCGCGGCGTTGACAAAACCAACTTTAACTACCCCGGCGGCAGTTATAATCAAACCAATTATTTACCGCTAATAGAAATATAATGTCAGACAAAAAAATAAGCGAATTAACCGAAACAACAGTCATCAATCAGACTGATGTTTCGGTACTAGTAAGCGGCGATACGGATTATAGATTCGCATTTTCGACGCTATTACAGTTTTTAGGGAGTAACCTGAACGTTGGGGCAAATATTTCATTCGGTACCGTACTGCCTCAAAATACGTCAGGTAAAAACGGCGATCTGTTTATCAATACAACCACCGGCTCATTTGCTCAAAAAATATCTGGCACATGGTCGGTGGTTTATAGTCTGCCTTCAAACAACACCCAAACGGATACTACAGTGCTATATGGTTTGGGAGTACCGGGGGCATCGACAGGCAACAATGGCGATACTTATATCAATACCGGGACCGGCGTTTTTTATAAGAAATCGGCGGGTAGCTGGAGCCAGGCATTCTCTATGCAAACCGGGCCTCAGGGGCCGCAAGGGCCTGCCGGCACAAATGGCACCAACGGAACAAATGGTTTTAGTGTTTTAAATGGCGTCGGTAATCCATCAAATTTAACAACTGGTGTTAATGGCGATTTTTATATTAACACGAGCAATTACAATTTTTTCGGCCCAAAAAATAACGGCGACTGGGGTGACGGTGTTTCATTAATACCACCAGGCGTTTCACCTGGCGGCACCGTCGGGCAAGCTTTGATTAAAAACAGTGACACTGATTACGATATAGAATGGTTCGATTTCGACACGCTATATGTAAAACTTGGAGGAAGTTACAGTAATCCATCGTGGATAAACTCATTAACTTGGAATAAAATAACCGGCGCGCCTACTACTATCAGCGGATACGGCATTACGGATTACAATAGCCTAGGTGACGCCCGCTGGCTGCAGCAATCAGGCGGTACGGTAACCGGCGATATCCAATCTACCTTTTCAGCATTTAGCTCAACATCCTTTATAACCAAAAATTACGTCGACAATATTATTACCGGTGTTATTTGGGTGGGCGCGGATGCTGCGACAACTACAAACATACCGCTGTCGGGCGAACAAACCGTAGACGGTGTGACCACCTCGTCATCACGCGTCTTTGTTAAAAATCAAACCGACCAAACGCAAAACGGCATTTATATTACAAGTACCGGTACGTGGATACGAGCTACCGATGCCGACACAGGTACTAAGATAACGCGACTGGCTATAATTATCGAGGGTGGTAGTCAAAAGGGCAATCAATGGGTGAATACCAATAGCTCGATTACTGTAGGTATAACCAATATAACGTTTGCTCAAAGCTCCGGGTTAGGTACTTATACTAATGGTTTGGGTATTGCGTTAGCGGCAAATGTGTTTAGTTTGGATTTGGCTTATGTTGATGCGAGGTACCAGCCCCTGGAAAATCAAAGGTTGAGTACTACCAATAGTCCGACTTTTGCCAAAGTCATTGCAGACACCCGAGGCGTTGGTGCAGGTTATAATTCAACCGCAAACCATGTCTTAATTGCTAATAGTACCGATAATACATCGACTAACGTTTATCCGGTGCTGGTGAACAGATCGCAAACCACTTTGACTACAGGCTACGGTACAGGCATTCTTTTCGCAGATCAAACAGTAGCTTTGGGTAAGATTTTATTGGTGAGGCATAATTCAGCTGACAATTGGGATTCAGAGATGCGATTTTATGTAAGGATGCGTAACGGTGGCTATACAACCGATCCGGAAGTTAACCAAGTATTAGCGCTAACATTGAATAATGATGCTTCGGCAACTTTTGGCGGCGCTATAGTCGGCGCGGGTAAAATATCAACGACTTTAACCACCGAGCAGTTTAGATTGAACTACGATGCCACGCATTATGTTTCGCATACTGTTGACGCAATAGGTAACTATACGATTGCAAATAGCCCGGCGGGGAATATAATAATAAATGCTCCCAATAGTGCATATGGACTTACTATTCAATCTACTGCATCAAACACTAATGTTTATCAACTTTTACCAAGCATCCCTGGCAGAGGGGCCGGCTTTGCTTTAAGAGATAATACTATAGGCGCTAACTTGTTTTATGTTGATAAGGGTGGTACTACATTTAGTATTCCCGGAGCAATGGGTGCAGGAGGTAGTATAGAAGCATCCAGTTATATAGCAAGTTATAGCTCCTTTACGATGCCATCGGGAGCTTATTTAGATTTCGACAAGGGTGTTTCAAGTAATTATAGGATATGGAAATCAGGTACTAACTTACAATTCGCAAGCGGCGGCGATTTTGCATTTAACGGTAATATTTTCGCACTCAATTTTGTAGCCAGTTATGCTAATAGCGTAGGTAACAGCAATACCTATACTTTAACAAGGGTAAGCGCATTTAGGCAAAATATTAATGGTGCAAGCTGTACTGTAATACTGCCCGTGGTAAGCACACTATCTGTTGGATTTCAGCTTGAAATTACAGCAGCAAACTATGTTATGCCCGTAAATTCATCGGGGGGCAACTTGGTGTATCTATTGGCCGCTGGACAAACTATAGTGTTTACCTGTATATCAACGTCGGGCACGACTGCAGCATCCTGGAGTGTCAGTTCGCGTACTTTTGCGGACTTGACAGTAAGGGCTAATGTTGTTACTGACGGATGGGGATTTCAAGCTAATGGTTCGGGCACAAGAATTTGGCAAACCGGAACAGGCGGTACAATTATAACCAATAAATCTGTTTTATCGGTTGCCAATTGGACAGCTACAGAACCAACATTTAATAATGGCACAACAAGCTATCTTAATTTCGACAGTTATGCCAAGATGATGCAAGGTAATAATTATGTATTTAGTCCGGGGCTTGGCGTTTCAATCATGGGCGGGGGCTTTGTTGCAAAAGTAGGCCAGTCTACTTCGACTAATACATCCAATGCCGTGGGCGTATACGGTGGAGCTGTTAATCAGGAGAGTACTCCGGCCATTAATCAAAATGGCACAAATGTTACAGGCGGCCTGTTTTATGCTGAAAATAATAACCTATTAACAGCCGGCACAGCTATAACAAGAGCTATTTATGCAAAAGCTGTAAGTACTGGTACTTCAATACCGTATGCCATTTATTCGGATGGTGGGTTAAATTATTTTTCAGGTAGAACGCTGCTTAATACTCTAACAGATGACGGAGTAAACGCCCTACAGGTCAATGGTAACGGAGCTTTTACCGGCTTAATATACTCTACATCCGCAACGCCAACTATTTCAGTTACCGGCGCGGGTACAGGTGCTACCATAAATATTAGTGGCAGCAATCAAAAGCAAATCATACAAATAACGACGGGAACGTCTCCAAGCAATATGGCAATAACCGTGACAATGTCCGGAGGTTTTGCTTATCCACATAGTTGTGTACCTGTTGTCAGTGCTCTTTCATCTTCGGCGCAAACATTGGGCTGGTATGTTTCTTCTTTGGGCGCCAATACTTATAGTATGTATACTGGAGCAACAACCGCATCAACCGTTTATTATTATACAGTAGATAACGGAGGATATTAATTAAAATACCATAAATAAAACAAATGAAAACAACTATTAAAAGTATCGATCAATTCAACCAATTAGCTACTTATTATTTGCAAAAAAACACAGCCGACACTAAGTTGAATTACGCACTTAAAAAAGTGCAAAAACAGTGTGAGCCCGTACTGGAGGCTTATAACAGCACCTTACAGGACATTGCCATCAACAATGCGTCTGTAGATGAAAAAGGCAATTTGGTGCACGTTAAAAACGAGGTCAGCGGTGCGATCATTGATTATAAATATACCAAGGAAGCCGCAATTAAGCGTAAAAACGAATCTAAGGACTTGTACAATGTGGAGAAAGACTATCCTATCACACCTCATATACTCCGAGATCTGCCTGCTGACTTGGCTGAAGAGCAAATCGAAATATTCGCCGGATTTGTGATGGAACCAATCATTGATATTGAGCCGGTATAATAAAACAATCCGATGCTCATGACTATAGGATCTTCTAACCTTATGATAATCATATCAATCCTTACTTCGGTAGGGTTTGGTATGACTATTACTGTAATTGCAACCCGGCGGAAAATCAAAGCAGAAACTTTACTTGCTGAAACTCAGGCAAAATTTACTGAGATTGAGATGTATAGCAAAATACTTAACGACCTAAAAATGCAATCAGAGATACAAGCACAACAAATATTAACGCTGCAACAAAAGGAAGCCGAGTATCTAAAAATCATCCGCGCGCAAAATTCGCGCGAACGTGAATTGAACAAGAAAATTAATCATATGGGTATTGAAATCACCTTATTAAAAAACAAATTGACAATTTATGAACAAGCTGAAAAACTGGCTGATAAATAGCTGGAACCTTCTAACTGAAATATCATTGCATCATGGCGAATACATTTTATTGACAGCCGCCATTCTTCTTTTCCTTGTGTCTCCTTTTCTTTTAAGGTGTTACGATCCAACTGCCGGAACTTTCGATGTCGGCGTTTTGCAAGTAAATATTACCTCTATAATTAGTCTGTCTATTTTTTGCTCAGTGTCCTGGTTAATGCTTAAGGTGATATGGCCTGATCTACGCTATTTCTTTGAAACCGAATTTGGCACAGCTTTTAAATCCCTAACATCATGGCAAAAAGTAACTACGTCTTTATTCATCTACTGCTTTATTGTGTTGGTGTTAGTTATGCTCAATCAAGCTATACCAGCAATACAATTATCCGCAATAAAGTAGCATTAACTTATACTTCGAAAATTGGTGTTCGAGAATTAACGGGCAACAATGATGGCAAAGCCGTTGAAACTTACCTTCGCTACTGCGGTTTGCCTAAAGGAGAACCCTGGTGCGCTTCATTTGTCTGTTGGGTTTACGGGAAAAATAATGTTACAAATCCCAGAAGTGGCTTTTGTCCCGATCTATTTCAACAAAAAAACACTGTCTGGACACGAAATTCAAATCACAATATCACCCCTACCCGAGCCGACATCTTCGGAATTTATTTCCCCAACAAAAAAAGAATTGCTCACACCGGTTTTATAGATAAGTGGACCTCAACACAGGTACACACCGTCGAAGGTAACACTAACCAAGCCGGTAGCCGGGAAGGTGATGGTGTGTATCGCAAAATACGATTAACCAGGCAGATCTATGCCGTAGCAAGATTTATCAAATGAAATTTTATTTAATTACAATACTTTGTATTATCCTCACTTCATGCTCAAAAAAAACACATATTTCAGATGCCATCCAAACATCAACTAAGTTGCAGGAAGATAATGATAGTATCGGGATGAGGGATTTATTAAGCATTGACAAATCGGTCACCACAACTAATATTGATCTAGATACTACCATTTCAATAACCGGTAAACCGTTATTTGGTACCTTTAATCTTAAAGATTCTATCGGAAGCTTTGAGAACGATGATTTAATAATTGGCTTTACGAAAGATAAAGCCGGTCTAAGCGTCGGCTTTAAGGCATCGCCTAAAGTAAAAACCGTCAAGGCGCATTATCATCAAAAAAGCCTAACACAAAACAACATTTTCAAAACTGATAACTCTCAATTAAATACACTCAAGAAAATAACTATTCAACATGATTCAGCCAGTAATCATGTAGCGGACGATCGTGGCTCAACGAATATTATGGGGAATCTAAAAGCTACTATTGTCTGGGTTATTATCTTACTTATCGCCGTAGTGGTCGGATTTTTTATCCTGAAGAGAAAATTATTACGGTTTTAAGCAGTGTGCCCGGAACGAGATTCGAACTCGTACATCCTTACGAATGCCACCCCCTCAAGATGGTGCGTCTACCAATTTCGCCACCCGGGCCTTAAATGAATATGAAATATCAAGTAACTTGATATTTCATATTTGCAATTGGGAGGCTAAGCTACTTTTTTTTCTGCTATTACGCTCCTTCCTATTGAACTTTTCTTACGCCTTTTACAATATCCAGAATTGTCTCAGTGTTTATCGCATTTACTTTTGAAGTAGAATATGGAATATATATAGCAACAAAGCCTAATATAGGATCTACCGTTACTCCGATTATCACGTTTTTATTATCGCTATAAAAATAAATGTTACTATCTAAACCACTATAAGCATATCGCTCCTTAAAAAAACTCGCACTTTCGTGATAACCGCTGTTGTATTAGCAAGTAATATTGCGGCACTGCTCATTTTACTGTTAGCGTCATATATATACATGACATTTCTTACCTTTTCATTTTCGCCGGAATAAGTAAGAATAGTAGACGTCTGACCGACCAAGGCTCTGGATTCTTTTGACTTGGTTGCCGGCATATTGTCGCTGAAGTTCCAATAAGGCTCCTTGCAGATATTGCTATAAGGCAGAACAGTCACCTGGGATTCAATTACATCATTACCTTTAACAGCTTTAATAGTTGTTGTTCCGATTTTTTGCGCGGCAAACTTTCCGGTTTGATCTACTATACCGACGGTAACATCAGTTGATACCCAATTATAAGATGATATAACGGTATTTCCATTTCCGATTAAAGAAAACTGATGACTCTCGTCATAATGCAATGAAATTGATTTTGAATCGAGCGTTACAACATTTTGTGGCGATGAATTCTTGTCGTCCTTTTTGCTGCAAGAAGTAATTAAGGCAAACGAAACAAGCACAAGAATAACTTTCAGAAAAGTTTTTTTCATGAATGGTTTAGATCAACAATAGGTTAAATTTATTAAGTGCCGCAAGATACTACAATTGGCTACGCTGAAAAAATATTAAAAGTGACTTCTTTATTTCTCCGTCCCCAAAACGACAAATACATACATAAGTATCTAAAAATGTGATTATTGCTTCGAACAAATTAAGCATAACATTTTTGTACCAAAATAGAAAAAGCCTCTAAAAGAGGCTTTTTCTATTTTGCTTTGGCGTGCCCGAGGAGAGACTCGAACTCTCAAGAGACAATTCTCAACGGCTTCTGAGACCGCAACGTTTACCAATTTCGCCACCCGGGCTTGTAAGCAGGGTGCAAATATAGTTTTTCTGTATATAAAATAAACATTAAAGTGTAAGTCTATTGCAAAAAAATCATCATAAAGGATACCTTAGCATGATTAACATTGTCGGTTAGGCGCCTTATGATCAAAAACAAATTATTGCATTTTATCAAAACTATTCTGCTATTACTCCCTATTGTTTCTATGGCACAGCATATAGAATTAATTGAACAAAATAAACCGGTTAGTATTCGAGGCCTATCTGTTGTTGACGATAACGTTGCCTGGATCAGCAGCAGCAAAGGCTATATCGCGATAACTATTGATGGCGGCAAGGCGTGGAATTGGCAGCAGGTGAAAGGATATGAAAAATCTGATTTTAGAGATATTGAAGCTTTTTCGGCAAAAGAAGCTGCTATCATGAGCTCAGGCACTCCTGCAATGATTTTAAAGACTACAGATGGCGGCAATACCTGGAAAGTAAATTACC
>Ga0209233_1001020_pt1 | contig 11938 bp, 13 predicted proteins | sample AraplaCL_Cvi_mCL_FD_184269 | JGI IMG/M metagenome (GOLD analysis project Ga0209233, IMG submission 184269) | Arabidopsis root microbial communities from the University of North Carolina, USA - plate scrape CL_Cvi_mCL (SPAdes) (version 2) | ecosystem: Host-associated > Plants > Roots > Endosphere... | reverse complement strand
AGCGGCTTCCGGCGCGGCGGCCTCGGCGAGCAGCGCCTGGCCGGCCCGGGTGAAGTGACGCTGATGGATGGTCGCATGCTGGGCGGCAGCATGGAGGTCGCGCATCCGTCGCTGCAGAGGCGAGCTATCATATACCGCGCTGCCGCCACCGAGTGTGAAGCAGATGTCGGCCGCACGGGAGCAGGAGCCAGCCAGCCAGCCGCCGAGCGCGGTGGATTCGGCCAGCAGCACATCGGTACGCAACGTGCCTGCGACCGCATGGGCCCATAGTTTTGCCGCTCCGCCCTGCAGCGCGAACTCCGAGGCCGCGATATCGGTGGCGACGCGTCCGAGCTCGTATTGGAACGTCTCAGAGTCGCGCATCGATGTCATCGCCCGCTGCTGCTGCCGGCCGCTTGCGGCCATGGCCAGGAGATCATCGAGCGCGCCACGCGCGACGCCGACCGAAAAGGCGCAATGGAACAGCGGAAGCATCTGCAGGATCGACTGATACAGCGGCCCGTCCAGACAGGCGATGCTGTCGGGGAAATCGCAGAAATGGTCCGCCGCTACCTGCTTGTCCTTGAGCACGATGTGGTGGCTGCCGGTGCCCTTCAGTCCTGCCGCGAACCAGGTGTCCTCGATGATGAACTCGCTCGCGGGCAGCGCGACGGCGCGGACCAGCGGCGGTCCACCGGCGCCTAGCAGTCCCGGCAGCGGCTTGCCATCCCGTGTCATCACGCAGAGCGCGAACAGCCAATCGGCATGCTGACAGCCACTGGCGAACGGCCAGCGCCCGTTCACGCGGAAGCCGCCGGACACGGCCTCGGCGGTGCCGGCCGGCTGTGCCGAGCCGCCGCAGATGATGTCGGGACTCGACGCATAGACGCGCTCCAGCGTCTGCCGCGGCAGAGACGGCAGCACGATCGCCGAGCCACCGCCGATCATCGCGGTCCAGCCCAGCGATCCATCGATCCGGCTCAGGATCGACAGGATGTCCAGTCCGAGCGGCAGGTCGAGCTCGAGGCCGCCGAACTTCCGCGGCGCGTACATGCGAAACACGCCGATCGATCGTAGTGTCTCGATCACATCCACGGGAATGCGGCGGAGCGCTTCGTACTCCGCGCTGCGCGCGCGGAGCTCGGGGGCGACATCATGGATGCGCGCGGCGATCTCTGCGGTCGCCAATGCAGAACGATCAGAGCGAGGCCGCGTTATCGCACCCGCGCGAGACTGCATGTCGTCTATCGAGTCTTGCTTCATATGCGTGATCTCCGTTGACGAAGCGACCACGCTGAGCTGCGCATATTGCCGCACCACTTCCGAACGGACGGATTCGGTTACGCCAGTAATCACCTCCCGTGTCCGCGCTCATGTGAACTGCACCTCGCCGCAACTCGTTGGCCTCGCTCGACGGGACAGCAGCGATTCGCTCGAAGATGTTGCGCATCAGGCCGATGGGGGTGAGATTATGCCCCTCCAGCACCGCTGCAACTCACGCAGGCGATCAAAACAAATCGCCAAGGTCATCGTCCTCCTTGGACAGATACTCGACCGCCCGCTCGGAGCGCGTTTGCCACGTTTTCGGGATCGAGCAGATCTTCCGGCAGGTCCGCAATGAGCTCGCCAAGAGCTGCATGGAAATTGACCTTGGCCGGCTGCCAGTCCGCGCCGCCGATCGTCTCGGCGACCTGCAGCAGCCCGGCCGGAGCTACCTCACCGCGCCCGATCGTGAGCGCCAGATGGTGCCCCAGCATGCGATCGCGAAACCGCGGCTGACGGCCAACAACGGTGCTTCCGCTGCCGCTTCGATGATATTCCCGAGCTGCCGCCGAGGTTGCGGGTCGGAGGTTGCTGCGTCGCTGATCCCATTCTTGGTGAAGATCGTCGACAGCCGCTTAGCCTTGCGACCAGCCGGGGACATCGCCAAAAAGAGCTGTGAACCGGAACCGTCAACTGGGGTCGCCTCCAGCGTCTCGATGGTGCCATCCGACCAGCGCGCGCAGGCGACGTCAGCCCCACGCACCTTCCTGATGAGAGCGTCGAGGTCGCCACGTTCGGCCTCGGATCGCCAGTTGCGCATCGCGATCAGCCGCCGGAGATCCGACGGTGAAAAGGTCGACGCCACTTCGGTCAGCGCGGTGGCAGATGACGGCAGACACCTTCGGCGGCTGCAAAGATTTCACTTGGGTTCTGGATCAGGAAGCGCTGCAGATCCGGCGAGGGTTCAGGCAGTCGACCCTTGGCAATCCGCGCCGCCATCATCTTGGCCTGATCATGCAGGTCGTTCTGCGTCGCGCGTGCTTTGACCATGAAAGGAACTCCTCGCCGAAAGATTAACGCGAATGCCTACCGACTTGAAGACAATCCGATCTTGTCCACGGGAACATGCCGGCGACGCGCCTCGTATTGCGCACCGATGGGCGCTTCCCGCAGACATGGTGAACGAAACCTCGCCGCATTGGTGCTGATTTCCGGGCCTCGCTTGACGCTTGCTTATGGCGCGCGGGTTTAGCTGGGCGCTGAGTTCTCGCCAACGAGCCCCTGATGAGCAACATCTCGACCATCGCATTGTCCGGCATGAATGCGGCAGCCCGCCGCCTCGATGTGTCCGCGAGCAATATCGCGAACATCAGCAGCGATGGCGCGCTGCCGGTCGACGGCACCGTGGCATCAGGCGCGCCGCAGGCCTATGCGCCGCTGCAGGTCGTGCAGACCGAAAGCGCCACGGGCGGCACGCAGACGTCGGTGACATCGGTGACACCCTCCACTGTCGCGATATCAGATCCATCCGCGCCCTTCGCCAACCTGGACGGGCTCGTTGCCGCACCTAACGCCGATCTCGGCCAGGAGATGATCAGCCAGCTCGTCGCCAAATACAGCTATGCCGCCAACGCCAGGGTCATGGCCGCCGACGATCGGATGACCAAGACATTGATCGACACCTTGGCGTGACCTCGGCACGCGCCGCGGCACCTTCCGCCCAATGCCCGGACATGATAGCGCGGTGACCGTGCATCGGCCGTGACGGCCTGCGCACAAGCTTGGCTTGTATCGAAGTGCATATGACGTCGTGACGATTGTGGAGGCAAGGCCGCGATCCGACACACGCGCGCCATATGCCGGCGCTACGAATCAGGCCGGAATGCCTTACGGGGGACCATATGGCCGACAACGAACTTGAAATCCTAACGAACGCGCGCGCGGTGCTGCTGGAGCTTCGCCGAAATCTGGCTAAGACCATCGCGGCTGGCTACAAGAGCGGCGAGACCGAAACCGCGATCAAGAGCCTCATCGAAACCCAGCATGCCATCGACGTGATCGACCATGCGGGCGATGAGCTCGAAGACGCCGAGGAAGAAGAGGACGACGACGAGGACTGACATCGCAAGTCGATCGCCGGTCGCCGGCGGAGTCGCGCCCAGTCGGGCGCGACTCGCCGAACAACGGGCGGCTCCGCCGCCGCGACAGAGTGCCGCAGTTATGAGCCTGTCGCCGAACTGGCACGAGCTCCATTGACCAGAAGCTTCTGAGCAGCAGCCATCTCGGCCGCCAGCAGCAGCGCCGCATGACTCGCACCAACGGATGCGATGCCCCGCCCGGCAATGTCATACGCGGTGCCGTGCGCGGGCGTGCAAATCGGGAACGGAAAACCACCAAGCAGCGTCACGCCGCGGTCGAAGCCCATCAGCTTCATCGCGATCTGGCCCTGATCGTGGTACATCGTCAGCACCGCATCGAAGGCACCGGCTTTGGCGCGCAGAAACACGGTATCCGCGGGAAACGGCCCCTCGGCAGCAATGCCGTCACGCTGTCCTACGGCCACCGCCGGCGCAATGACGTCGATCTCCTCGCGACCGAAACTGCCGCCATCGCCGGCGTGTGGATTCAGCCCGGCCACCGCGATGCGCGGCCGCGCGAAACCTGCCTTCCGCATGCAGGTGTCGGTCAGCGCGAGCGCGCGATGGATGCGCTCAGTGGACAGCCGCGAAGCGACATCCCTGAGCGGGATATGCGAGGTGACGCGGGCATTCCAGAGCTGGCCCAGCACGTTGAACTCACTGGCCGCAGTCGTGAGCCCGACCGCCTCAGCAGAAAATGCGATCTCGTCGTCGTAGTCGGCGCGCGCAAGCCGCATCGCCTGCTTGTTGAACGGCGTGAAGCAGACGGCATCAACGCGGCCATCGCGCCCGAGCTCCAGCGCTTGCCGATAGTTTGTGAGCGCAAACTTGCCGCCGGCAAGACTTGCGGTTCCGCGTTCGATCTTCGCCGGATCCAGATGGCCGAGATCGAGAAACAGCGCCTCCCCCTCTTCCGAGCCGAAGTCAGACCCCTGTTCCACCGTTTTCAGGTGCGGCGAGACGCCGGCGACACGCGCGCCCCCCTCGAAGATGCGACGATCGCCAATCACGACGAGACGGCAGCGCGCGCGGATATCGTCGTGCGCGACCAGCTTCGCCGTCAGCTCCGGACTGATGCCGGCCGGATCTCCCATCGCCAGCGCAACGAGCGGTCTCGTGGTCATATGATCGCTTTCTCCTTGTTAGCTTCGGCAGCGGTCGATGCGGGCTTGCGCAGCAGATGGACGAGCTGCAGAGCGAGCGGAAGCAGCAGCAGCGCGATGCCGGCCAACACCAGGCTCGTCACCAGCCTATTAGCAAAGAAGATCTCTAGCGATCCCTTGGACATCAGCATCGATTGCCGGAATGCATCCTCGGCCTTGTCGCCGATGACGATCGCGAGCACCAGCGGTGCGAGCGGATAGAACAGCTTCTTGAACAAATAGCCGACGATTCCGAAGCCAAGCATCAGCACCACGTCGAGATAGGAATTGGACACCGAATAGGCGCCGACGACGCAGATGATGACGATCAAGGGCGCGATGACGACGAAGGGAATCCGCATCAGGGCCGCGAACACGGGCACCGTGAGTAGTACCAGCGCGACGGCGACGATGTTGCCGACATACATCGAGGCGATCAGCCCCCAAACGAAGTCCTTTTGATCGACAAACAGCATCGGCCCGGGATTGAGGCCCCAGATCATTAGCCCCCCCATCATCACGGCCGCGGTGGCCGAGCCGGGAATGCCGAGCGAAAGCATCGGCAACAGCGCGCTGGTGCCGGCCGCGTGATCGGCCGTTTCCGGCGAGATGATGCCTTCGATCTCGCCGGTGCCGAAGTGCCGGCCGCGGCGTGAAAATCGCCGCGCGATGCCATAGCTCATGAACGATGCAGCCGTCGGACCGCCTGGCGTGATACCCATCCAGCAGCCGATCGCCGCGCTGCGCAGCAAGGCGACGCCATGCCGAGGTAGTCGGGCGACCGCGCGAAACACCTCCCGCCAATCGATTGTCGAGGAGACCGCGCGGGCATGGAATTCCTCCTCGACGGCGACGAGGAGCTCGCCGATGCCGAACAGGCCCATGACCGCAACGACGAAGCTCACGCCCTTGACGAGTTCATCGATGCCCATGGTCAGGCGCACGCTACCGGAGACCGTGTCGATGCCGATCGCGGCGATCGCAAAGCCGATCGCCAGCGCCACCACGGTCTTGATCGGCGCCGCTCCGCCCATGCCGACGAAGCTGGCAAAGGCGAGGAAATAGACCGCGAAATATTCAGGCGGGCCGAAGGCGAGGGCAACCTGCGCCACCCAGGACGCGAGGAAGGTGATCAGGATGACGCCGACCAGCGCGCCGAACGCGGCCGAGCCGAAGGCGGTCGCCAAGGCCGTGGTCGGCCGCCCGTCGCGTGCCATCGGGTAGCCGTCGAAGGTGGTCGCGACCGATGACGGCTCGCCGGGGATGTTGAACAGGATCGAGGTGACGGAGCCGCCGAACAGGGCGCCCCAATACATGCTGGAGAGCAGGATGATCGCCGAGACCGGCTGCATGCCGAAGGTCAACGGCAGCAGCAGCGACACGCCGTTCGGGGCACCCAGGCCCGGCAGCACGCCGACAAGAATGCCGAGCAGCACACCGATCACCATCAGCAGCAGATGCGGCATCGTGACAGCGACGGTGAAGCCGTGCAGAAGTTCCTGGAGATTGTCCATCCGCACTCTCCGTCAGAACCCGAGCACCGCTGCGAGCGCGCCGTGCGGCAGTGTCACCTGGAACATGCGCTCGAACACAACATAGAGCGCGAGCGACGTCGTGGCTGCCACGGCGAGCGCGCGCGGCAGAGACTGATGCCTGGGCACGGCGAGCACCGCAAACACGTAGCCCGCGGCGGCGAGATACATCCCGGCCAGCGGAATGGCCGCAACGAAGATCGCGGCCGGTACAAACAGGCCGGCAAGCCGGCGCAGCTCCATCGGCGTGATGGCGATGGGCACGCTTGCGAGCCTCACGGCCGGCAGCACGCCTCGCACCAGATTGTAAAGGCTGCCGAGCACGATGATGACGCCGGTCAGGAACGGGAACGTGCCGGGATCTACGCCCTCACTCGACCAGCCGATGCCATTGTCGAGACTGGAGACCACCACGGCCACGCCGAAACTGCCGGTGAGGATGGCGGTCAGAAGTTCGAGAGCGCGGCGCGATATCATCGACGTCTCCAGCCGGGCGTGAGACCACAAGGCATTATTGCGTAAAGCTTCACCGCCTCACTTGACGAGCCAGCCCTGCTCGCTCGCGACCTGCTTGAGGTGCTCGATATCCGCCTTGATGAATTTGTCGAACTCAGCCCCGGTCAGGAACGTGTCGACCTGCGAAGTCTTCTCGATGTAGTCCTTCCATTCCGGCGTAGCCTGCACCTTCTTCATGAGTTCGACATAGAAGGCGGCCTGGTCCGGCGTGACCTTGCCCGGCAGCCACACCGTGCGCGGCTGCTCATATTGCGGGATGTCGAGACCCTGCTCGACGCAGGTCGGCACGTCGCTCCAGCCTTCGGTAGCAGTGATCTTCGGCCCTTGCGGCAGCCGCTTCGGGCTGAACGCGCAAAGCGGGCGCTGCGTCCCGCCGCGCCATTGGCCGAGGCTTTCGCTGGGATTGTTGACGTGGGAATCGATGTGCCCGCCGGCGAGCTGGACGGCCGCCTCGGCGCCGCTCTTGAACGGGATGTAAGTCAGCTTGACGTGCCCGACCTTCTCGATCATACGCGTCAGCACCTCATCTGTATCCTTCGACTGCGCGCCGCCCATCTTGAATTCGTGCGAGGCTGCGGCCGTCAAATAATCACCTGCGGTCTTATATGGCGCGTCCTGCTTCACCCAGAGCAGGAATTCATCCTGCGCCATGGCTGCGATCGGCGTGAGATCGGTGTAGTTGAAGGCAACCCTGGAGACGAGCGGCTGCTGCCATGCATTCGACGTGCCGAAGATCACCTTGTAGGGATCGCCTGCGGATGCCTTGCCGTACACATAGCCTTCCGCACCGCTGCCGCCGCCCTTGTTGACCACGACCACCGGCTCGTCGATCAGTTTGTACTTGGTGATGATGTTCTGCACTGCGCGCGCCAGATTGTCTGTTCCGCCGCCCGGTCCTGCCGTGGCGACGAACTCGATCGGCTTTTGCGGCTGCCAAGCCGCGGCCGCCGAGCTCGTGCCGGCTAGCACGGCTGCGGATGCGAAGAGCAGAATCGGCGTCATGGCGCGCATCATTTCCTCCGTTTGATACTTTGTTTTCTTATTTTGTAGTCCGTATCGGCGTCGTCAGGCGAGCTGTTTGGCACGCCCCATCGATGCCGAAACGATTGCGCCTTCTTGTTCGAGCGCTTCGATCTGCCTCTGGTCAAACCCGTGCTCGGCCAGCACCTCGCGCGTGTGCTCGCCATAGACGGGCGCGCCTGATCGCACCCTGCCCGGCGTCTCCGAGAATTTGATGGGCAGCCCGATCGTCTTCACGGGGCCGAGCGTCGAATGCTCGACTTCGACGACCATCTCGCGTGCCAGCGTCTGCGGATCGCCGAGCGCCTCCAGCATGTCGTGGACGGGACCACAGGGCACGCCCTTCTCGTCCAGCGCCGCCAGCCAATGCGCGCGCGGCATCGTCCGGAACCGCTCGCTCAGGACAGCGTCGAGCTCCTTAAGATGCGCCATGCGATCGGCGCCGGTGACAAAGCGCAGGTCGGAGGCAAGCTCGGTCGCGCCAAGCGCTTCCAGCATCAGCAGCCAATGCTTCTTGTTGGCGCCGCCGACGACGAGCCAGCCGTCGGAGGCTTCAAAAGCCTGATACGGCGCGTTGAGCGGATGCGCCGACCCCATGGCCCGCGGCGCCGTGCCCGCGGCCAGCGCGATGGTCGATTGCCAATAGGTCTGCACCAGCGCCGCTTCATAGAGCGAGGTCTCGACCCATTGTCCTTCGCCGGTCTTCAAGCGGTGAGCATAGGCGGCGAGGATACCCATGCTCGCGAGCAGGCCGGCCGTGATGTCCGATAGTGGCGGCCCGCATTTCACCGGCGGACCATCAGGCCGCTCGCCGGTGAAGCTCATGATGCCGCTCATCGCCTGCGCGACCAGATCGAAACCGCGACGATGCTTGTACGGACCGGTGCGGCCGAAGCCCGAGAGCGAGCAATAGATCAGCGCCGGAAATCCCTTATGCAGTTCCTCATAGCCGAAGCCCAGCCGCTCCATGGCGCCCGGCGCAAAATTCTCGACCAGCACGTCGGCGCTCGCGATCAACCGCCGCAGCACCTGCTTGCCGCCATCGGTCTTCAGGTCCAGCACGATGCCCCGCTTGTTGCGGTTCATCATCAGGAAGGACGCTGCTTCATCACCGATTTTCGGCGGCACCGAATGGCGGGTGTCATCGCCACCAGGCCATTTCTCGATTTTGATGACGTCTGCACCCATGTCGGCAAGCATGAGCGTGCAGGTCGGGCCCGCCATCACGTGGGTGAGATCGATGACCTTGAGGCCCGCAAGCGGTCCCGATGCGCGCACTTCCTCGTCTGGGATCGACATGCCGGTCCTCACTCTTCCGATTGTTCTTGGTTTTTGCTAATCTGAATGCAAAATCTGGCGCGTTCAAGCGAAATATTCTAATATTCGGCACCTAAGGCCTATTTTTGCATGCAAAACGGGGATTTATTCCATGCTCCATGAGGAGGTCGTCGGACGCATCCGCACGATTTTGCTCGACGGCGAAATTCCCCCTGGTGGGCGGATTCCCGAGCGCGACCTGTGCGATCGGCTGCAAATCTCGCGCACCCCGCTGCGTGAAGCGCTCAAGGTGCTCGCCGCCGAAGGACTCGTGCAGTTGCTGCCCAACCGCGGCTCGCGCGCGGCCAAGCTGACGGACAAGGACATGAGGGATTTGTTCGAAGTCTGCCAGGGACTAGAGGCGCTTGCCGGAGAGCTCGCCTGCGAGCGCATCTCTGAGAGCGAGATCGCGGAGATCGCCGTGGCGCACGTAGCCATGGTGCAGCATCACCGCGACGGCGATCTCATCCAGTATTATCGCTGCAATCGCGCCATCCATGAAGCCATCGTCACTGCGGCTGGCAATCCCGTGCTCACGGGACTCTACGCGTCGGTGACCGCGCGGATTCGTCGCGCGCGCTACGTCACGCCGATGACAACGCAGCGCTGGGCCGTCGCCGTTCAGGAGCACGAGGCCATACTCAATGCGCTGCAGCGACGCGACGGCGTCGGCCTCTCCCACATCCTGCGTGCACACCTGCGCCACAAGCGCGAAGAAGTCCTGCAAGCCGGCTTTGCCGAAACGGAAGGCGCTGGCGTCACGCGAATTACAGCGTGAAGTCAGCTCCGTCCGGCCTATCGTCCCTCAGCATGAACCTTGCTACGCGTGTGAACGACGAACAGATCATCAAGCTGCAGTCAAAGCATGCCCAGTTAGACCACGACCAAGCAGCGACCTGCAGTATGCAGGTATGGCAACGCCGCTGAACGATCACTCCATCGGCTCTCCGCTGAGCCTCGGAGATACCCCGCGGACTGTCAGCCAGGTGCGACGCAAGGCGCGTGGCCAAAGCCATATGGGTCCGTCGTTACGAATATTGAAGTCGCGTTTCTGCCGGGAGATATCAATGACCGTTTTGCTCAAAGCCGGCAGCGACAAGTACGTCCATCAGCTTTGGGCACAAGAACAGGCATCGTCCTGTGCGGTGGCCAGCATCTGGATGGCCCGCAATCAGGCGAGGCAGCAGACGGTCGATGAATCGGAATGGTCACTTGCACGGTCGCTCTTCAGCGAGGTCGTTCAACCGATGCCGCTGTCGACGACACCGAGGCCCGAACCGGCACCGCGCACGTTCAATCCCAGCGCATACCAGAGCAACCAGCTGACGATGGGAAGCATGTTCGCCAACTTCGGTACATTCATGAATCAGGTTGCCGACAAGTTGCGGATGGACGGTCTGAACGCAGATGTGTCTGCATCGTCCGTCGTCAACCCCGCCCGGCTGGCCGATGACAAGCCCGCGATCATCCTGCTCGGCTGGTACAGCGGCGGCAAGCGGAATGGTGGTCACTTCATCGTCGCTGCGCGTGTGACCCGCTCCGGCAAGATCGTCTATCTCGATCCCTGGGGTGGTCAGTTGAACGAGCTGGGCGCCGGCCCCGGATATCAAGCGACCGGAAAATTCGAGCAGATCGCTTACATCTCGGCTCACCACCGAGACATTCGTTGCCGCTCGAAAAGCGACCGAGCTTGTAGCTGCCGCCACGACAGTTTCAAAAGCGAGACCTGTTGAATGCCCCTCGCCTCGCCGCCGACGCGCTGAGCAAGGCACTGGATCGTCATCTCGCCGGTCGATCAACCGGAGGCGCCTGCCGGAGCGCCTCCTGCTCGCCGGCCGTTATCTCCTGGCTTTCTTTTTCTTCGCCGGATTCTTCTTGGCCGGAGCTTTTGCCTTCTTGCTGGTTTTGGCCGGCGTTGCCGCGCGTGCAGCTGCCGGCTTCGATCTCAATGCGGCAAACTCGGCCTCGATCTGGTCGGTCAAGCTCTGCAGCCCATAAAGCAAATTGAACATCACGGGATCCTGCTCCGCCGAGACGTGGCGCGAGGCCTCCTTGAAATTCTCCCGTGCGATCACATAGCCACTCATCGGATCCTCCGTTGTCGCCAAGGGTGCATGACTCATTAATCGTTCAGACTCTCAATCAAGCCCAGGCATACGCGAATTCGCTGCCTTCGATCGTGACCTTGGCCTCCTTCAATTCCTCGCCCGCGAGCGAGCGCTTGAGGAACTCGCGCGACATCGCCGGCAGCAGCGTGTTGTTGATGACGTTGTCGATCATGCGCCCACCCGAATCGGGATCGTTGCACAAGGAGACGATGTGATCGACAACGGCCTGATCATAGTTGAAGACGGCCGCATGATTGTCGCGCACGCGGCGGCCGATGCGATCGAGCGCCAGCCTTACGATGCCGGCCAGCATCTCCTTCGAGAGCGGATAATAGGGAATGGAGACCATTCGTCCGAGCAGCGCCGGCGGGAATACTCTTAGTAGTTCCGGCCGCAATTCTTGGGCCAGCGCCTCCGGGTCGTCGCGGAATTTCGGATCGGCTGACAGCTCCATGATCAGATCGGTCCCGACATTCGTGGTCAGGATGATCAAGGTATTCTTGAAATCGATCCGCCGGCCGTTGCCATCGTCCATGAAGCCCTTGTCGAACACCTGGAAGAATATCTCGTGGACATCCGGATGGGCTTTTTCGACTTCGTCGAGCAGGATGACGCTGTAAGGTCGGCGCCGCACCGCTTCGGTGAGCCGTCCTCCTTCGCCGAAGCCAACATAGCCGGGAGGCGCGCCTTTCAGGGACGAAACGGTGTGCGCCTCCTGGAATTCGGACATGTTGATCGTGATCATGTTCTGCTCGCCGCCATAGAGCGCCTCGGCCAGCGCAAGCGCGGTCTCGGTCTTGCCGACGCCCGACGGACCGCACAGCATAAAGACGCCGATCGGCTTGTTGGGATTGTCGAGCTTCGCTCGGCTGGTTTCGATGCGCTTGGCAATCACAGCCAGGCCATGAGACTGGCCGATGACG
>Ga0209233_1001019_pt1 | contig 11950 bp, 9 predicted proteins | sample AraplaCL_Cvi_mCL_FD_184269 | JGI IMG/M metagenome (GOLD analysis project Ga0209233, IMG submission 184269) | Arabidopsis root microbial communities from the University of North Carolina, USA - plate scrape CL_Cvi_mCL (SPAdes) (version 2) | ecosystem: Host-associated > Plants > Roots > Endosphere ... | reverse complement strand
TAGAAGGCGAGGTCGAGATAGACCTTGCGGTCGGTGGGGCAGTAGAACGGCCCGCTCGAGGTCTGCGCCGTGCCGCAGCCGGACTGCGTCTGGTTGGAAAACAGCACCACCTTGGGCGGCACATAGGTCTTGCCGATCGACTGGAAATAGTCGCCCCAGTAGTTTTCGGTGTCTTTGACCACCACGCCGACGAAATCGACCAGCTGCTGCTGGCCTGCCGTCGATTCCGGCGCCGACTGGCTGTAGCTGCCGGTCGAATAGTTGCCCGAGCCGTCGAGCAGGGTCAGCGGGTTGATGCCGAGCACCCAGCAGATGCCGAGCAGCACGATGATGCCGACGATGCCGCTGGCGCCGCCGCGACCCCCGATCGGAATGGGAATACCGCCGAGGCCCCCGCCGAGCCCGCCGCTATAGCCGCCGGAAAAACCGCCCTGGCCGCGGCGGTCCTCGATGTTGCTGCTCTGCTCCCGGCCCTGGGTTTCCATTCGGCGCCCTTCTCCTGCTGTCCGATCAACTATAGCGGCGGCACAACGCGGCGGCCACGGTTTCGGTTGACTGTCCCCCGCCGACCGGCTCCCTTGTCATCACGGCGTTAACTCGCCGCCGCAGAAAGCGGCATGCCCGGCACGTCGATGCCGGCCGCGGGCGCCTACGCCGCCCCTCCTTGTGGCCACTCGGGAGAAAGCCATGACCCAGTTCCGCCTGTCCCGCCGCGCGTTCCTTGCCGGCTCCGCCAGCGCCTCGGCGCTCATCGTCATGCACCCGTTCGCCGCCCAGGCCGCGGCCAACCAGGCGCACCTGAGGCTGATGGAGACGACTGACATCCACGTCGCGATCTTCCCCTATGACTATTATGCCGACGCCCCGAACGACACGATGGGCCTCGGCCGCACCGCCGCGCTGATCAATTCGATCCGCGCCGAAGCGACCAATTCGATGCTCATCGACAATGGCGATCTGATCCAGGGCAACCCGATGGGCGACTACGTCGCCTATGAGCGCAAGCTCTCCAAGGACGCCCCCCATCCCACCTTCGCCGCCATGAACACGCTCGGCTACGAAGTCTCGACTCTGGGCAACCACGAATTCAACTACGGCCTCGATTTCCTCGACGCCGCCCTCGCCGGCGCCAATTTCCCCTTCGTCTGTGCCAACCTCGTCAAGGCGGCCTCGATCACCGGCGACGATCCGCTCAAGGACAAGACCTACCTGCCCCCGTTTAAGATCGTCGAAAAGACGCTCGTCGACGGCGACGGCAACAAGCAGACCATCAAGCTCGGCTTCATCGGCTTCGTGCCGCCGCAGATCCTGCTGTGGGACAGCGCCAACCTTGCCGGCAAGGTTGCGGTGCGCGACATCGTCAAGACCGCCGAGGCCTATGTGCCGGTGATGAAGGAACAGGGCGCCGACCTCATCATCGCGCTCTCGCACTCCGGCATCGACGACCAGCAGGGCGACATGATGGAGAACGCCTCGCTGTTCGTCGCCGGCGTTCCCGGCATCGACGTGGTGATGACCGGCCACCAGCACCTGGTGTTCCCCAATTCCAAGGATTTTGCCGCGATCAAGGGCGCCGACCTCACCGCCGGCACGCTGATGGGCAAGCCCGCCGTGATGGCCGGCTTCTGGGGCTCGCATATGGGCCTCATCGACCTACTGCTCGAAAAGGACGGCAATTCCTGGAAGATCGTCTCGCACACCTCGGAGGCTCGCCCGATCTGGCAGCGCGACGCCGCGACCAAGAAGGTCGTGCCGACCGTGCAGGATGTCGCCGCCGTCGAGGCGCCGGTGCAGAAGGACCATGACGGCACCCTCGCCTATGTCCGCCGCCCGGTCGGGCAGACCTCGGCGCCGCTCTATTCCTACTTCTCGCTGGTCGCCGACGATCCGTCGGTGCAGATCGTCTCGATCGCCCAGACCTGGTACATCAAGCAGATGCTGAAGGGCACCAAGTGGGAGAACCTGCCGGTGCTCTCGGCCGCCGCGCCGTTCAAGGCGGGCGGGCAGCCCGGCCCCGGCTACTACACCGACGTGCCGGTCGGTCCCGTGGCCATCAAGAACGTCGCCGACCTCTACCTCTACCCCAACACCGTCCGCGCCGTGGAAGTCACCGGCGCCCAGGTGAAGGAGTGGCTCGAGCGCTCCGCCGGCATCTTCAACCAGATCAAGCCGGGCGCCAAGGATGCCCCGCTGATCGACATCACCTTCCCGAGCTATAATTTCGACGTCATCGACGGGGTGACCTACAAGATCGACGTCAGCCAGCCCTCCCGCTACGACCAGAAGGGCAAGGTCATCAACGCCGACGCCCACCGCATCATCGACCTGCAGTTCGACGGCAAGCCGATCGATCCGGAAGCCAAGTTCGTCGTCGCGACCAACAACTACCGCGCCGGCGGCGGCGGCTTCTTCCCGGGCGCCGATGGCACCACCATCATCTACCAGGCCCCCGACACCAACCGCGACGTGATCGTCCGCTACATCCACGAAACCGGCACGATCAACCCCAAGGCCGACGGCAACTGGTCGCTCGCCCCGATCCCCGACACCACCGTGCTGTTCCAGTCCGGCCCCAAGGCCAAGGACCACGTGGCTGACGTTTCCGGCGTCAAGATCGACTACGTCGGCGAAGGCGAAGGCGGCTTCGGGAACTACCGGATCACGCTGTAGGGATTGGCCCTTAGGCAGGTCGCCGCTGGCGCCCTGCCAACACCGAGATGTCGCTTCCGACCTTTATGGTCGGGAGCGGATGTCCGCTTCGCGCCAGAAGCGGACATACGCTGAGCGCTCCGGGAAGGCCCGCTCCAGACCCCATCTCGGTCGTTGAGCACTTGTCGACAATGACCGAAAGCGGCCCATCAGACGTACCTGAACTTTTAGGTAAGGGCGGCAAGTGAATTTCGGCTGCGGTCGTAAGACTCAAAGCAGCGTTGTACCTGAAGTCCGGTCAGCGGTACGCTACATCTAGGCACCATCCCATGATCCTTTGCCCGACGAGCATGTCGGTGCAACGTGTGCACCGAGCGATAGGAAACATGTTGAACAGGGTCGGGCCTCGGTGGATCACCAACGAAGCAGCAGAGCACGAGTCTCTGAGGCCCGAGCATGCCGTCGGCCCCTATCTGACCGTTACCAATTCCGAGATCGACGGCTTCAACGATGCCTTTTCGGACGAGATAGATTCGGATTTTGCATCGAGCATCTGCTGCTGCGACGCATGCTTCGAGGACTTCAGGGACCATTGGCCCGACGTGCCGTTTCGCAGAATGGAGTTCCAGACCCAGTCCACGAGCGTATTCTACGCAGTCGACAACACCCGCCTGCCAGGTACCTGGAGTCCGGCAGAGATCTCGACACTGCGCCATTTCGTTCGATGCGAAAGATGCGGTGAATACGTCACGGGCAGCATCTGGATCTACGAGCATACCTTCAGCGACGTTGCGGCGATCGAACGCCAGATCGACGAACTGCTGACGATCGGGGACGAAACGCCATTCCTACTGCTTGAACACGAATTCGCCCGCCGCGTGCTGGCGCACGTCCGGAGCGCCGTCGGGAGCGCCGGAATATTGGCTACCGGCACGTCGCTGTTCCGCGCACGTACGGCGGCGAGCATATCTTCTTCAGGTCAGGACGCCGGCGACCTCCAGGCCTACGCACCGCCTCCTACCCGGCTGGTCGGCGAAGGACGCTTCAACCATGCTGGCACGCCAGTGCTCTATCTGGCGAGTTCGCCTGAGGCCGCCGGCGCCGAAATCGGCGCACCCGGCGAGATATGTCTGATTGCGGAGCTGGTGACGTCCTGTCCGCTCGTTCTTCTCGATCTGGTCGACATCGACGAGGATGCTCCGGGGTACGAGTTGATGGGGCCGCTGGCGAGCTCCGCACTTCTGGCCGCACCCCTAAGCGGGGAGGGCTGGCGGAAGAAGCAGTATGTCTTCTCTCGGTTCGTCGCCGACTGCGCCCGTGCGGCCGGCTATGGTGCCATCCGTTATGCGTCGACCAAGAACATCGACGGGACCAACATTGTAGTCCTCGCTCCTCCTCTTCGCATCGAGCAGATCGTCTCCCTGGCCGGCGTAGAACAGTCGGTCGGGCTCGCTGCCCGGAAGCGTTACTGAAGACCGGGATGCGCTGAACTCGGCTGGCCCCGACGACTACAGCACAGTCGCCATGAAGCGCAGACGGTCAAGAGACATTTCAAAACGGATGCCGGGGTATCGCGGCGAGGCCTGTTCTTCCCAATCTATATCCATCTGCTCGACGTCGCTGCCTGCGATTTCATGCCACTGCCCTAGGTTCGGCAGAGGAGGTCTCCGCACTATGACCACGTCCCAGAATTGCTCGTCATCGGTTCGGTGGGATACTAGTTCCCGGCTGAGCAGAAAAGCCTCAGAAAGACGGCTCGAAAGCGATGTCGCGTTCCGGAACTCCATCGAAATCAGTTGGCGGGCCGATAGCCGGATGGGGACGCCGTATTCGAATTCCGGTAGGGTTTCCGTGCTCTGCTGCCGCGTCAGTTCACCGTGCAGTAGCCGGCTTAGGAACATGAGGTCGCTGCCGTTGGTACAGTGAATTTCTCGCCGGACGAACCAGTCATGCAGATGCTGTGCGGTGTCCAGAGGCGCATTCACCATCATATCGGGGAAGGTATTTCCATACTGTTCGTCACGTCCGGATTGGACCGAGGCGTTCTCGCGTTGGTAGAGAGGTACAGGTCGCGTCGTGTTGCGGCGGGCGATGAAAAGTTCGAACAGTATCCAGCCCCGCCGGAGCATGGCGTCGCGGTCTTCGGCATGGTCTTGGCCTGTTCTGCTGACCAGACATATGTTGTCGCACTGCGCGACGGTCTGTCGGATGGAGTTCAGCCCGGCGGTGAAGAGTCGGTTCTCGTCAGGATTGCGCGGGCGCTGTGGCAGACTCATGTAGTCGTGCCAGAAGCATGTCCCGGCTTCATGATAGTGGTAGTCTTCGGCCAGGTTCCGCAATGCCCGGAGTTGCCATCCCGATGGATCGGGATGGTCCGCGCCGTCCCAACGGTGCGTCACGAACAACGGCGTCCTTCGCAAGGGCTTCGCGGCGATCAACTCGGGGCAAGATCGCACTATCGTCTGGAAGCTTGGAAGGCTTGCAGCGGCTCCCTGCAGCTCGGTCCACTTGTAGAACGCCTCCAAGCCGATGAACAAACCGGCATCCGGATTAAGTATAGGTCATGCGGTCCTTGACGTGCCCCTCGACGGCCGATTCTGCGACTTGACGGCTCCTGTTCCTATTGAACTGCAGCCCCCCGGTAGAGACACGAGCCATGAACGAGCAACCGACCTGTCGTTCGGCTAGCGCGGGCCACAGGACCCACCGCGACCTCCATGCGGCCGATCGGCTGCACGGCATTTAAGCACTGCTGTCGCAAAAGAATGGGGGTCAGGCGACGATTCTGTGCCGTGACCGTTGAAGCGCGAGCCCATCCTGCAATGACCGCTTCGGGCCAAATGCGGTCAACTGATCATCCGCTGCTTTGCTTAGCCCTGATCTGGACGTTTGGGGCGACTGTATCGCCCCCTACCGCGTCGCCCACTCACCCTTCCTGAACACCGGTTCGGTCGTCCCGTCCGCCCACACCCCGTCGATGTCGATCTGGTCCGATCCGATCATCCAGTCGACATGGATGAGGCTCGAATTGCCTCCGGCCGCGGCGATCTGGTCCGGGGTCATGTTGGGAAAATCGGTAAAACACTTGGCGTAGCACTGGCCGAGCGCGATGTGGCACGAGGCGTTCTCGTCGAACAGGGTGTTGTAGAAGAGGATGCCCGATTTCGAGATCGGCGAGGAGTGCGGCACCAGCGCCACTTCGCCCAGCCGGCGCGCGCCCGCATCTGTATCGAGCAGTTTCAGCAGCACCGCCTCGCCCTTGCTGGCATGCGCCTCGACGATGCGGCCGCCCTCGAAGCGAACCTCGATGTTGTCGATCAGCGTTCCCTGGTGGGCCAGCGGCTTGGTCGAGCGGACGCGGCCTTCGACGCGCTGGCTGTGCGGGGTGGTGAACACCTCCTCGGTCGGAATGTTCGGGTTGCAGGTGATGCCGTTCTTGGCCAGCGATGCCCCGCCATACCACTGGTGGCCGTCGGCGAGGCCGATCGTCAGGTCGGTCCCGGGGCCGGTATATTTCAGCGCGGCGAAGCGCTTGTCGTTGAGCCAGCTGTAGCGCTTGCGCAGCGCCGCGTTGTGGTCGCGCCAGGCGCCGACCGGATCGGGCCCGTCGACCCGGCTCGCGGCAAAGATCGCGTCGGCGAGCTTCTTCATCGCGACTTCCTCGGCATCGTCAGGAAACACCTGCCGCGCCCAGCTGGGGTTGGGATAGGACACGATGTTCCAGTTGATGTCGAAATTGACGATCTTTTCCATCGCCGGCTTATAGGCGGTCGAGGTCGCGCGGTTGGCCCGCGACACCTTTTCCGGGTCTTCCGCTGACAGCAGCATCGGGTTGTCGCCCGAAATGGCGAGGCGCGCCGCGTTGCCGGCGAAAGCCGCCGCCATGCCCTCGTAGAGCCAGCCGGTCGCCTTGTCGAAGCTGGCGTCCGGGGCATTGTGGTAGCGCGCCAGCGTCAGCGCCTCGTCGGAAAAGATCGGCGTCACCAGCCCGGCGCCGGCCTTGTAGGCCTCCTCGGCGATCCTGCGCACCAACGGCAAAGCGGCGATCGGGGCCGTCATCACCAGGTCCTGCCCCGCCTGCAGTTGCAGGCCAACCTTGATCGCCACTTCCGCCAGTTTGCCCAGTTTGTCGGCGTCGATCAGGTCGGAATGGCGAAGCGGATTGTTGGACATGTCGGTCTCGGAACGGGAAAGGGAGGGAATGCCGATGCGGCGGCAGGACTTTAGCGCATGGGCGCGTCTTGTCACCCCCTTCGCCGGCCTCAGGGCCATCCCTGAGTGCGGGTCCGGCGCCGCCCTGCTAGACTGGCCCCCAGTTTCAGGGAGGAACGAATGACCAATCGTTTGACGATCGTCTTTGCGTCTCTGGCTCTTGCCTGCTTCGGCAGTTCCGCCGCCGAGGCCCAGGTGCAACTCAGCGGCACCTTCACGGCATCCGAGGATTGCCCCGCCTACCAGTCCATCTCCAAGCACACCAATCCCGGCGACGTCGAAGTGAAGTCGGGCCAGGGCTACCGGCTGGTCGGCGAAAACAAGCAGCCGCCGACGCACTATCTGGTGCAGGTCGCCGGTGCCCAGCCGGGCCAGCGCTGGGTCGAGATCGGCTGCGGCTCGATCGATGGCAGCGGCCCCGCGCCTGCCCCGACGCCGAACCCGGGCCCGAAGCCCACGCCGGTCGGCCAGTGGCCCGACACCGCCCCGACCGCGAGCGATGTGTATGTGCTGGCGCTGAGCTGGGAGCCCGATTTCTGTTTCGGTCGCCGCGACCCCTCAGACACCAAGAACTTCAAAGCCGAATGTGGCGCCGAAACCGCCACCAGCTGGGATGCCTCGCATCTGGCGCTGCACGGCCTGTGGCGCGACCCCTACCCGGCCTACAAGATCTGCCTCGATGACAGGGACAATTGGCTCTTCGTCGACGAGAAACAGCACGACTGGGTGCACGAGCCTGCCGTAACGCTGTCGAGCGGCGTCGCAGCGCACCTGGCCGAGGACATGCCGGGCGCCATGTCGCATCTCGAGCAACACGAATGGCTGGTCCACGGCACCTGCTCCGGCGTTGGCCAGGATGTCTTCTTTTCACGGGCCATGGCGCTCGAGGATGAAGTCAACGCCTCCACCATTCGCGATTTCGTCGTGGCCCATATCGGCGACACGATCCATCTCGCCGACCTTCGGGCGGTGGTCGCGCGCATCTATCCGAATGCGCATACCGAAAACGTCGTCATGACCTGCAGCGGCAGGGCGTTGGCAGAGATCGACATCGGCCTGATGGGCGATGTCACTGGTACGGCCACGCTGGGGACTCTGCTGGCGCAGTCGCACGTGCCGCATGAGCAAAACCCCTGCGACGCCGCAAAGATCGGTGCCCCGCCGACTTGATGAAAAAAAGGCCGGGATCGCTCCCGGCCCTTTTGTCCAGCATTGCGACTTCCGTCAGCCCAGCTTGGCTTCCGCCAGACTGGGCGCCGGCCGCGCCAGCGCCACGATGGCGAACGCCGCCAGGGCGAACAACGCCCCAACCCAGCCGAGGTCGACGGGGCTGGCGTAGGTGATCACCTCGCCGCCGACCACCGAGCCGAGCGCCACGCCGAGATAAAGCGCCGAGGCGTTGAGCGACAGGGCGAGCGGCGCGACGTCCGGGGCGAGCTTGATCACCCGGCTTGCCTGGGCCGGCGGCAGCGACCAGCCGATCACCCCCCAGACCACCATGAACGCGAGGAAGCCGGCGGCGATCAGCGAGGGCGGCAAGTGCTGCAGCGCCGGCAGCGTCACCAGCACGGCCGCCAGCAGCAGGGTCGAGCCGACCACCGAGCGCGTCGCGCCAAACCGGTCAGCCACCTGCCCGCCGGCATAATTGCCGATCGCGGCGCCGACGCCGAACGCCAGCAGCACCGCCGGCAGCAGGCTCGGGCTCAGCCCCATCACCCCGGTGGCGACCGGCGCGATATAGGTGAACACGGCGAACGCACCGGTCAGCGGCAGCAGTGTCGTCAGCAGCACTGGCACGATGCCGGGCCGGCTGAACAGCGCCAGGCGCGTCGCGAGCGGCAGCTTGGGGCCGCGCAGGCCGGCCGGCACCATCGTGAAGATGGCGATCGTCGAAGCGAGCCCGATCCCCGAAATGGTCCAGAACGTGCCCCGCCAGCCCCAGAACCCCGCAACCAGCGCGCCGAGCGGCGCACCGAACGCCACGGCGATCGTCGTGCCGCCGACGATCACCGAAATCGCCCGCGCCCTGTGGTGCGGCTCCGACATGGCGACCGCGGTTGCCTGGGCGGTCGCGACGTAAAGGCCCGCCGCCAGCGCCATGACGACGCGGGCGATCAGCAGCTGCTCATAGGAGTGGGCGAGCCCGGCGATCACGTTGCCGAGCGTGAACACCAGCATGCTGGCCGACAGTACATTGCGCCGGTCGCGATGCCCGGTGAGGGAAGCGAGCACCGGCGCGCCCACCGCATAGGCGAGCGCGAACGCCAGCACCAGGTAGCCACCCTGCGCGATGGTGACGCCCGTGTCGGCGCTGATCGAGGGCAAGAGGCTCGAAATCACGAACCCTTCGGCGCCGATGGCGAAGGCGCCCAGCGCCAGCCAGAAGAGACGCATATCCATAGCCGAAATCCTTTTGTTCAAGAACGGTTGAACAATTGGAGTTTGGCGAACGGACTGTCAAGGTTCAAAACTCATTGAACATTGAAATCGGCGCATGGCTCCGCTACATCACATGCATGTCGCTTTATCACCCCGAACCCGAACAGATCGAACTCGCCAACGTGCTCACCGCGCTGGGGGACGAGACGCGCCTCGCCATGCTCGGCTATCTCGCCCGCAACAACGAGCTCGAGATGGCCTGTGGCGCCTTCCACCGGCTCGGCTCCAAGACAGCGCTGAGCTACCACCTCGCCAAGCTGCGCGAGGCGGGGGTGGTCAACGTGCGGCCGCAGGGCACCAAGCGGCTGATCTCGCTGCGCCGCAACACGCTCGACGAGCGCTTTCCCGGCTTTCTCGCCTCGATCACGCCGAGCGCCGTGGCCGCCGCCGACCGGCATCAGGACGACCCGCTGGACGAAGCCGCGACCGCCAGCTGGGACTGAGCCGCCCTTGCGTCGCGGCGCCCGCGGTGGCATCAGGCACGACGCCTCCCCTACCGGATCCGTGCCATGCCCGACCTCGTCTTTCGCTCCGCGACCAGTGCCGATCTTCCCTTCATGGTGTCGCTGATCGCCGGCGACGACGTCGGCGTACAGATGGATGATCCGGCGACGCCCCACGCCGCGCCCTACGAGGCGGCGCTGGCGGCGATCGAGGCCGACCCGAACCAGGAATTGTTCATCGCCGAAGCGGATGGCCGGCCGGTCGGCACCTTCCAGCTGACCTACATCCCCGGCATCGCCCGCCAGGGCATGCTGCGCGGGCTCGTCGAAGCCGTCCACGTCATCCCCGAGGCGCGCAATCGCGGTTACGGCCGGCAGATGATGGCCTGGGCCGTCGACCGCTGCCGCGACCGCGGCTGCGGCATGGTGCAGTTGACTTCCAACAAGCTCCGCGTGGACGCCCACCGCTTCTACCGCACCCTCGGCTTCGCGCAGAGCCACGAAGGCTTCAAGCTGTTCCTCTAGGGCACCCGCCGGCGTAAGCTCCTCGATCGGAGCCGCAATCGCCTGTCGCTCGCCTAGCGCTGAAAGACACCAGGCTCAGGCCGATCGCCCCTACCGAAAATCCGCCGTCGCAGGATCGGCGCCCAGTCGGCCCTGCGGGTCGTCGAGGCTGGCGAGTTGGGCCATGTCGTCGGAGTCGAGCCCGAAATCGAAGACGGCAAAGTTTTCGCGGATGCGACTTGGTGTCACGGTCTTCGGGATGACGATCAGCCCCTGCTCGAGGTGCCAGCGGATGACGATCTGCGCCGGCGTCCGCCGGTGCTTGGCGGCAAGCGCGGCGACCACCGGATGGGCGAGTTCGCGTCCCTGGCCCAGCGGGCTCCAGCTTTCGATCCTGATGCCGTGCTGCAGATGGAAGTCGCGCACTGCCTTCTGCGCGAACGTCGGATGCAACTCGATCTGGTTGACCGCCGGGGTCACCCCGGTCTCCCAAATGATGCGCTCGAGATGATCCGGGTTGAAGTTCGAGACCCCGATCGAGCGCACCCGCCCGTCCTTCTGCAATTGCACCAGGGCCTTCCAGGCGTCGACATACTTGCCCGCCCGGGGCATCGGCCAGTGGATCAGGAAAAGGTCGAGCACATCGACCTGCAGTGCCTCGATCGTCCCTTCGAAGGCCCGCATCGCCTCGTCATGGCCGTGCGCGCCGTTGCGCAACTTGCTGGTAATGAACAGCGATTCGCGGGCGACGCCGCTGCGGCGGATGGCTTCGCCGACACCGGCTTCGTTCTGGTAGCCCTGCGCGGTATCGATCGACAGGAAGCCGGTCCCGATCGCTTCGCCGACGATGTCAGCCGTCTGTCCCGGCGGGACCTGCCAGACGCCGAAGCCGAGCTGCGGGATGGTATTGCCATCGTTGAGCGACACGCGGGGCTGCTCGAGCGCCATGAAAAATCTCCGTCAATCCTGTGCTGCGTCGATGCCGACGACGGGCCGGCTGAAATGAATTAGTCCTGAAAATCTCGGCTCGCCGTGGCGGCGGGCGTTGCCAATATGAGTACAGGGTGGTGCTCTTTGGAAAACCCCAGAGCCGTGACTCGCCCAGCGCTGCATACAATGCTATCTGAGACGTTCGGTTGCGGGGGGCGTGGCCGACCGACCGGTGTTAACCCTTGAGGGCGATGGCATAACTGCTATCTTGCGGCAGTCGCTATCTTTTGTCTCAATTGTGCCCGGGATCGTCAACGACCCGGCTCTTTGCGTTTAGAGTGCCGGAAAGGCAGTAGGAGCGACGGGTTGAGGGTTGCCGCGCTGATTTTCGGGTTGCTCGCCGGAATACTCGGCGCCGCCGTGCTGGTTGTTGGCAATCTCGAAACCGGCCTGCTGACGCACCCCTCGTTCGCCGGACACGATGGCCTCGTGGCCAAGATCGTCGTCTATGCCATCCCGGTGATCGGCCTGCTGGGCGGCCTCATCGCCCTGTTCCGGCCGCGTATCGGCGGCGTCCTGATGTTGCTGAGCGCCGTCGCCTGGCTCGCCATCGCCTGGATCGCGGGCCACGGCGCGGTGCTGTTTGCCGCCGCCCCCTTCACGTTCGTCGCGGCAGGCGCCGTCGTGGCGCTCACCGCCCGCCGGCGCGAACCCTCGCGCGATCTCGCCCTCGTGTCGCAGGATCGCGACTGGGACGACGAGGACGAGCTGGC
>Ga0209233_1001018_pt1 | contig 11960 bp, 10 predicted proteins | sample AraplaCL_Cvi_mCL_FD_184269 | JGI IMG/M metagenome (GOLD analysis project Ga0209233, IMG submission 184269) | Arabidopsis root microbial communities from the University of North Carolina, USA - plate scrape CL_Cvi_mCL (SPAdes) (version 2) | ecosystem: Host-associated > Plants > Roots > Endosphere... | reverse complement strand
CTATACGAACATGCTGCTGAGCGGCCGGCCTTACGATTTCTGCTGCCATTCCAACCTGTCGCGCGCGCTGGCTGCCGAACTGAAGCAGGAGCCGCGCGCGGTCGAGCATCACGTCCATGACGTGCTCAACGTCTTCATGTGCACCGGCTTCACAAGGGATACCCACCAGTATTTCATGAAGGCGAGCCCGGTTCGCCCCGGTGACTACCTCGAGCTGTTCGCGGAGATCGACCTGCTTGGCGCACTGTCGGCCTGCCCCGGCGGCGACTGCAGCACCACCCATTCGAGCGACGCGGCCGCCTGCTATCCGCTTCTGATCGAGATCTACGAGCCGGACCCCGCGACGCTCGCCAGCTGGCCGTGGCCGACAGCGAACGGCTATCACCGCGGCCACGGTGAGTCGAAGTAGCCACCGTCGCCAGTGCGAAGAGCATTAGCGACGAAGCAATCCAGACCTTCTGTGCGGCGCTGGATTGCTTCCGCCGTCGCCCTTCAGGCTATCGCGGACAAGTCGCAGACGCTCGCAATGACGGCGAGTCACGACGGCGCCGTTCGGCTACCATGGAGCGAACCGAGCTGCGCATCCATTTCGGGGTCGAGATCGGCAGATCAGGATGCGCAGATAGCATCCGGTCGAGAACACGCTGACGACCAGCGCCAAACGAGCCGGTGTGCTGCACGATCAACCCGGTGAGCGTCGGTGCAAGCGCGCCCAGTGCGCTTGCGAATGCCGCGATGACGAATAGATAAGCGTGCGAACGCCGATCGATGCGTGTTGACGCAGCCGGGAGAATGAATGACGAAATTGTCTATCCTGGATCTTGTCCGGGTCACTCAGGAAACCGACGCAAAAGGCGCGCTCGACAACGCACGTGATTTGGCATTGCACGCCGAAGCCTGGGGCTATAGCCGCCTCTGGGTTGCCGAGCACCACAACATGCCGGGCATCGCGAGCGCTGCCACGTCGATTGTGCTGGCCCATATCGCCGAAGGCACCACGACGATCCGCGTTGGCGCAGGTGGGATCATGCTGCCCAACCATGCGCCCTATGTCATTGCCGAACAGTTCGGAACGCTCGCACGGCTGTTTCCAGGTCGCGTGGACCTCGGCCTGGGACGCGCGCCCGGCACTGATCAAATGACGCTGCGCGCCTTGCGCCGGACACCCGACTCCGCCGACAACTTTCCGCAGGATGTTCTTGAGCTTCAGGCGTTCCTCGCGCCGGCCGGTCCCAACCAGCGCATCCAGGCGGTACCAGCGGCAGGAACCGAGGTGCCGCTATGGATTCTCGGCTCGAGCCATTTCGGTGCGATGGTCGCAGCCGAACTGGGGCTTCCTTACGCGTTTGCTTCGCATTTCGCACCCGAGCATCTGCTTCCTGCGCTCGACATCTACCGCACTCGCTTCAAGCCGTCAGAACAGCTTGACCGTCCCTATACGATGGTCGGCGTCAACATCATCGCCGCCGAGAGCGACGATGCTGCAAGGCGCTTGGCGACGACGCAGCAGATGTCGTTCACCAACCTGCTTCGTGGTGCCCGCGGCCTTAGTCAACCGCCCATCGACGACATCGAAACCTATTGGTCACAAACGGAAAAGCTGCAGGCTCAGCGCATGCTCGCCCGGTCGATCGTCGGGTCCGCCCAGACCGTCCGCGCCGGCATCGACTCGCTCGTCCAGGAGACCAAGGCCAATGAGCTGATCGTCGTTTCCGATGTCTATGATCACGCGACGCGACTGCGCTCCTTCGAGCTGATCGCCGAGGCCGCCGGTATCAAACCCGGTGAATAAAACGTAGTTCGCTTTACCGCACGAGGAAGCGCGTGATCGTACGGCCGAGTCTCGCGCTATCGAGCGGCGCGGCCAAGGAGGCTTTGGCGGTGGCGACAACGCTGCCGGGCGCGATGCCGGCCCGCGCCTCGCACAATTCATAGGCGAAGTCCGCGTCGAACTCCGGATGCGGCTGCACGGTCAAGGTCGCACCGTTCGCATAGAGCAGTCCGGCATGTGGCGTGAACGGCGATGACATGATCGTGCGCGCCGCGGCCGGTGCCCCGATCACTTGATCCTGATGCGAGCAGGAGATGGCGAGCTCTGCATCCTCGATGACGCCGTTGCCTGGCGTCACCTGATAGACGTGACGGCCGATGCCCCAGCCCTTATCCGACTTGCGCACCACCCCGCCCATGGCCTGTGCGATCACCTGATGACCGAAGCAGACGCCGACCAACGGCGTTCGTTTCGCATAAGCCGCACGAACGAACGCCTCAAGCGGCGCGATCCAGTCGAGCCCGTCATAGACGCCAGCGGACGAGCCCGTGATCAGGATCGCCTGCAAGGATGCGGGATCGGGCAGCGGCTCGCCGCCCGCGACACTCACGACATCGAAATCCACTGAGGCGTCCTCGGCGCGGATCATCCGCGCGAACATCGCAGGAAACGAGCCGTGCCGTTCACGCCAACGCGGCGGAACGAGCCCGGTTTCGATGATGGTGATGCGAGGCATGAGGTCTCCCGGGTAGCGACGAGCAACGCGATCCCGCCTGAATTAAGTGCAAACCACGAAAGTGGCCAACAAGAAAGTCACTGGTCGCATATTCCTCTCAGTTGAGATGTCCGCAGAACTCTTCAATGATGCGCGCTGCCATATCGGTATGAGTTGCCAAGAGCATATGAGGTCCATCCAGCCAGTGCACCTGACAGTCGGGTCGTGCCGCAACGGCGTCGTTCACGGGCCCTTTTCGCGCCAGACGATCCGAACGCCCATGCAGACAAAGCACCGGACATCTCGTCTCGCTCAACCGTTTCCGCTTGTCCACCCGAAGCACGTCACGAGCCCGTGCCTGAATGATCTCACGCGTCGTCACGGACGTCGAGTGCGGGATGCGGTGGACGCATCACGGCCGTTGGACGAATGGCTGCAATGCGGACGGTGAAGTCGTGTGGTCCTGGCGTCCCGGTGCTGGCGCTAAGGTCGCTGAACTCGACGAGTTCAGCGATTGATGGGGGCAATCAAGCCGGTCCCCAAGGAGAGCGCGTATAAGCTGTAAAACATCGCGCAGGGAATGCCGGATGTTCGGCTGCACCTGTGGTGACTGCCGTCAGCTTTTCTTGTTGCTGGCGGGCCATGGGTGAGGCCTTCACCCGGCATTCCCTGCGCCCTCTTCCTTTGAGAGGGTCGGAATTCTGCATCACTCGGACGCGAATGCGTGGCGAGATCGAAGACGTGCTTGTGTCAACGAACGGAAGCCATCGCCCTCTTCACGTCGTCATTCCGGGCGCGCGGGAGCGCGAGCCCGGAATCCATACTCCCAGGCGGACGTGGTTAGACCGGAATGGTCGACAGATGCGCCTCACACTTCGGCCTGTGGTTATGGATTCCGGCCTCGCCCTGCGGGCGCCCCGGAATGACGGGCGTGGAGAGAGCCGTGCCTATTGCGACATTCGTGATTGCGCGGAGCCGAGCGTTGCCAGCACTACGGCTTGCTTCCAACCAGCTTGATCGGGCGTCCCTGGCTGATGAAGGCATAATGTCCGCTGCCGATGCCGCCGACCATCAGCGCCTCGACCACCGGCTCGGCAATCTCGTTCGCTCCGGCCCACTCGACCACGAAATTGGCGCCGGTGCCACCGCGCACGTCCTTGACCGGGATGAAGATCTCGATCGTTCCGAACGGCTTCAGCGCCACCGGCTCTTTCAAATAGGCCTCCACCCGCGCGCCGGCCGTATCGAAATAGTCGATGCGCCTGAGAATCAGCGGCCGCGATTCGGAGGCATTGTGCACGCTCAAGGTCACCGAGAAGTCCGCGCGCATCCGACCCGGCGTCATCGCGACGCTGGAATAGACCGGCACGTAGAACGCGCCCGACACCGTTGCCGGCTCGGCCGGCAGCGCGGTCAGCGAGGCTGCAAAATTCTGCTGCAGGCTGGATTCGGGCTCCGCCGCGGCCCGGTCTGCGATGAGATCGGCGCCCGGGCCGCCCAGCAGCGCCAAAACAGCCGCTGCAGCCCATATGTGACAGATTGCGGCTTTCCGACGCGCTCCCTTGCGCCTAATTTGCGGCGATGGGGACCACGTCATGCATGAACTGATCGGCGACATCACTCTCTGCATCCTGTTTGCGTGGGTGCTCGGGCTCGCGGCGCAATTCTCCCGGCAGCCATCGATTCTCGCCTATTTGATCGCGGGCTTTGCCATTGGCCCCTTCGGCGCCGGCTGGGTCAAGTCCCAGGACTCGATCTCGATCATCTCCGAGCTCGGCCTGATCTTCATGCTGTTCATGATCGGGCTCGAGATCGACCTGAAGAAGATCATTCGCGCAGGTCCCGTGATCCTGATCGCCGGCGGCGTCCAGCTGATCGGCGGCGCGCTGCTCGGCCTGCTCTTCTTCGTCGCGATCGGCATGCGGCTCGGCGGCGGTGGGTACGACGCGCTCTATCTCGCCGTCGCCTGCGCGCTGTCCTCGACCGTCATCATCGTCAAGGTGCTGTACGAGAAGCATGAGCTCGACACCCTGCCCGGCCGCATCACGCTCGGCGTGCTGGTGCTGCAGGACGTGTTCGCGATCCTATTCCTGGCGGTGCAGCCGAGCCTCGACGACCTGCATATCGGCGTCATCCTGCTGTCCTTTGTCCGCGCCGGAGCGCTGGTCGCGACTGCGGCGCTGCTTAGCCGCTACGTGCTGCCGCCGTTGTTCGGCCGCATCGCGCGCAGCCCGGAGCTGATCCTGCTCGGGGCGCTGGCCTGGTGCTTCCTGATCGGCGAGATCGCCGAACGGCTGCAGCTCTCCCGCGAGATGGGCTCGCTAATCGCGGGCGTCTCGCTCTCCACCTTCCCCTATGCGCTCGATGTCACCGCCAAGGTCACGACGCTTCGCGACTTCTTCATCACGCTGTTCTTCGTCGCGCTCGGCATGACGATCCCGATCCCGAACCTGTCGGTGGTCGGCCTGGCATTGATCATAGCGCTGTTCACGGTGGCGAGCCGGCTGATCACGACATTCGCGCCGCTCTATCTGATGCGGCAGGGCCTGCGCGCGAGCCTGTTGCCCGCGATCAACCTGGCCCAGATCAGCGAGTTCTCGCTCGTCATCATCCAGACCGGCATCGCCGCCGGCCATCTGCGCAGCGAGACATCGAGCGCGGCCTCCTTCGCCTTCGTCGTGCTCGCCGTGCTCTCGACGTTTGCGATCGTGCGCTCGGACCCGATCGTTCGCCGGGCGATTCCGCGGCTGAAACGGATCGGCCTGCGCGATCTCGACCAGGCCGTCGCCGCCGACAGCGTGGAAGACGACAGCCACGCCGCGGCGCGGCGCGTCGTCATTCTCGGTTTCTTTCGCACCGCGAGCGCGCTGCTGAGCGAGATCGAGCGCAAGCATCCTGCCCTGCTGTCGCAGATCGGTGTGATTGACTTCAATCCGGTCGTCTTCCGCACCCTCTCGGAGCGCGGCATCCAGGTGACCTATGGCGACATCAGCCATGTCGACACCTTGGTACATGCGGGCATCGGCAAGGCCGAGCTGATCATCCTGAGCATTCCGGACTCGCTGCTCAAGGGCGCCAACAACGAGAAGCTCGTGCGTCATGTCCGCAGCATCAACGCGACCGCCAAGATCGTCGCCACCGCCGACGTGCTCGCCGATGTGAAAGACCTCTACGAGGCCGGCGCGGACTATGTCACGGTGCCCCGCCTCAGTGACGCCATGGTGCTGCTCGACCTGATCAAAGCGGCGGATGCGGGCCTGCTCGCCGAGCGTCGCGCAGAAATCGATATGATGCTGGTCGAGCGCCGCGAGGTGCTGCCGTGACCCCAGCGCTGGCGAACGAAATCCATGTCTGGCTGATGGAGCTCGATGCGCCGCCGCCCGCTTTGCTCGCCGAGTGGCGGCAATGTCTCGACGCAGACGAACTCGCCCGCGCCGACCGCTTCCATTTCGAACGCGATCGCATCATCTACACGGCGGCACATTGGCTGCTGCGCAGCGCGCTCGCTGCGGCCGGCGGGCTGCCCGCGGCGGCCTGGCGGTTCGCGAACGGGCCGCATGGCAAGCCACGCATCGATCCGGCGCTCGGCCAGGATGCGCTCAGCTTCAACCTCTCGCACACCAAGGGGCTCGTCGCCTGCGCAATCACGCTCGAAGCCGAGATCGGGATCGATGTCGAGCTGATGGAGCCACGCCGCTCCGAGCTCGACATTGCGGAGCACTACTTCAGCGCCGCCGAAGTCGGGTTGTTGCGCGCGATGCCATCAGCGCGGCACATGCGGACGTTCTTCCGGCTGTGGACCTTGAAGGAGGCGCTGATCAAGACCACGGGCGAGGGCCTTGAGCGCGCGCTCGACAGCTTTTCGTTTGCGTTCGATCCGGTCACCGTCGCGTTCCACCCAGATGATGCGAACGAAGCTGCGCGGTGGACCTTCTGGGAACTGGAACCAACCTCGCATCACGCGATGGCGCTCGCTATCCGGCAGGATACGCCGCAGCCGATGCGGCTGGTGACGACATGCTTGCAGATCGGTGGTGACGGCCGGGTCGTGGTCGAGCAGAGGTAAAGAGGATGGCGATGCGGTTCCCGAGCGGCAAAAACAGCCTGTTCCGAAGCTTGGGAGGGTCGCGAATCACAGCCCGCTTGTCCTACGTTACCGAATCGAGGAGTGCAGCAATGGTTGCGGACAGTGACAGCCGGATCGCCTGGCATCGCGCACAGCTCAAGAAGAACCGCGCGGAGCTGAGGCAGATCGAGACTATCAGGTTCACCGTTGGTTCAAGCTCGGACGCCCGGGCGCAGAACGAGGCGCGGCGGCAGCTCGCCGAGCTCAAGGACAAGATCCGCCAGTCCGAGCAGGTCATCGGCCAGCACGAGAAGCAGACACGGCGGCCGCTCGCGACCGATCTGCGCAGCCTGTCCAGCGTGTCCTGGGGCACCTGGGACGCGAACGTCCCGCGCTGATTCGGATTGAGGGTCGCGCCGTGGCCGCGGCCTGCGCCTCACTCGCCGGACCAGCGCTGCAGTCGGGTCTCGCTCGTCCCGAGCATCGCCATGTCGAGATCGCCGCGCGCGAGCGCGCGGCTCGCACAGCCGAACACGCGATAGAACTGAGCGCCATCATAGGCGACGAGCAACAGGTCCACCCCGCCATTGAGCGCCTCGACGACGGCCTGGCAGACATCACCGCCATAGATCGCGCCCATCACGAGGTCGTCGGTGATGATGACGCCCTGGTAGTTCCACTGCTTCCGGATCAGTCCGTCCAGCACCGCCTTGGCATGCGACGCCGGCCGGTCGGGATCGACAGCGGTGAGCGCGACATGGCCGACCATCAGCGCCGCGCGCGAGGTCGCCAGCACCTCGCGAAACGGTCGCCAGTCCGCGGCCTCGAGCGTGGTAAGCGGCGTGTCGAGCCGTGCGGCGAAATGATGGGTGTCGGCGCGGACGCGGCCAAGCCCCGGGAAGTGCTTCACCGCAGCGCTGACGCCAGCCGCTTCCAGCCCGCGCACATAGGCGCCGGCGATGTCGCTGACGATGGCGGGGTCGCTCGCGATCGCACGCTGGCTGATCAGCGTGTTGAAGTCGAGCCGGTTGCGCTGCCAGCTCGGGCGCAGATCGAGCACCGGCGCGAGATTGAGCGTGATGCCGATGCCGGCGAGATCAGCACCCTGGCGTCGCCCATAAGCTTCGGCCTGCGCCTCGCGCTGATCAGGCGGCACCGTGGAGAGCGAGGACAGCGCCGGCTCCTCCGGCAGCGGCGGCGACAGATGCGCGACGATGCCGCCCTCCTGATCGGCCGCAACGATGAGCGGCGGCAGATGCGCGGCAGCGCGGGCAACCTGCAGGCTCGCGATCTCGCTCTTGAGCTCCGCGGCGGTACGGCCCGCGGCATTGTGCCGGGTAACATAGACGCCGGCGATCAGGCCCTTGCCGGCCAGCATCGCGGCCTCATCTGGATTGTCGTAGCCGACAAGGAAATGCCGCCCGAGCAGACGCGCGGCTGCAGCTTCGGTGTGCAGCGCCTGGTATTTGCGCATCTCGAACACCGATTGCGCGGCGATGAACGCAACGAGCGGCACGCACCAGACTGCGAGCAGGAGCCGCCGCGCGATGCCGCCGCGCCAGGCGCCGCGATAGAGCATGGCCGACGGAATGCCGATCGCTACCAATACCAGCGCGATGTGGCCGGCGCCGCGCAGCCTGACCAGATAAGGCTCGTTGCTGTTGACGGCTATGAGGATGAGAAAGAGCGCGAGCAGCCACAGCGCCAACTTTCCGATACGTCTGAGCATCAGGTTCATCGACCTCAGGAGGTGAGACGGATCGCACCTAACAAGGCGCCGCGAGCCGCGCCAGAGCCAGAATGGCGCCTGCACAAAATCTGCAAACAAATCCTGAAAGCCTGCAGAGCCCGTCCTGCACGACTGCACCGCGCATCGCCATGGTCCGTTCATTGGGGACGAACCATGCGAGGATGCGCCATCATGTCAGATTTCGCCGCACCAGCTGGGGACAGCAGCGTCGACCAATACCTTCTGCTCAAGCTCGCGACAGGAATCGGGCTCGTCGCCGCCGCCGATTTCCTGTGCTACGGTCAGAGGCTCGGACTGTCGGTCACCATTTTCGCCGCCGCCCTGATCTGTATCTCACTCGCTCTCAATCACAAGCTGATCGATCGCAAGCGAGCGATGCTCGCCGGCATCATCGTTATTGCCGGCCTTGCGCCGACAATCGAAGATCTGAACGTGCTGTCGTTCCTGTTCACCGTGCTCGCGACGACCACTGCCGTCGCGCTGCTGACTGATCCCGAGATGGCGGGGCCGCGCCGCTGGCTCTCGGCATTATGTCAGTTGCTCGTTATTGGTCCGCTTCGGCTGCCGCCTGATGCAGCTCGGGCCGTGCGCAATCGTGCCTTGACCCGCGAGCTTCTGCTCTGGTGCATGCCCCTGATGCTCGGCGCCGTCTTTCTCATCCTGTTTGCACGGGCCAATCCGGTGATCGAGCAGTGGCTCGCGACCCTCTATCCCGACCGGACCGATGCGCATTTCGACCCGCTCCGCGCGTTGTTCTGGATCGTCGCGCTCTCGATGATCTGGCCGTTCGTTCAGCTGCGTTGGCAGCACAAGACCACTCGCATTCCCGACAGCATGGCGGTCCCCGCCCCCAGCGATGAGCTATCGTCGGGCTTGGCCGGGCTTTTCAGTCCGCCCAGCGTGCTGCGTTCGCTGATCTTATTCAACCTGCTGTTCGCCGCACAAACTGGACTCGACATGATCTATCTCTGGGGCCATGCGACGCTACCCGCCGGAATGACCTATGCTGCCTATGCCCATCGCGGCGCTTATCCACTGATCCTAACGGCGATGCTCGCGGCAGCGTTGTTCTCGTCGCCATCCCGTCGGGTGATACCGCCACGCAGCCCAGGATGATCCGTCCCTTGGTCTACCTCTGGGTCGGACAGAACGTGATGTTGGTGCTCTCGGCGATATTGCGCCTGAAGCTTTATGTCGGGATCTATCTGCTGACCTATTGGCGCATCACCGCCGCGATCTGGATGGGCCTGGTCGCGGTCGGCCTGGTTCTGATCGTGGCGCGCATCGCTCTGGATCGCTCCCATCGCTGGCTGATCCGGATGAACCTGTTAGCGTTGCTTGCGACTGTCTATGTGTGCTCATTGATCAATTTCGATGCCATTATTGCCAACTACAACGTGGCCCATAGCCGCGAGGCCGGCGGCGCGGGCGTCGCCCTCGACGGCGTCTACCTGGCAAGCCTCGGGCCCCAAGTCATCCCTGCGCTCGCGCGGCTTGGGTCCAATCCCTATGTGGCGGCTCGCCTGGACCCTCTCCTGGAGCAGCAGGCGCGCGACATGGCTTCCTGGCGCAGCTGGAGCTTTCGCGGCTGGAGATTGCAACATTATCTCGATACACACCCGATATTCGCCGTCCCGAAGTAAAATGCATGCCCCGGATCCCCGCGTGACCCACCACATCCTTGTCGTCGACGATGACCCGCATATCCGCGAGGTAATCCTGATCGCGCTGCGCAAGGCCGACATGACGGTGACGGAGGCCGCCGACGGCAAGGCGGCGCTGGCGCGCTTTGCCGCCGATCGGCCCGATCTGATCGTGCTCGACGTCGGTATGCCCGAGTTCGATGGGCTCGAAGTCTGCCGGCAGATCCGTAAATCATCCGAGGTGCCGATCCTGTTCCTGTCGGCACGCGATGAGGAGATCGACCGCGTCCTCGGGCTCGAGATCGGCGGTGACGACTACGTCACCAAGCCGTTCAGCCCCCGCGAGCTGGTGGCCCGCGTCAACGTCATCCTGCGCCGGTCCGCAGCGCGAGCCACGACGACGCGGGCGCAAGCAGCGGAGCTTACCCATGGCAGGCTGCGGCTCGATCAGGATGCGCACGCGGCGCATTTCGGCGATGTGCCGCTGTTGCTGACCGCGCTCGAGTTCGGCATCCTGCGCACCCTGCTCGGCCGGCCCGCCGTGGTGTTCAACCGCGAGCAGATCATGGCTGCGGCCTATCAGCTGAATATCCAGGTCTCCGACCGCACCATCGACAGCCACATCCGCAATATCCGGGCCAAGCTCGCCGCGGCCGGTTGCGAGGACGCGATCGAGACCGTCCATGGCGTCGGTTTCAAGCTTGGCCGTTGTGGCGTGCCGTCATGACCGACTGGCAACCGCGAAAGAAGTGGCGGCCCTCGTTGCGACTGATCATGTTCGCGGTGCTGGCCTTGGTCGCGACGCTGCCACTGGTCGGCCTGTTCTTCTTTCGCATCTACGACAACCAGCTCATTCGCCAGACCCAGGCCGAGCTGATCACGCAGAGCCGCGTGCTCGCTGCTGTTTATGCCGAGGAGGTCACCGCGCGGCTTGGCGCAGGAATTCCACTCGGCGCCGAGATTCCGCCGGAGGCGCGGCCCGATCCGCCCGACGCGGTGACGCCGATCCGCCCCCTGCTCGATCTCACCGCTGACGATCTGTTCGTGCGGCGGCCCGATGCCCTACCGGCATCCAAGCCCGCCGATCCTGCCTATGTCGCAATCGGCGCCCGGCTGATGCCGATCATCCTGGACACCCAGAAGGTCACGCTGGCGGGCTTCCGCATCCTCGATCCGCAGGGCGTGGTGATCGCCGGCCGCGAGGAGGTCGGCCAGTCGCTGGCGCATATCGACGAGGTCGCGGCTGCGCTGCGGGGGCAATACCAGGCCGCGCTGCGTATCCGTGTGCCCGACAAGGCGCCGCCACCGATCTACTCGATCAGCCGTGGCGTTGGCGTCCACGTGTTCTCGGCGATGCCGGTCATCGTCAATGACCACGTCGCCGGCGTGATCTACACCTCGCGCACCCCGCGCAACATCTTCGAGCATCTCTATCAGGAGCGCAGCAAGTTCGCCGCGGCGGCCGGCACGGTCGCGTTCTTCACCTTGCTCATCGGCGTTGTTGTGGCGCGGACCATCACGCAGCCGATGCGCGAGCTGATCCAGCGCGCCGGTCAGATCGGCCGCGGCGACCGTGCCGCGTTCCGCCCGCTTGCCCATTACGGCACCCGCGACTTCGCCGAGCTCTCGCGGCATTTCTTCGCCATGGCTGAGCAACTGGCGCGGCGCAGCGACTACATCGCGAACTTCTCGGCGCATCTGACACATGAACTGAAATCGCCGCTGACGTCGATCAAGGGCGCAGCTGAGCTTCTGCTGGATTCACTTGCGAGCCCGGGCGGGACGCTGACCCGCGCCGAGCAGGAGAGATTCCTCGGCAACATTCTCGGTGACGCCGAGCGGCTCGAGGCCATGGCGCAGCGGCTGCGCGAGCTAGCGCGCGCCGAGACCATGCCGCAAAGCGAGCAGGCCGATCTTGCCGATGTGGTCGACAGGCTGCGCCAGCGCTTTCCCGATGCCGCCATCAAAGCCGACGTCTGTGCTGGCCATGGAATCGCGATGTCAGGCGAGACGGC
>Ga0209233_1001017_pt1 | contig 11967 bp, 10 predicted proteins | sample AraplaCL_Cvi_mCL_FD_184269 | JGI IMG/M metagenome (GOLD analysis project Ga0209233, IMG submission 184269) | Arabidopsis root microbial communities from the University of North Carolina, USA - plate scrape CL_Cvi_mCL (SPAdes) (version 2) | ecosystem: Host-associated > Plants > Roots > Endosphere... | reverse complement strand
GCTCTGAAGGTGATCTGTCGCCAATCGGACGCAGGAGGCGGCTGGCCGCACCCCTAAAAATGGAAACCGGCCAGAACAGCCCCCAGGCGGGTCTTTTGAGGGGCAAATGGTGGCGAAGGGCAATGGTGGGCGCACAAGGGATCGAACCTTGGACCTCTCCCGTGTGAAGGGAACGCTCTCCCGCTGAGCTATGCGCCCGGATTCCGCTGGCGGCGACACGCAAATCGGTCCCGGTCCGAAGGTCTCCGTCGGAGAGCGCGATTTACGAAGCACTGGCCCCTGGTGTCAAGGTTTTGCGCAGCTCTTCAAGCCAAAAAGGCCGATGCGGCGGTTGATCTTGAGACCGGACCGACATTGGCACTTCGGTCGTGACGTGCCTGGCTGCGAAGGGTGATCTGCCCTCGAAACCGCCCGGTCAAGCCCCGATCTGTCGGGCGCGCGAGGCGTGGGACTGCAGCGCGCGAATCCGCTCGGCGAGCGTACCGCCTTGACCATTCGCCTGACCGGTCGGTTGCGCCCCCATCGGGGTGAGGTCATTGGCATTGGCCGGGTGGGCCGGGGCAGGTTCGGCTGCCAGAATGGCCTCGATTGTCGAGTTCGGTCCTTCGATCTGCATCGCGAGCTTGGCGACCTCGGCGGCGATGTCGTTGATTCGCTCGCGGAGCAGCGCGTTCTCCATGCGCTCCTGGGCCCAGGCGCTCTCGGCCTGTTGCTGGATCTGATGGAGCTCGCGCTGCAGCTTGGCGCGCTCGTCGCGGGCAAGCCGGAGCTGCTCCTCGACTGCCGCCTTCTCGGTGCGCAGCTTCTCCAGCGCCGACGACTTGCCGCCGCTGAAGCCTTCGACCTCTTCGCGCAGCTCCTTCAAGGTCCGCTCGGCGGCCTCGTTGGCCTGCCGCAGCTGGTTGTTCTCGAACTCGCGTTCGGCGAGCAGCTTGCCCTGGGTGGCGAGCCGTCCCTCGAGATCAGTGACCCGGCCGGACAGCATCTCGGCCTCCTTGACCTGGACGATCAGCTGGCGGTCGAGATCACCGACGCGTTGGCTGAGATTCTCGACCCGGCCGCGCGCATCGGTCAGCTCGCGCGTCGCGGTCTCCGAGGCGCTGCGCTCCTCGGTCAGGCGGCTCTGCGTGCTGTTGACGTCCCGCTCGGCCTCGCCGACGCGGGCCTTCAATTCCTCGATCTGGGTGCGCAGCGTCACCAACTCGACCTGGCGGCTGTCGGCCAGCATCGAGCGGTCGTTCAGCTCGGTGGAAAACCTGGCGAGCTCGTTCTGCTTCTGTTTCAGCGCCTGCTCGGCGGCGCGCAGCGCCTCGGTCTTGGCGGTGAATTCCTCCTCGGTGGCGCGCAGCTGATCCTTCAGCGCCTTCTCGCGCGCCTCAAGTGCAAAGATCGCGGCGTTCTTCTCGCCGAGCTCGATCTTCATCCGGTTGATCGCATCCGTCTTCTTGCCGAGCTCGGCCAGCTGGCTCGTGGTCTTGCTCTTGAGCGTTTCGACGCTCATCTCGAGCCGCCGCGCCGACATCGCGAACTCGGCACGAAGCTGATCCTTGTCGGCCTGGATCTCCGCCATCGACAGTGGCGTCGCGGCTTCCAGCCGGCGCGTGGTCAGCCGTACCGCGCGATTGTGCACGAGCGGCACGATCATCAGCGCACACAGCATCGCGACCAGGAAACCGATCGCAAAATACATGAGCGGCTCGACCATACGCGCGACTCCCATTGGCTTGTGGGAATCACAATGCCATGCCCGCGGGCATGAAAGAAAGCCTCAAGCCACGCTAAGCTCGATCGCGCCGTCTGCTGTGTCGGGTGGGTATCAGAACGGGTTCCAGGTGGCGCTCGGCGTATATTTCAAATAGCCGACGTTCGCGCCCAGCCTCAAACCGATGCCGGAGCGGATCGGCACCAGCACGATGTTGTTGGCGGTGAGCGCGGTCATGCCGAAACCGCCGACGATATAGGCCGAGCCGTCGATGCCGACGAAGCGCTGGTAGATCGCGCTGGTCGCGGGCAGGTTGTAGACCAGCGTCATGGTGCGGGCGCCGTCGCCGCCCCAGTCGAAGCCGACCGACGGCCCCTGCCAGTAGACGCGCAGATCGCCGGCGTTCTTGGTGTACAGGGTTCCCTCGCCGTAGCGCAGCCCGGCGACGAACGCGCCTGAGCCTTCCTCGCCGAGAACATAGCCGTTGGGCAGGCCCCATTGACTGACCGCGCGCTCGATCACCGAGGCGAGGCCGCGCGAGACGTTGCCGAAGAAACGGTGGCCGGCGTTGACCAGCTCGTCCGTCCCAAACGTGTCGGGGCTCGGCGCGCGCTGCGGCGGCGGCAGGTTGGGCGGCGGCGCCTGCTGCGCGGCCACCGACGCGGTCAGGCCGAAAAAGGCCGCGAGCGTCATTGCGGCGAGGCGTGAGGCGAAAGTCATGGAAAGGTCCCCTGCTATCGAAGTTCCGACCACCGCCTTAACCTAACGCCAACCACGAGCGGCGACTGTCGGAGAGGGGGCATGCCCCATCGACTCGCATGTTATCGGCATCAACTATGACGGCACAACGGCAACAACAAAACCATGGAGGGCATTGGCCGCTGTTTCGTCGCGGAATGGCCCTGTTTACGCTGCTTGTTGGCCTCATGGCGCAAGATCTTGCGGGATACGCGGCCATCACCGAGCGGATCGTGACCGATCGTTTCTCGGGGCTCGCCATCGGCGGCTTCGATCCGGTCGCCTATTTCGTCGACAGCAAGGCGGTCAAGGGGCTCGAGGATTTCGAAGCCTGGCAGGGCGGGGTGGTCTGGCGCTTCCACAATGAGGGCAACCGCGCCTCCTTTCTGGCCCATCCGGACATCTACGGTCCGCAATTTGGCGGCTACGATCCGACCGACGTCGCGCGCGGGGTGGCCGTGGCGGGCAACCCGCGCCTCTGGGTGGTCGCCGGCGAGCGGCTGTTCCTGTTCAGCCGTGAGGCGAGCCGCGATGCCTTCGCCGCCAATCCTGACCGCTATGTGCAGCGCGCGAAGGCGCGCTGGCAGACCTTGCAGCAGGAGCTGTCGCGCTGATCGCGTCCGCTCTAACCTGCCTCACAGCCCGGGTGCAGCTATCGAGGGATCACCCCAGGCGATGAACGAGGGCACGATGAAGCCGTCGCGGCGCTCGCCAAAGCGCAAGCACGCGCCCGTCTCGTCGGTGACCTTGCCGCCAGCGGCCGTCACCACCGCCTGGCCTGCGGCGATATCCCATTCCGAGGTCGGCGCCAGCCGCGGATAGATATCGGCCGCGCCTTCGGCCAGCCTGCCGAACTTGACCGCCGAGCCGAGCGGCAGCCGGATCACGCCGGGCCGGCACTGGATGAAGGCCTCCGTGCGCGCATCGCCATGCGAGCGGCTCACTGCCGCGATCCAGGAGTCGCCCGCCTTGGGCATCTGCCGGGTCCGGATCGGCTGCGCGGCGCCAAGGCCGGCCTCACCGATGGTCAGCCGTTCGGCGCCGCGCCCGACGATGCCGCGCCATAGCAGGTCGATCGCCGGCGCGCAGATGATGCCGAGCAGCGGCGTGCCGTCCGTCACCAGCGCGAGATTGACGGTGTATTCGCCGCGGCCAGCGACGAATTCCTTGGTGCCGTCCAGCGGATCGATCAGGAAGAAGCTGCCGCGATAGGGCGCGGCGGCAGGCTGCGCGCGTTCCTCGGACAGGATCGCGATGTCAGGCGCGATGCTGGCGAGGCCGTCGTGGATGACCCGGTCGGCGGCGAGGTCGGCTTCGGTCACCGGCGAGCCGTCGGACTTGTCCGTCACGGCCATCGCACGGCGGTTGACGGCAAGGATGGCGCGGCCGGCCTGCACGACGAGCTCGGTCAGGGGCTCCATCAAAGCGGCGGCGGCATCGGCGTCGATCCCGCGTGCCGACGGGGCAGCCTGCGTCATCGGCAGCGTCCGTACACTGAGGTTCGGATGGGCCGTTGGTGAATCCTGCGGTTAGCCGTCATGGCGCTTGCCTTCTTTTGCCTGCATATTGCCAATGTGGCGCCGCTTTAGCCGCAATTGGCGGGTTTGTCGCGAACCTTGATCACAGGCTTTATCGGTAGTCTTTTCCGGCCCGGTCTCCAGCTTGGTGGCGGCCGCTGCTTTCGCAGTGTATCAAGCCTTGAAGCACGTATGATTCGCATTCGCCCCAGATCTGCGGATTTCCAGGAACACCGAATGTCCGACACGTCGTCTCCAGGTTTGTCGTCTCCAGGTACCTTGTCTTCAGGTCTTGCATCCTCGGCGCCGGGTCTCGCACCCGACAAGCTCGAACTGGCCGCGTTGCTCTGCTCCAAGGTTTGTCACGATCTCATCAGTCCGGTCGGCGCGATCGTCAACGGGCTCGAAGTGCTCGACGACAATCCGAAACCCGAGGACCGCGATTTTGCGCTGGAGCTGATCCGCAAGAGCGCCAAGACCGCCTCCGCCCGGCTGCAGTTTTGCCGCCTCGCCTTCGGCGCGGCCGGCTCTTCCGGCGCCCAGATCGACCTCGGTGATGCCCAGACCATGGCGCGCGGGCAGATCGAGGATGCCAAGACCTCGATCGAGTGGAATCTGCCGCGACTGCTGCTGCCGAAGAACCGGGTGAAGCTCCTGCTCAACATGCTGGTGATCGCGCAGCAGACGATACCGCGCGGCGGACGGCTGACGGTCGATCCGGTCGGCGCGGGTGAGACGATGAGCTTCAAGATCAGTGCGACCGGGCTCAATGCGCGGCTGCCGCAGAGCATCGTCACCATGCTGGCCTCGACCCATGAAGGGCCGATCGATGCCCATGCGGTGCAGCCTTACTATACGAGCCTGCTGGCGGAATCGTGCGGCCTGAAGGTTTCGCTCGCCGCCGAAGGCGATGCGATGGTCGTTACTGCATCCTGATCTCGATAAGACTGACGGGACGCGGACCCTGCGCATGGCTGCAAATGGCGGCCTTTTCAGCCGCAAACGGTGCGCTTGCGGCCGCCCATGGTTAATCGGAGGTTGCCAAAACGGCCCCGGTTTTCAAGCGCTCATCTTATCTCTTTGTTGAGTCCGTTCTTTTCCGCTTACTCAACCAATATTAAACGCTTTGCGTCGAAACTGGCCGCGCTTTGAGGGCGCGTCATGTCGCGTGCCGTTTGCGTGCGAAGGCCTGTTTCATGGATGACCTGTTGCGTGAGTTTCTGACGGAGACCAGCGAAAGCCTGGATACCGTCGACAATCAGCTGGTTCGGTTCGAGCAGGAGCCGAACAACGCCAAGATTTTGGACAACATCTTCCGCCTGGTGCACACCATCAAGGGGACCTGCGGCTTCCTCGGCCTGCCGCGGCTCGAAGCGCTGGCGCACGCAGCCGAAACCTTGATGGGCAAATTCCGCGACGGCATGCCGGTGACCGGCGAGGCCGTCACGCTGATCCTCACCACGATCGACCGGATCAAGGACATTCTCGGACAGCTCGAGGCGACCGAAGCCGAGCCCGAAGGCGCCGATCGCGACCTGATCGATGAGCTCGAAGCCATGGTCGAGCGAGGCATGGCGGCAATGTCAGGCTCGGCGCAGCCGATGCCGACTGCTGGCGTAGCGCCTGCGGCCGCTGCACCAGCGCCTGCTCCGGCGGCCGCTGCGCCCAAGGAGAAGGAGATGACGCACGGCACGCTGATCGATCAGACGCTCGAGCGCCCGCTGCGTCCCGGCGAAGTCTCGCTCGACGAGCTGGAGCGCGCCTTCCGCGAGACCGCGATCGAAATGCCGGCCGTGCCTGAGCAGCCCGCCGCGCCGGTGGCCCAGGCGGCGCCCGCACCAAAGCCGGCGGCCAAGCCCGCCGCCGCGGCGCCTGCTGCCAAGGCCGACAAGGCCGAAGCTGCGCCGGCGAAGAAGGACGCCAAGCCGGCTCGCAAGGCCGTCGCCGCCGAAGGCGAGGTGCAGGAGAGTGACAAGGTCGCCAACCAGTCGATCCGCGTCAACGTCGACACCCTCGAACATCTGATGACGATGGTCTCGGAGCTGGTGCTGACCCGCAACCAGCTCCTGGAGATCGCCCGCCGCAACGAGGACACCGAGTTCAAGGTGCCACTGCAGCGGCTCTCCAACGTCACCGCCGAGCTGCAGGAAGGCGTCATGAAGACGCGCATGCAGCCGATCGGCAATGCCTGGCAGAAGCTGCCGCGCATCGTCCGCGATCTCGCCACCGAACTCGGCAAGCAGATCGAGCTCGAGATGCACGGCGCCGACACCGAGCTCGACCGCCAGGTGCTCGACCTGATCAAGGATCCGCTCACCCACATGGTGCGCAACTCCGCCGACCATGGTCTGGAGACCACCACTGAGCGCGTCGCGAGCGGCAAGGGCGAGCAGGGCACCATTCGTCTGTCCGCCTATCACGAGGGCGGCCACATCATCATCTGCATCGCCGACAACGGCCGCGGGCTCAACACCGAGCGCATCAAGGCCAAGGCGGTGGCGAACGGTCTCGTCAGCGAGGCCGAGCTCGAGAAGCTGACGGAAGCCCAGATCCACAAATTCATCTTCGAGCCGGGCTTCTCGACGGCGGCCGCCATCACCTCGGTCTCCGGCCGCGGCGTCGGCATGGACGTGGTGCGCACCAATATCGACCAGATCGGCGGCACCATCGACATCAAGTCGGTGGCCGGCGAGGGCACCTCGGTCACCATCAAGATCCCGCTGACGCTCGCGATCGTCTCGGCGCTGATCGTCGAGGCCGGCGGCGACCGCTTTGCGATCCCGCAGCTGTCGGTGGTCGAGCTGGTCCGCGCCCGCGCCAATTCCGAGCACCGCATCGAGCGCATCAAGGACACCGCGGTCTTGCGACTTCGCAACAAGCTGCTGCCGCTGATGCACCTGAAGAAGCTGCTCAAGATCGACGACGGCTCGTCGATCGATCCGGAGAACGGCTTCATCGTGGTGACGCAGGTCGGCAACCAGACCTTCGGCATCGTGGTCGACGGCGTGTTCCACACCGAGGAAATCGTGGTCAAGCCGATGTCGACCAAGCTGCGTCACATCGACATGTTCTCCGGCAATACCATCCTCGGCGACGGCGCCGTGATCATGATCATCGATCCGAACGGCATCGCCAAGGCGCTCGGCGCCGCCGGCTCCGCCTCGCATGCGGTGAGCGACGAGCACAACGCCATGCACGTCTCCAACGCCGAGCAGCTCACCTCGCTGCTGGTGTTCCGCGCCGGCACCGCGCAGCCCAAGGCGGTGCCGCTCGGCCTCGTCACACGCCTGGAGGAGATCGCCGCCGACAAGATCGAGCTCTCCAACGGCCGCTACATGGTGCAGTACCGCGACCAGCTGATGCCGCTGGTGCAGATGGAAGGCGTTGCGGTGCAGACCATCGGCTCGCAGCCGATCCTGGTGTTCGCCGACGAGACCCGCGCCATGGGTCTCGTGGTCGACGAGATCATCGACATCGTCGAGGAGCGGCTCAACATCGAGGTCTCCGGCGTCAAGGTCGACGGTGTTCTCGGCTCGGCCGTGATCAAGGGCCAGGCCACCGAAGTGATCGACGTCGGCCACTTCCTGCCGATGGCGTTCGCCGACTGGTTCATCCGCAAGGAGATGAAGCCGTCGCTGCTGTCGCAGTCGGTGCTCCTGGTCGACGACAGCGCGTTCTTCCGCAACATGCTGGCGCCGGTGCTCAAGGCCGCCGGCTACAAGGTGCGCACCGCGAGCTCCGCGCAGGAAGGACTCGCCGCGCTGCGTTCGAGCCAGAATTTCAACGTCATCGTCACCGACATCGAGATGCCGGAGATGAACGGTTTCGAGTTCGCCGAGACCATTCGCGCCGACCAGAACCTGAACCATCTGCCCGTCATCGCAGTGTCCTCGCTGATTTCGCCTGCGGCGATCGAGCGCGGCCGCCAGGCCGGCTTCTACGATTACATCGCCAAGTTCGACCGTCCGGGCCTGATCGCGGCGCTGAAGGAACAGACCGAAGAGCGCGCCAAGCAGGCCGCGTAAGCGTAGCGTTTTTTAGGAGTAGCGTAACATGAGCAGCAAGAGCGAAACCAGCGAAGGGCTGGTTGCCGAATACGTCACCGCCGTGATCGGCGGGCAGCTGTTCGGGCTGCCGATCTCGCGGGTGCAGGACGTGTTCATGCCGGAGCGGCTGACGCGCGTGCCGCTGTCGTCGGCGGAGATCGCCGGCGTGCTGAACCTGCGCGGCCGCATCGTCACCGTGATCGACATGCGCGCGCGCCTCGGCCTCTCCAAGGCCGACGACGGCAAGCCGCCGATGGCGGTCGGCGTCGACCTGCGCGGCGAGTCCTATGGTCTCCTGATCGATCAGATCGGGGAAGTGCTGCGGCTTCCAGAAGAAAGCCGCGAGGAGAATCCGGTCAATCTCGATCCGCGCATGGCCAAGCTCGCCGGTGGCGTCCATCGCCTCGACGGCCAGCTCATGGTCATTCTCGACGTCGATCGCGTGCTCGAAATGGCGCACGACAAGATGGCTGCCTGACGAGAAAGACCGCGTCGCGCGAGCCGCGCCGCAGACAATGCTCATTAAGATTGGATCTGAAAAAGAAAATAAGAGGCACACATGAGAACCTGTCTTGTGGTCGACGATTCCAGCGTCATTCGAAAGGTCGCGCGTCGCATTCTGGAAGGCCTGGATTTCCAGATCATGGAAGCCGAGGATGGCGAGCAGGCGCTGGAGATCTGCAAGCGCGGTCTTCCGGACGCCGTGCTGCTCGACTGGAACATGCCCGTCATGGACGGCTATGAATTCCTCGGCAATCTGCGCCGCATGCCAGGCGGCGATCAGCCGAAGGTCGTGTTCTGCACCACCGAGAACGATGTCGCGCATATCGCGCGCGCACTGCATGCCGGCGCCAATGAGTACATCATGAAGCCGTTCGACAAGGACATCGTCACAGCCAAGTTCCAGGAAGTTGGCCTGATCTGATTTTCGATCGCGGCCGGGTCGGCGCGAATGCGGCCCGGTTCTATCCAGTCTGCTTCTGGTTTGTGGTGAGTAATGAGCGTCGCATTGGCAAGTTCTTCGATTCCCAGTTCGACCAGCCAGGGGCCACTGCGTGTGATGGTCGTCGACGATTCCGTCGTGATCCGGGGCATGATCTCGCGCTGGATCGGATCGGAGCCCGACATGGTGGTGGCGGCGTCGCTGCGCACCGGGCTCGAGGCTGTCAACCAGATCGACCGCGTCAATCCCGACGTTGCCGTGCTCGATATCGAGATGCCTGAGCTCGACGGCATCGCCGCCTTGCCACGGCTGCTCGCCAAGAAGAAGAACCTCGTCATCATCATGGCCTCGACGCTGACCCGCCGCAACGCGGAGATCAGCTTCAAGGCGCTGTCGCTCGGCGCCGCCGACTACATCCCCAAGCCCGAGAGCACGCGCGAGGCGGGAGCGGCCGACATCTTCCACCACGACCTGATCCAGAAGATCCGCACACTTGGCGGCAAGGCGCGCCGCGTCGGTCACGTCGCGCCAATGCACGCGCCGCCGATGCATGCACCTAGCGCGCCGACTGTGGTGCCGATCCCCGAACACCGTCCGCATGTGGTGCGTCCCGCCGCCGTGCCGGCGCCAGCTTCAACACCGGCCGCACATGGCACCGGGGCGGGCCTGGCGCGCCGCGCCTTCAGCTCGCAGATGCCCAAGGTGCTGCTGATCGGCTCCTCGACCGGCGGCCCGCAGGCGCTGATGTCGGTGGTGACCGATCTCGGTCCGGTGATCGATCGCTTCCCGGTGCTGATCACCCAGCACATGCCGCCGACCTTCACCACCATCCTCGCCGAGCATCTCGGGCGATCGAGCCGGCGTCCCGCGCATGAAGCCGTCGATGGCGAACCCGTCAAGGCCGGCCGGATCTATCTCGCGCCCGGCGGACGTCACATGAAGGTCGCGCGCCATGGCGCTGAGACCGTGATCGTGCTCGACAACGGCCCGCCCGTGAATTTCTGCAAGCCCGCGGTCGACCCGCTGTTCTCTTCGGCGACCGAGATCTGGCAGGGCGCCACGCTCGCCTTGATCCTCACCGGCATGGGCTCGGACGGCATGCGCGGCGGCAAGGAGATCGTCGCAGCCGGCGGCAGCGTGGTCGCCCAGGACGAGGCGACCAGCGTGGTGTGGGGCATGCCGGGCGCCGCCGCCAATGCCGGCATCTGCTCCGCCGTCCTTCCCTTGAATCAGATCGCGCCGAAGCTGGTCCGATTGTTTGCAGGAGACCGCTCATGACGCCGCTCGATTACGAATATCTGCGCCGGCTGCTCAAGGAGCGCTCGGGGCTCGATCTGTCCTCCGACAAGCAGTATTTGGTCGAGAGCCGGCTGCTGCCCTTGGCGCGCCGCGCTGGGCTTGGTGGCATCACCGAGCTTGTTCAGAAGATGAAGAGCGGCGCCGAGCAGCTCACCTCCGATGTCGTCGAAGCGATGACGACCAACGAGACGTTCTTCTTCCGCGACAAGATTCCGTTCGATCACTTGCGCGATTCCATCCTGCCGGAACTCGCGCGCTCGCGCACGGCGCGGCGTTCGATCCGGGTGTGGTCGGCGGCGTGCTCGACCGGCCAGGAGCCGTATTCGATCGCGATGTGCCTGCGGGAGTTCGGTCCGGCGCTGTCCGGCTGGCGCAGCGAGATCGTCGCCACCGACCTGTCGCACGAGGTTCTGGAGAAATCCAAGGCTGGCCTCTACAGCCAGTTCGAGGTGCAGCGCGGACTGCCGATTCAGCTGCTGGTGAAATACTTCACCCAGCTCGGCGAGTTCTGGCAGCTCAGCGCGGATATCCGCGGCATGGTCCAGCACCGGCAGCTCAATCTGCTGCAGGATTTCACCCATCTCGGCAAGTTCGACGTGATCTTCTGCCGCAACGTGCTGATCTATTTCGACCAGGAGACCAAGACCTCGATCTTCGAGCGTATGGCCCGCATGCTGGAGCCGGACGGCTACCTGATGCTGGGGGCTGCCGAATCCGTGGTCGGCATCACCGACGCGTTCCGGCCCTGCCCCGATCGGCGTGGCCTGTATCAGCTCAATCCGGCGCGGATGGCGCGCCCGGCAGGCGGCGCAATGCTGCCTGGCCTGAAGGTGGTCGCGGCCCGCTGAGCTGCTCCGGTCAATGACGCAAAGGCGCGGGCCGCCGGCCCGCGTCGCGGCTCACCGCGCATAGGCCGCTGAAATCTCTGCCAAAATTAATTCGAGCGAGCGCGGGAACTTTTCCGTCCGTCGTGCGTCGTCGTCCATTCGTGATCAGGCCGCGCGTTGTCATCTGCGGCAGGGGGACCGGATGAAAGCGAGCGTGCATCCCGACGCCCTCGTCATCGCGCCAAGCTGAGTTGGGGTGCGCGTGACGTCATCGACCGAACCCGTCCAGCCTGATCGCTCGCCCAACGAAGCCGAGGAGGCGGTCGAGGCGATCCACCGCGTCAAGATCGATGCGCTGGTGGAGCAGGGCCCGGAGACATCACCGGTCATCATGCTGCAGGGCGCGGACGCGCCCTATCACATCCTGGTCGAGCGCATGAGCGACAGCGCACTGACGCTGGGCGCCGACGGCAACATCGCCAACGTCAATTCCCGCCTGTGCGCGCTGACCGGGCGGGCGGCCGCCGATCTGATGGGACAGAGCTTCGCGACAATGTTCGCCGGCGCCGCGCCTGTGCAGCGCGACGGCGAGGCGGCGAGCGAGGCGCAGCTGCAGCGCGCCGGCGGCGGCTCGCTGCCGGTCTCGGTCTGGATGCATCAGATGACGATCGGCGGCGTGGTCGCGACGCTGGTCACGCTGACCGATCTGTCGATCCACCGCCGCGCCGAGGAGGTCGCGAGCGCCGAGCGCTTCGCGCGCTCGATCCTGGAGCAGGCGACGGACGCGATCGTGGTGCTCGCGCGCGATGGGCACATCACCCACGCGAGCCAGGCCGCCGAGCAACTCGCAGGGACCTCGCCGGTCGGGCAATTGTTCTCGGACGCCTTTCCGCTC
>Ga0209233_1001016_pt1 | contig 11970 bp, 10 predicted proteins | sample AraplaCL_Cvi_mCL_FD_184269 | JGI IMG/M metagenome (GOLD analysis project Ga0209233, IMG submission 184269) | Arabidopsis root microbial communities from the University of North Carolina, USA - plate scrape CL_Cvi_mCL (SPAdes) (version 2) | ecosystem: Host-associated > Plants > Roots > Endosphere... | reverse complement strand
CAGGGCGACATGGGCGTAGAATATTGACCACGCCGCAAGAAATAAAACGGCGCGCCCGCGAGCAACAATCCCGCTCCCCAAAGCAACGCCTCGGCGCCCGTGCCGATCAGCGCCCAGACGCCATAAATAAAGGCCAGCGCCGCCACGATCAACCGCCACACGGCGCGCATGGGAGTCCGCGATTCCAGCTTGATCATCGCCGCCGCGCTGAACGAATACGGCAACAACGCCGCCGCGGTCGCGAGCAGGATCGACGCGGTGAATACCGTCACCAGCGAGCCGGTGAAATTCGCCAGCACGAGCACCGTCGCGAGCACGCTGCCGACGACGAGGCCGATGCGCGGCGTGCCGTGAGCGTCGACTTTGGCAAAGTACGCCGGAAACAAGCCATCGCGCGCCGCCGCATACGGCACTTGGCCCTGCACGAGAATCCAGCCGTTGAGCGCACCGAGGCAGGACACCGCCATCGCGCCCGCCATCGCCACGCCGGCGCCCGCACCCCAGAGTTTCGTCGCGGCATCGGCAAACGGCGCGGTCGACATCGCCAGTTTGTCGAGCGGCACGAGGCCGAGCACGACGGTGCACGCGGCGATCGTCACCGCCGCCGCAAGGGCGACGCCGATGAAGGTCGCGCGCGGGATCGTTTTCTCCGCGTCGACAACGTGTTCGGCCGGAATCGTCGCGCACTCCATGCCCTGCAGCGCCCACAGCGCGAGCGCTGCGGTCGTCGTCGTCACCGACAGCCAACCCTGCCCGCTCGGATTGAACGGCGTGAACGAGTGCGTATCGAGCTGGGTCGCGCCGATCGCAATCACGACGAACAGCGGCAAGAGTTTCAGAATCGTGATGACGAGCTGAGCGATGCCCGCCGTGCGCACGCCGGCGAGGTTGAATGCGGTGCCGAGCCACAGCACGATCAGCGCGCAGGCGGCCTCGCGCCCGGGCGCGGCGAGCGCGGGGAAAATCGCCGCCACGCTGCCGGCGAAGGCCACAGCGATCGCGGCGACCGCGCACCACACCGAGATCCAGTAGCTCCAAGCCATGATGAAACCGGTGAATTCACCGAACGCGACGCGCGCGTACGCGTACGGTCCGCCGGCGATCGGATAGCGCCGCGCGAGATAGGCGAATACGTAGGCCAGCAGCAACGCGCCGGCCGCGGACAAGGTCCAGCCGTAGAGGCTGGCCTGCCCGTACGGCGCGAGCGAGGCCGGCAGCAGAAACACTCCCGAACCGATCATGTTGCCGACAACGAGCGCGGTGGCGGACCAGAGGCCAAGCACTCTTGTCGACGTGCTCATGCGCGCGCAGCGCCCGCGTCGGGAAAGAAACCGAAATGGGTGACGTCTGCAGGAATCGACCGCGGCATCCACCCAGTATCCACGGTTTACCGCGTCACGCAAACGGCGCGCCTTGTGCGCCGCAAATGCAACAGCCCCCAAATCGCATGCCGCGAACACCCCGCCGTTCGTGCTGAGCGTAGCGAAGCGAAGTCGAAGCACGGCCCTTCGACTCCGCGCCTTCGGCGCTACGCTCAGGGCGAACGGGACATTGCGACGGGAGACAAGCTAGGCTTTCTTCACGAACTCCGATTTCAGCCCCATCTGGCCGATGCCTTCGATCTTGCAGTCGATGTCGTGATCACCGTCGACCAGGCGGATGTTCTTCACCTTCGTGCCAACCTTGACCACGGCGGACGAGCCTTTGACCTTGAGGTCCTTGATCACCGTCACCGTGTCGCCGTCGGCAAGCACATTGCCGACGGCGTCGCGCACCACCTTGGCCTCATCGGCGGCCGCGGGTGCCGCGTCCTGCGCCCATTCGTGCGCGCACTCCGGACAAACGTAGAGATGGCCGTCGGCGTAGGTGTACTCAGAGTTGCATTGCGGGCAGCGCGGTAGATCGCTCATTCTGTTCTCAAGGTCGGTTGCCGACGTTCTGTTCGAACAGGCGATAGATGCGCTTGTACTCGTCCAGCCACGAATCGGCGTTGGTGAAGCCGTGGCGGTCGAGGGCGTACGGCGAAATGGTGAAGTTGTCTTTGTGCAGTTCGATCAGGCGCTGATAGAGACGCATCGAATCCTCGAACAACACATTATCGTCGATCATGCCGTGGCAGATCAGCAGCGGATCGCGCAGGCCGTCGGCGAACTCGATCGGCGATGAGCGCTGGTACGCGATCGGATCGTCCTGCGGTGTGTTGAGGATGTTCGAGGTGTACTCGTGGTTGTACTGCATCCAGTCGGTGACCGGACGCAGCGCCGCACCGGCGGCGAACTCGCCCGGCGCGCGGAACAGCGCCATCAGCGTCATGAAGCCGCCGTACGAACCGCCGTAGATGCCGACGCGTTTCGGATCGACGCCGGCGTTGTCGACGAGATATTTCTTGCCGTCGAGCAGGTCTTCCAGTTCCGGATGCCCCATCTGCCGATAGATCGCCGTGCGCCAGTCGCGGCCGTAGCCTTCCGAGCCGCGGTAATCCATGTCGATGACGACATAACCCTTCTGCACGAGCAGGTTGTGGAACATCTGCTCGCGGAAATAAGCCGGGTATTGCAGATGCACGTTCTGCAGATAACCCGCGCCGTGCACGAAGACCACGGCCGGATGCTTCGTGGACTTGTCGAGGTTGGCCGGTTTATACAATTTCGCGTGGATCACACCCTTGAAGTGTGTCGACGGCACCTCGACGATCTCAGGCGCCAGCCAGGTCATCGCCGCGTACCCCGCGGTGCGCATATCACCGAGCTCGCGCGGCGAACCCGAACCGTCCGCATTCGCGATCGCGAGCTGCGCCGGCACGTAGCTCGCCGAATGCGCAACGAGGAGTTGCTTATCGTCGTGGCTCAGCCCGAAATCCTGCACGCCCTTGTACTGCGTGACGCGTTCCAATTTGCCACCGGTCGACGGCACGCGATACACGTCGTAGGCATAGGGCGCCTCGGCATTCGCGCGCACGTAGAACCAGCGCCCGTCGGTGGACAATTGCGGCCGCGCGACTTCGAACTTGCCGCTCGTCAGCGCGACAGCCTTGCCGCCCGCGGTCTTGGTATACAAATGCGCATAGCCGGTTTCTTCCGATTCGAACCACAGCGTGCGCTGGTCGTTGAGGAAACCAAATTCGTTGAAGTTCCAGTTGATCCAGGCCGGATCGGTCAGACGATGCTGCGGCACGAGCGCGTGCCGGTCGAAATCGACTGTGGTGATCCAGCGGTCCTTGTTGTCGATCGCGCGCAGTTGGATCGCCAGCACCTGGCCGTCGCGGCTCCAGACGACGCCGCCGCCACCGCCATCCTCGGCGCTGGAGACGATGCGCACGGCGCGCTGCTTGGGTTTGTCCGAGGTTTTTTCCTTCTTCTCGGCGGCGGATTTCTCCGCGCTCGCGGCCTTGGCGTTCTCCTCGAGCACGCTCTTGAGCGGATCGTCGTGGATGCCGGGCAGCGTATCGAGCGCGAGCGGATACGCTTTGTGTGCGACGAGATCGAGCAGCTGCAACGACTGCGGCGCCGGCGCGTTGCGGCCGACGCGCACGCGTTCTTTCTCGAATTCCTCGTAGCCCGACTCGGTCACGTAGCGCGTCAGCTCGCCGCGGCGTCCCTCTTCGTGCTTCTTCGCTATCGTGACGACGAGCATCCAGCGTGCGTCGGGCGAGAGTTCCGTATCCAGTACCTTCACTTCGTCGCCGAGCCAGAACGGTGCGGCGGCGCGCGTCGGGTCGGCGCGGCGCAGCTCTTCGGCGTGCGTGCGGCGGGCATCCTTGTCGTCCTTAAGCTTCTTCAGCGTCGAAAACGTGCGCAGCTGAAAATCGCGCAGGTCGTCGTCGGCCGGTTTGGCGTCGGGATCCTTCTCGGTCCGAATCACGGCCGCCGGCGCGGTCACGTGGCTGGCGAGATCGTGCACGAACCAGTCGTTGCCGGCGCGGAAGCTCAGCGTGCGGCCATCGGCGGAGAACTGCGGCGCCGATTCTTTATCCGCCGTGCGCGTGATCTGAGTGAGCGCACCGTTGCGCAGGTCGCGCACGAAGATGTCGCCGTTGCGCGCGAACGCCGCGCGCGTGCCGGCAAGATCATAGACCGCATCGGAGCCGTCGCTCGCCGCCATCGCCGCACCGTCGACGACGCTGTCCTTGCCGCCGGCAAGATCGATGCGGTGCAGGTCGACGATCGCCGAATCCTTGCGCTTGGCCGAGTAGTAAACGGCACGGCCGTCCACCGACCAGTACGGTTGCAGAGGCGCCACGGCGATCCAACCCGGATCGGCCATGATGGCTTCCAGAGTCAACGCGGGCGCAGCGGTGGCTGCGGTGGCTGCGGGGTCGGCCTGAGCCGCGGCGGAAGCAAAGACAAGCGAAGCGGTGATGACGCTGAGCAGACGGCGTGGCATGCGTGGGACCCCAGGTTGCGCGCGAAACGCGCAGGATAGCCGAGGCCGGCGCGTCCGCCAGCCGCCGGAAGTCACATCTTCGCCGTTCCCGTCATTTTCGCCGTTCCCGTCATTCCGGCGAAAGCCGGAATCCATCTTGATCTTGCTTGCCGAAAGGAGAAATGGATTCCGGCTTTCGCCGGAATGACGTTGCTTCTATGCTCTGCCCCAATTCCCCATCCCCAATTCACGTCTCCATGCCCCTACCCACCGTAGAAATCGAAACCGCCGCCCATCCGAAACACGCCGTGATCTGGCTGCACGGCCTTGGCGCCGACGGCCACGATTTCGAACCGATCGTGCCCGAACTGGTCGACCGCTCCTGGCCGGCGCTGCGTTTCGTGTTCCCGCATGCGCCGGTGCGGCCGGTGACAGTCAACGGCGGCATGCAGATGCGCGCGTGGTACGACATCGCCGGCATGGAAATCGCGCAGAAGCAGGACGAACCCGGCATACGTGCCTCGATCGCGCAGCTCGACGAACTGATCGCGCGCGAAGAGACGCGCGGCGTGCCGAGCGAAAACATCCTCCTCGCCGGCTTCTCGCAAGGCGGCGCGATCGTGCTCGCCGGCGGCTTGCGTCACGCGCAGAAGCTCGGCGGCATCGTCGCGCTGTCCACCTATCTGCCGCTGGCCGAGAAGACGGCGGCGGAAGCGAGCGCGGCGAATCGCGCGATTCCGATTTTCCAGGCGCACGGCAGCGCCGATCCGATCGTGCCGCAGGCGCTCGGCACGATGAGCCGCGAGCATCTGCAGGCGCTGGGCTACACCATCGAATGGCACAGTTACCCGATGGCGCATCAGGTTTGTGCGGAGGAAATCGCCGACTTGCGCCGCTGGCTCGACACACGGTTGCGCTGAGGCGATCGAGACGCGCGTGAGCACCGAGCCCAACCCATCGCCTGCGTACAACCCGCCGTGGCTGCCAGATTTCTGCAGCCTGCCGGTGATTGTCGCGGTGATGATTGTGGCCGAGCTGACCGTGCTCGCCATCCTTATCGCGCCGAGCGACGAAACCCAGCCGCTGCTGCCGCGGCTCGGCACGGCGACCTTGTTCGCGCAGTGGATCGCCATGCTCTGTGTGGTCGTGCTGTGCAAGTCGCGCGCGTGGCTGCAGCGCCTGCCGCGACTGCAAGGCGTGCTCGTCGCCTACGCGATGATGCTCGCGATCACCCTCGCCGGCAGCGCGCTCGTCTTCGTCCTCGACCAGTTGCTCATCCTGCATCTGACCCTGCCGGCGCAGTATCGGTGGCGCTTCATGCTGCGCAACGTCGCGCTGTGCGCGCTGATCGGCGCGGCGCTGCTGCGCTATTTCTACGTGATCGAGCAGTGGCGCGGGCGCGTGCAGGCCGAGGCGCAGGCGCGGCTCGACGCGCTGCAGGCACGCATCCGCCCGCATTTCCTGTTCAACAGCATGAACACGATCGCGAGCCTGATCCGCACGGAGCCGGTCGCCGCGGAGCGCGCGGTCGAGGACCTGTCCGATCTGTTCCGCGCCGCGCTGGGTGCCGACGGCAAGCCGTCGACGCTCGAAGCCGAGCTCGAACTCGCACAGCGCTATCTCGCGATCGAGCAACTGCGTCTCGGCGAGCGCCTGCAAGTGGAGCTCGATATCGCCGAGAATTTGCCGACTAACCTTCCCGTTCCTGCGCTGCTGCTGCAGCCGCTGGTCGAAAACGCCATTCACCACGGTGTGCAGCCGTTGCCTGAGGGCGGCAAGGTGAGCCTACGTGCGCAGCGCGATGCGGGCTCCGGCGTCGTGATCACGATCGCCAACCCGCGCCCAATCGAAGGAAGCCGCGTGCCGTCGCGAAATGGTATGGCGCTCGCGAACACGCGCAGCCGGATCGAGTACCATTTCGGCCGGCGCGGCGCGCTCGACGTGCGCGAAGGCGCCGAAGACTTCCAAGTGATCTTGCGCCTGCCCGAGACGACACCCGAGCGATGAAGGCCTTAATCGCCGACGACGAACCACCCGCCCGCGCGCGCATGGCGAGCCTGCTGGCTGAACTCGCCGACATCGAGGTCGTCGGCGAGGCCGCCGATGGCCGCTCCGCGGTCGAAATGTCGGCGCAACTGGCGCCTGATCTGGTTTTGCTCGACATCAACATGCCGCTGATGAACGGGCTGGAAGCCGCGCTCCATCTCGCGGCGCTCGATCCGCCGCCCGCAGTGATCTTCTGCACGGCCTACGACGAACATGCGCTCGCCGCGTTCGAGGCCAATGCGGTCGACTACCTCGTCAAACCGATCCGCATCGAGCGCCTGCAGGCGGCCCTCGCCCGCGCGCGGCGCTACAGCGGCACGGCGGTAGCGGCATTACAGTCCGCCACGGCGCAGCCCGTGCGGCGCACGCATCTGTGCGCGCGCGTGCGCGGCAATCTCGTCATGGTGCCGGTGACGGAGATCAGCTACCTGTTTGCCGACGACAAGTACGTGCGCGTGCGCCATTCGCGCGGCGAGGTGCTTGTCGAGGAATCGCTGAAAGCACTCGAAGCCGAATTCGACGAACGCTTCGTGCGCATCCACCGCAACTGCCTCGTCGCGAAGAACCGCATCGCCGGGCTGTCGCGCACGAGCGACGAACACGTCTTCATCCGTCTGGTCGACAGCGACGAGCAGCTCGAAGTGAGCCGGCGCAATCTGCCGATGTTGCGCAAGTTCGTGAAGGGCGGGTAAGTTGGCGCCACTTCTAGAAGAAGCGGCCGGCTGGGCCGCTTCTTGATCCCGCGATCAGGGACGACGGCAAAGGTATACCGATGAATGTTTTGAGAATCGCCACGCGTCAGAGCGCGCTCGCCCTGTGGCAGGCCGAGCACGTCGCCGCGCGCCTGCGCGCCGCGCATCCCGACTTGACCGTCGAACTGCTGCCGATGACGACGCGCGGCGACCGCATCCTCGACCGCCCGCTCGCGCAGATCGGCGGCAAAGGTCTGTTCCTCAAGGAACTCGAAGTCGCGATCGCCGAGCGCCGCGCCGATATCGCCGTGCATTCCTACAAGGATATGCCGATGGAACTCGAGCCCGGCTTCGACGTCGGCGCCGTGCTCGAACGCGCCGACGCCGCCGACGGCTTCGTCAGCGTAAAGTACGCGCGCATCGACGAGCTGCCCGCGGGCGCAGTCGTCGGCACGTCTTCATTGCGGCGGCAAGCGCAACTGCGCGCGCTACGCCCCGACCTCGTACTCGTCGACCTGCGCGGCAACGTCAACACGCGCCTGGCCAAACTCGACGCCGGCGACTACGACGCGATCGTGCTCGCCTGCGCGGGACTCGAACGGCTCGGCCTCGGCTCGCGCGTGCGCAGCCGGCTTGCCCCGCCAGACTGGCTGCCGGCCGCGGCACAAGGCGCGATCGCCATCGAGCTGCGCGCCGACGACGAGCGCACCGCCGCGCTGATCGCTCCCTTGCACGACGAAGCCGCAGCGCGCTGCACGGCCGCCGAGCGTGCGATGACGCGGCATCTGCAGGGCAACTGCGAAGTGCCGATCGCGGCCTGGTGCGTCGAGGCCGAGCATGGCTTGCATTTGTACGGCTTGGTCGGCGATTCAGCGACCGGGCAACTGATTCGCGCGTCGGGCGCAACCGAGTTCGACGGCGAGCCCGAAGCGCTCGGCCGGCAGGTTGCCGAGGAATTGCTGGCGCTCGGCGCCGGCGCGTTACTCAAAGGGTGATCTGAGATTCTTGCCACATAGCCGTCATTCCCGCGAAAGCGGGAATCCAGTTTTTCTTTTACTGCTTTTCGAAGAACAAAAGCGAAGAACTGGATTCCCGCCTTCGCGGGAATGACGAGCTAAAAGCGGCGCTGAGAGCGATAAATCACACCCCTACGGCAAGCGAATACGCGCCACCACTGGCAAATGATCCGATGGAAAGCGCGCCTTGACCGAATCGGTCAGCGTCGCGTACTTGAGCACCTCGATCTTCGGTCCCACGAAGATGTAATCGATACGTTCGGGCAACGGCGAGTCGAGCTTGAAATCGTTGAATGTCCCTTCGGGGCCATAAGGCGGCTCCGCGCTGACCTCGCGCGCATCGCGCAGCACGGTTTTCATGCGCTGGATCTGCTCCGTGTCCGGCGTCGAATTGAAATCGCCCGTGCAGATCACCCGGCTGTCGCCGGCGATCGCCTTGATCTTGCTCAGCATCAACTTCGCCGACTCGCGCCGCGCCACTTCGCCCTGATGATCGAAGTGCACGTTAAAGACGAAGAAGCGGTTGCCAGTCACGCGGTCGTGGAATTTCGCCCAGCTCGCGATGCGGTTGCAGCATTTCGCGTCCCAGCCTTTCGAGGGCTTGTCCGGCGTTTCGCTGAGCCAGTAGTCGCCGTGCTGCTCGAGATCGAAACGCGCGGTGCGATAGTAGATCGCCGAATGCTCACCGGCGTTCTTGCCGTCGTCGCGACCGACGCCGACATGCGCGAATCCCGGCATGGCATCGAGATCGGCGATCTGATCCGGCAGACCTTCCTGCGTGCCGAGAATGTCGAACTCGTGATAGCGAACCAGCGCCTTCACCGTGTCGACGCGCTGCGGCCACGCGTTCGGCCCATCGGACGCCGTGTTCAGGCGCAAATTATAGGTGGCGATGTTTATCTCAGGCGCCGGCGTGGCCGCGCCCGCGAACTGCGCAACGCCCGCGAGAACCAACCCGGCCAGCAGCCGCACCGCGGTTCGCGAAAAATCCGATTGACGCAGAATTTTTCCGCGGCAGGATAGATACCCGATCATCACTCCCTCCTCTTCGACATGACCGCGATCATAGCGCTATGCACCTGCCCGGATCAGCAGAGCGGAGAGCACATAGCCACCGTGCTCGTCGAAGAACGGCTCGCTGCCTGCGTCAATCGCATTGCCGGTGTCGTTTCAACCTATCGTTGGGAAGGCAAACTTTGCCGCGACGAAGAGCAGCTGCTGATCATCAAGACCACGCGTGAGCGATTCGAGGCGCTGCGCGAACGGATTGTCGTGCTGCATCCGTATGAGTTGCTCGAAGTGATCGCGTTCGATATCACCTCTGCGCATGCGCCGTATCTGGCATGGATTGAGGTACAGACGCAGCCCGAGTGAACATGAGCGCGCAAGTTTTCTGATACCCAAAAAAGCGCCGGATAGTATGCCAACCAGGATGGGTTGAACACCTGTAACTTCTTACAGAGTTTTTCGCGATCTTACTGAGCGAATTCTCATACTAGTTGGCAGAATGCGACGAACGACTGAGGCATATTTTGCATCAATCGAATGCAACTGCAGTTAGGGGCGGCGGCATTTAGGCTCAAGGAGACGAGCCACAGAAATCTTAAGGAAAGATGTTTGCTTGCCGTGCAGTGAGACATAAATCTCTCCGAGACCTCTTCGGCTTGGGGCTGCACCGTCATAGAAAGCGACTTACCAATCCTCATGTAGGCAAGGACGTGGGCGGATTGTTCGCTGTCGTCCATCTAGGGGGAAGCATGCAGGCGCTCTATATTTTGATTGAGCCGGCCACTCGTCCTATGGCGGCGTGCGCTCGGCTCACGTCAGCAGCTTTGGTGGGGGCACTGTTCGTGGCAGGGTGTGTGACAAACCCAACATCGAGCAATAGCCCATCTTCCACTGCGGCTGAAATCGCCACACCACCGGCCACCGTGCCAAGGAATGTCGCCGGTACGATAAGGTTGAGCTGGGACGGAACCTCTACTCATGCTGCCTGGTCAGCGGAACTGTTGACCGCCGTGCGCACCCACAAGCCCGAGCTCGACAAAGGCAATCCAGATGTCTTCATTCCGGGATACGCAGCGCTGACGCCGGACGGACAGGCGCAGTTTTGGGCGGAATTCGTTATTGCGGTGGCGAAGTTCGAATCAAATTGGGACCCTCACTCCATCTACCACGAGCCGCCTCCCCTCGGAGTTGACTCCGTGGGCTTGCTCCAATTGAGCTACGAAGATCAGTCAGCCTATCAATTGGAGCCGTTGGACCGGCGACAGCGCAGCCTAGAGGACCCACTGGTCAACCTGCGCTGCGGAGTGGAAATCATGGCTCACCTCATTGCGCGTGATCGCGTGGTGGCGACTGGCGCAAACGAGCGCTCGCGTGGGGCAGCGGCCTATTGGTCGGTGCTGCGGGAAGGTAGCGGCCACCACTTGGCGGAAATCAAAGCACTGACTAAAAAGAACGCTGGGATCCCATAAATTGAGGTCCGAATAGACGCACAGACTGTCGTTGCGCGGGGGCCTTCTAGGCGCTGCCTTAATTCACTTGAGGGCACGAAGTACGCATCGAAAAACGGGGGGTGTCTCCTGTCCTGTGAGACGAAGGTATCCAACACCGCAACGTGCGGCGCTCGGCGCTTTTTTTAGGAATTTCTGTGTTGAGGTTCGACAGGCCATTGCTTGTCTTAAGAGATCGCCGCGGTGAATTCGCGGATGTAGCGCAATGATGAAAAGGGGGGAGTCATGTGCAACCTATCTGTCAAGCATACGGACGGACCATTTGTCTCGCTTTCGCACTTACGCTTTCCAATGGTAGTTGCAATAGTGAGCATGATGGTTGGCGGCTGTACGCCTCTTTGGCCAACCTTGAAGCCAGATGGCCAGCTAAGCAAATGTGAGATACCCACACCGACCGATAAGAGTATTAACTACGACTGCATCAGAAGTGCAATCGTTGAAATGCAGGAAATGCTCCAACGGACTGGAAACTATGATCGCAGCCTAGGCTACACGGCCGTCGCAGGTGGAACATATGCCGCTTACCTAGCGTCGCTCAAGAATCCGAATAAGTCTCTCTTAAAGCATACGGCTATCGGTCTTGGCGCGTTGATCGGATTCAACCAAGTTGTCGGTGCTGACCGGCAACAGGATGTATTGGTGGCAGGAATCAATGCGCTTCGTTGCATCGAAAAGGCCGCGTACGCCGTTGACTTCGCAGCCGCCAACGTATCGTCAACTCCCGTTTCGTTGGCCGATCTGGTTCAGACTTCTTCAGTAGCTGCACAGGCTAGGTTCAACGCATTCGGCTCAAATGTATGGTCGAAGGCGATGCCCGCCGTTCAGCCTCTTGTATCCGCATACTCGGCAACAGTTTTTCAGTCCCAGGCCAAGCTAGTTACGGCGACGAATTCCGCGAAAGATCACGCTGCAGTAGACGTTTACGAAGCAGTATCGTCGATAAGAGACAACGTTCGAACTCAGCTAGTCACCAATAAACCAAATTTGAAGCAAATATTCGATGACCAGCAGAAGCAGGTGTCTGGACTTGTCGGCGGTATAGTCTCGGCGGATAACGTAAAGAAGCAAAACCAGCAACAATTGGAAAGTCTTGTCGGTACCCAACTCGACAGCGTTATTGTCGCGAATGATGTATCGAACCCTGCGAAGCCCGCGCAGGATGCATTCGCTACTTGCGTAACCCCTACAGTTCCGCCATCGCAGTAGCGCGGTGCTAGAAAGAAAATAAAGGGACATCGTTAGCTTAGGCGGCATCGCTGCTGCATTGACCGAGCGCGGGATGCGTACACCTCGTGGCGGTCAGTGGCACAAGGCTAGCGTGAGGAACCTATTGACCCG
>Ga0209233_1001015_pt1 | contig 11975 bp, 10 predicted proteins | sample AraplaCL_Cvi_mCL_FD_184269 | JGI IMG/M metagenome (GOLD analysis project Ga0209233, IMG submission 184269) | Arabidopsis root microbial communities from the University of North Carolina, USA - plate scrape CL_Cvi_mCL (SPAdes) (version 2) | ecosystem: Host-associated > Plants > Roots > Endosphere... | reverse complement strand
CCCGGTTGGAAGATTGCGATTCATTCGATGGCACTCGCCGCCTCCGGGATTCACTCCGACGCGAGCGCCGCCTCAATCTGTGCCAGCGCATCCTCTACCGTGGTTGCAACCATCAGATTCGCCCTTGCCGTAGGTTTCAGCACCCCTTCTTCCACACAGTGATCCAGGAACTGCAGTAAACGGTCGTAAAAACCCGCCGTGTTCAGAAGGATGGTGGGTTTAGCGTGCAGACGCAACGTTTGCCACGTTAGCACTTCAAACAACTCCTCCATCGTTCCGTAGCCTCCTGGAAGGATGAGAAACGCATCGGACTTCTCCCCCATCAGCGCCTTGCGCGTATGCATCGTATCCACCACATGCAATTCTGTCAGACCAAGATGTGACACTTCCTTGTCCACCAGAACATGCGGTATCACACCAATGCAGCGGCCCCCGTTTTGCAGTGTGGCAGTTGCCACCACTCCCATCAGGCCAACACTGGCACCGCCATAAACAAGGCCAATACCGCGACGTGCCAGTTCAACACCCAACACTTCCGCGTCCTGCTGATATTCCACCCGCGCTCCATTTGCCGAAGCGCAAAAGACACACAACGTTTTCAATCGCATTCTTGTTTGAGCATAGCCTCCCCGAGGACACCCCTGCATAAAAAGAAAAAGACGTGGCGCGCGATTGCAGCGTGCGCCACGTCCATCCTTTGGTGATTGTCAGTCCCGCAAACACAGTCTCTGATGGCTGGTCACGGGAAGAGTTGATATTCCATGGGCCTTCATAAGCAGACCCGTGCTCTTTGCTTTGTTCTTACCGGAATGATGCCGTTGCGTGATCGTATTCCTTCACGATCGTCAGCTTCACGGTTCCATCCGTACCCAGAATCTGGGTTCCTGCAGGCACGTTGACCTTCATTTCGCCGTTTGCCGCCAGCGTCATCGGCTTGCCCTGAACCATCAGGTCCTGGGAAACATCGCTGCGGTTCTTCAGCGTGACATGCACCATGGGGCCTTTGGCCGGTGCAATGTTCGCGTTGTTGTCTTCAGTCTTCTTATCGGCGGCTAGCATTGCCAGGGGTGCGAGAGTACAGGCGGCAAGGACGAGAGCAGTGTTGAACTTCTTCATGTTGACTTCTCCAAGTACTACTTGTGTTGCTGGCGAAGCCTCACTGCAATTGAAACATCGTCGCGCATGAAGTTATACGCTCTTTAACTAAGAAAAGTTACCCCGAAAAGACCATTTTTATAGGGTATTCACATTTTTTTAGAGGGTTATTTCCGAATATCGGCTCGCGGAACCCAACTTACCCCAAAAACTTGACAAGTGTTATTTGGCCATGGGTCGAATTTACAGTTTTCGTTAATCAAACTAACTTGTTTTGAAAGAGCAATCGTTACAAGAAAAACGGACGTGAGGCAGGGATTTCCTCACGTCCAGCTCACGACCGCGGCCTTTTCTAAGGGAGAGCCAATTCGAGGGCGCCGCTGCCCTCGAACCGAGCCTGTTAAACAAATTCTGTTTTAGCGGAAAGAGCAGACCGTGCCAGCGAGATCACGCGTAACAGTGACCTTCACACTCTTGTCAGCTCCATAAACTTTGGTTCCTTCCGGAGCGTTCAGTGCATACTCACCGCCATTCGCAGCAAGCATTACGCTCTTGTCTTCAATAAACACTTCCATCGGCGCGGCGCTCTTATTTTTCAGCGTCAACTTCACCGTCTTTACCTTGGCCTGTGCGGTGTCGTTCTTGCCAAAGAGAGGAAATGCGTGGGATGCAATCGGTGCGAAAGTGGAGGCGGCGAGGACGATAGCGGAAACGGTACGACGGATCATGGTGACTTCTCCTGATGTTTCGTTAAGGCTGGCGAAGTTCCCTTGCAAGTTGAACATCGTTCGCGCACTGACTGATACGTGGCACGATTGCTTCCGTTCCATACTTTTTTCAAAAAATTTTCAACAATGGTTCGATGTCTCATCATCCGCAACTACGACACAGCAAAACACCGCATTATTACTGGTGATTTAAAGATTTACAAAACAGTCATGCATGCATGCATTTACTCTCAATTCACGGAGAAGCCGATGCGACCTTCTTATGTACTGTCCGCTTTTGTAATTGCAGCGTCCGTTCTTGGACACATGTCACCACGTTGTTCGGCACAAGAGATCAAATCGGCACCAGGACAATTCGATTACTACGTCTTGAACCTCTCCTGGTCGCCTGCCTTCTGCGACAACATGAAGACGCTCAATCCAAGCGAACGTAATCAAGGGGGAAAGGATATGGAGTGTTCCGCGCCACGTGCGTTTGTACTTCATGGACTGTGGCCGCAGAACTTTAACGGGACGTATCCCTCATCCTGCACATATCGCCCAGGTCCACGGAATCCAGAACGCAACCTGGACATGACGCCGAACATCGCTCTGCTGAAACATGAATGGAATAAGCACGGCACCTGCACCACGCTGTCGCCAGAAGGCTTCTTCGCAACGGCGCGTCAGGCCTATACCTCGGTGACCATTCCCGAATTCTTTCAGTCGCTCGACCACACAGCGCAGATGACGCCAGCACAAATCCTCACATTGTTCTACAAAGCGAACCCGACATTCCCACAAGGCAGTTTCAATCTCTCCTGCGGCAACAACCAACTCACAGCCATTGAAGTCTGCTTTGACAAAGACATCCACGCCATTGCCTGCCAGAGCCTGCGAGCATGCCACGCAAACAGCGTGAAAATCGTTCCACAGAACAACGGCGGCATCGTCCAATAGGACACGCCATCCACAGCAGGCGAACACGATAAAATGAAGAGGTCTGGAGTTCCCTCGTATCGTGTCGCGCTTCCTGGAAAAGATGAATCCGCAGCAGCAGGAAGGCGTGCTGACGGTAGATGGACCTGTCCTTCTGCTTGCTGGCGCTGGCTCCGGTAAGACGCGCGTTATTACGCACCGCATTGCGCACCTGATCGAAGACAAGGGCGTGCCCGCGGATTCGATCCTCGCCGTCACCTTCACCAATAAAGCGGCGAAAGAAATGGCAGAGCGTGTGGATGCTCTCATTGGCCATTCGTCGCTGGCCAAACCGCTTATCTCAACCTTCCACTCGTTATGCGTGCGCACTCTACGCCGCGATATCGAAGCGTTGCGCGTGAATGGCGTGGGCTTGACCAAAAGCTTCGCCATCTATGACGAAAGCGATCAGCAGGCCATCGTTAAGCAGGCCTTAAAACGCCTCGGCGTAGACGACAAGCAGTTGAAGCCACGCGTAGCGCTGGGTCGCATTTCGTGGGCGAAAAATCACATGATCGATCCACAGGAATACTTCCTGGCATCGACCAATCCACTGGAAGAGCGCATCGCGCACATCTTCAAAATCTACAAAGATGAGTTGAATAAGAACAACGCGATGGACTTTGACGATCTCCTACTGGAGACCGTGCGCCTACTGAAAACCAGCCAAGAAGTTCGCGAGCGCTATCAGCGCAAATATCGTTACCTACTGATTGACGAGTACCAGGACACAAACCGGCCGCAGTACGAACTGATGCGTCTGCTCAGCGGCAAACATGGCAACGTGTGTGTCGTCGGTGATGAAGATCAGTCCATCTATAGTTGGCGCGGCGCTGACATCAAGAACATTCTCGACTTCGAGAAAGACTTCGAAAACACGAAGATCATTCGTCTCGAACAAAACTACCGTTCCACGCAGATCATCCTCGAAGGCGCAGGCGCCGTCGTTCGCAACAACACACAGCGTAAAGGTAAAGAGCTCTACACGACACGTGAAGGCGGCTCGCTCATCGGCTACTACGAAGCACCCGATGGAGAGAATGAAGCTCTATTCATCGCAGATCGCATCGCCACCTACATTCGCGAAACCACGCAGGCAGGCGATACACCCAAGTGTGCCGTGCTGTACCGTACCAACTCTCAGTCGCGATTGGTAGAAGAGTCGCTGCGCCGTTACAACATTCAGTACCACATGGTCGGTGGCTTCAGCTTCTACGATCGTGCTGAAGTGAAGGACCTGCTCAGTTACCTGAAGCTAGTTCAGAATCCTAACGACTCAATCGCACTAAACCGCGTCGTGAATTCTCCACCTCGCGGCATCGGTAAAACTACGATGGAGACGTTGGAGCGCATTGCGCTGATCACAGGCATGAGTACGTGGGAAGCCATCGACCGCGCGCACGAACAGCAGCTGCTCCCTGCTCGCGCTCTCACGGCACTGAAGAGCTTCCAGCAACTCATCAAAGACGCACGAGCCATGCTCGGCCCTGGCTTTGGTGAAGCTCTCGCAGCCGATGCAGGTGTTGCAACCGCCACAGAGTTTATCGGTGAAGAAGAGAATGCATCCACCGAAAGCGACGCAAATGAAGACACATCGTTCGACACCAGCTTCAACTTCGGTTTCGACTTTGGTCCAACCGAAGAGCGCAGCACCATCGCACCGGAAAATGCGCATATCGACGATGCCAGCTTCGACTTTGGCTATGCAGAAGAAGAGCGACTCGCACTAGCAACGAGTGCCGACGCCGATAGCGAGAACACCAGCTTCGATTTCAGCTTCAACGACAGCGAATCTGCTACACCATCACTCTTTGCAGCACCGCAGCAGACTGTATCGTTCAATCCGTTCGAGGCCAACAAACAGCAGGCAGCAAAGAAACAGAAGCGCTCCTCGCAGGACACCTTCGCAGAACTCCGCGAAAAGGCTGCTCCTGTCCTCGAATCACACACGACGCCCGTTGAAACCAGCACGCGCATCGATGGCTTCCGCGCGCCCGGTGATCCAGCCACGCTGCCGGAATTGATTAAGTTTCTGAACGATCGCAGCGGCTATATCAAGCAGCTGGAAAATGAAGGCACTCCAGAAGCTTTCAGCCGCATTGAAAACCTGAAGGAACTTGCTAATGCCGCGCAGGATGCCCAGGAGCGCGGTGAGACTCTTGCTGACTTCCTCGACCACGCTGCCCTTGTCAGCGACGCCGACAGCATCAATATGGACGCACGTGTAACGTTGATGACGCTGCACGCGTCCAAGGGCTTGGAATTTCCACTCGTTTTCCTCTGCGGCATGGAAGAGGGGTTGTTCCCTTCCTCGCGCACGCTGCAGGATCCCAACGGCCTGGAAGAAGAGCGCCGCCTTTGCTATGTGGGTATGACGCGTGCCATGGACACCCTCGTCCTCACCCGCGCACGCTATCGTCGCCGCTACGGTTCAGACATGCCGGATGCCAGCGTTGGCTCGCGCTTCCTGGAAGAAATCCCCTCGCGCCTGGTGGAAGACCTTGGCTCCCCCGAAGATCGCCCTGCCTTCCGCAGCGAATATGGTGGAAATCGTTATGGCGGTGGTAATCGCTGGGGCAAGAAGCGCGGCGACGACGAGTTTGGCGAACGCCACTACAGCTACGAGGACGAAGATCAGAGCGGCGCAGCCCCACCGCAGAAACCAAAGAGCAACTACGGACTGCAATTTGGCGCGCACAAAAAATCCACAAACCCGAACAGCATCGACAACATTGCTAGTTTCTTCGGTGGATCAGGCAAATTTGGCGGCGGATCACGCCCGAAGATGGACATCCCGGAAGCCACTGGATCCACGGAATTGAGTCGTGGCGTAGGCGTACGCCATCCGAAATATGGCGAAGGAAGAGTAGTATCGCGAGAAGGTTCGGGCTCCGACGCCAAGATTACGGTAGAATTTCGACAGCACGGCGTGAAGAAGCTGGTTGAGAAGTTCGCCCAGCTTGAAAAGCTCTGAAACGGGCTTGGAAACCAAAGCGCCCACGCAGGCGCATCGCCGGCGAAATTTTTAAATAGTCAGGAAGAAGTCAAAAGCAATGGCAAACACCAAGGCACTGTCCCACGAAGAGCGCAAAACCGCAAAGCGTACCGCACGCAAGAACGCAGCTCCCAAAGCTCCCCGCACCACGCCGCGCGGCAGCAACAAGAAGAAGACCAAGACGCTGAGCAAGGGCCAGTCCAAGCGCTAGTCCTCTCATTCAATCCATATCAGCAACCCCGTGCCAATCAGGCCCGGGGTTTTGCTTTTGTGGTGCAATCTTCTACGAGGATTCCGCGACATGATCCGATGCATCTTCCAAGATGATTTGCCGGCCATCTGCAGCATTTACAACCATTACGTCCTCCACACGACCATCACCTTTGAAGAGACTGCTGTGGATATTGTCGGCATGGAGCAGAGGGTGACGAAAGTGCAGCAGGCAGGCCTACCGTGGCTAGTTGCCGAAGAGGAGGGAAATATCGTGGGATACGCCTACGCCTCCCCATGGCGAGAACGCTCTGCCTATCGCTATTCCGTGGAAAGCTCCGTCTATCTCCATCCTGAGCGGACAGGAAACGGCATAGGTACACAACTTTACGCCGCGCTTTTGGAAGAACTCCGCACAAAAGACATTCATTGCGTCATGGGCGGCATTGCCCTGCCCAACCCGGCAAGCGTCGCCATCAGCGAAAAATTCGGCTTCCGCAAAGTAGCGCACTTTCAACAAGTCGGCTGGAAGCAGAATCGCTGGATCGATGTCGGCTACTGGCAGTTACTGCTGCATACTTCTACTTCGCCGCAGCCATAGCCACGCCAACAAACGAGTCCGCACAGCCGTAATACATCCACCACTTGCCTTTGAAAAACACCAGACCTTCGGAGAACGTCGTTCCCGCGGCATATTGGCCACTTTGTTCAAACGGCAATTGCGGTTGGAAGACTGGCGCGTCTGTCCGCGACAAAATCTTCTCTAGGTTATCCGCAGCTAGCACCGCTTGTAGCACGGCGTAGGTTCCAGCTTTCAACTTCGGATCACGGCCTTCGCCATCCTTGTTCTTGCCGTTGTAGAGCATCACAATGCCCTGCTTTGTTAGCACCGGCGGTGGTCCAGCTTCCGGAAAATCGCTGTCCGGCAGTCCCGGTCTCGGCTTCAGAACCACCTTCACCTCACCCGGAGCCGATTCCACTGGCGTCCAGTGAATCAGATCGTCCGACGTCGCCAGCCGAATTCCCAGGTCTCCCCAGAACATCCAGTACTTACCATTCGCTTTGGCGGCAATCAATTTGTCTCCCTTGCGCTCTGTCAGGATCGCCGCGGACTTGTATTTGTACGTGTCATAACGTCCGCCAAACGCCCCCTGAAACGCCGGCCCCTGCTTCTGCCAGTGCTTCAGATCGCGCGAAGTCGCGATGCCGACCGAATATCGGTCGAGCTTGCGGGACCACTGCGTGTAGGTCAGCATGTATGTTCCGTCAGGCGATTCCACAATACGCGGGTCCTCCACACCGCCGGGAGACTCTCGCTCCTCCTGCGCATCCTTCGCGGGATATAGCACCGGCTCAGGCATCTGCTGGAAGTGAATGCCATCTTCGCTCACAGCCAAACCCAGCCGTGACACATGGCCCCCAATCGTCATGGAACCAGAGTCATCTTCCGCACGATAAAGGACATACACTTTGCCGTTGCGGACAATCGCCGCCGGATTGAACGTGTGCAACGCCTGCCAGTGCACCGTTTGCCCGGTGATGGGATCGGCAAATGTGGAGTCTTTCACCGGGCGAATCACCGGCTGATCCACTGGCCGCGTCCACGTTCCAAACGGTGCCTGAGCCACTGCAGTCGTTCCCACCGCTAAAAACACCGCGACACCCGCCGCCAAAGCCAAACGCACACTGCCTCCTGCAGCGGATTCCCATTGCGAATCTCCGCCAACAACACGCTAAACTACACCTGCGACCACCGTAAATTCAGCCGAGAGACACCACACTGCCCCGACAGATTTTCGCCACCAAGTCCATCGATAAACTCATCGACGAATCGGAGCGTCCGGAAACAGCGCTTAAAAAAACGCTGGGGCCGGTTTCGCTCACCGCGCTGGGCATTGGTGCCGTCATCGGCAGCGGCATCTTCACCGTCATCGGCACGGCCATCGCGGGGAATCCCGCGACCACGGCCACCTTCTGGGATTCTCCCGTCATCGACTTCGTGTTGCACCATGGCGCGGTTGCTGGACGCCCCGGTGCTGGGCCAGCGCTGGCCATTTCGATGATCTTGGTCGCCATCGTCTGTTGTTTCACTGGACTCTGTTATGCCGAACTTTCGAGCATGATCCCCATCGCTGGATCGGCTTACACGTATACCTACGCCACGCTGGGAGAACTGATTGCCTGGATCATCGGCTGGGATCTGATCCTGGAATACGCCTTCTCCAACATGAGCGTCAGCGTGGGCTTCGCTGCCCACGTGGTGGATCTGTTGGACTGGATGGGCTTCCATTTCCATCCAAAGTGGCTTTCACCCGCATACCTTCCACTTGGTCTGCAGGATTTACAGGGGCATGACATTTACAAGGCGGGCTGGCATTTCGGTTTCAACATCCCAGCCTTCCTCATCGTAATTATCCTTACGGTGATTCTGGTCCGCGGTATCCGCGAATCGGCAAAGACCAACAACATCATGGTGCTGGTGAAGATCGCCGCTATCCTCATCTTCGTCTTCGCAGGCATCAGCTTCATTCATCCGGGGAACTACCACCCGTTTTCTCCTAATGGCTGGCCAGGTGTGCTTGCCGGTGGATCCATCATCTTCTTCACCTACATCGGTTTCGACTCGGTCTCAACAGCAAGCGAGGAATGTCGTCAGCCGCAGCGCGATGTACCCATCGGCATTATCGCTACGCTTGTCGTTTGCACCATTCTCTACATCGGCGTTGCGCTGGTTCTCACCGGCATGGTGCCGTGGTCCTCGGTGGCAGGCGACGCTGCACCGGTCGTGAATGCGTTGAAGCGTCTGAGTACGGACACACACTCCACCAAGCTGCATATCGTACGACTGATCGTTCTCATCGGCGCGCTTGTGGGCATGATCTCGTCTATCCTGGTCTTCCAGCTCGGACAGGCACGTGTGTGGTTCGCCATGAGCCGCGACCGTCTTTTGCCAGACATCTTCTCCAAGGTGCATCCACGCTACCGCACGCCGGCCTTCGCAACATGGGTAGCAGGCATCCTCGTCGCAATTCCTGCGGGACTCTTTGATGTGGGAACACTCGCTGAACTTTCGAACATAGGCACTCTTTTCGCCTTCGTCCTGGTCAGCATTGGTGTCGTGGTTCTGCGTCGTCGTCAGCCGGAGCGTTATCGTGGATTCCGAGTTCCCGGCGGCCCAGTGGTCCCGATTCTTAGCGTGCTCTTCTGCATCCTGCTGATGACCGGACTTCCCATCCGTACATGGGAACGCTTCTTCATCTGGCTCGTGATCGGCCTGTTCGTCTACTTCTTCTACAGCCGCAAGCGCAGCGAATTCGCTCAGTCTTAATCAGCGGAATACACTGTCCTAAGTGACGAAGATTGAAGTTGATCGCGAATGGCTCAGCGGCCTGTCCAAGTGTGAGCTACATCTGCACCTGGAAGGCACCATTGTGCCTGAAACTCTGGTGCGCTTATCGCAGCGCAATGATGCCGAACCACTAACACTTCGCGGTGCAGAAAAGCTTTACGTCTACGAAGATTTCATCGGCTTTCTGATGGCTTTCAAGGCCGTAAGCAAACGCATTCAAACACCCGCTGACTACGAATTGATCACCTACGAAATGGTGCATCGTCTCAGCCAGCAGGGCGTTCGTCACGCCGAGGTCTACATCTCCGTTGGCATCCTTCTGAAGTTCAAACAGCAGATCACCGTGGAAGACATGATGGCCGCCGTGGAACGCGGACGCAAACTCGCCGAACAGGACTTCGGCACCACAATCTTCTGGATCTTCGACGCTGTCCGACATTTCGGAGTAGAGGAAGCTGCTGTAGTGTTTGCGAAAGCGGCAGAACTGAAGCAGCAATATCCCAGCATCGTTGGCATTGGCATCGGTGGCGACGAAGCGCGTGGTCCCGCTGCTGAGTTCAAGGATCTCTACGCAGATGCGAAAGCAGCCGGTTTGCACCTGACGGTACATGCAGGTGAAAGTGTTCCCGCAACAAGCATCTGGAGCGCCATCAACATCGGCGCAGAGCGCATCGGCCATGCCCTATCGGCAGTGGATGATCCCGAATTGCTCGACGTACTCGCAGAGAAGCAAATTCCTCTCGAGCTCAACGTCACCAGCAATCTGCGCACAGGCTGCTGTAAATCCATCGACACACATCCCGTGCGCCATTACTTTGAACGCGGTCTGATGATCACGCTCAACTCCGACGATCCCCCCATGTTCGGCGCAAATCTGCTTGATGAGTACGAAACCGTACAGCGTGAATTTGAATTCACGAACGAGCAGATGCGCGAGTTGGCCGCCAACTCTGTGGAAGCGAGCTTCCTTCCGCCCGCTCGCAAGATTGCTTTATTAGCTGAAGTGGAACGCTATCGCTAAACGAGTCCGGCACGCAGCAGGTCATGGATATGAAGAATGCCAATCACCTGGGTATCTTCCACCACAAACAGACTCGTAATCGAATCAGCATTCATGCGGGCCAACGCGCGATGCGCGAACTCGTCCGGCGCTGTGATGCGTGGTGCCCTACCCATCACATCCTTTGCAGGACGATCATGGAAGCCGTGCGAGAAAGCGCGCCGCAGGTCGCCGTCTGTAATCGATCCCACCAGCTTTCCTTTGGCATCCACCACTCCGGTAATACCGAAGCGGCCACTGGTCATGCGCACAATCGCCTCAGACAACGTAGCGTCTTCATACAGCAGAGGAATTTCACCTCCAACATGCATCAGCGCACGAACACGGAGCAAACGCGCTCCGAGACGCCCTCCAGGATGCAACGCATGAAAGTCTTCCCCGGAAAAGTTCGTTTTATTCACTAACGATGCAGCCAACGCATCACCCAGCGCCAGTTGCATGGTGGTGCTCGTTGTAGGAGCCATCAGTTCAGAACATGCTTCTTCGCATTGCGGCAATTCCAGGACAACATCCGCGGCTGTCGCCAGCGTACTGTCTGCATTGCCTGTACTGACGATCAATGGAACGTTGAATCGCCGCGAGTGCGCCACGATATCGGATAGCTCTGACGACTCACCAGACCATGACAAGGCAAACACAACATCATTTTCACGAATCATGCCCAGGTCGCCGTGGCTTGCATCTGAAGGATGCACAAAGTGTGCTGGCTTACCAGTAGAAGCAAGTGTTGCCGCAATCTTCCGTGCGATGTGGCCGCTTTTACCAACACCCGTAACAATCACGCGTCCCGGCGCGTCGGCGATCACATCGACCGCACGCGCGAATGCCCCACCCAACGGTCCTGCAAACGCTTCGCGCAACGACTCAAGACCGCGAAGTTCGCAGGCAATCGTCTCTGTCGCAATTTGCTGCGAAGTCTTCATCCTCGGAACACACGCTGCTTTGCAAGTTGATCAAATGCCATCAAGTCTTCCACCAACCGCGGCAGATTCTTCAGCGCAATCATGTTTGGGCCATCACTGGGTGCATGGTCAGGATCAGGATGCGTTTCAATGAACACGCCAGCAACACCAACAGCTACAGCAGCGCGCGCCAACACCGGAACAAACTCACGCTGCCCACCGCTTGCTCCATTCAATCCACCGGGCTGCTGTACGGAATGAGTCGCATCAAAGATCACTGGCGCGTTCGTCTGTGCCAACACTGGCAAGGAACGCATATCCGTCACCAGCGTGTTGTAACCAAAGGTTGTGCCGCGCTCCGTCACCAGAACACCACCACTCGCATCGGCCAACTTCTTCACCACGTGTGTCATTTCCTGCGGCGAAAGAAACTGTCCTTTCTTTACATTGACCGTTCTTCCAGTAGCAGCAGCGGCCAACAACAAATCTGTCTGACGGCAAAGGAACGCAGGAATCTGCAAGACATCCACCGCCTGCGCCACTTCCGCGCACTGCCATGATTCGTGAACATCGGTCAGTGTCGGTAATCCAAGGCTCTCGCGGATCTCCGCGAAGATTGGTAGCGATGCTTCCAACCCGATACCACGCGCAGCGTTCGCACTCGTACGATTTGCCTTAT
>Ga0209233_1001014_pt1 | contig 11983 bp, 12 predicted proteins | sample AraplaCL_Cvi_mCL_FD_184269 | JGI IMG/M metagenome (GOLD analysis project Ga0209233, IMG submission 184269) | Arabidopsis root microbial communities from the University of North Carolina, USA - plate scrape CL_Cvi_mCL (SPAdes) (version 2) | ecosystem: Host-associated > Plants > Roots > Endosphere... | reverse complement strand
CCGCCGGAGCTTCTGAAGCAGATCGCCGATCTTGCCGACCGCAAGAAGCTTTCTCGATCGGCGATCGTGGAAGCAGCCGTCACCTCGTTTCTGTCTCCGGATGGCGAGGATCGGCGGGAGGCGGCGTTCGCGCGCCGTCTCGACCGGCTGTCGCGACAAATGCAGAGGCTGGAGCGGGACGTTGGCCTGACCGCCGAAACACTGGCGCTGTTTGTCCGCTTTTGGCTCACGATCACCCCGCCGCTGCCGAACGATGCGCAGGCGGTTGCCCAGATCAAGGGCCGCGAGCGCTTTGAAGGCTTTATCGAGACGCTGGGCCGCCGCTTGCAGAAGGGCCAGAGTTTCTTGCGCGAAATCCCGGACGACATCGTGAATGAAAAGCCGGATGACCGGGGCTGACGGACGTCTCGGACGCAAGAAACTTCGCGGCCAAGACGTCGACCGTGGAGTCGTCGGTATTACTCATATCGCCGAGTCTTTCTCTTTCTACGCCAATCTACGATTGCGTTGTGAGTGTCGTTGCGCCAGGCCAATTCCTGCCTCTTCTATCCATCCCCATCTGAGGGCGCTTCTTAAGCGGCCTGTTTGTTGGGGGCGGCGGTGGCAATTCGTTCGGTTCAAGCAGAGGCGATCCAGCGCGGCGCGCGCATGCTCCGTAGCGCGCTTGGTCCCGCGATCGCGCGATATCTCGAAGACGTATCGATCGTCGAGGTCATGCTCAACCCCGATGGCCGGTTGTGGATTGATCGACTGTCGAGCGGCCTGACGGACACTGGCGAGAGTCTCTCGGCCGCTGACGGAGAGCGCATCGTTCGGCTAGTGGCGCACCATGTCGGTGCGGAAGTGCATGCTGGTGCACCGCGCGTTTCCGCTGAACTGCCCGAGACCGGCGAGCGCTTCGAAGGTCTGTTGCCGCCAGTCGTCGCGGCGCCTGCGTTTGCTATCCGCAAGCCAGCGGTCGCCGTGTTCACGCTCGACGACTACGTCGCCGCCGGCATCATGACCTCGGATCAGGCTGAGGCCCTGCGGAGTTCGGTTGCTGAGCGTAGAAACATTCTGGTCGCCGGCGGTACCTCGACTGGCAAGACCACGTTGACCAACGCCCTTCTCGCGGAAGTCGCCAAGACCGCCGACCGGGTGGTGCTGATCGAGGATACGCGCGAATTGCAGTGCAAGGCACAGAACCTGGTGGCCTTACGCACCAAGGACGGCGTGGTCTCATTGTCAGATCTCGTGCGGTCGTCACTTCGCCTGCGCCCCGACCGCATCCCCATCGGCGAGGTGCGCGGCGCCGAAGCGTTAGACCTTCTCAAGGCTTGGGGCACCGGCCATCCCGGTGGCATCGGCACCATTCATGCTGGGACCGCGCTCGGCGCACTCCGCCGGCTCGAGCAGCTCATCCAGGAAGCGGTCATCACCGTTCCACGCGCCCTGATCGCCGAGACCGTCAACATCGTGGCCGTGCTAGCCGGCCGCGGCGCAGATCGTCGTCTGACCGAACTCGCCCGCGTCACCGGGCTCGGACAAGCCGGCGACTACAGCCTTTCACCAGCAGGAGACCAAACATGAGAACTCGATCATCTCTTTTTCAACGCGCCATGTCGCTCACCGCATCAGGCATGGTTCTATTCGCTGCCGCTCCGGCTTGGGCTGCCGGCTCCAACATGCCGTGGGAGCAGCCGCTGAATCAGATCCTGCAATCGGTCGAGGGGCCTGTCGCCAAGATCATCGCGGTGATCATCATCATCGTCACCGGTCTCACGCTCGCATTCGGCGATTCCTCCGGAGGTTTTCGCCGGTTGATCCAGATCGTGTTCGGCCTGTCGATTTCCTTCGCCGCATCGAGCTTCTTTTTGTCATTCTTTTCGTTCGGCGGCGGGGTCTTGATCTAATGGACGAGCCCGTCGCTGGCTTCGTGGCGCCCGTGCATCGCGCGCTAACCGAGCCGATCCTGATGGGTGGCGCGCCACGGGCAGTCGCCATCGTCAACGGCACGCTCGCAGCCGCCCTCGGTCTCGGTCTGCGGCTCTGGATCGCAGGCCTCTTGCTCTGGGCGATAGGCCATGCAGCCGCGGTCTGGGCTGCCAAGCGTGATCCCGCCTTCGTCGATGTGGTGCGCCGCCATCTGCGCATTCCCGGTCATCTCAGCATTTGAGCCTCCAGTCATGATGAATCTCGCCGAATACCGCCGCTCAAACACCCGCCTTGCGGATTTCCTGCCGTGGGCCGCATTGGTTGCGGAGGGCGTCGTCCTCAACAAGGACGGTTCGTTCCAGCGCACGGCGAGGTTCCGGGGACCTGATCTCGACAGCGCAGTGCCGGCCGAACTCGTCGCCGTCGCTGGCCGCCTCAACAGCGCCTTGCGCCGTCTCGGTTCGGGCTGGGCCGTTTTTGTTGAGGCTCAACGCCATCCTGCGTTCCGATACCCCGCGAGCATGTTTCCGGATGTGGCGTCCGCATTGGTCGACGCCGAGCGAAAAGCCCAGTTCGAGGAGGCCGGAGCTCACTATGAATCGAGCTATTTCCTCACCTTCCTCTACCTGCCGCCGGCCGAGGACGCAGCGCGGGCGGAACGGTTTCTGTATGAGGGCCGCGATCGGACCGAGAACGCCGACGCCCGCGAAGTGTTGCGCGGATTCGTCGACCGCACCGATCGGGTGCTCCAGCTGGTCGAGGGTTTTATGCCCGAATGCGCCTGGCTGGATGACGCGGAGACGCTGACATATCTGCACTCCTGTGTGTCGACGAAGCGTCACCGCGTTCGGGTGCCCGAGATCCCGATGTATCTCGATGCGCTGCTCGCGGATCAGCCGCTGACCGGCGGCCTCGAGCCGATAGTGGGTGCGTCGCATCTGCGCGTTCTCACTATCGTCGGGTTTCCGACCGCGACGACGCCCGGAATACTCGACGAACTCAATCGTTTGGCATTTCCGTATCGCTGGTCGACGCGCGCGATCATGCTCGACAAGACGGATGCCACCAAGTTGCTGACGAAGATCCGCCGGCAATGGTTCGCAAAGAGGAAGTCGATTGCCGCCATCCTCAAAGAGGTGATGACGAACGAGGCATCGACGCTGCTCGACACGGACGCCCACAACAAAGCGATGGACGCCGATGCCGCGCTCCAGGAACTTGGCTCCGACCAGATCGGCGAAGCTTACGTGACGGCGACTGTCACCGTATGGGATGACGACCCGCGCGTGGCCGATGAGAAGCTGCGTCTGGTCGAAAAGACGATCCAGGGTCGCGACTTCACGTCGATGACTGAGACGGTGAACGCTGTCGAAGCCTGGCTCGGCAGTTTGCCGGGGCATGCCTATGCCAATGTCCGGCAACCACCGGTCTCGACCCTCAACTTGGCCCATATGATTCCGCTATCGGCGGTCTGGGCCGGAGAGGTGAGGGATCATCACTTCGCAGGCCCGCCTCTGCTGTTTGGAAAGGCCGAGGGCTCGACCCCGTTCCGATTTTCCCTCCATGTCGGTGATGTCGGTCATACCCTGGTGGTTGGTCCGACCGGCGCCGGTAAATCGGTGCTGCTGGCGCTGATGGCGTTGCAGTTCCGCCGCTACCCGGGGTCGCAGATCTTTGCCTTCGATTTCGGGGGATCGATCCGGGCGGCTGCCATCGCTATGGGTGGCGAGTGGCATGACCTGGGTGGCGCGCTGTCGGACGATGCGTCAGAACCTGTTGCGCTGCAGCCGCTGGCCTGGATCGACGACCCCTCCGAGCGGGGTTGGGCGACCGAATGGATCGCCGCGATCCTAACGCGGGAAAAGATCGAGATTACGCCCGAGGCCAAGGACCATCTGTGGTCCGCGTTGACGTCACTGGCCTCGGCGCCAATCCAGGAGCGCACCCTGACAGGCTTGTCGGTGTTGCTCCAGTCGAGCGCGCTGAAGCGGGCCCTGCAACCTTATTGCCTCGGCGGGCCCTACGGCCGGTTGCTGGATGCCGAACTCGAGCGCCTCGGCGAAGCATCAGTTCAGGCTTTCGAGACCGAAGGATTGATCGGCACCGGCGCCGCGCCCGCGGTCCTAGCCTATCTCTTTCACCGCATTGGAGACCGTCTCGACGGTCGACCTACCTTGTTGATCGTCGATGAAGGCTGGCTCGCACTTGATGACGAGGACTTTGCCGGACAATTGCGCGAATGGCTGAAGACCCTGCGCAAAAAGAACGCCTCCGTCATCTTCGCCACGCAGTCGCTCTCGGACATCGATGGCTCAGCGATTGCGCCTGCCATTATCGAGAGCTGTCCGACCCGCATATTGCTGCCGAACGAACGCGCTATAGAGCCGCAGATCACCGCTATCTATCGCCGCTTTGGTCTCAACGACCGGCAAATCGAGTTGTTGAGCCGGGCAACACCGAAGCGCGACTACTACTGCCAGTCCCGCCGCGGCAATCGGATGTTCGAGTTGGGTCTGGGCGAAGTCGCGCTCGCTTTTACGGCCGCTTCTTCCAAGACCGACCAAGCGGCGATCGAACGCCTGCTCGCAGAACACGACCGCGACGGCTTCGTGCCCGCCTGGCTCCGGCATCGCGACGCTTCGTGGGCCACGGATCTGATCCCCAATCTGAGCAATCTGGAGCCATTGTTATGAAACGTCTTTGCGTTCTTGCGGCGGCGGGTGCTGTCGCATTGTCACTTGCTGCCATGCCGCCGGTATCTGCGCAGTGGATCGTCTTCGATCCCAACAACTATGCCCAGAATGTTCTGACGGCGGCGCGCGAACTGCAGCAGATCAACAATCAGATCACATCGCTGCAAAACCAGGCGCAGTCACTGATCAATCAGGCGAAGAATCTGGCGAGCCTGCCGTACTCGTCGCTACAGCAACTTCAGTCGTCGATCCAACGTACCCAGCAACTGCTCGCTCAGGCCCAGCGCATTGCCTATGATGTACAGCAGATCGACCGCGCGTTCTCGACCAATTATGCGCCGGCGACGAGCAGCCAATCCAATCAAGCACTCATCACCAACGCGCAATCGCGTTGGCAGAACTCGGTCGCCGCGCTGCAGGACGCCTTGCGTGTGCAAGCCGGCGTTGTCGGCAACCTCGACACCAACCGCACCCAGACGTCGGCGCTCGTAACATCGAGCCAGGGCGCAAGCGGCGCCCTACAGGCGACGCAGGCCGGCAACCAGATCCTTGCGCTTCAGGCTCAGCAACTCGCCGATCTCACGGCGACCGTCGCCGCCCAGGGCAGGGCGCAGAGCCTTGAAGCCGCTCAACGCGCAGCGGCGCAGGATCAGGGCCGCGAGCAACTGCGGCGGTTTCTGACGCCGGGCCAAGGCTATCAATCCCAAGATGTGCGGATGTTTCATTGATGAGTCCGTTCAGCAGGTTCAAGCGACTGCCAGTTGTCGTGGCAGCCGGATCCGTGATGCTGGTGATGGCGGCATGCGCCGTCCAGCTCCGCGGCGATGGCGATGAAGCGGTGTCGAATTCGGCTGGACCGCAGGCCACGGGCGCGGTCGATTCCAGCCTGGCGCGCTGCCGGACTGTCACGCCGGAGCAGACGGCAACCTACGACGACTGTCGTCGGATCTGGGCTGAGAACCGACGCCGGTTTTTCGGTCAGAAGGGAGGTGCGACGGCTTCCACTGGCAGTGATGCGCTCCCCAGCCAACCGTCTGAGTCGCCGTCAAAGGATCAGGGCCGGATGCCACAAGGTTATCCGTCGGTGGCCCGCCCGGAGAGCGAGTAAGCCATGACCGGCACCGGCGTGATCGATCAGTTCCTCGACACCTATACCCGCTATATCAATTCTGGATTCGGTCTTCTAGGCAGCGAAGTTGGATTTCTTGCAACGACGTTGGCCGCCATCGACATTACGCTTGCGGCTTTGTTCTGGAGCTGGGGGACGGACGACGATCTGATCGCACGGCTCGTCAAAAAGACGCTGTTCGTCGGCGTCTTCGCCTACCTGATCGGCAACTGGAATAATCTAGCCCGTATCGTGTTCGAGAGCTTTGCTGGTCTCGGACTGAAAGCCTCCGGCACTGGCCTGTCATCCGCGGATTTCCTGCGGCCGGGACGGATCGCACAGGTTGGCCTCGATGCCGGTCGGCCGATCCTCGACTCGATCTCTGGTCTGATGGGTTACATCAGCTTTTTTGAAAACTTCGTCCAGATCGTCGTTCTGTTGTTCGCTTGGGTTGTGGTGCTGCTCGCCTTCTTCATTCTAGCAATCCAGCTGTTTGTGACCCTCATCGAGTTCAAGCTGACGACACTCGCCGGCTTCGTGCTGATCCCCTTTGGTTTGTTCGGCAAGACCGCATTTGCGGCTGAGCGTGTGCTCGGTAACGTCGTCTCGTCAGGCATCAAAGTCCTGGTGCTTGCCGTCATCGTTGGCATCGGCTCGACGCTCTTCTCCCAATTCACGGCTGGGTTTAACGGCGGACAGCCGACCATTGAAGACGCCATGGCGCTGGTGCTCGCGGCATTGACGCTGCTCGGTCTCGGCATTTTTGGTCCTGGGATCGCTAACGGCCTGGTGTCCGGCGGACCTCAGCTCGGCGCGGGTGCTGCGGTCGGAACGGGCCTTGCTGCCGGCGGCATTGTTGTCGCGGGCGCGGGCTTGGCCGCGGGCGGAGCCGGGCTTGCCGGAGGAGCGATAGCAGGGGCCGCGCGGGCCGGCGCCGCGATCACAAGCGGTGCGTCAGCGGCGTATCGCAGCGGCGGCCTCAGCGGTGTCGCCGATGCCGGGCTCTCGGCAGTGGCAAGCCCGCTGCGTCGGGCGGCGGCAACTCTTAGTAACAGCGCTCAATCGGCTAGCCAGGCGCCAACCAAAGGGAGCGCCGAGAACGGGAACACCGCGCCAGATGGTCCGCCCGATTGGGCGCGGCGCATGAAGCGTGCCCAGACCGTCAGCCATGGCGCATCAGCCGTCACCCATGCCGTGCGCTCGGGCGACCATGGCGGAGGCGGCGCATCGATCGATCTCTCTGAAGGAAACCACTGATGTTTAAACGTCCATCCGTTCACTACGGCCGCACACCCGAGCCGGTCACGCCCTATCAAAAAGCGGCGCAAGTCTGGGACGACCGCCTCGGGTCAGCCCGCGTGCAGGCAAAAAACTGGCGATTGATGGCATTTGGATGCCTGGCACTGTCGACGGGTCTCGCCGGCAGCCTTGTCTGGCAAGCGACCCAAGGCACGATCACACCCTGGGTGGTCGAGGTCGATCGCCTTGGCCAGGCCCAGCGGGTGGCACCGGCCAATACAGACTACCAGCCGACAGACCCGCAGATCGCCTATCATTTGGCGCGCTTCATCGAGGATGTCCGGGGCCTACCGGCTGACGGTATCGTGCTGCGGCAGAATTGGCTGCGCGCCTACGACTTCACGACCGATCGTGGTGCTGCCGCTCTCAATGACTACGCCCGCACCAACGATCCCTTTGCCAAGCTGGGCAAGGTGCAGGTGTCGGTCGAGGTATCCAGTGTTATTCGCGCGTCGACAGAGAGTTTTCGGGTGGCATGGGTTCAGCGCGCCTACGACAACGGGTCTCTCAGTTCAACCGAGCGCTGGACTGCCATTCTCTCCGTCGTGATCGAGACGCCGCGCGATGCCGATCGCCTGCGCAAGAACCCCCTCGGCGTCTACGTCCACGCCATCAACTGGTCGAAGGAGCTTGGGCAGTGAATACTCGATTTCTCAAGATGGCTTCTCCGCGCCGTGCTTCATGCAGTCGTTCCGTCTCGTTCAGATTGGATGGCTCGGCGTTCCGAAAGGCGATACTTCCAGCACTGTTGCTTTGCGCTTCGGCTTTGAGTGGTTGCTCCACATTCACGCCGCCCGAAATCAGCTACGACAGTGACGTTCCGCCATTGCCTCAGCCGCCCTTGCCTGCCGACGACAAGCCGCGGCCGCTTCACGTCCCGCCACCGTGGAAGCCGACCCTTGGCGGTAAGTCTGGTAGCAAGGAGGAGACCGAGCCGGTTAGCCGGGTCGAGACGGCGAATAGCGCGGCTCGGGTTGAACCGCGTAAGAAGGGTTATTTTAACGCCGCGCAGGTCTACGCCTACAGTCCGGGTGCGCTGTACCAGGTTTATGCCGCGCCCGGACAAATCACCGATATCGCGCTTGAGGAAGGCGAACAACTCACGGGAGCGGGTCCGGTCGCGGCAGGCGATACCGTTCGCTGGGTCGTGGGTGATACCGAAAGCGGCAACGGAGATACCCGCCGCGTCCATATTCTGGTGAAGCCGACCCGCGCTTCAATCGAAACCAATCTTGTCGTCAACACCGATCGGCGCACCTACCTGATCGAGCTACGCGCCCGCGAAAAACCCTATATGCCTTCGGTTGCCTGGTACTATCCGGAGGACGGACGGGGCAGGGTGCGGTCCGTTCCCTTGGCTCCGGTGCTACCCGATCCGGCGCAGCGCCGTTTCCGCTATGCCATTGAGGGTGACACCCCGCCTTGGCGGCCGCTGACCGCTTATGACGATGGACGTAAGGTCTACGTCGAGTTCCCGCAAGGGATCGTTCAAGGCGAGATGCCGCCTCTCTTCGTCATTGGGCATGACGGCAAGACCGAGATCGTGAACTATCGCGCATATGGGAACGTCCTGATCGCCGACCGGCTCTTTGCGGCCGCGGAGTTGCGGCTCGGTGGCGAGCATCAGCAGAAAGTCCGGATTGTCCGGACCGACGGGAGGCCATCGTCATGAACACCTTTCAGAGCGATGAAACCAACGGGCAGCCCGGCGAATCGGACAGGTCAAACGAACTGGCGCACGGGTTCCGGTTGAGAGCCCATCATCCGCGCGTCACGCGGCTGTCGCGTAAAGTTCTGGCTGGAGGGACTGCCGTTGCATTGGCACTTGTTGGGGGGGGCGCGCTTTGGGCTCTCCAAAACACCCGCTCTCGCGGACCCGCACCGGACGAACTCTACAGCACCGATCATCATAATGTCGCCGATGGCCTCGCCGGATTGCCACGGGACTATACCGGCGTGCCGCGTCAGGTGCCCTCGCTGGGCCCCCCGCTTCCCGGTGATCTCGGCCGGCCTATCCTTGCCGCGCAAGGACAGCCACCCGCTACAACCACGACTGGCTTCGATCAGGAGCAGCAGCGTCGTGACCAGGAGACCGAAGCCGCACGTGTCAGCCGTGTATTCGCCTCCACCAATATTCGCGAGACGACGCCCGCTGCTGCCCAGGCTTCGAGCGCGGACCGAGCCGCCTCATCGTTCGTGCCGGGAACCGACGACAGCTTTGCCCAGAACGGCCAGGATCGCAAACTTGCCTTCGTCAATGCTTCGGTTGATCGCCGTACTACAAGCCCGGACCGCGTCACGAAACCAGCTTCGCCGTATGTGGTTCAGGCAGGGACGGTCATTACCGGAGCTCTGATCACCGGCATCCGCTCAGATCTGCCCGGGCAGATCACGGCACAGGTCACGGAAAACATTTTCGACTCGCCGACCGGGCGCCTTCTGCTTGTTCCGCAGGGAGCGCGCTTGATCGGCGTCTACGACAGCCAAGTTGCGTTCGGTCAGTCTCGAGTCCTGTTGGTCTGGACCCGCTTAATCATGCCGAATGGTCGTTCGATCGTTCTGGAGCGACAGCCAGGTGCGGATGCGACAGGCTACTCGGGGTTGGAAGATGAAGTCGACAATCATTGGGGCGAACTGTTCAAGGCTGCTGTCCTTTCGACACTGCTAGCTGTCGGAACCGAACTCGGTGCTGGCTCGGACACAAACAGCAACGACAGTGCCATTCTGCAGGCTTTGCGTCATGGAGCCGGGGACTCGCTGAATCAAACTGGCCAGCAGGTTATCCGTCGCAGCGTGAATATTCAGCCGACACTGACTATCCGTCCGGGTTTCCCGGTACGGGTAATAGTCAATCGCGATCTCGTACTCGAGCCGTACCGAGGGTAACGTGACAAAGCTTAAGATTGGAATGCTTCCCGACGAGAGACCAGTTAAGATTAGTGTCGAACTGCCGGCTTCTGTGCATCGAGATCTAGTCTCTTATGCAGCAGCCCTAGCTCGAGAAACAGGGCAACCGGTCAGCGATCCGGGTAAGCTGATTGTGCCCATGCTGACACGGTTTATGGCAACCGATCGCGGTTTTGCGAAACTGCGCCGCGCGCCTCTAACTCACTCGGACGTCGGGTAGCGATCGGCCAAAAGCTTTAGAAAGCAGGCCAAAGCCGGATTCTCGTTATCGTCCTCCCAATGGGCCGAAAAACCAATCAGTGTTGATCCGTTCTCATCGTGTACCTCACGGTAGACTAGTCCGGATGAACCCGTACAAACGTCTGACTCCAAAACCAAGCTGATGCCGGCATTCATGCTGGTTAAACTTCTTAAAGTGCATCGACTAACGTCATGACGCTCTATCTTTGGTCGGCTCAACGGTGAAGGAAGCTTAGAAAGCAGCAAATCTTCGAACTGATCATATTGGGTTATCAGCATCTTTTCTTTTCGAAGGTCATTCCAATGTACCGACTGGCTCGCAGCCATCGCGTGCGCCGCCGGCATAGCGACCAAGACTCGCTCATTCCACAGTGCGCGAACGTTTGCGCCAGGCAAGGGTACCTCTCCGCCCACAATTGCGAGGTCGGCTACACCATTCCGTAGCGCAGCCGCTAGCCGAGTACTTGAACGTTCGATTGCTGTGATTCCAATTGATGGATATCGGACCGCGAAATCGGTCAGAAGTCCGCGCAAGTTACCGGCGGATATCGATGTGCAGAAGCCAATCGACAAATGGCCTGTATCTCCTTGGTCGCTGGATTTCCCGGTTGCAACAAGAACATCAACCTGTTCCAGAATGGACCGCGCCATTTTCAGAACAATTCGGCCAGCCGTTGTCGCTTTTACGCCTCTGCCGGAGCGCTCGAAAATGACGACGCCGACCATATTCTCAAGCTGACGAATCGATCGGCTGAGGAGAGAATGTCTGACAGACATCACCACAGCAGCTTGTCGTATGCTTCCATGATCTGCGGCTGCAACTGCGAAATGAAGCTGCTTTAGATCGACACTGCAGAGTCGAGACAGACTTAACTGATCTACCATTTCACTAAGTGCGAAGACTATCGCCACACCCTAATTTCGCGGTAAGCCGCGATTTTCTTTGGATTAATATGCGGCTTCGTTGCACCTTTAAGTAGTCCATAATATTGAAATTCACCTTCCCATATTTTGAGAAAGTAGCCGAGGAGGGCAATTGCAGGTTTTCTGGTAACAATCGGCAATCAAAGAAAGGAGATTGAGAAAATCGCTGGACGCTTTCACGGTTAAGCCCTCAGGCTTATTGGCGCGTCCTACGTGCCAGCACTTGTGACAGAGCCAAAGCGGATGGTGGCGCACATACCCATTTGAGGTCTTGTGCGCGCAAAGTCCTTCTCAGCGCGCGCATTCTATTGCTTGAAGCTGGTCATACAATCAAAGAGAGACGTCAAGCAGTCGTTGGCGCATACGAGGGACCGCGAAATCTACAAAGGCGCGCAACTTAAGCGGCAATCTATTTTGAGCATCGTAAACGAGGTGGACCGGACGCGCCTGTCGTTCGAACGCTTGGAGCACAACAACTAGTCTGCCGGCGCGCACATGGTCGGCAATTTGATATGACACAGCGCGGACGAGTCCCACTCCAGCGAGAGCGGCATCGATCGCCGCATCGATCGTGTTGACGCTGAGACGCGATCGGAACGACGCCTTTGTCTCCGTGCCGTCAGCTTCGAAGTCCCAGGTGCTGAGGACAGATACGCTCTGGAAGGAAATGACGCGGTGCTCGCTTAGATCGGCCGGCGTCGCCGGCGTCCCATAAGTCGCCAGATAGTCGGGGCTCGCGCAGATGACGTGCCGAACCATACCGAGGCGCGTAGCGATCAAGCTGCTGTCTGCCAAAGGGCCTATTCGCAGGGCGACGTCTACCTGATCCTCGAGAAAGTGAGTGACGCGATCCGTCATCACCAGCCCCACGGAAACGTCCGGAAAGGCCTAGAGAAAG
>Ga0209233_1001013_pt1 | contig 11992 bp, 11 predicted proteins | sample AraplaCL_Cvi_mCL_FD_184269 | JGI IMG/M metagenome (GOLD analysis project Ga0209233, IMG submission 184269) | Arabidopsis root microbial communities from the University of North Carolina, USA - plate scrape CL_Cvi_mCL (SPAdes) (version 2) | ecosystem: Host-associated > Plants > Roots > Endosphere... | reverse complement strand
ATTTCATCAGTCACGGCATCACCAAGTCGGGTCCGAACGAGGACCGGCGGGTGCGTGGTGCAGAGGAGGGCGGTACGGGCTCGGCACGCAACGAAGACGGCGACCATGCTCCGTCCGGCAAGAATTCTGCTCTGGCCGATTTCTGCATCGACCTCAACGCCAAGGCTCGCGCCGGCAAGATCGACCCGCTGATCGGCCGCGACAAGGAACTGCAGCGCACCATCCAGATCCTGTGCCGCCGCTCCAAGAACAACCCGCTCTACGTCGGTGATGCGGGCGTCGGCAAGACGGCCATCGCCGAGGGGCTGGCGCGCAAGATCGTCGAGGGCGAAGTGCCCGAGGTGCTCAAGAACTCCACCATCTACGCGCTCGACATGGGCGCGCTGCTGGCCGGCACGCGCTATCGCGGCGACTTCGAGGAGCGGCTCAAGGCCGTCATGAAGGAGCTCGAAAAGCACCGCGACGCGATCCTGTTCATCGACGAGATCCACACGGTGATCGGCGCCGGCGCCACCTCGGGCGGCGCGCTCGATGCGTCGAACCTGCTGAAGCCGGCGCTCGCCTCGGGCGGCATCCGCTGCATCGGCTCGACCACCTACAAGGAATATCGCCAGTTCTTCGAGAAGGACCGGGCGCTGGTCCGCCGCTTCCAGAAGATCGACGTCGCCGAGCCGACCGTGCCCGACGCGATCGAGATCATGAAGGGCCTGCGGCCCTATTTCGAGGACTACCACAAGCTCAAGTATACCGACGAGGCGCTGACCGCGGCGGTCGAGCTTTCGGCCCGCTACATCAACGACCGCAAGCTGCCCGACAAGGCGATCGACGTGATCGACGAGACGGGCGCCAGCCAGATGCTGCTGACCGAGGACCTGCGCAAGAAGGTGATCGACGTCCCCGAGATCGAGGCGACGATCGCCACCATGGCGCGCATCCCGCCAAAGTCGGTGAGCAAGTCGGATACCGAACTGCTCGCCGGCCTCGAAGCCAACCTCAAGACGGTGGTGTTCGGGCAGGATCAGGCCATCCACGCCCTGTCCTCGGCGATCAAGCTGGCGCGCGCCGGGTTGCGCGAACCGGAAAAGCCGATCGGTAGCTATTTGTTTACCGGTCCGACCGGCGTCGGCAAGACCGAGGTGGCCAAGCAACTCGCCGATACCCTCGGGGTCGAGATGCTGCGCTTCGACATGTCCGAATACATGGAGCGGCACACCGTTTCGCGGCTGATCGGCGCCCCTCCGGGCTATGTCGGCTTCGACCAGGGTGGTCTGTTGACCGATGGCGTTGATCAGCATCCGCACTGCGTGGTGCTGCTGGACGAAATCGAGAAGGCGCATCCCGACCTGTTCAACATCCTGTTGCAGGTGATGGACCACGGCAAGCTGACCGATCACAACGGCAAGTCGGTCGACTTCCGCAACGTCATCCTGATCATGACCTCGAACGTCGGGGCGCAGGAACTGGCCAAGTCGCCGATCGGCTTCGGCCGCAAGCGCGAGCAGGGCGACGACGAGGAAGCGATCAACCGGATGTTCACGCCGGAATTCCGCAACCGGCTCGACGCCATCATCTCGTTCGCCCCGCTGCCGCCGGCGGTGGTGCGTCAGGTGGTCGAAAAGTTCGTGCTGCAGCTCGAAGGCCAGTTGGCCGAGCGCGGCGTGACGATCGAACTGACGCCGGAAGCTGCCGAGTGGCTGGCGGTGCGCGGCTATGACGAGCGCATGGGCGCCCGCCCGCTGGGCCGGGTCATCCAAGAGTACGTCAAGAAGCCGCTGGCCGACCAAGTGCTGTTCGGCGAGCTGGTCAATGGCGGCTCGGTGACCGTGGCGGTGGTCGGCGTCGGCCCCGACGCCAAGCTCGAGCTGATCGCCGTGCCGCCGCGCCCGGCCCGTCCCAAGGCCATCCCCGGCCCCAAGTCGACGCCCGCCGCGCCGAAGAAGCCGAAGGCTGAAGAAAAGAACTGACCAGCCATTCGGCTGGACCGACCTGAGAATGCGAAGGCCCGGAGCGATCCGGGCCTTTTTGTTTTTGCGGGGTCGGCCGCTCGGCCATGGACGGTTACGCAAGGAAAACAGAGCTTCCCGCTTTCGCGGGAATGACGCGGCGTATTTGGTGGGACCGGGCCGACAACCACCGTGTCATTCCCGCGAAAGCGGGAATCTCTGTTTCGGTCGGTGCTACACACTCGCCACTCCCTTCTCCCCTTGCGGGAGAAGGTGCCCCGATAGGGGCGGATGAGGGGAGAGCTCGAGGAATACGCCCCTCCCCCTCATCCCCTGCCGGACCTTCTCCCGCAAGGGGAGAAGGAAGTCTCTCTTGCCGCCGCGGCGTTTCGGTCGAACTTGGATCGGCCTCGCCCTACGCCAACCGACCGCGCAGCCCCCTACTTCTGCGCGACGCGCTCCCGGAGCCGCGCCGTCAGGCGGAGCAGGGCAGGCGAGTGGTCGTTGCGGTCGAGCATGACCTGGATGATGGAGAAGCTGCCGGTGTTGGCGCGGGCCTGGTCGAGCGCGGCGGCAAACTCCCGCTCGGTTGTCGCCTTGATGCCGAGGCCGGTGCCGATCACCTCGGGCAGCTTGGCGAAGTTCCACCGCGAGACGTCGTTGAAGGCGCCGTCGAGCATCGGCCGCTCGGTGCCGTAGCCGTCATTGTCCATCACCACGACGATCGGGTTCTGGCCGTAGCGGGCGATGGTCGCAAGCTCCATTCCGGTCATCTGGAAGGCGCCGTCGCCCACCAGCACGATCGAGCGGAGGTGTGGCGCCGCGGCCTTGACGCCGATCGAGCCGGGGACCGCAAAGCCCAGCGAGCAGTAGTAGGCGCCGGCGATGAAGTGGGCGCCGTCGTGAATGTAGAGGTCCTCGGCGCCGAACAGGGCGTCCCCGGTATCGGAAACCACCACCATGTCGTCTTCGAGGAAGGCGTTGATCTGGTGGAAGAAGGCGCTCACCGTCATCGGGTTGTCGGTGGGAGCGAAGGGACCCGGGTGCTCCGGATGCTCGAATGGCGCGGCCGTCCGATGCGGCCAGGGATGGGTGGCGAGGCCGTGGAGGAAGTCCTCCATCCGGGCGCCGTCATAGCTGCGGAAGCCGACGGCGACACGGTCCTTGGCGGCGTAGACCGAAAAGCTGCGGTCGAGATGCGCCGTGTAGACGCCCAGGTTCATGTCGGTGAGCATGGCACCGAGCAGGATGATGCAGTCGCTCGCCTCGACATATTCCCGGACGTTGTCGCGACCCATCGCCCCTTCGTAGACGCCGATATAGGCCGGGTCCGACTCGGCGAACACCGACTTGCCGGTGATGGTCGCGGCGACCGGAATGCCGCTGCGGTGCACGAATTCGGCCAGCGTGTCCTGCAGCCCGAAGCGGTGCAGTTCTTCGCCCGCGATGATCACCGGATGCCGGGCCTGGGCGATCAGCGCCGTCGCCTCGGCGAGGGCTGCCGAAAGCGTCTCCGGCTCGCTCGCCGCCTCGACCGGCTTGTAGGTTCGGCCGGGGCGTAGCTCGGCCGTCACCATGTCGCGTGGAATCTCGATGTAGACGGGCCGGCTGTGCAGGCGGGCCAGGTAGAGCGCCCGCTCGATCTCGAACTCGGCGGTCTCGGCGTCGTCGAGCACCGCGGTGCCGACCGTGATCTCGGCGAAGATCTTCTGCTGCGTGTCGAACTCGCGCACCTTGTGGTGCACCAGCGTGTTGCGCTGCCGTTCCTTGATCCCCGGTGCGCCGGAAATCACCACCACCGGCGACCGCTCGGCGAAGGCCTGCGCCACGGCGTTGACGACCTTGAGGCCGCCCACCGAATAGGTGATGCAGAGCGCGCCCAGCCCCTTGATCCGGGCATAGGCATCGGCGGCAAAGCCGGCGCCCTGCTCGTCGCCGGTGTTGACGAGCTTAAGCGGGCTCTCCTCGAGCTGCTTGAAGAATGTCAGCACATAGTCGCCCGGCACGCCGAAGACGTGGTCGACGCCTTCTTCCCCGAGACGACGGATCAGATAGTCGCCAATGCGTTCAGCCATGGTCCCCCACCCATAAGCGATTGATTTGTATGCTGCCCGCCGAAGCGGGCACGGCAACGCCGATCAGGCCAGTGCCGCCTTGATTGCCGTTGCGAGCCGCGCCAGGTCGGCGTCGTCTGCCTTGTTGTCGGCGCCGTGCCCGCGGATTTCCTCGCCCTCATAAGCGGGGATGATGTGGAAATGCAGATGAAATACCGTCTGGCCGGCCGGTGCCTCGTTGAACTGCGCCACCCGGAAGCCGTCGGCACCCGTGGCAGTGACAACCGCCTTGGCGATCCGCTGCACCATCGGCATCACGGTAGCGAGTACCGTCGGGTCGGCATCCATCAGGTTGCGCGAGGGCGCCTTGGGCAGCACCAGCACGTGGCCGCGCGATTGCGGAAAGACGTCCATGATGGCGAGGAAATTGTCATCCTCGTAGACCTTGTGGCTCGGAATCTTGCCGTCGAGAATTTTGGCGAAGATATTGTCCGTTTTGTAGGCGGTCATGCTGTCCTCCGGTGCCGCGCAATCCCTACGTCATTCGGTGGCGGGGGAGTATCCCCGCGAGGCAGAATTCCGCCACACTTGCGCTCAGGTCGCGGGCGGCACTTCGCCCTTGCGGAAGGGCGTGTACTGGTCGAGCACGTCCTGGTCGCGCGCCACCGAGGCGCGTTCGCGGACGAGATAGTCGGCGATGGCGCGGCGCAAGCCGCGGTCGGCGATGTAGTGGATCGAGCGGGTGATAGTGGGCTCATAGCCGCGGGCCAGCTTGTGCTCGCCTTGCGCGCCCGCTTCGACGACAGCGAGCTTGTGCTCGATGGCGTAGTCGATCGCCTGGTAGTAGCAGACCTCGAAGTGCAGGAACGGCACGTGCCGCGTGGTGCCCCAGTTGCGCCCGTAGAGGGCCGTGCTTCCCTTGAGGTTCAGGGCCCCGGCGATCGGCCGCACGCCGTCATAGGCGATGATCAGCACGACGCTGTCGCCGAGCTTTTCGCCCAGCAGCGAGAAGAACTTGCGGTTGAGGTAGGGGCGGCCCCATTTGCGGTTGCCGGTATCCTCGTAGAAGTCGAAGAACGCATCCCAGGCCGCCTCCGTCAGGTCGGGGCCGGAGAGGGCCTTGACCGTCAGCCCATCGGCCAGCGCGTCGCGGCGCTCCCGCTTGATCACCTTGCGGTGGCGGGAGGACAGCGTGCCGAGGAAGTCGTCGAAGGTTGCAAAACCCTGGTTGTGCCAGTGGAATTGCGTATCGTACCGCACCAGCCAGTCCGCACTGACGCCGAGCGCCGCCTCGTCCTCCGGCACGAACGTGGCGTGCACCGATGAGGCGCCGAGCCGGTCGCACAGCGTCTCGGCCGTCGTCAGCAGCGCCTGCTTAACCGCCGGGTCGCCCGATGGCGCCAGCAGTTTTGGCGCCGTCACCGGGGTGAACGGCACCGAGCACTGGAGCTTCGGGTAATAGCTGCCGCCGGCGCGCTCGAAGGCATCGGCCCAGCCATGGTCGAAGACGTACTCGCCCATCGAATGGGACTTGAGGAACAGCGGCATCAGGCCCACCGGCCCGTCCGCTTCGCTCTCGAGCAGGATATGCTGGGGCTGCCAGCCTGTCCGCCTCGTGGCGCAGCCCGATTCCTCGAGCGCGCTGAAGAAGGCGTGGGTGAGGAAGGGGTTGTCCGGCACCCCATTGGTCGACGGCAGCAGCGCATCCCACGTCGCCGCCGAAATTTCGGCGGTGCTGGAATGAATCGTGGCGCTCAGGCTTTCCTCAGGCACTTGCGGGCAAATACCCTTCGAAAACAATCTGGTCGGCGTGCGCGAGAGCGGCGTTTGCCTGTTCTGTTGAGCGGATGGTCCAGCTGGTCACCGGCTTGCCCAGCGCACGAAACAGTCGCACGGCGGGCAGGGTCAGCGCCTCCTTGTCGACCGACAGGAAGTCGAAACGCGACATCGGGAAATGCAGCAGGTGGCGGAGGGCGACCCGGTCGAACGGCTTCAGCCACTCATAGTCCTCGCCGGTCGCGGTGTAGTTTTCGGTGATGATGCCGAGCTGGCCCTGATAGCCGGCGCGGCGGGCCTCGATCAGCAGATAGGGGTCGAACGATTCAAAGCACAGCGGTCCGGCATAACGGCTGACATTGGCGACCGCGGTGGCGGCGAGCGGCCGGGTCTTTTCCGGCTCCTGGTGCTTGAGCTCGACCTGCAGCAGCGTCCGCCCGGCAACCTGCTCCAGCAACTGCCCGAAGGTCTGCGGGCAATCGCCCGTGGCGCTGTCGAGCAGCGGCGTCTTCAGCAGCTGGTCGGAGGAAATGTCGCGGACGAAGCCTGAAAGCCCGGTCAGGCGGTCGAGCCGGTCATCGTGAAATACCACCGGCACGCCATCGCGGGTCAGCTGGACGTCGCATTCGATGGCAAAGCCGTGCTCGATCGCCCGCTCGAACGCCGAGCGGGAGTTCTCGATGATGCCCTGCGCCCGGTCGTGCAGACCGCGATGCGCGATGGGCCTGTCGAAGATGCCTCGACCCATCAGACTTCGACGATCGCTTCGATTTCGACCGCGGCGCCGAAGGGCAGGGACGTGACCCCGATGGCCGAGCGCGCATGCTTGCCCTTGTCGCCCAGCACCCCGACGATGAGGTTGGAGCCGCCATTGGCGACGAGGTGCTGCTCGTTGAAATCGGGCGACGAGCTGACGAACACCGTGAGCTTGACCACCCGCTTGATCGCTTCCAGATCGACGCCGCCATTGTAGACGATCTGCGACAGCACGTTCAGCGCTGCGAGTTCGGCCGCGTTGCCGCCCTGCACCACGTTCATGTTGTCGCCGAGCTGTCCGGTCACGACGCCGTTCTCTCCAGTCGAAATTTGCCCGGAAATGAACAGCAGGTCGCCGGTGCGCACCACCGGCAGATAGCTTGCAACCGGCGCCTTGGCCGCGGGGAGCTCGTAGCCGTATTGGCGGAGCCGTTCGATGGCGGTCGTCATCTGTCCTTGCCTTCCTGCCGGCTTTCGCCGGTCGTCGTTTTGCTGCGATCCTCGGATCGCCGATAGAGTTTGCCGCGGATCACCGCGTCCTTGCCGAAGCGCGTCCTGACCCGGTCCATGGCCCGCTCGGCGGCCGCCTTGCGCGCCACTTGTGGTTCGAGCAGATCGACCGGATCGCCCTCGGTCGCAGCCTCTATGCCCGACACCCCGATGCCAATCAGCCGAAACGCCGTGCCGTCCAATTCCCGGGACAGCAAATCCACGCCCGTCTCATAGAGCATATTGGCCAACTGTGTCGGGATCATCAAATGCCGGGCCCGCGTGCGCAAGCGAAATCCCGCCGATTTGAGTTTCAACGTCACCGTATTGCCGACGATTCCCTTGGCCTTCAGCCGCTCCGACAGCCGCTCGCACTGCGCAAGCAGCGCTGCAGAAAGGGATTCGAAATCGCTGAGGTCGCTGTTGAATGTCGTTTCCGACGACACCGTTTTCATTTCGCCGTCGACTTCGATGGCGCGCTCGTCCTGGCCGCGGGCCAGACGCGCCAGCCGGGCGCCGGTTTCGCCGTAGCGGCGCATCAGTTCGTCCGGCGCCGTCTGCTGCAACTGGCCGATGGTTTCGAGTCCGTCGCGCCGGAGCGTCGCTTCCATGACCTTGCCGACGCCGAAGATCAGCGAGATCGGCTGCGGGGCAAGGAAGGCAACGGTCTCCGCCTTGCCGATCACCGCGAAGCCGCGCGGCTTGTCGAGGTCGGAGGCGATCTTGGCGAGGAACTTGTTGTGGCTGAGGCCAACCGACAGCGAGATGCCGATCTCGTCTTCGACCCGCCGCGCGAAACGCGCGAGGACTTCCGCCGGGCTTCCCTTATGCAGCGCCGCGGTGCCGCCGAGGTCGAGAAATGCCTCGTCGATCGACAGCGGCTGGACCAGTGGCGTCAGCGCGTCCATCAGCGCCCGCACCTGCCGCGAGACGCCGACATATTTCTGCATGTCGGGCCTGATGATCACCGCGTCCGGACAGAGCTTCTTCGCCTCGAACATCGGCATTGCCGAGCGGACGCCATACTGCCTGGCAATGTAGCAGCAAGTGGAGACCACCCCGCGCACGCCGCCGCCGATGATCAGCGGCTTGTCGCGGAGGGTCGGATCGTCACGCTTTTCCACCGAGGCGTAGAAGGCATCGCAGTCGATATGGGCGATGCTGAGATCGAACAGCTCGTCGTGCGCGATCAGCCGCGGCGAGCCGCATGCCGGGCACCGAGCCGGCTTTGCCGGAGCGGTCAGGGTGTTGGCGCAGTCGCGGCAGAGGACGCTCGGCATGGAAAGGGGACCTGGCGTTCACGACGGAGGATTGAGCCGGTGCCAGACCTGCATGAACTCTTCCGGGCGGAAGCCGTTGTTGGCGCACAGCGACAGCATTAACGGTTCGTTACCGGCGAAATAGTCGATCAGCCCGGCAGCCAGCTGGCGGGTCCCGACCGCCCGTCGCAAAGCGGTTGGATCATAGCCCGAATAGCCCATGAATTCAGCCAGTTGGCCCGGGTCCTCGGCCAATAGCCCAAGGCACAGGTCGCCAAGTTCCTTGATCTCCAGCTGCCGCCTCCCCGATGCCGCCATCATGTCCTCATTGGTGGATTTGAAAGCAATTGATGTTACCTGAGTGCTAAGGCAAAACGAAGTGTCCGGCTTGATGCCGGGCCCGGAATGAGGATTCATGCCCAAGACCGTCATGATCGTCGAAGACAACGAGCTCAATATGAAGCTCTTCAACGATCTGCTCGAATCCCGAGGCTACTCGATCATCCAGACCCGCAACGGGATGGAAGCGCTCGACCTGGCGCGTGCGCATCATCCCGACCTCATCTTGATGGACATCCAGCTCCCGGAGGTTTCGGGCCTGGTGGTGACCAAGTGGCTGAAGGAAGACGACGATCTCCAGGCGATCCCGGTCATCGCCGTCACCGCCTTCGCCATGAAGGGGGACGAGGAGCGCATCCTGCAAGGCGGTTGCGAGGGATATATCTCCAAGCCCATATCCGTGCCACACTTTTTGGAAACGATTGCCCGCTACATTGGCCCCGCTAACTAGTTGGCGTAATGGGCAGTTTGCGTAGTCGGGGGTCGCGGTCATTTGACAGCGCGCGTGCTGATCGTTGACGATATTCCGACCAATGTCAGGCTGCTCGAGGCCCGGCTGACGGCGGAGTATTACGACGTCCAGACGGCCTCGTCCGGCCGCGAAGCGCTGGCGATCTGCGCCCAGAGCGACATCGACATCGTGCTGCTCGATGTCATGATGCCGGAAATGGACGGCTTCGAGGTCTGCGCGACGCTGAAGGCATCGCCCAAGACCCAGCACATTCCGGTGGTGATGATCACCGCCCTCGACCAGCCCTCCGATCGCGTTCGCGGGCTCGAGGTCGGCGCCGACGATTTTCTCACCAAGCCGGTCGACGACGTGCAGCTGATGGCGCGCGTCAAAAGTCTCGTACGACTCAAGAACCTCACCGACGAACTGCGGGCCAGGGCCTTCACCAGCCAGCAGATCGCCGCCGAAGACGCGCTCAAGGCGATGGATGCGATCTCGGCCGATGGCGGGCGCATCCTGCTCATCGACAGCGACGGCCGCAGCGCCGAGCGGGTCCGGGGTTATCTGCGGGCGAGCCACGAGGTCGACATCCTCGCAAGTCCATCCGACATCGCGCTGCAACTGACGGGCATCGACTACGAGCTGGCGGTCATCAGCATGTCGCTGGGCGATATCGATCCGCTCCGCGTCTGCTCGCAGATCCGTACCATCGAGCGGACGCGCAACCTGCCCATCCTGCTGATCGCCGACGATTCCGACCGGCCGCGCGTCATGCGGGCGCTTGATCTCGGCGTCAACGATTTCATCATGCGCCCGGTCGAGCGGAACGAGCTTTCGGCCCGCGTCAAGACGCAGATCAGGCGGCAGCGCTACGCCGTGGAATTGCGCGAGAGTGTTAACCACACGCTGGCGCTGGCCGTCACCGACGAGCTCACCGGGCTCTACAACCGGCGCTATTTCGAACGGCACCTGGCTATCATGCTGGGCAAGGCGCGCGAGCAGGATCGCGACATGGCGGTGATGCTCATCGACATGGATTTCTTCAAGATCGTCAACGACACCTATGGCCATGACATCGGCGACGCCGTGCTGCGCGAGTTCGCGCTGCGCCTGCGCCGCAACATCCGGGGCGTCGACCTCGCCTGCCGCTATGGCGGCGAGGAGTTCGTCGTACTGATGCCCGATACCGACTACCGGCAGGCCGAGGGCGTCGCCGAGCGCGTGCGGATGGCGGTGGCCGAGCGTAGCTTTGATGTCGGCGGCAATCGCGGCTTGACGGTCACCGTCTCGGTCGGGCTTGCCCTCAACGAAGCTGATACCGACACACCCGACGCCATTCTTAAGCGCGCCGACATCGCGCTGTACCGGGCTAAGCGCGAAGGGCGCAATCGCGTCGTCTTCGACGCAGCGTAAATAAATAAAAACCAGTCTAGTAGGGTTACCGGTTCATTATACTTGGCGGCCATGCTTGCACGAAACCCGTAGTCGGGTAGGTTCGGACCCAAGAGTTCTGCCGCGCAATTGGTGGCGGGCTCAAGCGTTCCCTACGGCTTTCTCAGGTCCGCCGCAACTCCTGGGTCCCGTAGGGCGGCTGATCCGGTTGCGGGCAGAGTGGCCTCTTCGACACACCGCGCCGGATCAGCCAATAATTTTCGGCAATTTCAAAGTTGACGCGTCGGACGCTGCCTTTACTGCGTACGAAACGAAAAGCCCCGCGTCATCGACGCGGGGCTTTTTGATTTTTCAGGCGAAAGACCAAGTATTACTTGATCTTCGATTCCTTGAACTCGACGTGCTTGCGGACGACCGGATCGTACTTGGTCATCGACATCTTCTCGGTCATGGTACGCGAGTTCTTCTTGGTGACGTAGTAGAAGCCCGTATCAGCGGTCGATACCAGCTTGATCTTAATGGAGTTGGCTTTTGCCATGATAGCTGTCCTTGGAAAATCTCGGGCGGCGCCATCAGCAGCAGCGCTTCCTGAATTTGGCCGCAACCTACGGATTTCGCCGTCATTGTCAAGGCGGCCGCGGAACTGATGAACGCCGGGCCGACGGCAGCGCTCAGCGGCGGTTCAGGCGGCTGCATGCAAGGTGCGTCTGATCACCACAGGAGGTCAGCATGCAGAAATTGTCGAGGCTCGCCGGATTGGCGGCTACCGCTTTCCTGCTCGCCGCGAGTCTTGCCCAGGCCATGCCCATCAACCCGGAAGGCACCGGCGTCGGGCAGGGGCTCAACAAGTCCCAGCAGGGCTACTACAAGTGCATGAACTGGTGCGACGCCCATAACAAGACGGCCGCCAGCCGGAACAAGTGCTACGACCAGTGCCTGGTGTACTGGGGCGGCCACACCGGGTGAACCGGCAGGCTCGTAACTGACCGGTGCCGCCGACCCCTCATCCGGTCCTGCCGGACCACCTTCTCCCACAAGGGGAGAAGGCAACGCGCTCCTGGAATTGGTCAGCTCCCTGTGTCGTCGTTCGGGCTGCACTCTCCGCTTGTTGGAGAGGGCACCGGCGGGCGGATGAAGGGTTCAGCCGTGCTGCCTATGCCGGGCGTGTCGGTGCTATCGCGCGCGACGGGCCAAGACGAGGGCCGGGTCTTCCTCCGGCAGCGCGGGGTCCGCAACCCTGGTATCGAAGCCGTGCATCCGGTTGGCCCATTGCAGCCCCACCACCGCGCCCTTGATCGACGGGAGCATGGCGAGCGGCATGACGATGGCCAGCGGGATAAGGGTGGCGAGGTACCACATCGGGTTCACGTCCTGGAACCGCATCTCGATTTCGAGCATCGCCCCGATCAGCACGTGGCCGACGATGATGATGGCGAGGTAGGGCGGCAGGTCGTCGGCGCGGTGGTGGAACAGTTCCTCTCCGCACACCGGGCAGGTATCGTTCACCTTGAGGTAGGCGCGGAACAGCTTGCC
>Ga0209233_1001011_pt1 | contig 11997 bp, 8 predicted proteins | sample AraplaCL_Cvi_mCL_FD_184269 | JGI IMG/M metagenome (GOLD analysis project Ga0209233, IMG submission 184269) | Arabidopsis root microbial communities from the University of North Carolina, USA - plate scrape CL_Cvi_mCL (SPAdes) (version 2) | ecosystem: Host-associated > Plants > Roots > Endosphere ... | reverse complement strand
CATCGTCTTGGTGGATCCGTTCTGGTAGCGATGGCCGTCCACTTCAAGCCACATCGTCAGGTTCTGCGGATCAAGTACCTCGTCCTTTGTCACCAGCCACGGGCCGATGGGGCCGAAGGTGTCGGCGCTCTTACCCTTTACCCACTGGCCTGTGCCCTCAAGCTGGAAGGCGCGTTCGGAAAGGTCGTTGATCACGCAGTATCCGGCGACGTAATCCAGCGCATCAGCCTCGGAGACGTAGCGGGCTTCGCGACCAATCACCACGCCCAGCTCCACTTCCCAGTCAGTCTTTTCGGAATCCTTCGGGATCACGATGCCGTCGTCAGGGCCACAGATGGACGACGTGGCCTTCATGAACAGCACGGGCTCCTTGGGCACTTCCATGCCGGATTCGGCGGCGTGGTCGGCGTAGTTCAGTCCGATGCACAGGAATTTGCCCACGCGGCCCACGCAAGGACCAATGCGCGTTCCCGCAGGAACGGCGGGCAGGCGGTTCAGGTCCAGCGCGGCCAGTTCTGCCAGCGCTTCCGGACGCAGGGCGTCGCCGGCAATATCCGGCACAATGCCGGTCAGATCACGCACGGTTCCATCCGGAGCCACAATGCCGGGATGCTCGTGTCCCGGACGGCCATAACGAACAAGTTTCATGGTCGGTCAGCTTTCCTCTGCCAACCAATGTACTTTGCTGTGGCATGGCCTTGCTTGCGCAAGGGATGAAAGCGCTGCGAAATTGTCCTGCCCGCAGGACTGCGACAGAAATTTGCGCGTAGAATTGAGACGATTCAAAATTCACACCGCGACCGTGGTCAACACCACTTTCACTGTGCGATGATGCGGGCGTCCGCGGACTTTTAGGAAAGATGGCCTGGCCCTCTTTGCGCAGTCGGGCGGCGCTTGGAATGTTGAGAAGGGACCTCATGGAAAGCACTGCAAAGCTGAAGTTTCTGGAAGACCGCTGGGACGACGCCGTTGCGTCAAAGCTTGATCCTGCGGAATTGCTCCGTTATCGCTCAAACCTGCTGGGATCGGACCTGCGTCTGACCAACTTCGGCGGCGGCAACACCTCGTCAAAGCTCGACGAGATCGATCCGCTGACCGGCGAGACGGTGAAGGTGCTGTGGGTGAAGGGCTCCGGCGGCGACCTGGGTTCCATCAAGCGCGCAGGCTTTGCCACGCTGTATCTCGACAAGCTGCTGGCGCTGGTGAAGCGTTACCGCGGTGTGGAGCTTGAGGACGAGATGGTGGCCATGTACCCCCTCTGCACCTTCAACAACAACCCCACGCCCGCGTCGATCGACACGCCGCTGCACGGCTATCTGCCCTTCCCGCACGTTGACCATCTGCACCCGGACTGGGGTATCGCGCTGGCTGCATCGGCCAATGGCAAGGAAAAGATGGAGCAGTTCAACGCGGAGTTCGGCCACAAGATTGTGTGGGTGCCCTGGCAGCGCCCCGGCTTTGAGCTGGGCATGATGCTGGTAAAGGCAGTTGCGGATAATCCCGGCTGCGACGGCATTGTTCTGGGCGGACACGGCCTGTTCACATGGGGCGAAACGCAGCGTGAAAGCTACCTGAACACGGTCACGATCATTGACCAGATCGGCCAGTTCATTGAAGCGCACAACCTGAAGAAGGGCGCACCGGCATTCGGTGGAGCAAAGCACGCGAATCATGCCGAGCGTGAGGCTCTGGCAGCGCAGTTGATGCCGATTATCCGTGGTGGCGTTTCGCAAAAGCAGCGCCTCATTGGCACCTTCAGCGATAAGGAAGATGTGCTGGAGTTTGTGAACTCAGAGTTCGCCAAGAAGTTGGCACACCTGGGCACCTCCTGCCCGGATCACTTCATCCGCACCAAGATTCGCCCCATGTACGTCGAGTGGGATGTGAAGGGTGGCGACGTGGAAGGTCTGAAGAAGGCCATCGCTTCCACGCTGGAAACGTATCGCAAGGAGTATGCGGAGTACTACTCCAACCATGCGCTGCCGGAGTCACCGAAGATGCGTGACCCCAATCCGACGGTGGTTCTGATCCCCGGCGTGGGCATGTTCAGCTTCGGTAAGAACAAGGCAGAAAGCCGCATCACCGGCGAGTTCTACACCAACGCTATCCACGTGATGGGCGGCGCTGGCCAATTGGGTGAAGGTAAGTGCCCACCGGTGCTGCCGCAAGCCGGTCCTGCTGCGGATACATCAGCCTTTGCCACAGAAGAGAATTACGTTGCACTGCCGCCCAGTGAAGCTTTCCGCATTGAATACTGGGCGCTGGAAGAGGCCAAGATTCAGCGCCAGCCACCTGAGAAGGAGCTGAGCCGCCGCATCGTGATGGTGGTGGGCGGAGCTTCCGGCATTGGCCGCGAGACGGTTCTGCTTGCAGCTCAACGCGGCGCCCATATCGTTGTTGCTGACCTCACGCAGGAAGGCGCGGACAAGGTTGCTGCAGAAGCCCAGGCTATTGCGGGCAAGGAAGCAGCCATCGGTGTCACCATCGACATCCGCAATCGCGAGAAGATTCGTGAGGCACTGAACAAGGCTGTTGCTGCTTTCGGTGGTCTCGACATCCTCGTCAACACGGCGGCCATCTTCCCGTCATCGCCCACGGGCGTCATCAGCGATGCGCAGTGGGCCACAACGTTAGAGATCAACGTAACGGCCAACTGGCTGCTGGGCGATGAAGCCAACAAGGTCTTCAAGGCACAGGGTCTGCAGGGCTCGTCGATCGTACTTACCAGCTCGGCAAACGCTGTGGTGCCGAAGAAGGGAAGCGAGGTATACGACATCTCCAAGGCGGCACTCAGCCACTTGGTACGTGAACTTGCCATCACCTTCTCGCCTGACGTGCGCGTGAACGGCATCAGCCCGGCTACAGTCGTAAAGGGATCGACCATGTTCCCGCGCGACCGCGTTAAGGCATCGCTGGCCAAGTACAACATCGCGTTTGAAGAGAACGACAGCGATGACGACCTGCGCAATAAGTTAGCGGAGTTCTATGCACGCCGCACGCTGACGCATGTGCCCATTGACCCGAAGGACAACGCAGAGGCAATCCTCTTCATCGGCGGCCCCAAGGCTCCGGTGACCAGCGGCCACCTCATCCCCGTGGATGGCGGCTTGCCGGAAGCTTTCCTTCGTTAATTCGGACGGATGGCCGGAAACAGTTTCCGGTCATCCTCACCACAGCGCTATAAAAGCTGTCATTCTGAGCGCAGCGAAGAATCCCCACGCATTCTCACCAGCTGAAACAGCTCTGGGCTTACTCGCAAGAAACTCTCAAGTGTATTGCCATTGCCAGCATCATCGGGATTCTTCCCCTTCGACAAGCTCAGGGTCAGAATGACAGTCAGAAACATCCTCAACATCCTCCATGGAGCACCAAGTGACACCCACTGACACACGCGCACTCGTCGCCATCGACCTTGGAGCCGAAAGCTGCCGCGTCTCGCTGCTGCGCTGGACCGCGAGTGGTCCACAGAGCACGCTGGTGCATCGTTTTCCGAACAACGCGGTGGAAACACCCGAAGGACTCCGCTGGAACCTCGCACAGATTGAGGCGGGTCTTGATGCAGGCCTGAAAAAGGCTGCGGAGATTGCCACAGAAGGCGTCCGCTCCATCGCTGTGGATGGCTGGGCTGTGGACTATGCGCGCCTTGATGAAAATGGCGCAGCCATTGGCGATCCTTACTGCTATCGGGATGTGCGCAACATTGCCAGTGAAGAAGCTGTTCACGCGATTCTTCCGGCGTCGCAGATGCGTGTGCTCACCGCCATTGGCATCATGCGCATCAACACGCTTTATCAACTCTATGCGGATAAGATGGCAGGCTTGCCGCAGACGCGATGGCTGCATCTGCCGGAATACATCCTCCATCGGCTGGGCGGTCAGGCGGTCAGCGAATACACCAATGCCACGCATACGCAGCTCATTGATCTGCATCGCGGCGAATGGGCCACTGGCATCTTTGAAAAGCTGGAGCTGGATCCTGAGATGGCTTCGCCCATCGTGCCGCCGGGAACTATCGTGGGCAAACTCACGGGGCCTCTCGCGTCGTTGCCTGCGTTCCGCGATACGCAGCTCATTGCCCCTTGCTGCCACGACACGGCATCCGCCATTGCCGGTATTCCGGATGCCGCAGAGGATTGGGCCTACATCTCCAGCGGCACATGGTCGCTGGTGGGAACACTGCTGAAAGAACCGAACAACTCGCAGCCCGCACGCGACGAAAACCTGACCAATTTTGGTGGTGCAGGCGGACGCATTCTCTTCCACAAAAACGTCAATGGCATGTGGCTTCTGCGCAATTGCCTGGACGCTTGGCGTGCGGCTGGTCGTGAATGGACCTTTGAAGAACTGTTACCGCTGGCCGAAGCATTGGGCGAGCCGCAGTACCTTATCGATGTCGACGCACCGGACCTGTTGTTGCCCGGCGATATGCCTGCCCGCATCAACCGCCAGCTTGAAGAAAATGGCCATCCCACACTCTCGCCTTATCCCGAAGATGCGCCGGGGATGACAGCACTCATCCTGCACAGTCTCGCTTTCCGCTATGCAGAAGTACTCGATGCCATCGCATCCATCACCGGCAAGAAGCTGAAGAAGGTCTACATCGTCGGTGGTGGCAGCCGGAATGAGGTGCTGAATCGCCTCACGGCAAAGGCAACCGGATTGGAAGTGGTTCGCGGTGCAGTGGAATCCTCCACTCTCGGCAATTTCGCGGTGCAGATGGCGGCCTTGGAGAATTCCGCCGATGCGCAGAGCATTGCGGAATGGGCCGCGGCGCTACGAACGGCATTCTGATCGTTTGCCCGGACACCTTCGCTTAGTCACGCCTGTCATTCTTCGCTCCGCTCAGAATGACGGGCCACTACATGCAACACGTTTGTTCTTTTGCGGACCTCGACGTGGCATTCGTCCTTTAAGAGGCTACAATTCCCTTCTGAATGGCACCTACGCAAAAAGAGTTGGCCAAGCTGGCAGGCGTCTCCGCTGGTACGGTTTCCAATGTCGTAAACGGCGTCCCCGGAGTGAGCGAAGCAGCGCGTCAGCGCGTGCTTGCGGCCATCCGTGAACTGAACTATCAGCCGAACCTCATCGCACGCAGCCTGCGCACCAATCGCACGCACACATTGGGCATAGTGGTGCCTGACATTACCGTTCCGTTTTATCCGCACATCATCCGCGGTGCGGAATCCGCTGCGCGTGAAGCGGGCTATTTCCTGATGGTGCTCGACAGCGAAAACGATCAGGAGCGCGAGGGCGCCATGCTGGAACTGCTTCGTTCGCAGCGCAGCGAAGGCACTCTTCTTGTCGCTGCAGGTGGCCACGGCTGGACAAAGGAACAGGCCGCTTCTGTTACTGCGCAGGCGCCGCTGGTCTGCCTCGATCGCCTTCCGGAAGGGTTGGCTGTGGATTCCGTCTGTGTTGACGACGCCCGTGCCGCAGCGATGGCTGTCTCGCATCTGGTGGAACGCGGCCATCGCGAAATCGCCGTCATCACTGGACCACCGACGCTGCGCAACGAGCAGGCGCGCCTTCGCGGCTATCGCACAGCCATGCAGCACCACGGTCTGCAGGTGCGCGAACGGCTCGTCTGGCAAGCCGGCTTCCAACAAACGGAAATCGCGCGTGTCTGTCAGGAAGGTCTTCTCGGATCGCGCGAACGTCCTTCGGCCATCTTCGCAACCAACGGCGTCACCGGCCTGGGCATGTTGAAGGCGCTTTATGCACTCGGCTTGGAAACACCGCGTGATGTGGCAGTGGTTTGTTTTGATGAGCTGAATGGCGAGGACTTTTTCCGCCCCGGCATCACCACCGTGGTTCAGCCCGCGGCAGATATCGGCGCGCGTGCTGTACAGGTTCTTTTACGCCGCATCCGCAATAGCGGCGAAACCCCGTTGCCGCTGGAAACAGTTCGTTTGCCTGCAACGCTTGTGGTGCGAGAATCCAGCAGCGAACCGCATGCAGCGCGCGGAACGGCGCGTCCCCGTAGCAAAAAACGCGGATAAAACGCGATACACTGAACCCGTCGGAATAACCGCTGCAATCCTTGCAAAGTTCGCCGCCTGCCGTCAGGCGGATGCAAAGGCGCATTGCATCGCTTTGACCCGCTGACCGCAACGCACGTCTGCGCTCCGGGTCTTCATTGTTTGTAATTTCTTTTTATGGGTGACAGAGAACATATGAAGCATGCAAAGCCGGTACTTCTTAGCTTGACGTTTGGCCTTCCGCTGCTGGTCTGGGGCGTTTCACTGGGCAATGCCGTCTCCGCTCAGTCCGCTGCGGACCAGATGCCCGCTGGCCCTGGCAAGGACATCACCGTGGCGACCTGTACCAAGTGCCACTCCATCACCAACATCACCGGCCAGCACAAGGACCGTGATGGATGGACAGCGACCATCACCAAGATGGTGGGCTACGGCGCCACTGGCTCCGATGAAGATTTCCAGGCCATCTTGGACTACGTCACGAAGAACTACGGTCTGGATAGCGCTGGCGCAGCCGCACCTGCCCCGGCCGATGCAGCAGCACACAAGATTGCAGTGAACACGGAGTCTGCCACGCAACTCGCCACAGATCTGGGCCTGACCGATGACGAATCGAAGACGCTTGTGGCCTATCGCGATAAGAACGGCAACTTCAAGACCATCGACGATCTGAAGAAGGTTCCGGGCATCGATGCCGCGAAATTCGACGCACACGCTGACGACCTGCAGTTCTAATTAAAAACGAGTAGACAAGACAGAAGAGGCGCGGCATATGCCGCGCCTCTTCTGCATGAGTTACTAATTCTGGTTTCTATGTGCCGGAACCTGCTTTGAAGATGTCTTCCGCGTAATAGTTCTCCACCTTCGCCTGATCGCGCAGCATTTCGATGTACGCGCTGCGCAGCAACTGGCTGCGAGTCGTGCGGATCTGATCACGAATGCTCTGTTGCACTGCGGGATTCGTAAGATCGCGCTGTCCTGCGGCCTCGCGGCTGACTAGATGGATGATGGAGTAGCCAATGGGCTGCTTTGTTCCCGGTGGTGTAATCGTAATGATGGCGGTGTTCTCGCCAGCCTTCAGCTTGCTCACCGCGTCCCACACCTGCGCATCCTGCCGCAGTTGCGATTCGGAGATGAAGCCCATATCGCCGCCATTGGAAGCGGTCTGCGGGTCTTCAGAGTAATTCGCAGCCAGCGCGCTGAAATCCGCACCGCTGTCGAGCTGTGCTTTCAGCGTAGCGATCTTTTTGCGGGCATCAGCGTCGTTGCCTGCCTTGCTGCCCTGAAGATTGGTGCCAGCTCCCTGCTGCGATGGCTGATTTGTCACCACAATCTGCGCCAGGTGAATCTTGTTCTCAATCAGGTTGAAATCGGCCTTGTGCGCGTTGTAGAAGTTTGAGACTTCGCCATCGGTCACGTTGATCTTGCTGTTGATCTCTTTGTTAAACAGCTTTTCCAGCGTGATGGTCTTGCGCATGTCGCGGCGCACTTCATCCAGCGAGCGGCCACTCTCCTTGAGCATCTGGTTGAACTGCTCTTCGGTGTAGTGGCTCTTCATTTCCGTCAACTTGGCGTCCACTTCTTCATTGGTGGCCGTCAGGTTCATTTTGGCGGCGCGCTGTTCGGTGATCTCCGCGTCGATGAGCGTGCGGAGGATCGTCAGCTTGTCGCTTTTCGCCTGTTCTTCCGTGGTGGTCTGCTGATCCTGCTTACCGCGCTCCTGGTCGCCGTAGGTGCGGTCCAACTCAGAACGCATGATGGCATGGCCATTCACGCTGGCGACCACGTCCGCTCCGTGTTCCTTCTTGCATCCCACGGTGGCGGCAACGGTGAAAAGACTAACGGCAGAAAATAGCCAGGTGGCGCGATGTGCGGTCTTTAGAAGCATCCGGTGCAATGGTAACGCCTTCGCGCCCGGAGCGCACGGTTGCGACAGAAGCTGTGCAGATTCACGAAACATTATTTCGCCGCCGGAGCTGAGGTCGACGCCTCGGGAGCGTCCAGTGAGGGCAGTGGAACGGCCGGTGGAGGTGTTACTCCCTGTGCCAGCAGGGCATCGTCCACGGCGCGGTAGACATATTCGATGGGCACAGCGCCGGTAATCATTTCGCCGTTGATGAACAGGGCCGGGACGCCGTTGACGTTGAGTCCCTCGCCTTCCTTCATGTAAGCCTTGACCGCGGTTTCGTCCTGCTTTTCTACGCAGGCAGTCAGGCGTTTCACGTCCAGCTTCTGCTTTGTGCCTTCGTCCAGCGCGGCGCGATCCAGTTGCTTCAGCGCCGCGGGCAGGGTCTTGTTGTTGTCTTTATCCTTCGCGTCTGGATCAATGCCGATGGTGTCCAGGTGGCTGTGCATGTCATCCACGTAGTTCCAGTAGGCCTTCGAGCTCTGGTCCGCCAGGCAATCCGCGTTGACTGCTGCGTGCAGTCCCCAGGGATGAATCTGCGTCAGAGGAAAATCCTTGTACACGATACGGACCCTGTCGCCATAGCGGTTGGTAATGGCGGGGAACATCTGCGCGTGCATGCGGGCGCAGAAGGGGCATTCCAGGTCGTCATACACCACAATTTTGACGGGCGCCTTCTCATTGCCACCGCGCGCGGGGCGGCCTGCGTCGCTGGTCAGGGTCGCGGGATCTTTGGACAGATCAAACGTATTCATCTGCGCTAGCGATTGGTTGTCCTTGCTGATGAGGAAGGTCATCGGCTTCAGCGCCTTGCCATATTCGCCAATGGACACGGTGATCTGGTCATAGCCCGAAACAGGACTGGGACGGCGGTCGCCGACCTTTACGTCATAGGTGAACGGCAACTGGGCCTTCGTGCGGATCAGCAGCGCGACGCGGCGCGTCAGTTCCGGCGACATCTTCATGGCATCCGCGCCCGCCTGGGCACGGCAACCGCTGCTAAGGATAGTGCTGGCAGCCAGCAGAAGAAGTGCAGAAAGACGCGTAGTGCGAGGAAACATCGACATCCTTTCATTATCTCAGGCCTGTTGGACGCACCAGATTGGAAAGTGTCGTAAGACCTGGAGCGGCTGGTAGTTGGAACAAATATCTCCTCACGGTGCCTATCGCGCGGATGGTATCGCCTCCATGGCTGCGTCACGCTCAGTCGTATTCGTGAGCGCTCGATACAACAGCACACGCCTGTCGATGAGCGATTCCAATAGTCTGCCGTTGGCAACACAACCGCAGCGGCATTACGGTGCTATCCGCTGTGTACGTGTTGAGGTCATCGGTGCGGTCTGCCCATGTGGAAGTGAAGCCGAGCGAAACAGTACGCCTGTATGTAGGTGTGTCGCCACAACGATTGCCACGGGGTACGACATTGTTAATTAAGAGTCAGCCACAATTGGAAGCTTTGTTGCAGCACGGAGAAACGCAACGTTGCGTGCTGGACTCCAACCGATCTTCGACGCTCGCCGCCATCTCGTGGATCTGGATACGCGGGTAGGAGCCAACACAGCGAAGACGAACCGGCATTTTGCCGATCAGGAGCGCCTGCGTAAACCTGGAGCATCAAGAGTTCTGCGTAGTAAGTATGCTCGCCCACCGCTACATCGCGGAATTTCACACACGCAAGGGAGCGTCTTGCCGTGTATCAGGAGGAGACGCGCCTTGCAACCGAGCGGGGCGCTATCCGCATCGAATCTCTACGAAAGTTGAATCTCTAAGTCACAGCGAAGCTTAGTCGTAATCCTGTGTCTGTACGTGACCGGAACGCAGAAGAGGGAGATCTTTATAGATCGTATGCACCTCGCGCCCACCGCAGAGTAGTGCCTAAATGCCAAAGATCGGAGTTCCCACTCCACCATGAATGACACTTTAAAACCGACCGTGTCGCTTGGAGAACGCGTGCGTGCGCATGTCGCCATCGCTCGGTTGGACCACTCCATCAAAAACCTTTTCGTCCTTCCGGGCGTTATTGTCCCTCTCAGCGCTTACCCCGCACTGCTGGACCGCAGCCTCATTGTTCGGTTAGTGCTGGCGTTCTTTTCCATCACATTGGTGGCGTGTAGCAACTATGTCATCAATGAAGTTCTGGATGCCCCTTTTGATCGCCTGCATCCCATCAAGAAGAATCGGCCGGCGGCGCGTGGTCTGGTGAACATTCCAGCAGCCTATATTCAGTGGCTTTGCATGATGCTGGTGGGGGTGGCCATTGGCTGGCTCTTTATCGGCAAGATGTTTACGCTGGTCGCGCTGATCCTGTGGATCATGGGCTGCCTGTACAACTTCCCGCCGGTCCGCACTAAGGACAAGCCCTATGTGGACGTACTTACTGAATCAGTAAACAATCCCCTGCGTATGTTGCTGGGTTGGTATGCGGTGACATCTGTACTGGTGCCGCCGGTTTCTCTGCTCATTGCGTACTGGATGATCGGCTGCTACTTCATGGCGCTGAAGCGCTTCAGCGAACTGAACGAAATTGGCGACCGTGCCGTTGCCGGTTCTTATCGCAAGAGCTTTCAGCACTACACACCGGAGCGTCTGCTGGTGTCGGTGTTGTTCTATGCGTCGACTGCCATGCTCTTCCTGGGTGCATTCATCATCCGCTACCGCATGGAACTGATCCTCGGCTTCCCCTTGGTTTCCTTTACCATGGCGATCTATCTGCAGATTGCGTTCAAGCCACAGTCTGCTGTGCAGAACCCTGAAAAGCTTTACCGTGAACCGCTGCTGATGGCTTCGTTCGTTGCGACGTCGCTGGTGATGGCAATTCTGCTTTTCATTCGCATGCCGCGGCTGGAAGAGTTCTTCAATCCCACGCTTCCCTCCTCGCCTGCGGTGACTGCACCAATGGCGCAATCGCTGTTGCAGAACAGTACGGTGCCCACGGGCGAGTTGGCATGACAGCAGCATCTGAGAATAGTTTCAGCCGCACGTTGCTTTTTGTTGTACTTATCCTTACTGCAGCCAGTGCGCTTGCCTGGGGGCACTATCGTCCGCTTGATCAGGACGAATGGTTCGTCTTGCAGACGGACACAGTGTCGTCCATCAGCAAGTTGATTGAGGTCCAGCGGCATTACCCCATCTCGTTGGACCCGATCTTCTATCACCTGCTGGGTCACACCTCCACATCAGTCCTTGGCGCAACAGTGTTCGCTATCCGATTGCCTTCGTTGTTTGGCTTCCTGTTGATGCAGGTTTGTCTGTATGCCGTGGCAAAACGCATTGCAGGAAATTTTGCAGGATTTATCGCAGCGATTGTTCCTGCTCTTACAGCAACGCTGTTTTACGCGCAGCAGGCTCGACCCTACGGCATGCTCCTGGGCCTCGGCGGTTTACTGTTGCTCGCATACCAGCACGGCACGCGCGATTCGCAAAGGACAGGTTGGTTGATTGTCCTTGCTGCATCACTGGCGCTTGCGCTGAACACGCATTACTTCGCAATCCTTCTTCTGCTGCCGTTGTATGCTGCTGAACTGGTGCGTATCGCGCAGCGTCGTCGCATCGATTGGCCCATGATCTTTGCCATCGGTATTGGATCAGCGGGAGCGCTTCTCACTCTGCCATTTCAAAAGGGTGCAGGAGAATTTCGCAAGCACTACTACAACGTAGGCAAGATTGGTCTACACGCCGTCACGCAGTCGTACCGTGCACTCTTCATCAACTACACACAGTATTCGTTGCGGACACAGCACATCCTCATCATGCTTCTCGTGGTGGCAGTGCTGATCTTTGTAGGCGCGCTCTTCGTTCGTTTTCGCGCAAACGATCCGAGCGTACCGCTGCCAGAGAAGACATTCCTTTTGGTGCTTGCGATATTTCCCTTCTTCGGATTTCTCCTGGCACGCTTCGTCACCCATTCCATCGAAGTGCGTTACATCTTGCCAGCAATATTGGGGCTCTCTGTTCTTATCGCAGTTGTCGTGACGCCGCTTGAGCGGAACGCATTTCGCACACGCACGCTGATCGGAATTGTGCTGTTGTTGCTGGTTGGTTCAGGATTCTCACGCGCAGCGAATGCGCGGCTGCAAAGACCATCGCTACAAACGTTGATGATTGCGCACGCTT
>Ga0209233_1001010_pt1 | contig 12016 bp, 13 predicted proteins | sample AraplaCL_Cvi_mCL_FD_184269 | JGI IMG/M metagenome (GOLD analysis project Ga0209233, IMG submission 184269) | Arabidopsis root microbial communities from the University of North Carolina, USA - plate scrape CL_Cvi_mCL (SPAdes) (version 2) | ecosystem: Host-associated > Plants > Roots > Endosphere... | reverse complement strand
CTCGCGTGCCTACTGGCACCAATCGGGCGATTCCGGGGCTCGGCCATTCGATATTGAATCGACCCCGTCCGCGCGTCCTCACGATTGCTTCGTTTTTTTCGATCTTGCGGCATTTGGCGCCGAGCCCATCGACAACCTGCTGGCCAGGCCTCATGTCTAAGCGTACCGGCTGCACGACAAGCCACTCTGCTCCCAGAGGTTTCGCGCGAGACGTACGCAAACGAAGGCGGACTCCATGAACGAAAATGAACCTCCCGTTTCGCGTGGCTTCAAATCGAGGAGAGATTCCTCTGCGAAGACGCGGCTGCCGCCCGGGCAATATCTGACGACGGACTTTCCAGTCCTTTCGGCCGGCCCAACTCCAGACATTCGAGTCGCGGATTGGAAGCTCGGGCTTCAGCTGAGCGGATCGTTACTCGGAGTGTGGACCTGGGAAGAGTTTGAGGCGCTGCCGCAGACCACGATCAAGACCGATATCCATTGCGTCACCAAGTGGACGAAGCTCGACACCGTCTGGCAGGGAGTCACCTTCGATGATCTTCTCGAAGCAGCCGGGCTGCGGGAGGCGCCGGAAGGCTTTGTCATGGCCCACTGCGACGGCGGGTACACGACCAACATCCCGATTGCCGACCTGATCGCCGGAAAGGCTATGATCGCGACTCGCTACGCGGGCCTGCCGATCGCTCCGTCCCATGGAGGCCCCGCCCGCCTCGTGGTCCCGCATCTCTATTTTTGGAAGAGCGCCAAGTGGCTCCGGAGGCTTCGTTTCATGTCCAAGGACGAGCCTGGGTTCTGGGAGTCGCGCGGATATCACAACCATGGCGATCCCTGGCGCGAGCAGAGATATGACGGTGACTGATGCGCCTCTTCCGCCACGCAAAATCGCGTGGCAGCTTGGTCAGGTGCAGGCCCTCGTGGTGGAAACGGGCGGGGTCAAGAGCATCATTTTGAAGCCAATGAACTGGTCGGGACACTGGCCTGGGCAGCACGTGGACATACGCCTCACGGCCGATGACGGCTATCGGGCTGAACGGAGCTACTCGATCGCGTCGCCTCCGGAAGACAAGCTGCTCACCATTACGGTCGAGCAGGTCAAGGATGGCGAGGTTTCCTCATATCTTCTCGACGAATTGCGTGTTGGTGACGCTCTCGAATTCCGCGGCCCGATTGGAGGCTATTTCGTCTGGCACCAACGTCTCGGCGGACCACTTTGTCTCATTGCCGGCGGGACAGGAATTACGCCGCTCATGGCCATGCTTCGCCACCGTGAGAAATCGCTCGACCGGATCCCGGCATCCTTGATCTATTCTGCGCGCAGCCTGCCCGACATCGTTTATCGGGAGGAACTCGAGCGCATGGCACGTCGCGGCAACGACCTCCGCCTGGTCTACGCACTGACCCGCGAACAGCCGCGCGATTGGGTCGGTCATCGGGGACGGATCGACGAAGCTCTGCTCGCAAACAACGGCTTTCCGCGTGAACAAAACCCGATGTTTTACGTTTGCGGACCCACAGGCTTCGTCGAAGGCGTCTCCGGCATGCTTGTGCGGCTAGGCTACGATCCCGCCAGCATCAAGACCGAACGCTTCGGACCATCGGGAGGATGACTGCCATGCCCGGCAATATCTCGGATCTCATCCTTGGCGGAGATACCGGCACACAGCTCCTTCAGCAGGCCTTCGCCTTCGATATCACATTGGCGAAGATTCGATGTGAGGCGTGCAATTCTGTCACTGGCCTTGGCTCGCTAATTTTGGACGGAGGTCCCGCCGAAGTGCTGGTACGATGCAGCTGCTGCGAAAGCACACTGATCGGAGCGATTCGGACTCGGGAGGGGCTGGTTTTCGACGTGAAGGGCGTTCGGCAGTTGTACTTCTGAACTGACCTCGCCCATTCCGAATTCAGGGAGCGACGGCGAAAAGCGCGGCGCTGCCGGGATCGTCAGCCCGCCACATCCTGGCATCATTCGCTGCTTCATTTGGTCGCGACTAGAGCATTTTTGGGTCTGATTGAATCAGAACCGAAGCTCTAGATTCTTGTTTTGACGCGTTTTCTTCACACGAACCGGTTTCCACTTCGCTCGAAAACGCTCTACGATTAGGCCTGCGACCGCGCCGGTACGTTTCCAAGCAAGGGTCCAAGTCCCTCCGCGACCGTCAGATGCGCAATCACCGCATCACGGATGTTCGGATAGGGCAGTTCAGTCAGCATCGCCATCTGCATCGCCGCCATCACCTCGCCCGCCTCGGCTCCGATCATCGTGAAGCCCAATATCCGGTCATCCGTCGCTCCGACCAGCACCTTCATAAACCCATCCTTCTCATCGGTCGCTTCCGTTCGCAGGACATTCCGCATCGGAAGCTTCGCCACGCGCACCGATAAGCCCTGGCGCTGCGCCTCGGTCTCCGACAGGCCGACGCGCGCGAGTGGCGGGTCCGTGAACACCACATGCGGAATCAGCCGGCCGCTTTTGCTACGGTTGGCTCCAGCCATGTTGTCCCGCACGATTCTGAAATCGTCGACCGAGACATGCGTGAACTGAGGACTACCTGCGCATTCGCCGATAGCCCAGATGCCGGGCGCCGTCGTCTCAAGCCGGTCGTTGACCCGGACGAATCCCCTTTCGTCCAACCCTATGCCGGCCTTGTCCAGCCCGATGTCGGCAGTGTTCGCGATCCGGCCGGCCGCCACGAGCAGATGACTGCTTTCGATCGGACGCTTGCCGCCCTCCGTTTCAACCGCGACTATGACGGCATCGCCGGAGAGACCGTGAACGCTCGAAGGCCGCGCCTTCAACACGACATCGATACCATCCTCGCTCAGAATCGAACGGATCTCTTCGGCTACATCCGGATCCTCGCGTCCCATGATTTGCGATCCCGGCTCGACGATCGTGACGCGGCTGCCGAAACGGCGATAAGCCTGGGCAAGCTCGATGCCGGTGTAGCCGCCGCCGAGCACGATGAGGTGCGGCGGCACCTCGTCGAGCTCCAGTGCCTCGATATGCGTCAGCGGTCGCGCGTCGCGCAGACCGGGAACATCCGGGATGGTAGCGCGCGAACCGACGTTGATGACGATCTCATCAGCCGCCAGCAGGCGCGTGCCGCCGTCGTTCAATTTCGCCTCGATGGTCCTTGCCCCGACGAAGCGACCGTTGCCCATGATGAGCTCGGCACCACTGTCCTTGTAGGCGTGAAGGTGGAACGCGATCTCTCGTTCCACCATCACCTGCTTGCGGCACCGCACCTTGGCCATATCAGTCTTGATGTCGTGCGCGATCGTGCCAAACCGGGCCGCATTTCGCACAAGATGGGCAACGCGTGCGCTCCACAGCTCGTTCTTGGACGGAAGGCATGCGACGGCGGGACACGAGCCGCCAACCCAGCGTCGCTCGACGACCGCAACCTTTTTGCCCGACCGGCCGAGCTCCCAAGCCAGCAGCTTTCCGCCCTGGCCGCTTCCGAGAATGACGACATCGAAATGTTCGGGATGAGCCATGATGATCTCCTTCCTTGACGAGGCCGACAGCCTTGCCATTGCAACCATTCAGGGCTGTAGCCATCGCGAGTAGTCACTACAGCCCGCCCCCGACCGATCTTGGTGCCGTCGCCGGCCGGTCAAATCGACTTCACTTCGCCGCCATCCATGCGCAAGCTCGAGCCCGTCATCCAACGCGCGCTGGGCGACACGAGGAATGCCATCAACTCGGCGATTTCTTCCGGCTCGCCGTAACGCGCGATGCCGGCCTCCTTGGGAAAACTGGCCGTTGCCTCCTCGACGCTCATGTTGTGCAAGGGCGCCCATTGCTGGAGATAGGAACGGCGTCGACCTGTCATGACGGGGCCGGGCAGGACGCTGTTGACCTGCACGCCATCGCTGATGCCCCAATCGGAGAACGCCTTGGCAAGGGCGACGATGGCGGCATTGATGGTGCCGACAGCTGCATAAGGGGCCTTCGGAAACAAAGCAGAATTGCCGGACATCAAGACCACGGCGCCTTTCGCCGCCCTGAGCGCCGGCCAGGCCGCGATCGTGAGGCGGCGGGCGCCGTGTAGCTTCAGCGCCAGTCCAGCTTCCCACTGCGCATCCGTCATCTCGAACAGATCGATTTGAGGTACCGCGCCTGCGATGTTGAGCAGGGCGTCAATGCGGTCGAAGGCCGCTATCGTCTGGTCGACGACGGCCTGTGCGGCGCCGTGCTCAGCCAGATCAGCATCGATCACCAGAGTTTCCGCCCCGGCGCCCTTGACCGCTTTCGCAGTGCGCTCGAGATTGGCACGATTTCTTGCAACCAGCACGACCGCCGAGAAATCGCGCGCCAGACGCACTGCGGTGGCCTGGCCGATGCCCTGGCTGGCGCCCGTGACGATAGCGACCGACGTCATCATAGGAGTTCTCCTGTTGCGAGCAACTCGATCTCAGGCGTGGCCGCGACCATTCCGGCGAGCCTGCTTCCCGTGACGCAATCGTCTCCAGCCGCGGAAAAGACGACCGCCCCCTCATTGGAGCCGATCGAGAAAATCGCGGATTGCCGCGCCTATCTCGTCGCAATGCGTTTCAAGCGCAAAGTGCCCGGTGTCGAAGAAGCGCACCTCGGCACCCGGGATGTCGCGCTTGAAGGACTCCGCACCCGGCGGCAGGAAGAAGGGGTCGTTCTTGCCCCAGACTGCCAGGAAAGGCGGCCTGTGCTTCCGGAAGTAGGCCTGGAATTCGGGATACATCGCAACGTTGGACTTGTAGTCGCCGAAAAGATCGAGCTGGACTTCATCGGCGCCCGGGCGCGCGAGATAGAGGTTGTCGAGCGAATATCCGTCGGGGGAAACGAGGGACGTATCGGGCGCGCCGTGCGTGTATTGCCAGATGGTCGTCGCCGGCGATAGGAACAATCGAAGCGCCGCTCTGTTCGCCTCGGACGGATCCTGCCAGTAAGCGCGGATTGGATTCCAGCCGTCGCTTAGTCCCTCCTCATAGGCGTTTCCGTTCTGGGAAATGATAGCCGTGATGCGCTCGGGATGTCGAAGCGCCATTCGGAAGCCGGTCGGCGCACCATAGTCGAAGACGTAGACGGCGAAGCGCGCAAGCCCGATGACTTCGGTGAACCGTTCGATCACCTGGGCCAGCGCGGCGAAGGTATAGGTAAAAACCTCGCGAGCCGGCATGTCGGACTGGCCGAAACCGGGCAGATCCGGAGCGATAAGACGGAAGCGATCAGACAGCGCCGGTATCAATTCCCGAAACATGTGCCCGGCGGTCGGAAATCCGTGAAGCAACAACAACGCGGGCCGGTCAGCGCGGCCGGCTTCCCGGTAGAACACGTTCATCCCATCGACATTGGCCTTGCGGTATCGAATGGTCTTCATAGGTGACTTCTCCCGATCCAGCGCATTTCCTGCTCCAGAACAACCATCGCGCCCGGAGAGCGCAGCTCCGGGTCCATGTCAGACTCACAATTCGCCGACCCCCGTGATCCGGTTACGGGGGTTCAGAATTTGTTTCTCGTGCTTTCTGCGTCATCGGCCTATTTGAACTCCCTCCGAAAAGCCGTCGGAGTCCATCCTGTCGTCTTTCGAAACGCCGAACTGAAAGAGCTCGTTTGCGCATAGCCCAGACTGAGCGCGATGTCGGTAATGGAGATGGCATGGTCAGCCAGCAATAACTTGGCGAGCTCCATGCGTCGCTGCACCTGATATTGGTAGGCCGGGACGCCGAACGACTGCTTGAAGGCCCGGCAGAAGTGGTGAAGGCTAAGGCGCGCGAGCTCTGCAAGCTTCAGAAGACACACCTGCTCTCCGAGATGCTCCTCGATGTACTCGACGACGACGCGCCTCTGCCAGCTCGCCAGACCTCCACGGCAAATCAGCGGAGGCCCGGGGCCATCCTGGTTCTGCCGGGTCAACTCGTGGGCGAGCACGCTCGAGAGCGCCTCAAGATATGGCCCGCGAATCGTCTCACCCCCCTCGATCGCGTTCTTCAATTTCGACGCCGTCTCCCAGACCAGCGGGTCCTCGAAATACACCCTTGGCAGGAAGCTGATTTCGATATCATCCGGTCTCTGGAAGGCAGCCGGATCTACGTAGAGAAAGGTTACAAGCGTGGACGAGACGGTTTCATGCCATTCTCGATAGGCGTGCCCAGCCGGCACAAAGGTCAGCCGGTGCTCGAAGCCCCGAAGCTTCGACGCATATTGCCCATCGATCGACGTCTCTCCGTCCTTTCGCGCTCCCTCCTTGTAGAGCGCGAGGAGATGCCTGGCGCCCTGAAAACGGAACTCGATCCTTTTGCCGACAGGGACGTGGATATTTTCTGAAAACCACCAGTGCCAACCCGTTCCCAGGCGCTTTACCGGCTCGGAAGGCGTTATCCTGACGGTCGGATGAAGGCCGACCACCCGATCCGACTTCGGCAACACCGGATCGTCCTCCGATCTACTCGGTGACGTGGCGAAAGAAGAAGGGCCGGAGCCGCTCCGCTGTATCACGCTGCTCTCACTTGAATTAGACGCGTACGCCGCCGCCGCCGTCGCCCTATGCTCTCTCGCTTCCGAAGGCTGCGTCCGTTCGCAACCGAACTCCCGCAGCACCCGAGACGGTCCCGAGGCATCGCAAGTTAAGGTGCGAGCACGAATGATCTGCATGGCATCACCTCGCCGGTGAAAGCGAGCAACCAGCACCAACTGGCAGCAAAGCTCAGCGAGACCATGCTTTTCGCCGCCGACACTCGCAATCTCTCGGTTGTGGTACTCTGGCCCATACCTTGGTATGGGGTCCCATGTGGCTCAGCCACCCCTTCGAGAGCGTCTTCCACCCGACGCGCTTTCACCCTTTGAGGTCGAGCGCCTCGGCCATTCGAGCGAGCATCGCGGTCGTTTTGGCGCCCAGCTTTCGCATCAGGCTGCCGCGATGCATCTTGACGGTGACCTCGCTGATCGACAGTTCGTTGGCGATCTGCTTGTTCATCAGACCTGACGCAACGAGCGCCATGACCTGTCGCTCGCGCGCGGTCAGAAGCGCATATTTCTCGCGCAGGTCTGCAAGCTGCGCCCTGTCCGCGCGGCGCTCTCCGTCTTTCCGGATCGCGGCGGCGACGGCGTCGAGCAAGTCCTGATCCCGTATCGGCTTGGTGAGGAAGTCGACCGCGCCCAGCTTCATACCTCTCACGGACATGGGGATGTCACCAAACGCGGTCATCAGGATGACGGGAATTCCGACGTTGATTTTCGTCAGGTACTCTTGCAGCTCGAGCCCGCTCGTACCTGGCAAGCGGACGTCGAGCACCAGGCAGGCAGGCGTGTCGGGCAATTCGACTTTGAGAAACTCCGAAGCGGATCCGTACAGGGCGACGTGATAGTCCATGGATTGAAGGAGGTCGCCAAGCGCCTCACGAACCTGCTTGTCATCATCGACGACATGAACCATGCCGGACGACGGCATGCTCAATGCTTGGCTGACGCCTCGGTCGGCTGGCGGAGTGGGAGAATGAATGCGAACCTCGTCCCACAGCTCCCGTTTCCTTCCACCCATAGCCGTCCTCCATGGACCTTGACTATCTTGCGGCAGATTGACAGACCCAGACCAAGCCCGGCTCTCTTCGTCGTATAAAGAGCGTCGAAGATGCGCTCCCTTTGCGCCGGATCGACACCCGCGCCGGTGTCGGCGATCGCCACAGAAATCTTATCATCTGCGCGCATCAAGTAGACGGTCAAGATACGGTTCCCGACCTCAACTTCGGCCATCGCTTCGATGGCATTGCGTACGAGATTGAGAACGACCTGTTGGATCTGAACGCGATCGGCTTCGACATGGGACAATGATCAGTCAAACTCCGCGCGGACCGTGACGCCAGCCCGTTCAATCTCTCTCTTTGACAGGAGCAGGACCTCTGCAATTGCCTCGTTGATATCGAACGGAGCAAACTGGACCTGAGTCCCCCGCACCAGGGACCTGACCGCGCCCACGACTTCCGCAGCACGGCGTGCCTGCTCGATGATGCGCATCGCGGACCTGCAGGCTTCGGCAGGCTCCGACGGGTCTTTTGCCAGCCATCGCAGGCACGCTTCGGCACTCATGTTGATGCCGGTCAATGGCTGATCGATCTCATGAACGATGGAGCCCGCAAGTTCGCCAAGGGACGCCAGGCCAGTGGCCCGCGCGAGCTCATTGCGCGCGTCCGCGAGCGCTTGCTCCGCGGCTCTTCGGTCGGTGATATCGGTGATAATTCCCTCCAGTTCGACATCGCTGCTGGGACCATCGTCGAACTGCCCGACGGCTACGACCTGCAAAGTCTTACCGTCTCTGTGGACCACTCTATACTCATGGCTGAATGAAGATTTGGTCCTGATCGCCTCCGCGAGCGCCTGCTCGAGGGCGGGAAAATCGTCCGGATGGACACGACTCTTGAACATCTCGAACGGTACCGGATTTACGTCAAAATCGATATCGAAGATGCGATAGCACTCGCGCGAGGTTCGAGAGAGCAAGGTTCGGGTATTCCACCGATAGCTACCCATCCCGCCGATCTGCTGGCCTTTGACCATCCACATGTTCGTCTCACGCAGCGCTTCGAAGAGGCGAACGGATTCAAGGGAGACCGCAGCTTGCGAGGCGAGAAGCGATATGACCCGGACGCGTCTCGGCGTAAATGTCTGCTCGTCTTTCTCCGACTCGAGGTAGAGCACGCCAATGGCCCACTCTTGATGGATCAGCGGGAGACACAGCTGGGTTATTTTATGATGAGAGGGATTCGATGGTTCGATCAGGGCCGAGCTCTCGCCGGCGGCCTGTCTCACCACCGTCTCCTTTCGGTGGAGCACCCTTTCGGCGAGATCTGGCGGCAACAGAAACTCGGTGCTCGGCGGAAAGGACGCGAAGAAGGTGCCGCGTTCGCGTGGAAAGCTCGCATCAGCCCTCGCGAGCAGCTCTTGTTCCTCGCTAAGCAGGATGCCGCCGCGTGTCGCCCCGGAGTAGCTGAGTGCTTCCGTCAGAAGAGCCTTCGCCAACCCCTGATAGCTGATCTCTCTTGAGACGATCTGAAATGCCCTAGCGATCAGCTCCAGTTCTTCGTTCTCGTTGTCAAACCTCATGCCGAGATGTCTCGCGCTAGCTATCATCTCCGTGCATCCCGATAGGTCGCCCTAGAATGATGGAGTTGCACTCCGCCCCCATCTCATCACGCCCGTCGCATGAATGGTAGCTGGGCACATGTAGCGGGCGTCGCGCTGGTTGCCAAGGTCTAGCCAATCGGGAACCTGAGCCGAACTCGCGGGCGTGCTGGGCGAGCGATGCCCGCAGGATAGATCGAACATCTCGGACGGCTGCCGGCCAAGCTTCCCGTCAAATTTCCTCTGCCGGCTGTATCCAATCCGGCCGCTCGGCCGAATGATGGTGAATCCAGACGTTCCACAACGTGGCCCCTCCAACGGCCCCGCTGCTTGAGCAAGTAATGCAAGATTATGCGCGGGGAATTTCCCAGACCGGAGCGCTTGAACGCCGCCTGCCATGGCGGCTTCGCCGTTACCGCCGGTCTGGCGATGATTTGTCTCTGTCTTGACGCGCACCGCAAATCTGAAGCGCCGGCCCCCGATCGTCTCAATCCAACGCGAAAAAGTTTCGGCACCAATAGAGGTCAGTATGAGCACATCGCATACGCGCTTGACGGTCGTCATGGTTCATGGCGCTTGGGCAGACGGATCAAGCTGGAGGCATGTCATCCGTCTCCTCAGGGCGGACGGCGTAGCAAGTGTGGCAGCCCCCATCCCGCTCACGACGCTTTCCGACGATGTTCGGGCTCTCGACCGCGTCCTCGAGCGGATCGATGGCCCCGTCCTCCTGGCGGCTCACGCCTATGCCGGCGCCGTGATCGCCTCGACCAAAAACAACCGTGTGCTCGGACTTGCATTTGTTTCGGCTTTAGCGCCCGCCGCAACTGAGACTGTGGCGGATGTTTTCTACCGCGAGCCTCCGCATCCACAGGCTCCGCAGCTGGCACCGGATTCTGATGGATACATCTGGATGCCCGCTTCCGGCTTCCCGGCCGCCTTCGCACAACACGCGACGAGCGAGGACAATGCGATTCTGGCGGCCGTGCAGCGACCGATAAATGTCGCGTGCATCCAGGAGAAGGCTCAGGCTCCGCTCTGGACGAGCGTGCCGTCCTGGTATCTCCTTGCCCAGCAGGACCGCATGATCAATCCGAAGACGCAGGAGTTCATGGCAACACGGATGAAGGCACAGGTTCATCGCATGGACGTCGATCATACCCCGATCATCACCGCGCCGGATAAGGTCGTCGGCTTCATCGGGAATGCCGTGAGGACGGTCCTCGGCTAGGAGGATGGCACCCGTGAAACGCGCCGCGACTGCCTGCTCTGGCTAGCCGACAATCTCGCGCGCCATCAGTGATCGACCGAGCTCGAGCAGCAACCGGCAGACCAAGCCGTCAGGAGCAAAATCGAGTTCGACCCGCGCGCCGGACAGAGCGCTTGCGATCAACTGAGTGCCGAAGCCTCTTTGCTTCGGCTTGTTCACTCGTGGTCCGCCTCGCTCGCGCCATTGGATGGCGAGAGCGCCTCCGTTCAGCTCGACCGGAACGTCCCAGAGCACCTCAACACGTCCTGAGGTCGACATCAGGGCACCATGCTTGCTCGCATTGGTGGCCAGTTCGTGGAAGACCATGTGCAGCGACAACGCAACATGTGGGTCCAGCGCAATATCTGGACCCACGAGGACAATACGATCGGTCGAAATGCCGGCGTGGGGCCTGAGCGTCCGCTCGAGAAGGCTCGCAAGCGAGACGCGATGTTCGCATGCACTCTGGATGATGTTGTAGGCATCAGATAAAGTTGCAATCCGCGCGGTCAGGGCTGCGCGATAATCATCGGCCGTGCCTGCCTCGGTGTTCGTCACGAAACACTGAACAATGCTCAGCAGGTTGCGCATTCTATGCTGAAGTTCTTTCACGAGAAGCTCGAGCGAGTGATCTCGCGCCGAGACCAGCTGGTCGTGGCTCGCGCTTCCAAGCCCGAATCTGTCGGTGACGATCTGTCTCATATGCACCCCCGCTCCGGAACGACCGCGATCGGGCTGGTCAACAACCACGGCAGATTCTCAGCTTCTTGTCGAACTCCGCATCGAGAACCTCCTGCTTCTCGTTGAAGTCGGTAATGCCCTTCTGTACCGCGCCCTCGGCCGTCGAGTTCGGCATGAAAGTAGGCCCGCGTGGCTGGACATGTACGTCCTCGGCCGCACTCTGCTCTTTCGACACCGGATTTGACGCGGGATCAGCCAAGGCCATGAGCGGCACGGCAGCTACGGTCCAGAAGACAAATGTTGGACGAAAGTACATGTGATCGCCTCATTAGTACGAAGCTGCAGTGAACGTGTCCACATTATGCGAAGATCCGTCGCGCCGCGCTGTTGCTGGATTGTTGCGGTTGAGGCCGCATTGTCGCAATTCCCGCTCGCGCCCCAAAGCGGATAAGCATCTCGCTCCACCAGCGCGGGTCGCCATCAAGCAGGCGAGTGTCCTCAATCCCGCGACGATCTCCGGCAGTGAGCACGCGAGGATGGACCGCTCCCTCCGCGCCGAATCGTATTCGGGACCATGCGTGATCGCGGTAAAGAGAGCCATCTCACCGCTCGCAGAACCATCTTGCGGAGATCGCCGTCGGCCGCAGCGCCAATGCCGTCAAAATGATTTCAGGAAACCAATGCCACCAGCTTCTTGAGGCCCCGGTGGATATTGATCTTGACCAGCGCAGCGGATTGGCCGGTCGCGCCGGAGGCGCGCGCAATGCTCAGGCCCTTGAGCTTGACGAGACGGATCGCGGTCTCCTGCGCGGGCTTTAAGTGCGCCAGCAACTGATCCAGTGCAGCCGCGCTGATTGCGGCCTCCTCGTGATCCTCGACGGCGATGTCTTCATCGAGTGAGAGTGCAGCACTTCGCGCCGCATCCCGCATCCGATCGATCCATTTGTAGCGCGCAATGGCAACCACCCACGCGCCGAACGGCCGCGAAGGTG